>Ga0111538_10004140_pt1 | contig 20222 bp, 17 predicted proteins | sample SoiMethybrSBSTD1_FD_79669 | JGI IMG/M metagenome (GOLD analysis project Ga0111538, IMG submission 79669) | Bulk soil microbial communities from a Populus tree surrounding site in Tennessee, USA - Soil MetaG P. TD hybrid SBSTD1 (version 2)... | ecosystem: Environmental > Terrestrial > Soil >... | reverse complement strand
GACCACCACGATCTGATGGGGGCCTGACGCCAAGCCAACTGGATGAGCCTTTGACAACCAAGTCAGGCGAGCCGTTTGCGCCTTGCAGTGGAAGTCAATGGAGGTGGAGCGCGGGCTCATCGATCAGATTACCTGACCTCATGCGGAGTACCCGATCTGCCAAAGCCAAACTTGCGGGGCGATGTGTGATGAGGATCACGGTCCGGTTGGCGAGACATGCCCGGCAGTCCTCAATGAAAGCGACTTCGCCTCCGGGATCAAACATGGCAGTCGCTTCATCCAGCACTAGGATCGGCGGATCTTTGAGCAGGGCACGGGCCAAGGCGATGCGCTGGCGCTGGCCTCCAGAAAGGCGAATTCCGTGATCGCCGATCAAAGTGTCATAACCTTGCGGCAGAGCGACAATGAATTCGTGGGCCTGGGCGAGGCGCGCGGCTTGCTCGATCTCATGGCATGTGGCGTCCACCTTTCCGAAACCGATGTTGTCGCGGACACTGCCATTGAAGAGCAGAGCGTGCTGGGGGACGATGCCGATCTGTCGGCGCAGACTTTGCAGGCTTACGGTGGCGATATCGACACCGTCGACAAAGATCTTTCCCCGATCGGGCTTGTACAACCTGAAGAGGAGGTGAACCAGTGTGCTCTTGCCGGCGCCGTTCTCTCCTGTCAGCGCTATTGTCTCGCCCGCCCGGATGTACAGGCTCACCTCCCTCAAGGCCCCTGAGCGCTCCGGGTAGGCGAAACCGACTTTGTCAAACACAATCTCACCGTGGATCGGCGGAAGATCCGGCGCTCCATCCAGCACGGGTTCTGGGCGCTCGTTGAGGACACTGTTGAGCCGCGCCAGCGCGCCGCGTGCTAGCTGAACCTGACCGTAGCTGCCGGCGAGCGCGCTGATGGGGCGCGTCAGGAGCACGGCGTATAGAAAGAAGCTCACGAGCTCGACGGGCGTCATCCCACCCGTGCGAAGGCGCGTGCTCGTCAACAACAGCAAAAGGACTGCCGCTACGCCCGCAATAAGATGCACGATTGGTCCCAGGGCAGCATAGATGCGTTGCTGTGTGATGCTCAAGCGCATGGCGCTGTAGATCTGGCTGCTGTAACGCCGCGATGCTTCGCTTTCGCGGGTAAAGGTCTTGATCGCCGATAGAATCAGCAGGTTCTCTCCCATAATCGCAACCGCGCCGGCATGAGCTTGCTGCAGCTCTGTTGCCAGTGGGCGCAGGCGCCGGCCGAGCAATTTGAGCAGCAAGAAGAAGATTGGAACGAGCGCGGTGACGACAAGGGCAAGAAGCGGGTCGAGGTGGAACATCATTAGCACGGCGCCAGTCATGGTCAGTACCTGCGGAATGATGCTGAGCAGCGTGCCGGTCATAAAGCTGCTGAGCTGGGCCACCTCGTAGGTGAGCAGCGCCACAATTTCTCCCTGCCGGCGCTGCTGGTGGAACTCAATCGGCAGCGCTTGGACGTGGTCGTAGACGCGGACGCGCAGATCCGCCAACAGCCGGTCCGCAGTCCAGGTCGAGACAAAGCCACTCGCGAACCTGAGGCTGGCTTGCAGTGCCAGCACCCCTAAAAGGGCGAGGACGATCAGGATGAGATCGGGTTGGCCCGCGTCAAGGAGCCCAGCGCCAAATTTCCCACCAAGCCAAGGGACGACCAGCGTGGCAGCAGTCTCCGCAAACATGAAAAAAGCTACCAACGCAAGGCTTCGCCAGTAGGGGGCCGCGTAGCCAAGGAGGTGCCCAAATTCCATGGAGGGGAGTTCTTTTGCGAGCCGAGGCGAGTTGCTTGGGTTGACGAGGACGTTAGAACGCTCTGGGTCCGCTTGCAGAGACGAGTTGAGGGAATCGATTATGATGCGCTGACCGGCTCTCTCGTCACGTACCAGTTCCCAAGCACCAAGACATCCATCTTGGTTCTTAAAAAGCAGTCGAGTGCTTCGCTAGGCCTACAGACAACTGGTTCGTTTTCATTGAAAGAGGTGTTGAGCACCATCGGCACGTCAGTGATCTTTCGGAAGGCTTCGATGAGCTGCCAAAAACGTGAATTCGTCTCGCGATAGACAGATTGCAATCGCCCTGAACCATCGACGTGCGTCACGGCAGGTATAAGTCGACGCTTGTCCTCGCGAACCTGATACACTTGCATCATGAATGGCACGTCGCCATCCTCCTCGAACCATTCTGCCGCGTGCTCCTTGAGCACGGACGGCGCAAACGGTCGGAAGCTTTCGCGCCGCTTTATCTTTGAGTTGAGGATCTCTTTCATGTTGGCGCGACGCGGGTCGCACACGATCGACCGATTGCCGAGCGCGCGCGGCCCCCACTCCATACGTCCCTGAAACCAGCCCACGACGTGTTCCGCGGCAATCGCTTCGGCCGTAAGCCGACACAGCTCCACCTCGCCTTCGATTTTTGCGACCCTGCAGCCGGCGTTCTGGATCTCATGCGCGCGCTCCGAAAGCAGCGTCTCTATCTCGTCGTTGTGCGCCGTAGGCCCAAGATAGGCATGCTCCATGATCAATCGGCACGCGAGGTTGTCGCCAGCAAGCGCGATTGGCGGAACTGCCCCACCTTTTTTGCGCGACGTGCCACCTAGCTGGTGCCACATATGGATTGCGGCACCGATTGCTCCACCCGCATCCCCGGCTGCCGATTGCACGTAGAGGCGCCTGTATGGTGAGAGGCGCATGACTTTTCCATTTGCCACCGAGTTCATCGCGCAGCCGCCGGCCAGCGTCAGACTATCCAAACGATGCCGCGCATGGAGGTGATTGATGAGGTGGAAAAAGGCTTCTTCATACATTGCTTGAACGGACCGAGCGATGTCGCGGTGTCGGTCGGTCAGCGCCTCGTCCTCTCTTCGCGCTCGCCCCATTAATTCTTCGAGTGGCCGTGCGTAAAGCTGGCCCACGTGGGGGCTGCCACCCGACCATGCGTATTCGATGTTCTCACGAGAGTGACGGAAATACGAAGTGTCGAGTTCGAAGCCGCCATCTTCGCGCAACAGCACGATGCGACGCATTTGCTCGAGATACTTTGGCTCCCCATAGGGCGCGAGCCCCATGACCTTGTACTCATCGCCGTAATGCGGAAAGCCGAGATACTGGGTCAGCGCCTGATAAAAGACGCCGAGCGAGTGCGGGAAGTAGATCCGCCCTTCGATATCGATCGCAGAGCCGCGTCCGATCGCCCAAGCCGCGCTCGAAAAGTCGCCAAAGCCATCGACCGAGACCACGGTGGCCTCTCGGAAGGGAGAGACCAGGAACGCCGAGGCGAGATGGGCCAGATGATGCTCGACGCGATGCACTTTTCCTTTGAATGGGGTCCTCGGAAATTCCGCCGCGAGCTCGGCCCCGATCGACTGCCGCTTCGCTTGGTTGCGTACACGATCGAGAATGAGCCGCATACTGGGGCGACGCTGTAGGGCATATGCAACCTTCTTGCGGAAGCTGGCACTAGGATCGGAATTGACCGCGATATGCTCAACGTCGCTCAGTGCAACACCCGCCTCGCCGAGACAATACCGGATAGCCTCTGCTGGAAATCCCGCCCAATGCTTGACTCGTCGAAACCGCTCCTCCTCCGCGGCCGCGACAATCACGCCATCCCGCACAAGGCAGGCGGACGAGTCGCCGTGGTAGGCGTTGAGTCCCAACAGAATCAATTCAAGCTCCTGTCATTTCACGGAATGTGTTGGAAGATCTTCCGATCTAGGAAGGCTGGATAGTTTGGTATGCGAAATGTGGCTCTGGTGTGTATGCGCACCAGCTACGATGCAAACTGGCAATGACGGTGAAATGACGTCCAACTAATCAGTCGATAAACGATCAAGGCAGCCATCTCACGCAGTACGGCTGGGGCAGCGTATTTGGCTTGCTCGTGAGAATCTGGGATCGGGAAGGCCTCGATTTTAAACCCGTACCTGCGAAACGCAGCCATTGCGCGTGGCATATGCAGCGCGGATGTCACGAGTAGCCAGCGGTCACCCGGGCCCGGGTTCGCCAAACGCGAGGCATAGCAAGCGTTCTCGAAGGTGTTCGTCGCGTTCGCGTCGATATCGATGCGCTTAAGTGGCAGGTGTTCGGCAGCGAGTATTGCCAGCTCTTGCGGGGAAGCACCACTTGTGATGACCCGTGCGTCGGGAAATCTTAGCGCTAGCCTGGCCGCAGCATGGAAACGCGAATGGTTTCCGCCGAGCACGACGATGCCAGAAAGCCGGTCGACATTGACGAGATCGGGTGACGGAAAGCGCCTTTCGATCGGCTCCTTGATGAGCATGATCGCTTCGCGCACCGGCCTCGCTGCAAGCTCAGGTAGCGCCTGCAACCAGAACAGAAGGAGCAAACTGAGCCCCGCCAAGACTGCCAAAGCGAGCCGAGCAAACAACCTTCGTAGAGAACGCGCCGTCGTTCGCCGACATCGTGCCTGTGTCTCGTCGCCTACCGTCTGGGGACCAAATTGTGGAAGTGGCAATTGCAACGAACCGAGAGGCTAGGGATTGCTCTGAAGTGCGCTCAAACGTGGGTTAGCAGCCGTCCCAACGACGCAGCCTTCGCGACGTATGCGATCGGCCGTACCGGAGAGACGATGACCGCAACCCGCCGCCTTTTGCAAGGCTCCGGAGGCGTAAAGGCTAAATTTCTTCGCCGGCGAATCATCAGGTCGGCACCCGGCACCTTGCACTTCCAATGCGCGATGGCAATCGACAGTTATGTGCGCAGCGCCGAAAGATTTTGCTGAAGCCCGCTTCAGCTCAAGCGGCGACCAATACTTCGATCCATCTTGGCTCGCGTAATACGTCACCTAACGCCGGCTGGTGGACGTCAGCGTGGACCTGGCGGCGGCAGTGGTCCGCGCGTCCGACCTTTGCCATGAAGACGGGCGAGGCAACTCCTACTCCTTGGGTCCGGCGCACCACCAACCTAAGCCAGCCAATTGCTCATTGATTTCTCGAGCGCAGCTTGCCCGCCGTCAGACCTCGAGCGGCGAGCTTGCGATCGACCAGCTCGGCCGCAATCATGGTCTCTGTCACGGTTCGCTGTAGCACATAAAACCAACCCGGCCAGCCATCGAGAATGCAGCGCTTTGCAAACAGGGTGTAGAGGAAGACTATCAACGGCCCCAGGATACCTGTCAGCCTGACCCGATGGACCAGTCGCAGTTTCGTCCTAGGACGGCTCATCAGGTATTCGGCCTCGAGCCTTGCATACCGTTGTTGCGACGACAGCCATCGGACGAGCGGCTTGCGGTCATCATGATCGATGCAAGCCCTGAGCGCTCCGATCCGCCCCTCGACCACCACGCGCTGTGTATGCCCTTCCTGGACGTAGTGAGCGCGATCCCTCCGAAAAAGCACAACGTGGGGCGGATATAAGGAGGCTGAAAGCGGTTGACCGTGAACGCAGTAGCGGAAAGAGACCTGATAGCCTGCATCACTTTCTTCCGGCTGCAGCGCCGCAATCTCATCAACCAATACGCCGGGCACAAGATAGTCGGCATCGAGCGCCAGAATCCAGGGCCGCTCAATTTGGCAGTTACTCAGTCCATAGTTCCATTGAGTGGCGTGTTCATCGAATGATCGGGTGGCGAGGCGAGCGTTTGAATGCCGCGCAACGATATCCGCCGTTCCGTCCGTGCTGCCGCTGTCAAGCACAACAACGTCGGCGAACCGCGCCAGCGCGGCGAGCGTCCGGCCCAGGTTCGGCGCTTCGTTGTAGGTTAGGATGAGAACCGATATCTGTTCGAGAAAATTCAAGTTTGCTCCGTGCTTGCCTTCACGACGGCCCGGGGAACTTGCCAGGTGGCCACAAATAGCGTGTCGCGCACTGGATTCTTGGCAACCCATGCCTTTCACTTGTTGCGTTTTGTGGGTCCCGTAGGTGGCGGGCACGAGATGCAGAGCGATTTCACGATCGATCAACCCGCTGCAAAAACGAAAGAACCCTTTTGCCCGATGACCCTGCTCGGATTAGCCGATGGCTCTCGCTTGATGAAGACGTTGTCCATCCAGCGGCCCTTGCCATCTATGGAGATCCTAACCTTCGCTACGGCTGCGTGTCGTCTTTCTTATCCCTGGTCATCATCTCTAAGGCGAGCCAAGCTTACCTCTCTGTTCGATTTGCGGACCATCTCTGGCTGCCGGTCGCGCAAACAGTGCATTCGCAATCAGGAGCCAATCCATGTCGATATGGACCTCGTCGCAATACGTTGCGATGCATCGATACCCCAGAGGGGCGAATACAGACTGGAGCTCGTCGAGGTTAGGGCGATCCCCGACCTTGCCGTACGCATTAAATTCGACCAAGGCAAAATCAACGACTTTCTCCAGCATTTTCCGCGCTCCATGCAACACCTTCACGTCGTTGCCCTCAGTGTCGATCTTCAAAAGCCCAATCGAGTCGATGCCATTGCTTGCGCAAAAGCTGTCTATGGTCTCGACGCGACACAGCTGGACTTCCGCCGTGACGCCGAGACCTTTGGCATAAGGCGCGTCTTCGCGAAGGCTTGACAATAGGGAAGAGTCGTAAACATGGATCGGCATTTTCCCGCTCAAATCGCTCATCGCCAACCTGTGCAATGCGACCCGCGGGTGGCTCCCAAGCGCACTTCTGAGCTTGGCGAAGGTCGACTCAACGGGTTCAAACGCATGCACGATCGCTTTTGGAAAAGCATCCAGCAGGGCATGTGTCGTCTGCCCGACGTTCGCGCCTACATCTAAACAAAGCGTAATGGGTCTTTGTAATCGTTCGCTCAAGATGCGCACATCGCGAATTGGATCGATACCGAATCGCATGCTTTTCTGATGCCACAGATAATATCCGCGCCGCTCGAGTGCGGAGCGCAGCCTGGGACCGATCCAACGTTTCACCTGACTACGCACTATTCTAAGCCACGGCCGGTTTAGTCGACCCGGTACCTACGCCCTAACTCGGACCGATTCCATACCGAGCAGTCCCGCGCATAACGTGGCAAACATGGCAAGCAGACCAAAAACCGCCAGATAGAGATTTGCCATGAGTGCGCCCAGCGAGGTGGAGAAATCTCCTCGGGCAATGACTACTGAGATCATGAGAAAGTAGAGGCAGGCTACAGCCGGCTCCCATCCTACCCACCCCCGCAACCGATTCAATTGCGCTAAATAGACCGCGGTCGTGGTGATGCTTGCTCCAATGAGCGACCAGACGAGCTCCGTGTGAAGGTGCTCGTAGTTCTTGCCGATGACGAGTAGCAGGAACCCGGGCGCGACGGCCGCGAGGGTAACCAAAGCGGCGTTGATCGTCACGAGCATCAGCGCTACCAAAAAGGCGGCTCTTAAGAATTTTCGATCATCCGAGAATTGCGCCAAACGCGGCACGACCACGGCCGCAATGAAGCCGCCGAATACTGAGAAAATGATTGCGAGCCTGCCTAGGGCGAACATCTCCGCTACGGGAGCGGAGCCACCAATAAACCAGGCTACCAAGGAGACGACTTGATCCTTGAAGGCATAAAGCAACACCGAAGGGATTGTCGGGCCGACATAAGCCAGCAGTTCGCGGCGCGTTTGCGAGCTTGTCGGCAGCGGCGAGGCAACTCTTGGCTCCCTCGCTGCCATGATTGCGTAGCTGATCGCAGTCCCCAAAGCGACGACCGCCAATCCAAAAACCGCGGAACCCATCATCAGAATCGTCGCGAGAGCCGCTCCAACCAGCCGCGCCAGGGCTCCGGCAACGTCGGCTATTAGTGTCTCCGAGATCGCCCCTCGCAAACGCATCAGAGTTGACACAAAACTCCCATTGAGCTGCACCCAGGTGATGATCACAATTAGTGCGATCGCCGCCATGGTGCGCGGGATGTCAATCCCTTGCCTCTTCAGGACTATAGCCATGGCGAGCACGACGAAGATACTGACCCCAACCAGTAATTGCCGGCGCAATTGCCACACCGCCACGATATAGCTTGCGCGCTCGGCAGCGTTGCCAAGTGTGCGTCGCCAGAAATAAGTGATCGATGCGAGCAGCCCCATGTCGGAGAGCACAGAGGCGAGGGCAACTGTACTGAGGCAAATCGAGAAGAGCGCGTATTCCTCGATGCTCATGTTGCGAGTCCAGAGGATACCCGCGAGTAGGCCTGCAGCCTGTACGGTCAGGGTGCTGGCCGCGAATAGGCCGAGCAGGCGAAACCAGCTGCCGGCGCGCCTTGTCAGTATCTCGAATGGTAAAGCGCGAACGGTCACGGCCGCTGTCCGTTATTCGGCCTTGCGCAGCACAAACCCGCCGATCACCAGTGCATCAAGCCCCGACGTGAAGAACGTGCGAATGGCATCGAATGGTGTGCTGACGATTGCCTCGCCCTTCAGATTGAAGCTTGTGTTCAGGACGGCGGGCACTCCCGTCAGTCGTTCGAACTCTGAGATCAGTGCGTAGTAGCGCGGATTCTGCTCCTTGGTGACGGATTGCACTCGCGCGCTACCGTCAACGTGAATGGCCGCGGCGATCTTGTCACGCGCTTCGGGTTTCGCCGGAAACGTCAAGATCATGAACGGGCTATTATAGAAGTTCTCGAACAGACCCGGGCAGGCATCGGCCAGGACGGAGGGTGCAAACGGCCGCCAGCTCTCACGGAACTTGACGGCCATGTTGACTTTGTCACGGTTCTCCTCGTGGCGCGGATCAGCTAGGATCGAGCGATTGCCGAGAGCGCGCGGACCGAACTCCTCGCGGCCTTGGAACCAGCCGACGAGCTTCGCCTGAGCGAGGAGCTCGGCAGCCTCGCGAGACGGATCGACGACCGCCTTGTACCTCAGCTTGTAGGTGTCGAGGGTGCGGCGAATTTCGTGATCCTGGTAGCTCGGACCGAAATAGCAGCTAGTTAGTTCAGGCGGGCGCTTACACAATTCGAAGGCCGGGAGCAGGGCTGCGCCCAGTGCGACGCCGTCATCGCCGGCCGCCGGCTGAACGAAGATGTCGTCAAGTATGCGACGCTGTAGGAAGACTCCGTTGGCCTTTGAGTTCAACCCCACGCCACCGGCAATGCACACGCTGCGACAGCCGGTCTCGGCAACAGCATGCTGCAAGATCTCGCACTCGACCTCCTCGCATACATTTTGCACGGCCCAGGCGATGTCCTTGTGACGTTGCGTCAACTCCTCGTCCGGACGCCGCCTCGAACCAAGCAACTCCTCAATCGCTCCATATTCGCGGTTGTCTCTGCGGCTCAGCAAGAGGTCAGTCCGCACCTTGTAGGTGCCGTTGCCATAAGAGATTAAAGGCGCCAGAGAGATCCCGGGCTTCCCGTAAGGGGCAAGCCCCATTACTTTCCATTCGTCCCGATATTTCTCGAAGCCCAAGTAGCCCGTCAGGGTTGCATAAAACAGCCCGAGAGAGTTGGGCCACGGGATGGTTCGAAGGCATCTCAGCGTCGCCCCCTCGCCAAGCCAGATGCTGGTGGCTTCCCAGGCTCCGCGCCCGTCCATAACCAAAATCACGGAGCGCTCGAAGCCGGACGCTACGTAGGCGCTAAGCGCATGCGCATGATGATGAGCAAGGCTGCGGTAAGTGGCTTTGGTCTTACCAAAGTATCGCTCAATCAGACGCTGCATTGAACTGAATGTGGCCCCGATCGTCCCTTTGGCTAGGCCACGCGCCACATCAGTTGCGGAGCCTGGCATTTTTCGCAACACGTAATTTTTGATGTCGTTCATAAACACTTGGTGGAGCGCAGGCCAGCCGCAGACGATCTGATCGATCTCAGAGAGCGAAATGCCAGTATGGTGGAGACTGGCCTCAATTGCGAGCTTTGGGAAGCCGCCGTCGTGTTTGATCCGACTGACGCGCTCCTCTGCCACTGCAAACAGGATGTGCTCGTCCTGTGCGATTGCCGCAGCAGCGTCGTGCTGAGCACTGTAATTCAAACCGAGTACGATCATGTGCTACTTGCTCTTCTGCGAGCGCCGTTTCATCAACTGTTGACAACGTCGGACTGCTCGTGTCACTGCCGCAAAAGAAGTGCGGGCAAGGGATGATGAGTAGCGCGTGCGGATCCGATAGTACGTCGCAGGTGCCAGTACACTTGCCAACGCGACTCTACACAGCGCGAAGATCAGCAATCCGTTGTTGCTCTGCGCCTTTCTAGACTGATGCTCAGCCCATTCAACCTTTATGGCTTGCAGTCGACTCCCGTGGCCTAGCATCAAATTAAGGCGCGAAGCCTCTAGGGCAACGGGCGTGACGAGCTGCGGAATAAGTGCCGGCGCGCAGCCGTACCTGGCGAGCGCCGGTCCGAGTGTCTCCGACAGGCAGGCAAAGACGGCGGCACGCGCTCGCAGTCGTCGCCTGTCATGGTGCAGCCTACTCTCCTCAGTCTTTGATCCATGAAAAAGATTGCGGCCGTGTATCCTGTAATGAGTGAGGCAGTCTGGCAGAATTGCAACTCGTCCGACCGCGGGCAGAAGCGTAAAGAAATGTTCGTCCGCCTCAAACACTAGAGGCTCCGGAACTGGCAGGAGCGCCTCAGCGATCTCCCGACGCATCGAAAGGCGACTTGTGCCGAGGAAGCTCATGTACTTGCGAAACTTCAGCACATCGGTCGGTGTTTCATGCTTCAGAATGATCACATCACCAGAGGTTTGCCTTTCGCGAATATCTGCGACCTCGTCTTCTATGATCAGGCCGTTACCAATGGCAACAAGGCTCGGATCTGCCTCGAACATGGCGGTGATTCTCTGCAGCTTGTCGGGCTCCCACCAGTCGTCGCCGTCGAGCATGCAAACGAGCTCTCCACGGCAGAGCGGAATGCCCATATTGAAGGCCGATGCCTGGCCGCCATTGTCCTTACGGATGTAGCGAATGGCATCGCCGTAGCGCTCTAGGATCCGCCGTGTCCCATCGGTGGACCCGTCGTCGATCACAATGACATCGACGTCGTCGCGAGCGATCCCCTGCTGCCCGATCACGCTGTCAACCGCTTCGCGTATAAAGCGCTCGTGATTGAAGGTATTGATCAGGACTGAGAGCTTTTGACGCTGCGTAAACCCTTGCTTCGTTTTGATTGGCGTGACCCTCAAGGCAGCTTTACCCCTAGAAACCCCCGAGCTCTCCTTAGATCTCAATACTAAGTGCGAGTTTTGAAATGACATTCATCGCAGCAGGACTCGGGTGTCCGGCCCAATTCGCCAGTCGTAACCTGCTGCAGGAGCGTGCTGTGTTGGCCGAGCCTTCTCACCGCGGCTTGCGATCTTTCGGCCCGGTTTCGCCCGATCGCAAAAGAAGCGACGAAAGGCGCGTGTAGCACTCGGCATGCACAGAACTAATCCCGCCAACCGTTGTCCCCGGCCTGGATCGCAGATACTCACGCGATCGCGCAACCTGGCGGCTGCGGGACCATAATCGTATGGCTGCTGAGCCTACTACGTAGCGCGCGCAGCAGCGACCGTGTGGCGTTCTCGATCGCATGTACTGTCGAGATCGGCAGATAACACAACTCGATGTGACCAGCCGTCAGTGGATTCGTGATCAGGTCAACCCGGAGCACTTCGAGATCCTGTTCCGACGCCAAACGGCGTGGCAGTTCACTCAGAAAATAGCCGCATTCGACATCGACAGGCACGATGGTGCCGCCGCAGATGATGGGGGCCGAGCTCAGAACATACTGCCGGGCAAAAAACTCTACGTCACTGTCCGCTGGTAGCTTCAGCGGCGCACATATGCTGCAAGATCGGCCCGCAAACGTTCCAGGTCAAACGAGGCTATGGACCCGTGGCCTCCCCTCGTTTGTAGCCAAGCTCCGCGAGTTCGGCCGTGAAGTTACCTGCGCGGCTGCCAGGTCAAAGCACGCTTGCCGGCGTCAGACACGCGGCCGAGAGCTCCTCGGTGGTGCTCCGCCGCCGCGCCCTGTAGCTACCGATTTAGCCTACGCGCGACAGGTTGATTCTGGAAGGCTCGGCCGGACCTCGACGCAGTCGTCGCGCCAAAATCGTGGCCAGTCGGTGCGAACCTGCGATGGGCGCAGCGTAATCGGGCAAGGGTCCTTGATCGACATGCGGATCGAGACCTTGAGAAAGCATCCTTTGTTTCCGACGCCTGGTCACGTTCGGCGTCAACGGGTCGCGGATCTTGTGAACCGGCCATGTTCGTTCACATCCATTGCACTTACTGGTAGACGCGTACTTGATTAGCGAAGCGGCAAACTGTCTCTGTGGCAGACGCACGCTGTAGCATCAATCGGCGATAGTGGCACGTTGGCATCCGGAAACAAGATGCTCGCATAGGCTGTCGCCATCCGGCCAGCTACAGCATCCCACGAATAGCTCCTCTCGGCCTTCTGCGCCCGCATTTCCAACGCGCGGCGGCGGGCAGCGTCAGCGACTAATCCAGCGATTGCTTCGCCGATCGCCTCGGCTCCCCTTCGACCACAAGACCAGCGCCGTCGCGCTTAACCGGCGCTCAACGTAGAGAGCGAAGCATTTTTCTAGAAACGGCTCTTGCCCCAAATAAAATCAGCGACCAGCATCGCCTTATGGCGCGTGAGGGAAGGGTGCGATGCGCCAGGTCAAATCTGGTTTGAAGCCAGCGCACTCTGGGCTACACGCATCATGTGATCTGAGCCCCTTAGGCGATTTGCGTTCATCGGATGCGGCTCGACTTCCAACTTAATGGCTGCGGGCCTACAAGCTACTTAGCGACTTAATATCCGAACGTAATTCATCTGCATCTGGGCAAGGCTATGAGATTAATGGCGCTTTGTTGAGGCGGCACTTCGTCGATCGTGGCTAGGTTTATCTTATCCCGCAGATGAAGCGTGGCGTATCCTAGGCCCTGCAGTATTTTACACACGGCTCCCGGGTCATTGCCGCGAACTCTACCCGATGTCTCGACGAGAAGGGCCGGCCGGTCTCTCGTTAGCAAACCATAGGCGCCTTCGAGAACCTCTTTCTCGTGGCCTTCAACGTCAATCTTAATAAATCCCACATTCATGAGCTCGAGGTCATCCAGACGTGCCGTCTGGACCATGAAGCTCTCCAATGCGTCGGGAGAAATCTCTGAAAAATCGTTGTCGACATGGATCGTCCCCCAGCCTGATGCAGCGACTCTCCCGGATATCGGAACACGCAAGTTCGTGGAGCCCTTTGTGTTCGACAAAGCGAGTTCGCGCACGTCTAGCCTCGGCACCATTTTTCGCAGAGAGGCGGCCGACCTCGGATTGGGCTCAAAAGCGATGACACCGCGGGCAAGTCGCTTCAGGTGCCAGGAATAGAAGCCATCGGCTGCACCTACGTCGATTGCGACGCGCTCCCGATCCACAAGCAAGGGAAGGAGGCGCGTTTCTGCCTCGATCCAATTCGCGGCGCGCACACGCAATGCCATGCGGACAAACCCAGCTTTGTCGAGCGCGCGTTCACAAAAGGTTAGGACTGACAACCTGCCAGCTCTCTTACGATAGGTTCAAATCGAGAAGTGCAATTCGACCGCGAGATCAAATTCGTGGGCACGTGGTGAGCTCGCGGTAGACCTCAGCCATCTGCCATGCGATCGCATTCCACGAGAAACGTGTTTCGGCGGAGTTCCTACCGGCGGCGCCCAGCGCCTGGCGCTGATCGGGGTCAGCGAGAAGCCCTCCAATGGCTTGACCGAGCTTCTGCGCATCGCCGTCCACGACTAAGCCCGCGCCAACCTCGCGAACCGTTTTGGCAAGCCCGACCTCAGGGGTCACGACCACGGGCACCCCGCAGGCCATCGCCTCGAGTACGGCAATTCCGAAATTTTCGGAATACGACGGCAATGCAAACAGTGCTGCCGAGCGGATTAGCCGCCACTTGGCCTCATCGCGAACCGGTCCGATGAATCGAACGCGCTCGGCGACGTCTGCATCGCGCGCGATAAGTTCGAGTTTCGCCCGCAGCCCCTCCTCATCATTGCCGGCAATCACGAGCTCGCCGCCCGGCACGTGCGCCATGGCGGCAATCAGGCGGTCGAGGCCCTTTTTCCAACTTATTCGACCAAGAAAGAGTACAAAAGGTTTCGTGTCGGGGATCCGGCAATCCGAGGGAAGTGGCAGATCGATGCCATTGGGAACGAGCGCGATGCGCCGGCATTTGAAACCCAGCCGCTTGATCTCGGCTGCCTCGATCTCGGCCGTAACGTGCACGGCAGCCGCATTTTCGACATTGGCCCGCTCGAACAGGGCCATCCAGGTCAATTTGGGGACCAGGCTTTTTCGGCTAATCAGATCCTTGACGAGCATGCCCCGCGGCGCGAGCACGTAAGGCACACGCGTGGCTCTCGCTGCCTTGGCCGCCACCAAGGTAGGCCACAGGAACACCGAATGCAGGTGGGCCAAATCGAAGTCGGCGATAGTCTTCAGCAACGCTCGGCCCATTGCGGGTGACCGGTAAAGGCGACGGCCGAGCGCGGTTGGGAAGTAGGTCACATGCACACCGTCAAGTTCGATAGGTACGCCGAGCGGAACGGGCGAGACGCCAGGCCCATCGACATTCGTAGTGAACACGTGAACCTCGTGTCCGCGCCGGGCGAGGGCCGCGCACAGTGCGTGCACCGAGTAAATCGGGCCGCCGTAGCGCGTTGCCGGCAGGTAGGTCGGGACAACATGGAGGAGACGCATCGAGGCGATCACATCGCTCGACATGATGCCCGCATTGATAAAGCTCGCATCGACCTGTTCATGCACTCTCGGCTGTAAAATAAAGCCAAGTCTGGTCTCCGCGTCGTTCGTCCATGGCCAACAACGGATCAACCCCAGAAATCAAGACCGGGTAGTCTGAGATTTCGCGTTTATGTCGATGTACCACCTGCACAGCATGTGTTGGACGGAATACCGCCACAAGACTATCACACGATCCGAACTCTGGATGAACCTCGACGATAATGTTCGCGTGCCGAAGCGACTGGGCGCAAGCCGGCAATAGTTTGAATTCAGCACCTTCGCAATCCATGAGAAGTAGGGAGCCTTTATCGCGCAAGTATTTCCCATAATCATTTGAATCTATCAGTCCGAGAGGACTTACTCGATCTGAAACGCCGTTTAAACCCGCATTGCGCATTGTTGCAGACAATGATTTCGGGTCGGTGTCGCAGGCGTAAACGATTGCGTTTGGAAGGCGCCTGGCCATTCCGACGGCATAATACCCATCCGAGGCGCCTATGTTGAGGATTTGCGGTGGGGCTCTCCTGATTGCATCCTCGACGAAAGCTGCAATCTCCCTTTCATAAGTTCCTATGAGCTTAGGCGCGCTGTGTACGGGCAGCGCCTCGTAATCGAGCTGCAGGCCCGCAAATGGGCCCGACAGCACGCGTGATCCAGTGTGGCCGGCTATGGTTCTTGCGAGATGATCTAGCCCCAACCGCTTCGTCTGGCGCTCAATTAAGCGCCTTGAACGACGAGATGAAATTCGGAGCGCTGCATCAGGGAACCAATCATGCGCCAGCCCTTTGACGAATTCATTGATACCCATCCTGCCGAACTCCCTGCCCAGCAATGAGCTACCCACCCTGAACCGCTTCACCGACAATGGCTGCAACTTCTCGCCGGTAGGCCTGCCAACTCCGCGCCTCAGCGCTGGCGCGCGCCGCGGGTACCATTGCGCGAACCGCATTGGGATTTGCGGCGCACCACATCATGCGCTGAGTTAGCGCGTCCGCATTTGCCGGTGGTATAATCCAGCCACTAACACCCTCGCAGACCAGGTCTTTCGCGCCCACGTTCTCTGTAACTATCACGGGCAGGCCGCAAGCGAGCGCCTCCGACACGACCATACCGAACGAGTCGATGCGCGAGGGCAGAACGAAAACATCCGCGAGGGCAAAGAACTTCGGCAGATCCACATGGGGGACTCTCGCTTGGATCCGTGCAACCTTATTGAGTTGCTCGACGAGCCGGACATCCCCCGTCGATACATTTCCGGCAATTAGGAACTCGAATTGGTACTGCGATGATCGAAGAGCCCGGCAGGCGTCCGCGATCAGGTCCATACCCTTCCTGAGATCAAGCAAGCCGGCATTGCAAAAGACAATCGGCCCCTCCCGCTTAGCTCGCTGGGCGACACACTGCCCACTAAAAACCCCAAGGTCGACACCCAATGGGACGGAATGGACTTTATTTGGCGCTACCCCCGCACAGAGATAGCTGTCGCGTGCCAAACTGGAACACGTCAGTATAACGTCGGCCAGCTCCACCTCACGGTCTTTGATCGCCTTGGTCTCTGGAGTGTTCGAATCCGGGAGCCAGCGTGTCTGTAATTGGTGGTGCACATTCGCTGCGTCCAGAATGCAGATTTTCCCGCAGCGCTTAGCCGCCTCGAATGAACGCATGGCCGAATTCTCGTAGGCGACAATTGCCCGACAATCCAATGACGGCACACGCCGTGCGATCCACGCATCATAGGAGCGCAGGAGCTGCGTTTGAGCGACCGCCGCTTGCTTGCGCGGCAACACGTAAGGCAGCATTCTTCTAATGGGTTGGTACCATTGTACTCGTTGCCGAAGACTATGCCCGATTTCATGGCCCACGTACGTGGGTATCTCTGCGCCGTGGATGAAACGGCTAAGAAGACCCGCCGAGCAAAGCGCCGCTGCAAGTTGGTGCGAGTGCTGCATCTCCGGATGCGCAACGACGACCGAGCCCACTTTCATGTCGTCTATAGTTGTGGGTTATGGGACCGCGCCAAGCGATCTGCCGAAGATGCGGCGCTCGCTACGGGACTAGCTTGCAAGACAACATGCCCGTCGGGGTAAGGCTGGCTAGTCGAAACCGACCGCGGTGCGTCAAACCGGTGCATCGCAAAAAGCAGTCCAGCTGCGAACCATACATAGAGATGTGCTGTCGGATTAAAAATAACCTGAGAAGGTAGATGAAAAATATAAAAGGTCGCAATCGAGACGCTCAATGCTTTAAGAATCGGCGTGCGTAAAGTCAACGCCATTCGAAGCGCCCAGATGATAAGGGCAAGGCGAACCGTGTAGACGAGTGCAAACCCAAGCAACCCGACATCCTGCATAACGCGGGCGGTTTCATCCTCAAAGATCTTACCGTCTAGCCACCACATCTCTGACGCATCTTTCACTCCCATGATCGAGTTGGTTGAGTTACTGTTGACACCTATGCCAAGGCCAAAAATGGGCGTTGACTGAGCAGCTTCAAGCAATTGCGTAAACGGCGAGAGAATTCGAGCAATTGCCTCATCTCCCTCTGTCGTTCGGTGCGAAAACACCTCAACGGCGTCTAGGGCAAAATAGAAGATACCTATTGCTATGGCACCCCCTACAGCTGCTAGCCTGATCATCAGCTGACTTCTGATCAGCCCAGCCCACATAGCGATGAGAAGAGTAATTGGTAGGGTGCCTAGTGTCCCGATCACGGTCCCACGTGAGCCCGTCGTGAAGGCAGCAATGGTGGTCGCCCCGAGCAATGCATAAGGTATTATATTGCGGCGGAAATCCTGGTGGGACCCAATGACGAATGCTAGCCCCAAGTTAAACATGGCCACCAGGAATGTGCCAAAGCCGCCGATGTATGAGAACGTTCCGGTCGTCCGAGCATAGTTTGTGTCTCCAAACCCCGTAACGGCAGCGATCGAAAGCTGCGCTCCTTCATCATGCCGGACGTAGGTATTGAGGAAATGGTCCACCGGCAGTGAAAACTGCACAAGTGCGAGAAGCCCGACCGGGATCATGCAAAGCATGTAGAATTTGAGTTTCTCGATCAAATCCGTTGTGGAGTCAAAGGCGTAGGGCACTATGAAAAGCAGAACGGCATACAGCATATAGTTTTTGAACCCGGTGAGCCCGACCAACGTCGACGGGCTGTTGGGATTGCCGATTTGCAGTAGGAAGAAACAACAGCTGATGAAGAGGAGGGCTTTCAGGTGGCGCACCAAAGGCTCGTGCGAGCCTGGCGGCGGACGAGCGATTATGTAGCCGGCGAGCGCAGCCAGGAGCAGCACATCCTTCAGAAAATAAATCTGGGCTTGGTAGCCGGGGAAGAACCACTTGCGTAGGGCGCCCTCGAAAACCATTAGCAGCATGACCAGGTATAACGTCAACTGCCAGCGCCGCGTTAATAGGGCCCAGATTAGCGGAACAGCTGCGACGGCCGGCAGAAGGAGAAGCTCCATCGCTTAGCCCTCCCATGTTTCGGCGTCGAGCGGCAAACCGCCCGCCACTCGCGCTAGAGCGACATTGTACTGACGCCCGATGACCGAACGAGTGTGGCGCATAAGATGTGGGAGTGCCGCCGTTCGGAAGCCTTCCTCTAGCACTGGGTCGGCGATTACCCGCTCAATGGCATCAGCAAGGGCGTCCGGATCCGAACGGCTGACCACAATGCCACAAGGTCCGATCGCCTCTGGCAGACCGCCGCCATCTGTACCAAGCACAACGCAGCCGCACGCCGCACCTTCGAGCGCCACGATGCCGAATGGCTCTTCCCAAACAGACGGTATGACGAGGATGCGATGCCTCGCCAATAAGCGAGCCAGGGCTTCCCCCTCAACTTTGCCGGCGAAGGTCACACGACCAGCAAGACCCAAAGCGTCCACCTGATGCTTGAGGCGTGGTAATTCCGGCCCATCCCCTACTATCGTAAGATTGGTCTCTCGTGCACGCGCACGCAATAGACCCACCGCCTCGAGGAGAATGTTGCAACCTTTGTCTGTAACGAGTCGACCGAGGAATACGATATCGCGGTCTCTTGGCACATCGTCGTGCCCCCGGAAGATTTGGTCGGAGTAGGCGTTCGGGATGACGATGCCATGACCACCAATTCTGCGGCGAACACCGGCGCTGCAGAATATATTGTATGTCAAGTAAGATAGGATCCTCTTCAGCTTGGCGCTTAGGTCAAAAGCCGAACGGTCTTCATACCAGCCGTGATGCACCGTCACCACCTTGCGGCCGAGAAGCAGGAGCATCGGTGTTGTCCGCAATGTAATGTTAGCGACCAGGCAAACGTCTGCGCGCAGTGCTTCGCTGATGAGAGTGGTTAGGTTCGGACGACGTATGACACGATAGCGAACGTTATTCTCCTGCTGCGCCTCTGTCATCGTTAGCACCGTGACCGCGTGACCGGAGAAGGACAGCTCGGTCGCGATCAAGTGCATCATGTTTTCGAGCCCACCCAAGCTCGGGAGAAATACGCGAGAGTGGATCAGCACTCTCATTGCGCCCGGATCGCAGCGCGAATTATCGCAGCATAATGTTGTGCCTGAACCCCCAGGGCATGACCACGATACCACTCGAGTAGTTTTGTCTGCACGCTTTTGAGTGCGCTCGACGATGCTACTGGCGCGGAGGCTGTCATATAATGGAGACCGGCGTTCAGGCCGTCTGCATCCTCGTGGCTGACCTGCATCGCCACCGGCACGACACCGTGCGCTGCATACGCGGCCATAATCCCAGATTTGCCCAGGACGGATCGATTGGGGTAGGGCAGGATGCCAATCCGACTTTCGCTCAGGATCGCGCTGACATCGGCGGCTGGCAGCATACCTCGGGCGACAACCGGGATGCTATCGATCCCACCGGGCATCTGCTGGCTGCGCTTGCCAATATCAACAATCTCTGTAATTCCCGCCGCTGCGAGCAGACGGCCCATCTGGCCGGCATGTTGCGCCGCGAGTTGCGCACTGCCCATCCCGCCGAAGATAACCATGCGAGACGGCCGCTCGTCCGGTGCCAGAACCTCGTCTGGTTCGCCAACGTTGGAGAATACGTTGAGGACGACGGCCTGAGGTCCACTGCGCGCTGAAGCGCCGAGGAGCTGTTGGTAACGTTGCGTCGTCGTGACGAGCGCGTCGGATATCATTCGAAGTCGACCAACAATTCGGCGCTGCAGCGGCGCCGTCCAGAATGAGCTCGTTAGCGGATCTCTGGCATCCGCTGCCCAGACCTCGTGAAACATCATGATCAAAGGCACATCTCTATGCTGCGCTTTCCACCGCTCTAGACCATCCGGCAGCCAAGCGGGCAGGCCGCGGCTCTGATAGCCATAGAGCGAGAGATGAATGAGGACCGCGCTAGGCGAGTACTCGCCGTTAATGGCCGACAGGGTCGTCAATAGTGCGTCCGAAGTGCGCTGCGGGACTGACAGAGTGGGCCAGGAATCATCACGCGGAGGAGCAGTCGCCGCCGTTGTCCCTTGCAGAAAGACCGACTCCAGCCCTGCATGCTGCCGCAATGCTTCAGCCAAGAGACTAGCATAGTCCCCCACACCGTCGGGTACATGCGT
>Ga0111538_10004139_pt1 | contig 20222 bp, 17 predicted proteins | sample SoiMethybrSBSTD1_FD_79669 | JGI IMG/M metagenome (GOLD analysis project Ga0111538, IMG submission 79669) | Bulk soil microbial communities from a Populus tree surrounding site in Tennessee, USA - Soil MetaG P. TD hybrid SBSTD1 (version 2)... | ecosystem: Environmental > Terrestrial > Soil >... | reverse complement strand
GCGAATGGTTAGTGGCCAGCCAGAAGGCGCTGGGGATATCTGCCAGTGCCGGCAGCGACCGCGGCTTGCGTGCCTGGTCGAAGGCGGTTTACGGAGAGTTTCAGAGGAACGCGTTTTGATCTCTCCGACCCTATCTAATCGGCCGGCCGACACGGTCCACGCTCGCAAGCTTCTCGTGCTGGTAACAGACGCCTTCGGAGGCCGCGGCGGAATCGCCCAATTCAATCGCGACTTGCTTGGCGCCTTGTGCAGTCACCCCAATGTTTCCGAAGTAACGGCGCTCCCACGCGTTATTGCCGATGAGAAGCCGGCAGTGCCAGCTCGGCTGGTGTATGAAACGGGCTCAGCGCGCGGCAAGATCGCATACACCTACCACTTCGGCAAAAGGCTTACGACCCGCGATCGATTTGGGGCTGTTATTTGTGGGCACATCCACTTGCTTCCTCTTGCAGCGATCGCCGCCTGGCGAAATCGAGTGCCCCTGATTCTGATTATTCATGGCATTGAGGCGTGGCAGCGCCCCAGAACCGTCGGTCTGTGTCGTTCTCTTCAAGTCGTCGACAAATTTGTGTCGGTGAGTCACTTCACCAGGCAACGTTTTCTCGAATGGTCGGCACTGGAGGAAAAGCGCGGTTGTGTCATCCCGAATTGCGTGAACACTTCAAGGTTCTGCCCTGGTCCCAGGGCCGAACATCTCGTGAAGCGTTATGACCTGGCGGGACGCCAGGTGTTGATGACAGTCGCGCGATTGAGCAGCCCGGATCGGTACAAGGGGATTGACGAAGTTCTTGAACTGATGCCTTCACTAGTCCAGGAAAATCCGAACCTCACATACGTCATCGCAGGGGACGGGCACGACCGGCCTCGCCTCCAGTCAAAGGCGGCGTCGCTTGGCGTCGCAGGAAACGTCGTGTTCACGGGCTACATTCCGGAGGAAGAAAAGGCTGATTATTATCGGCTCGCCGATGTATTTGCGATGCCCGGCCGCGGAGAAGGTTTTGGAATTGTCTATCTCGAGGCGATGGCCTGTGGAATTCCGGTCGTGGCGAGTAAGGCCGACGCCAGCAGAGAGGCCGTGCTTGAAGGACAGCTGGGTCAGATGGTGGATCCAGGAGATTTGCATGAAATTCGGACCGCAATCTGCAAAGCGCTTCTTGAGCCGCGTGTAGTACCACGAGGTCTTGAATACTTTTCCGTAGAGCGTTTTGCTCAACGTTGGAATGCTGTCATCGACGATACGCTGGCGAGCCCACCACCACCCACGGATGGTCCTTCACGAAAACCAACCCGCGAAATGACGGTTGTCGAAAAAGGCTGACAGGAGATTGCAATGAAGACAGGGAATGGTAGCGCCGTGCAAGTTCTGCCGACCGTTACCGAATATTACATACACTATCGGATCAGTCTCATGGCTGCTTTGGAGGCTGTCGAAATTACCGATAGAGATCGCAAGCCGATAGGAACCGAAAAGGCGTTTGCACGTCTGGATGAGCTTTCAAGAGAAATCAAGGCTTCCGGTCGCACGCAGTTTCTCTGCGGAAACGGTGCCAGCGCCTCGTTCGCAAATCACATGGCTCTTGACTGGACCAAGAACGCCAAGGTGCGAACAGTGTCCTTTTCCGACTCCGCTCTACTGACGGCCCTGGGCAACGATCTGGGTGGGGATGAAATCTTCTCCGGAGCTCTCCGCCTGTATTGTGAGAAGAGCGATGCCCTTTTCACCATAAGCAGCTCAGGGAATTCGCCGAATATCCTGAAGGCCATTGATACTGCTGTTGAGTTGGGCCTGGGTGTGGTTACGTTTTCGGGTCTCCGGCCCGACAATAAGAGCAGGTCTCGTGGTGATTTGAATTTCTTCGTTCCAGCGAAAACGTATGGGATTGTCGAATGCGCGCACCAGGTGTTACTACACACGTGGCTCGACGGGTTCCTGGGCGTTTCAGAGTGGGAACGTGATACGCATCAGGACATGAATGTCCGTTCTTTAAAGCCCTAGTCGTCCAGAACCCCAAAGATGTTTAAACACAGTTTGATCACGGGCGCAGCCGGCTTTATCGGCAGTCAACTGGTGGACCGTCTACTGCAGCAGGGGCAGCGCGTCAGCGGGATTGACAACTTTTCGCTCGGCCGGGAAGAACACCTTGCAGACGCTCAACGGAGCAGCAACTTTCACTTCTACAAAGCAGACATTAGCGTTACTGATGAGGCCACCGAAGCCCTTCGGGTGGCGATCGCAGGTAGCGGTCCTGTCGATATGATTTGGCACTTCGCTGCGAGCAGCGACATTTCCGCGGGTGTAGCCGATGCCAACATCGATTTCCGAAACACTCTGCAAACGACATTCGGTATTTTGGAAGCAGCGAAAACCTGTAGCGTCCACAGGCTGGCGTTCGCTTCGACCTCGGCTATTTACGGCAATCTCGACGGGCCGCTCACGGAAGAGTCCGGGCCCCTTCTTCCCATTTCGAACTACGGCGCAACTAAACTTGCAAGCGAAGCTCTGATCAGCGCTGCGAGCGAGACCTTTCTCGATCAGATGTGGATCTTCCGCTTTCCAAACGTTGTGGGCCCCCGGTCCACGCACGGCGCAATCCATGACTTCGTCGGCCGACTGCTTGATCGACCAGAAGAACTGATGGTCTTAGGCGATGGGACTCAAACCAAACCCTACCTGCACGTGAGCGAATTGCTGGACGCCCTCTGCTTCATCGTGGAGCACGCGCAGGATCGACGCAACGTGTTCAACGTCGGTCCTGAGGGAGAGGGTGCCAGCGTTGCATTGATGGCTGAAAAGACAATCTCACGTGTCGCCCCAGGGGCAGCGATCCGATATACGGGCGGAGATAGAGGATGGATCGGGGATGTTCCACGCTTCCGCTACAACACATCGAAACTTGCCCGGCTTGGTTGGAAACCAAAGTTAAGCTCCGCTGCGGCAGTAACGCGCGCCATTGATGAAATTGCTCTCCAACGCGGAATCGCATTGGAAGTGTTGGGCTCATGATCCGACAGGTTGTCATCCTGGCCGGTGGTTCTGGGACCCGTCTTGCTTCCGTGACAGGATCGATTCCTAAATCTCTGGTACTCGTAGGAGACAAGCCCGTACTTCAGCACCAACTGGAACTCGCCGCGGCGTTTGGCGTCGCGGACGTACGGATCTTCGCAGGCTACCTCGCGGACCAGATCATTGAATTTGTCGGCGATGGCTCACGGTTTGGATTGCGCGTAACCGTCGAGGTGGAATCTCAGCCACTCGGGAACGCGGGTGCCGTGCTTCAAAAACTCGACTTGCTCGACGATCAATTCCTTGTTCTCTACGGTGATTTGATGGCGTCCGTCAATCTCTCACGGTTTTCTGATGCTCACACAGAGAGCTGCGCAGATTTCACTGTCTTTGTTCATCCCAACGACCATCCTCAGGACTCTGATCTGGTCGAGGTGAATGCCGACAATCATGTTACGAGGCTACACCTCAAACCGCATCCAGAGGGTCGATTCTTCAGAAATCTTGTTAACGCTGCGCTCTATGGCATCCGGCGCGAAGCATTAGGATCACTACCGCAATCCCATGGCAAACAGGACTTCATGAAGCACATCCTGCCCTCACTGCTAGCGGCGGGAAGGAAGATTCTGGCGTATCGTTCGACGGAATACGTCAAAGACATGGGGACGCCAGACAGATTGGAGCATGTTCGGCAAGATTGGAAGGCTGGCCGCATCCGAGTGCGATCCGCTACCGATCTGGTCCCCGCCATCTTCCTGGACCGAGACGGCACGCTCAACCAAGAAAATGGTTTCATTCACTCGCCCAGTCAACTGACCGTATATCCGCGGGCCGCGCAGGCGCTGCGCCGTCTTCGCTCAGCGGGTTATCGATTGATCGTCCTCACAAACCAGCCAGTGATTGCTCGAGGTGAAGCCACGCAGGAAGAGGTCGATGCGATTCATTCCAAGCTCGAGTGGGAATTGGGGAAAAGTGGTGCCTATTTAGATGGGATCTACATCTGTCCGCATCATCCGGATAAGGGCTTTCCCGGCGAGCGTTCCGAGTTGAAAGGTCTGTGCGAATGCAGGAAGCCATCCACAGGGCTGCTTGTTAAAGCCTGCATGGAACTCGCAATCGATCCTGCCAATTCGTGGATGATTGGCGACACAACGAGTGATCTCGAAATGGCACGCCGGGGCGGTCTTCGCTCGATCCTGGTTCAGACCGGAGTCGCCGGGCGCGATGGAAAATACTCGGCCACGCCGGATCACACCGCAGCGGACCTGGACTCTGCCGCCGAATTTGTCCTAAGCGCAGACCATGCCCGTGCTGCCGTGGCGACTTCATGATCATTTCTCAAACACCTTTAAGGATCAGTTTCTTCGGAGGAGGTTCGGATCTGCCCGCTTACTATCGCCAACGCGGCGGCGCCGTACTCTCAACCACGATCGAACACTCCGTCTATGTCACGGTAAGCCGGAAGTTCGACAATGCGGTTCGTGTGAGCTATTCCCAGACTGAAGAAGTCGAAACCGCTTCACAAGTCCGGCATCCTCTGGTTCGGGAGTGCCTGGCCTTGCTCGGAATATCCGGTGGGATTGAAATAACCTCCGTCGCTGACATTCCAGCGATGGGGACGGGACTCGGTTCTTCGAGCTCGTTCACTGTTGGACTCTTGAACGCGCTGCATGCTTACAGTGAGCGACACGCTCCAGCCGCTCGCCTCGCCGAGGAGAGCTGCGAGATTGAAATCGGACGCTGCGGGGAACCAATTGGCAAGCAGGACCAATACGCCGCCGCGTTTGGGGGCCTGAATTTCATCCGATTCAACAAAGATGATTCCGTCGAGGTTCAGAAGGTTCTGTTTTCAGGCGACACGCTCCGGGAGTTGCAGTCGCGACTGATGTTCTTCTATACCGGCATCACCCGCTCTGCATCTGTTCTGCTTAAGGAACAAACAAAAGCGATGACCGATCAGGATGAAAAATTGCAAGTCATGGACTGCATGGTGCGGATCGCCAATTCTGTGTATTCAGATCTCCAACATAATTGCCTCGAATCGTTCGGACCGGCTTTGCACGAATCGTGGCAATTAAAAAAGAAAATGGCGAATGGGATCTCAAGCACAGAAATCGACGAAGCATACGAAACGGCGATCGCCGCTGGCGCGCTTGGCGGGAAGGTTCTTGGTGCGGGCGGTGGAGGATTTCTGGTCTTCATCGTGCCGGCACAGCGCCAAAGAGCAGTCCGTCAGGCACTTTCTAAACTCCGAGAAACACCTTTTAAATTTGCAACGCAGGGGAGTCGGATCATTTTCGTTCATGAAGGATGATCTCGCTTTGAGCAACTCTGAGCTCGTGATCGAAGCCGGCCGCGCCGGACGACACTATTGGCACGACCTATGGCGTTACCGTGAATTGTTTCTCATACTTGCGTGGCGTGATGTGACAGTACGGTACAGGCAAACTGTTGCAGGAGCGGCCTGGGCAATCATTCAGCCACTGCTAAGCATGGTCATATTGACCTTTATTTTCGGGAAGCTAGCCGGACTACCGGCCCCAGCCGGGGCACCGTACGCCATCATGGTGTTTGCGGCAATGCTTCCCTGGCAATTCTTTGCTTCCGCGCTCTCAGCTTCAAGTCAAAGCGTCGTGGGCAACGCGAGCTTGATTTCCAAGATCTACTTCCCTCGGCTCATTGTGCCCGGCAGTTCGATTGTGGTCTCCATCGTGGACTTCTTTGTGGCTTGTTCGATTCTAGCGGGATTGATGAGTTGGTATCACTTTTGGCCGACGTGGCGATTGATTGCTTTACCCGCGCTTACGGTGCTCGCGGTCGTCGCAGCCCTCGGCCCTGGATTGATCCTTACCGCGCTTACGGTCCGATACCGCGACTTCCGTATCATCATTCCCTTTGTCGTGCAGGTCGGGTTGTATGTGAGCCCAGTTGCATATAGCAGCCAAGTGGTACGGCAACAATTGGGCGACGCATGGTTTCTTGTCTACTCATTGAACCCAATGGTGGCTGTTATCGACGGCTTCCGCTGGGCAGTTCTAGGCGGGAATGAGGGAATCCATTTGGCCGGGTTCACCTTGTCCCTAGCTCTTTCTGGTCTCCTCCTTCTCATAGGAATCCGCTATTTCCGCAAGACTGAGCGAGTGTTTGCGGACGTGATTTGATCCAAACAACGCCCTACATGTCTGACATTGTCATTTCGGTCGAGAACCTGGGGAAGATGTATCGCATTGGGCACCAACGCCAGAGTGGCGAAGGGCTACGGCACGTGTTGCACGACAAACTAATGGCTCCGCTGCGATGGTTGACTGTCCCTAGATCAGTCCTACCGGCTCAGATTCCTTTATTGGAGGATTTTTGGGCGATTCGAGACATCAACTTCGAAGTGCGATCAGGTGAAGTTATCGGGATTATCGGCCGAAACGGCGCCGGGAAATCGACATTATTGAAAGTCTTGAGCCGAGTTACTGAACCGACTGCAGGGCGAGTACGCCTTAAGGGGCGCGTCGCCAGCTTATTGGAAGTCGGAACCGGTTTTCACCCTGAACTAACAGGACGCGAAAACATTTTCGTCAACGGCGCGATACTCGGCATGTCGCGAAAAGAGATCAAGAATAAGTTTGACGAGATTGTGGCCTTCGCCGAAGTTGAGCAGTTTCTGGATACACCAGTAAAGCGGTATTCATCCGGCATGTATGTACGTCTCGCGTTTTCGGTCGCCGCCCACTTGGAGCCTGAAATCCTGATTATTGATGAAGTGTTGGCTGTTGGAGATCTAGTCTTTCAGAAAAAGTGTATCGGGAAAATGCGAAACGTCGCGCGTGGTGGTCGGACGGTGCTCTTTGTCAGCCACAACATGCAAACTGTGATGGGTTTAACCGAGCGGGCTATCTTGCTTCAATCAGGTCAAATTGTCGCTAACGGGCGATCAGCAGAAGTGGTTGACCAATACCTCCGAAGACAAGGGACGAACGCCAGCGTGTACGAAAAAGAAACGACGGGCGTTCGTCCTGAGATAACCCGGGTCCGGGTGAACACGAGCGATCCAGGGAATGTTCACAGGTTCGGGAAGCCTATGACAATCGACGTGGAGATAACGACGCCGGAGGCAGTGCCGAATTCTGCTATTTCGTTTCATATCATGACAGGTGGAAGTCAGCCGGTGGTGCACGTCTTGAATCTCGACGCAGAAGTCCCGATGCTACGATCGCCGGGAACCCATAAGCTTACATGCCGGTTCCCGAAGTTGCGTCTTTACCCCGGACATTATTATTTGACCTTCTATTTTGGGGCCAGCGAGCCTCGCCGAAAGTTCGAAGCGCCAGAACAAATCTGCCCATTCGAAGTCGCTGCACTTGATGAGGTGCGGGATTTCTATTGGTATCCAAATAACGCCTCATATGTTGAGGACGTTCAGTGGTCCTCCAAACAGTTTCAAAATCCAACCGTCGCCCAGCCCAGTGAAGAACGCCCACTAACAATGAAACCATGACAACTCCTACGCTGGATTCTGTGAAGGCATACTACGATGAACGTATCGAGGGGAAAATTCGTGATTTTACCCGACCAAATCCTCGAATCGAGGCAGCCATTCAGACTTTGGCTGAATGGGCGCCGTTCGATCCGAAGCGGATTTTAGAAATCGGTTGCGGTATTGGTGCGACAACTTGGAGATTGGCTCGTGCCTGGCCGCATGCAGAGGTTGTTGGTACGGATGTCAGTGCCGCATCAATCCAAGTCGCTAGGACTTGCTTTCCGCGACCCAATCTAACCTACCGGGACGGACTGATCTGGGAAAGCGGCTTAGCTGGCAAGTTTGATTTTGTAGTCCTAATGGATGTCTACGAACACATTCCGTTGCACGACAGATCGACGCTTCATTCTCTGTTGAGGTCGCTCCTTGCTGACGAGTCGAGAGTCTTTCTCTCCTTTCCTACCCCAGCTCTCCAGAGGTACGGCATCGATGGGCCCTCCGACCTGCAACCAGTCGACGAGGACATAACGCCGTCTGACGTAATTACGCTCGGAGAAGAAACCAACACTCAAATACTTTACTATCGGCAAGTAGGAATTTGGCGCTATGGCGACTATGCGCATCTCGTGCTCGGTCGCTATAAGAGTCTGGCAGATGTGACTCTACGCAAGCCTCGTCCCGGGCGTATAGCTGGCATAAAGTCAAACCTCAAGAAGTTCTTCCGCAACAGTCAATCTCCATGCACGGAACTATACGACTACCTTGGGTCGGACCTTTTGCGGCCATCGACTCGAAACTCTCACAGAAGGCTCAGTGTCAGTATTGGAGAACGTGAGAGCCTCGCCGCTTCGTGGTTTCGCAACCGGGCGGGTCACAACAGCCGAATATGAGCCTTGACTTCACGGTATTTGGGAGAACTTCAAACCTCAACTCGAATAGTCCGTCATGGGCTGCAAGTTATTCGAACTCGCAGCCAAAGGCTTACTTGGAGTCACAACATTTGCGAGACACTACACTAGCCGTTTTCACGTCCGAGATCGGTGGATCGTTCATTAATCGACATATCGATGACCTCCTGCCAGGGCGAACCGTGGCCGTGGCTAGGTATTGTGAAATCGCTCAAAATGGTGGGTTCTGGGAAGAGACATGCCCCGTCTTTTTCCTTGACCGGTGGGCGGTGGGCCTAGGAGTACGGCTCACGCGACGGCTGGGTGTGTCCGAATCACGCTTACGGGACGCGGCCGTTGAACGTTTTCTCAGAAAGAATCGAGTTACAGTCGTCCTTGGGGAGTTTCTTGATCAGTTTGTAGATTTCGTTCCGCTCCTGGACCGGTTAGGATTGCCCTACGTCGTGCAAGGGCATGGTATTGACCTGAGCGCTGCTTTACGCAATCCGCGGATGGCCGAGCGCTATCTCGCTTACTCATCGGCCCGGGCAATCCTGACGCGTTGCGAATTCCATCGTCAGCGCCTTATCAAGCTTGGACTGCCCGAATCCAGAATTTCTGTAAATCCGGGAGGTGTGGATATTCCCGCCGAACAACCACAGCGCGCACCCGAAGCTTGCAAGAGGTTCCTAGCTATCGGGGTCATGGTTCCGAAGAAGGGACCAATCTACCTACTCGAAGCATTTCGACTCGCCGCTGCGCAGGATCCTAATATCACCCTTGACTATATCGGTGACGGTCCACTGTTTCCAGCCGCGAGTCAATTCGTGGACGCGTGTGGGTTGACAGATCGCGTCCACTTGCACGGCGTCGTATCGGAGGAGACCAAGCAACGTCTCCTTCGCGAGTGCGGTGTTTTTGTCCAGCACAGTCTCACCAATCCCGTGACCGGCGACGAAGAAGGGCTCCCTGCCGCAATACAGGAAGCCATGGCACACGGCATGGCCGTCGTAAGCACGCGTCATGCTGGGATTCCTGAAGCTGTTGAGGATGGCGTAACCGGCTGGTTGGTAGAAGAAGGGGATACCCGAAGAATGGCGCTGGCGATACTCCAATCGACTTTATCCGCCTCAGATATGGGGGCCGCCGGTTATCGGCAAGCCCGATTGAAGCATAGTTGGTTTGGCGAAAAGAGTCGGCTGATACGCTGGCTCTCCAGTCAACTCGATTGACTATCCCTTCAGATCTGCGTCATGGCTAGAGAACATCTTCCAGATAGCACGCGCTATCTAAACTCGTTAATTTGAATGGAAAGCAACTTAGCAGGTACCGCTGACTCGACGCTTGCGTCGTTGAGCCACAAGTATTGGCGCGGAAAGACGGACGGCATGCACCGTCACTCTGAAGAAGAATGGTTTCAAAAGTATGCCGCCGAACTTCTCGCAATGTTGCCGCTCAGAGGCACATTACTCGATGTGGGTTGCGGCTCCTGCCAGGTAACAACCTACCTCGCGCAAGTATTTGAACACGTCTACGCCTTCGATTTTTCAGAAACAATGCTCTCAGCCGGCCAAGAGCGAATTAAGAACCTCGGGTTGACGAACATTGACTTGCTGTCTGGGAGAGCGCAGGAATTCCCCAAGACTGCAGGCAGAAGCGATGTCATCCTTTCCTATGGCGTTATCCAGTACCTTACGCTGGCTGATCTCGTCCAACACTTACGAGAATGCCACCGCCTGCTAACCGATGATGGAATCGTCTGCGCCGCACTAATTCCCAATGTTGCAATGCGAGAGTCCTATTACCGATCAAGACTGGTTCCCGCTGAGGCTCAATTCGCGAGTCGATTGCGGAGATGGCTTAGGCTCACACGCCGCCGACTGAAGGGATATCTCGATAAAGATCCGCTTTGGGATGGTATCGGAAATTGGTTTCGGCAATCGGACATTCAACAGGCTGCGCGAGACGTAGGATTCGAGGCCGAGTTTCGCAACTCTTGGTTTTACGAATATCGATTTCACGCGTTGCTCCGGCCGAAAACTCGCTCTTTGAGGTGACGATCACGATGTCAATGACAAGTAATGTCCAACAAGTGAATCCAGATCCCGTGCGCGACGATCTGGTTTCTACCTCAAACGTTGCAAGACCTCCATCAACCTATGACGAGTTGGTCCGGCGCTCTCCTCAAGGAAGCATTTTCGCTAACCGCTGGTGGCTCGACGCTGTGGCACCCGGAATGTATGAGCTTCTGGAAATAAAGAGGGGCGGTGAGATCCACGCCGCATGGCCCGTGGTTCACATCGTAAGAGATGGGGTGAGGCACGCCTGTATGCCGGCCCTAACCCAAAAGCTGGGAATTCTTTTCGCGCCTTCGACGGCAAAGCGGGTTGAAGTCCAATCGACAAATCAGAGGTTGGTAGGAGAGCTGATGGAGAAATTGGGCGGACTTGCCAGCTTTCATCAAAACTTCCACGAGAACTTCACCGATTGGTTGCCCTTTTTTTGGCAAGGGCACGCACAGACAACCCGCTATACCTATGTGCTTGAAGACTTATCAGATCGAACCGTTTTGTGGAACGCTATGCGGCCTCACCAAAGGCGTGCCATCAGAAAAGCGGAAAAGCTGTCGATTCGAATTAAGGACGACCTCGATCTATCCCATTTTCTTGAATTGAATCGCAAGACCTTTACCCGACAAGGCAAGCTCCCGCTAGGGAGTGACGAACTGATCGGTCGGCTGGATTCCGCTTGCCGAACACATGCAGGCCGGAAGATCTTTGCCGGAATCGATTCTCAAGGCCGAGTACATGCAGCGGTGTATGTCGCCTGGCAAAACGACACTGCCTATTATTTGATGGGAGGAAGCGAGCCGGACCTTCGGGAAAGCGGGGCACAATTGCTGGCTTTGTGGGAAGCGGTCGTTTTTGCGGGTTCGGTTGTCAGGCGGTTCGACTTCGAGGGGTCGATGCTACCGCAGGTCGAACATGTGTTCCGCGGGTTCGGCGCGAAACAGCTTCCCTACTTTTCGATCAGCAAGGTGCCCCCTACTCCCGAATCCTTAAGTGGCTTTTTGCGCGCATCATTAAGATTCCGCTGGAATCGAGCGTATAGATCGGTCAGCGGCAGATTCCGATTTGGAAAAACTGAAAGCAAAAGATAGGCTCCGTTGGAGCCCGGAACTACACCGCGATTGCAAAGTTAAATCTCCTTTCTCCGTTTAGCCACAGGAACCAACACCCAACAACAAATATGAACCGTTCGACAACACACCCTATAAGAGCTGCAATTATTGGCACTGGAACGATCGCCGGTGAACACGCGGCGGCCATGGATCAGTTGCGAAGCCGAATTTCGTTGGTAAGCGCTAGTGACATCGATGCCGGCAGGCTGGAGCTATTTCGGAGAAAGTTCAAGATTCCCCATGGAACCACGAACCCGGAGGAATTGATTCGCGACCAATCCATTGAACTGATCGTCGTTGCCACACCTCCCTCCTTACATGAGCAGTACGTTATCGCTGGATTGCAAAATGGGAAGTTTGTTCTCTGCGAAAAGCCGCTAGCACATACGTTGGGCTCAGCTAGAAATATCTGTCAAGTCGCGGAACGGTTTCCAGGTCGACTCGCTGTCGGTTACCAAATGCGGCATTCCCTGGCATTCCAAAGATTGCAGTGGCTGAGTAAGAACGGAATTGGAAGCCTGAAGAGCGCGCGACTGGAGCGGCATAGTTACATCCCGCACCTAGAACATGGCAAGACCGGTTGGTGGGGCAAATGGGAGGTAGCTGGCGGTGGCGTTGTCATCACTCAAATGATCCACGAGTTTGACCTGTTGATTTCGCTGTTCGGGCCGCCTATCTCTGTGGAGGCATCTATAGATACCAGATTCACTGAAATCGAATCTGAAGATACGTTTGAGGCGTCTGTCACTTTTACAAACGGCCGCATCGCCATTTGTCGGGGATCTGTAAATTCAGGCACTCCGAAAGGCTGTTTTGAAATTCAGGGTTCATTGGGGATCGTTGGATTGTCCGGCACGTTAACTTTGAATAATCCAGATCAGGAACAGAGCGCACTTAGCAAACTGAACCGCGCCTTGCCACATACGAAGGTTCCGCAACAAACATTTGTGTCAAGGTTGGTTAACCATGCCAAGCGAAAACTTCATATTGAAGCCGCGCCGTACACCCCGCATCTCGGTTTTTACAAAGCTCTCACCGAATCTATTAGTCAAGGTGGCCCAATCCCTTCGCCACCTGAAGAGACTTCAGCGTCCTTGGATTTGTGCATGGGAATCTACGAATCGGCGATTACAAGTCATAGGGTCGAACTTCCGTTGCGCGAAGATAGCAGGGTGTTCAAAGGGATCACTTCTGAACTTTATGGGACTAGACGACGCGTGCAAAGCCCAACAAAGAATAATTGGAAGAATTCAAACACGGCCCTTAGCCGAATGAAAAACAAAACTTATCGAATCGGACTCCTTGGTTTGGACACTTCTCACGCCTCCACCATTTCCGGCCTGATAAACGACCCGTACAATCCGCTGTTCATTCCTGGCGCCGAGGTTGTTGGGGCATATCCGGGAGGTTCGCCGGATATGGCCATTAGCGCCTCGAGGGTTGACGGATTCACAAACGAGTTGCGTAATAACCTGCGGATTCCTATTTTTGATGATCCAGTAAGAGTCGCGGAGCAAAGCGATCTGATTTTTATGACCGCTGCGGACGGGCGCGTCCACTTCGACTTGCTTAAACGCATCGCACCGCTAAAGAAGCCTACTTTCATCGATAAACCATTTGCGATTTCCGTAGAACAAGCCGAGAAGATGCTCGACTGCGCTGCGGTGCATGGAGTTCGTCTTTTCGCCAGTTCAGCGTTTCGTTATGCGGACCCGCTGGTGGATTTCATCGTTGAGGCAAGGACGAATCAAGAGCGAATACTGGAAGCTGAGATTCATTGTTGGCTTCCAATCGAAGAAACCCAAGGCAGGTACTTTTGGTACGGGATTCATGCCGCTGAAATGTCTCAAGCACTGTTCGGAGTCGGAGCTCGTACTGTGAGTGCCTCGGGAAACGGCGATACTGACAAGATCATTGTCGAATACGGGTCCGATCGCAGATCAACAATCATTGGATCCCGCACCGATCACAGGTTTTGGCTCCAGGTACGTACAGACAAACGGAACATCAGGATTGATCTTGAAACAGCCATGCATTCCCTGACCGCGCGGTTGGCCTGCGCTGCTCTCGATACTCTCACCGATGGTACCTTCCCGTCGCTCTGGCGTCACACGACTGAAGGATCAGTATCAGGTCCACGAGCTAGTAAGAGCATCGACCCATCACTAGGTGAAACACTTGAGGTAGTTCGGATCCTTGAGGCCGCAGGGAACAGTTATGCCCAAGGCAAGAGTATCAGCGTGGTTGAACCCAAGAAAGTTGCGAAATATGTCTGTAACTAAGGCGTTGTTAAGTACTTCAGCCGGTGGGATTGGAAAGAGGGCTGTTCGCAAGGGCATGAGTATTGCCGGGGTGGAACCCGCCTACGTTAAGGCGCTTATTCGAAAGCCGGAAATGATTCATGGTGGACCCAAGACCCGCCGATTTCCCTGGCCTCGCAGACGCCATATCGGCGCCGAAGAGAAGAAGGCGGTTATCGAAGTCCTCAATCGGGAAATCCGACAGGGCGGCGCAATGATCTACGGTGGTCCTGAAGAAAAGGCTTATTGCGAAGCGTTCAGTCGCTATCTTGGGGGCGGATATGCCGATGCAGTGAACTCTGGCACGAACGCCGTATATATTGCTCTACGCAGCCTCGACTTGGAGCCGAATGCTGAAGTCATAGTGCCAGCAATCACCGATCCAGGTGGATCGATGCCGGTAGCACTGATGAACTGCATTCCAGTTCCAGCCGACACAGCTCCGGGTTCGCTAAACTGTTCGGCCGAAGAGATTGCAGCCGTACTGACTCCACGAACGCGGGCAATCGTGGTCGCTCACATTGGCGGATACCCGGTAGACATGGATCCCATTCTTGCTTTGGCGGCCGAGCGGTCCGTCCCTGTCGTTGAAGACTGTGCACAGGCACATGGCGCGCGATATAAGGGCAGATTTGTCGGCACGCTGGGTGACATCGCTGCATTTTCGACAATGTTTGGAAAACACCATTCCACTGGAGCCCAAGGCGGCGTCGTTTTCACGCGTGACCGGATGCTATTTGCCCGTGTGAGGCAAATCTCCGACCGAGGAAAGCCTTTCGGCTTGACGGGCACGTTCGGACACGTAATTCCCTCGTTGAACTTCAACCAAGACGAGTTGAGCATGGCAATAGGCAGGGTGCAACTGAAGAAGCTTCAGCGGGGGATAGACAACCGCCGAAGATTCGCGAGTCTCGTTGCCTCCTCCGCCGTAGACGCGAGAGGCATTCAAGTCCTCGGTGATTCGGTAGACTCTGAAGGTTCTTATTGGTTTCTCCTAGTGAAACTGAATACGTCGCAGCTCCGCTGTACCACGAAAGACTTTGCGAAGGCCTTGTCTCTGGAAGGAATCGACGGAGTCAGCGCTGGCTACTCCTCCTTTCCCACTGACCACGCTTGGCACGAGAGTATTCGAAGTTCGCCGAACAAATTTGACTTGCCCAATGCACGAAGCGCTAGTGGGAGTCTTGTTCGCATCGACGTCCACGAATTTCTCGGCAACACTGAAGCTGTAGACCTTGGGAAAGCGTTGACGAAGCTGGCGAAGTATTTTTCCGCTTAGGCGTCACGGCTAGTTTCGAAGAGTTCCACGAAGTTCTACTTGAACTCGAGCATGAGCCTGGTTTCAATAATAACGCCCACAAAGAATCGCCGCACGCTCCTTTGCTCCACTCTTGATTCCGTTTCTGAGCAAGACTTTAAATCCTGGGAGCACATTATTGTGGATGACGGCTCAACCGATGGCACAGAGGAGGAAGTCACTCGTCGGGCCATGCTCGACCCGCGTATCCGGTACGTCAAAAGGACCAGCACCCGATCGGGCGCTAACGTGTGTCGCAACCTCGGCGTCCGAGAGAGCCGCGGCGATCTGATCATCTTTCTGGATTCTGACGACCTTCTCTCACCGTATTGTTTGAGTAACCGAGTCGAAGCATTGCTTCGCAATCCTGGCTTAGATTTCGCGGTATTTCCCGGATGGGTCTTCTCCGAGAAGCTTGGCGACCTTGGCACCCGCCTTTTCAGTCCCAGGACAATTGGAAACGACTTGGATCGGTTTCTTTACTTGGACCATCCCTGGGAGATCACCGGCCCCATATGGCGTCGAACCGCACTGGAAAGACTCGGCTGTTTCGCAGACCACCTTCCAAGTTGGCAAGACGTGGATCTGCACATACGAGCCCTCATTGCCGGCATGAAGTACCAGAAGTCCCAAACACCTGACCATCACATACGCTGGCAGAACGACCCGACAAGAACGAGTCAAAAGCAGTTCCGGGTGCCGGAACATCTGCAAAGCGGGATAGGCATTGTCAAGGATTTCGAGCGCCGCTTGCTGGATGCAGGCCTCATTACTTCTGTTCGGCGACGTGCTCTTGCAGGCCTTATCTTTCTCCTCGCTGAGCGTTGGGTGGCTGGAGGATACTTTCGCAGGGGTCTTCGAGTTTGGTTCCACGCTCTCAGCATGCGGCTAGCGTCCCCACAGCTTTGCTGCTTCGGAATTCTCGTACTCCTGATTTACCGACTGAAGATCTTTAAACCTGCATACAATGAAAGGCTCCTCGAAAGATTCAAATGCCTTGTTCATTTTCGGGAACAGCTCGCTTGAAGGTGCATCGATGAACAACCTGGACCGAATATCGATCGCGCAGTCTCTTCTGGATGCGTCTAATCGTGAAACCTATTTGGAAATCGGCCTCAACACGGGCAGCAGCTTCATTCCTATTCGCGCGAAACGGAAATGGGGAGTTGATCCCTGTTACAGGCTCACCAGCAGACGCTTGTTGAAATATGAAGTCTTCTCACTGCTTGGAATTAAAGTCGAAAAACCCTATCGCATGACGAGTGACACTTTCTTTGAAGAGAAGAAGTCAATGCTCTCCAACTACGGAATCGACGTCTGTCTTGTCGACGGCCTCCACACTTACGAGCAGGCACTGAGAGACGTGCTGAATACGCTCTCGTACCTGAAGCCAGGAGGAGTAATCCTACTGCATGACTGCAATCCCTCATCCGAGGTGGCAGCACTTCCGGCGCACGGCATCGAAGAGATCATCGAGCGCCATATCCCGGACTGGAACGGCGAATGGAGCGGAGACGTCTGGAAGACCATCGTTCATCTGCGATCTCTCCGCCATGATCTCAATGCGTTTGTCCTCAACTGTGATACTGGCATCGGCATCGTTACTCAGGGACGCGCTAAGCAGCCTTTGTACTACTCCGAAGAAGAAATTCGAAGCATGGATTACGCATATTTGGGAGCGCACCGAAAGAGGTTGCTAGGACTTCAGCAAGAGGACTACTTCTTCGAGTTCCTTAACACTTACACTCATTGACTGGTTTCGCATCGCTTCTATACTGTGTCGACGACCTACAACTTGCCTGAAACGCAAGCCCCCGAGAGCAGAGCATCGGAATGTCGCCTAACGAAGGTGTCCGTCATTCCGCCCGTTCCCGGCTTCGCCCGAAACGCGATGTTTGAAGGACGGAGAGTCGACGAGAGCTCGCACACTCCAAATGTCCACTGGATGGATGGATTCGTTGAGTCAAGTAAGAAAGCGGCGAAACTCAACATCCTTTTAGGCACCAACGATGTTCTGCCAGTTGAAGAATCCGACATTCTCGTCTGCATGTCTCAACAGGAACCCGGAAGCATTAACCAGCTGAAGCTTCGGCACCCAAACCTGAAAACGATCCTTGTTCTCTTCGAAACTTCGCTAGGCGCGCGCTATACCTACAATCCAAGGAATCACCAAGAATTCGATGCGGTTGTCACGTACAACAGTCGATTGATCGACCATCAACGCTATTTCCCGCTGCCTCCACGCGCGTACTACCGTCATCGAATCGTGAGTGGCATGCCTTTCTCTCAGAGGAAAGTCGGATGCCTTGTGGGAACGAATCGCCCAATGGTCTACCGAAGCGGAATCTTTACAATGAAGAAAGGTTGGCATTTCTCCTGGAAAGATTGGGCAGATTACATCTTTTGTCCGGGCGAGCTCATCACCTATCGCTCTAAAGTAGGAAAAGCATGCGCGCAATATCCAGGCGGGATCTTCGATATTTTCGGCGAAGGCTGGGAACTGCTGGAAGAAACTCGAAACAAATGTTTGGGCATTCCAAAGGTTAGCGTTCTCCAATACGCGGGCAATTACAGGTACTACATGGCCTTCGAGAACCACACAGGAGAGCACAGCCTGATTTCAGAGCGTATATGGGACGCACTGTGGGGAGATTCCGTACCTGTCTATTACGGAAACAAAAGACTCCATCAATACATTCCTCGCGAATGTTTCGTTGACGCGTCAAACTTTGGCAGCCCAAGGGAAATGCTCGAATGGCTCACAAACGCTCCTGAAGAAGTTTGGGAAAGATACCGGAAGGCGGGTCGCGATTTCATCCACAGTGCGCAAGTCGAGAGATTTCTCCCCGAAGCGTTTGCGGAAGCGTTCCTCCGCCCCATCCTAAAGTTCGCCTTAGTAGCGTCTTCCGAGAATGGGGTCAATCGTACCTGACGTTCCAATTGACCGGACTAGATTCACCGCTATTCCTAGTACATAAGCCACAGTCAACTCAATTTTGAGGATCAAGAAAGGGTTCGGAATGTTGTGACTACCAGCAAGACTCACCTCGTTGACTGCATCTACATTGCCGCGTGTGCACGGGACGCCCGCTTGACACGGATTTGCGTCGCTAGCATTCGCTATTTCTACCCTGACATACCTATTCGACTCCTGGCCGGAGACGCCTTGCAGCGAGGACTGGCGGAGGAACTGAAGCGTTACTGGGGCGTCGAGTTGGTGGATCTTCCAAATGGCGATTACGGCTGGGGACTCGTCAAGCTCGAGCCGCTGTTTGGCCCGCCTGGCCAGACATTTCTTGTGATGGATGTGGACACGGTCTTGACGGGTCGATTGCTTGATATACGCGCTGTTAGTGATGCGCCGTTTTTTGTGGACGACGAACAACTATCTGACGCCGATTTTAAGCGACTCTACTATGACTGGGAGAAGCTTCAAGAAATCGACCCCAAAGTCCAGTCGGCCCGGACGGCGTTTAATGTAGGCCAATGGTTCGGAACGTCGGGCTTAGTCAAACGGGAAGAGTTTGATCGATGGGTTCAATGGACCTTACCGCGTTCTCTCTCTTATCCTCAGTATTTTATGCCTGGTGATCAAGGCGTCATGAACTACGTCATCCTCCAAAAGGAAGCCTTTGAAGGGTTACGTATTGAGCGCCATACAATCATGCGCTGGCCAGGCAAATCCATGGACGGTTTAGATGTTGAGAGCGTGAAAAAAGGACTAGCTCCACCGCTCGTGGTCCATTGGGCAGGAATGAAGAAGACATTCCTACGACACATGGCCGGTGCGGACTTGTTACTGTTCTTTGAAGGGTTCTATTACAAAAGGCTTCCTCGTGGAAAGTTACGAAGGACTCTTGCGATCTGCTATCACGTTTGGCTTCAATCAAAGCACTTCGTCAGGGTGAGGATAAGGCTAGCCTATCGAAAATGGATTGGCCTCGGGTTGTCGAAAACCGGCACCCCAAAGGTCGCAAAACAGTCCATTGCAACATGAAACAATTAGTCAAAGACCTATTGGCAAAGCTTGGGTACCAGATTCGAGGAACACGATACTGCCCGCGGCATCTTCTTGAACCATGCTATCTGCGTCCCCTTAAATTGGCAGATGTCATCTGCCGCAGAATGTTTGAATGCGGTCCGGAATTGACATTCATTCAAATCGGCGCATTCGATGGGATTAGTACGGATCCCCTTTATCAGTACATCGCTAAGTATGGCTGGCGCGGAATTATGGTGGAACCTCAACCTCGCCCTGCCAGAAACCTACGCGACCTTTATCGTGGCAATGATCGCATCGTTGTTCTGCAGGCAGCGGTAGATCGTACACCAGGAAAACGCACGCTCTTCACAGTGGAGTCGGAGAATGCCCCGATTTGGGCGGGCGGGATGGCTTCCTTTCAGCGTGACCATATCGTCAAACATTCCTACCTCATCCCGGGCCTAGAAGAGATGATCAGGGAAATAACAGTGGACTGTATTCCATTTGATAACGTCTTTGAGCGCTTAAATTCCAAACAAGTGGATCTCCTGCAAATCGACGCCGAGGGAGCCGATGCCTACCTCCTATCTCTATTCCCAATTGCTGAGGTGAAACCCGCAATTATTCATTGGGAAATTAAGAACCTGTCTAGAGCACAGAGAGAAGACTGCTTCGATTTGTTATCGGGCTTTGGCTATCGCTTTGCGCCATCCGGTGACGAAGACATGATGGCACTCCTTGATTGAAAGCGCGCCTGGAGTGCTTCACCGAATTTAGGAGATCACTCTTGTGTTAAGGAAGAGGCTCAAAGAGCGAATACGCAGGTTCGCGGACATTGTGATTCTGCAGCTATTTGAGAACTCAGTACTCACACGATTTCGCGATATAGCCCTGGAGCATCATTGGCGCATAAAAACCCAGATCGCAGGTAACCCCCTTCTTGAGCAAGGTGAAAAGTTCCACTCTCAAAATGACGAGGACGGGATTATCAGCGCGATCCTCAGACGATTAAAAATGGACACTGGGGTTTTTGTTGAGTACGGGTGTGACGATGGGTTGGAAAACAACACTACCCAGCTGTTGATGCGCGGGTGGAATGG
>Ga0111538_10004137_pt1 | contig 20230 bp, 13 predicted proteins | sample SoiMethybrSBSTD1_FD_79669 | JGI IMG/M metagenome (GOLD analysis project Ga0111538, IMG submission 79669) | Bulk soil microbial communities from a Populus tree surrounding site in Tennessee, USA - Soil MetaG P. TD hybrid SBSTD1 (version 2)... | ecosystem: Environmental > Terrestrial > Soil >... | reverse complement strand
TTCACGAAGCACACGAAGATCACGAAGAAGAAAATTCTTGTACAGGATTTTCTTCGTGGCCTTCGTGGTCTTCGTGAGCTTCGTGGTTATCTGCCGCCGGTCTTTCGTCCGATCTCGATCGTCTTGAAGCCCGCATCGCCCCAGTTCATCACGAACACGCTGAAGCCCTGCTTCATGCGCATCTCGATGTCGTTGGCGGTTGCGGGAAAGCCGCATGGGACGTTGAATTCCTTGCACGCGGCCAGCACCTGCTGAATCGCGTTCTCCCACGCGGCGGTGTCGACGACGCGCTCGCCGGCGGCGTTGGTGGTCGAGAAGACGCCGCGCAGCGTGCCGGCGCCCGGCCACAGCACGCCGATTCCCTGGACCGCGGCGATCTCGCGCACGTGCGCGAGCCCTTCCTTGCTCTCGACGATCGTCCAGTTGATCAGCTCGCCGTCGCGATTGAGCGGCCAGAGATCCGCCTTCTGCTTGTAGCGATCGTCGCTCATCCCCCAGTAGGCGGGCGCATCGCCCGTGTCGGCGGATCTGGTGCCGCCGCGCGATTTGAAGCGCATCGCCGCGAGGCCGGCGCGGACTTCGTCGGCGCTCTCCACTTCGACGAACATCAGGCCGCTGACGCCGAGGTTGAGCGCGCGGCTGATTTCCGACGCCGCCTTTTCGCGGTCGGCGCCAATCTTCGGCACCTTGACGATGAGCGGCGTCGACGCCGACAGGAACCGCGAGCGCGTCTGCGACAAGGCGTCGACCGTCGCCTTGACGAAGTCGCTCACCGGACCGTATCCGCGATCCATCCCGCCCTCGAGGGCGCCGCTGAAGTAGAAGTCGGCTTCGTGATACGCCAGCGCCTCGCGCGCGAGCACCGCCGGTGGCTTCGGCGCCACGTCCGGCGGCGGCGGCGCGCCGGCGCGCCCGCGTCCCGACGGATTCGAGGGCCAGTAGACGCCGAACACCGGCTGCTTGTGCTCGAGCAGGCCGATGACGCGGTTCGCGCGCGGGATACGCGACGGCTGGACGATGGCGACGACATTCACCGCGCCGACGGCCAGCGAGACACACACCAGCAGCGGCTTGAAGCGCATACGCGGCATTATATCCACTCGCCCCCGCGCATCACCGGCTCGGCCGAGCCGCTCGCGAGGACGCCGTCGATGTCGAGCTCGCCCGAGCCAATCATGAAATCGACATGGGTCGCGCTGCGGTTGCCGCCGGCCGCCTCGAACACCTCGTCCGACATCGCCTCGCCGCCGCGCAGCGTGAACTTGTAGGCGGCGCCGAGAGCGACGTGGCTGGCGGCGTTTTCGTCGAACAGCGTGTTGTAGAAGAGGCGGCCCGTTTGCGAGATCGGCGAGCTGTGCGGCACCAGCGCGACCTCGCCCAGCCGCGCCGCGCCCGGATCCATCGCCACCAGCGTGCGCAGCACCGATTCGCCGCGCTCGGCGGAGACCTCGACGACGCGGCCGTCGACGAAGGTGAGCGTAAAGTTTTCGATCAACGTGCCGCCGTAGCTGAGCGGCTTGGTCGAGCGGACGGTGCCGCTGACGCGATCTTTATGCGGCATCGTGAACACTTCTTCGGTCGGCAGGTTGGGGGCGAACCGGATCCCGGCGGCGTTCACCGAGCTGCCGCCGATCCAGAGATGTCCCGGCGCGAGGCCGATCGTGAGATCGGTGCCCGGCCCGCGATAGCGCAGCGACGCGTACTGTTTGGCGTTCAGATATTCGGTGCGCGCGGCCAGGTCGTGCAGATGGGTTTCCCATGCCGCGATCGGATCGCGGTGATCGAGCCGGCAGAGGCAGCTGATCGCGTCCCACAGGCGGTCGACCCGCTGCGATGGCGCGACATCGGGAAACACCCGCGCCGCCCACGACTCGGCCGCGGCGGCGACCACCGCCCAGTTCGTCCGGTTGCGCGAGATGTGCTCGCGGAATGGCCGGACGTGGCGCGCCGTGGACTCCTGCAGCGTCGCCACCAGGTCGGCCGGCGCGTCCTTCAACTGATCCGGATCGTTCGCATAGATCGACAGCACCGCGTGGCCGGCGGCGACGTGATCGGCCAGCGCCCGCGGCAGCCACTCGGAAAACTCCTCGAACGAATCGCGGGGAGCGTGGGCAAAGCGTGCCGCCAGCATCGCTTCGTCCCCCCAGAGGGTTTCGACCAGCCGGGCGCCGGCGCCGTAGGCGGCCGTCGCAATCTGCCGGATGAACGGCGCGGCTTCGAGCGACGCGCCGCCGTTGGCCATCGGACCGACGATGAGGAGGCGCTGGGTTGGTTGCAGGTTGAGGCCGATCCGTATGGTGAGCTCGGCATACGCGCGCAGTTTCTGCTCGTTCATCCAGCACGATTGTAGTCCGGCGGCCTCGACCGCCGGTGTAAGCTCACTTTCGACAAGAGGCAGTTCCATGCGACGACCTCCGGCATGCATCCGCTTGTTCGTGTTTCTCATCGTCGCGGCGGACGCGCGCGCCGGCGGCGCGCCGCAGTCGGCCCCGCCGCGCAACGACCTGCCGCAGCCCTACCGCACCACGCGCGACTGGGGCGAGCTGCCGCCCGGGGTCAAGTGGGCGGCGGTGACCGCCGTGGAGCCGGCGCCCGACGGCACCATCTACGTCGTCCATCGCTGCTTCGCCAACTCCTGTGCGGGCCGATCGGAAGCGCCGATCCTGAAGTACGACGCCAACGGCAAGCTGCTGAAGAGCTGGGGCGCCGGGATGTTCGTGTTCCCGCACGGCGCGACCGTCGATCGCGCCGGCAACCTGTGGCTGACCGACGCGCGCGGCGAGAACGGCAAGGGACACCAGGTCTTCAAGTTCAACCCCGACGGCCGGGTGCTGATGACGCTTGGCAAGGCGGGCGTCAGCGGCTCGGGACCCGACCTCTTCGATCAGCCGACCGACGTCGTCGTCTCGCCGGCCGGCGACATCTTCGTCACCGACAGCCACCGCAACGGCAAGAACAACCGCGTGGTGCGCTTCACCGCTGACGGCAAGTTCGTGAAGGAATGGGGCAGGAAGGGATCCGGCCCCGGCGAGTTGAGCGAGCCGCACACCATTGCCATCGACTCGCGCGGCCGGTTGCTGGTCGGCGACCGCGAGAACAATCGCATCCAGATCTTCGACCAGGACGGGAAGCACCTGGCCGAGTGGCGGCAATTCGGACGGCCGAGCGGCATCGCCATCGGCAGGGACGACACGATCTATGTCGCCGACTCCGAATCGGGGCCCGACACCGGCGCCCACGAGCTCACTGGAATCAGAAAAGGGATCCGCATCGGCAGCGCGAAGGACGGGCGGGTGACCGCGTTCATCGAGGACATGGAGCCGACCGCGCCCGATCATTCAGGTGCGGAAGGCGTCGGCGTCGACGCCCAGGGCAACGTGTACGGCGCGGTGGTGCGGCGGCAGATGCTGGAGCGACACGTCAAGAAGTAGGGGCTCGTGGCTGGGGGCTAGGGGCTGGCTGACGGCCTCGCTGCGACGACGATGCTTCGGCCGGCGACTTCAACTGCGTCACCTGCGGCGAGCGACGGGCCGTTACCGACGGCAACGGTCTTCGTGTCGACGACGACCTTCCAGGCTTTGCCGAACGATTCGGGCGGCATCGTGAAGCCGAGCGGCTCGTGGTGCGCGTTGAACAGCAGCAGGAAGCTGTCGTCGCGCACCGGCTGCCCGTCCTCGTCGCGCTCGCGCAGCGCGTTGCCGTTGAGGAACACGGCGAAGGCCCTGGCGTGCGCCTGGCTCCAGTCGTCGTCGGTCATCTCGCCGCCGTCCGGCCGGAACCAGGCGATATCGCTGACGCCGGCGCCGCGCAGCGGCTGTCCCTTGAACCAGCCGCGCCGCCGGAAGACCGGGTGGCGGGCCTGCAGCTCGATGATCCGCCGCGTGAACTCGCGCAGGTCCGCATCCCCCTTGTTCCAGTCGATCCACGAGAGCTCGTTGTCCTGGCAATAGGCGTTGTTGTTCCCCTGCTGGGTGCGCCCGAGCTCGTCGCCGCCAAGGAGCATCGGGATCCCCTGCGACAGCAGCAGCGTGGTGATGAAGTTGCGCTGCTGCCGCGAGCGCAGCTCGTTCACCGCCGCATCGTCTGTCGGCCCTTCGACGCCGCAGTTCCACGACCGGTTGTGGCTCTCGCCGTCCTGGTTGTCCTCGCCATTGGCCTCGTTGTGTTTCTCGTTGTAGGAGACGAGATCGCGCAGCGTGAAGCCGTCGTGCGCGGTGACGAAGTTGACGCTGGCGTACGGCCTCCGCCCGTCGTCTTCGTAGAGATCCGGGCTGCCGGTGAAGCGGCTGGCGAACTCGGCGAGCGTGGCGCCTTCGCCGCGCCAGTAGTCGCGGACCGTGTCGCGGTACTTGCCGTTCCACTCGCACCAGCGCACCGGGAAGTTGCCAACCTGGTAGCCGCCCTCGCCGATGTCCCACGGCTCGGCGATCAGCTTGACGCCGCTCAGGGTCGGATCCTGGTGGATGATGTCGAAGAAGGCGGACAGCCGATCGACCTCGTACAGCTCGCGCGCCAGCGTCGACGCGAGGTCGAAGCGGAAGCCGTCGACGTGCATCTCCTCGACCCAGTAGCGCAGCGAGTCCATCACCAGCATCAGCGCGTGCGGGTGCCGCATGTTCAGGCTGTTGCCGGTGCCGGTGTAGTCCATGTAGAAGCGCGCATCGCCTTCGACCGTGCGGTAGTACGCCTGGTTGTCGATCCCCTCGAGAGAAAGCATCGGCCCGAGATGGTTCCCCTCGCCGGTGTGGTTGTAGACGACGTCGAGGATCACCTCGATGCCGCCGGCGTGAAGCGCCTTCACCATCTGCTTGAACTCGCGCACCTGGCCGCCGGCGTCGCCGGAGGATGAGTACTCGCCGTGCGGCGCGAAGTAGCCGATCGAGTGGTAGCCCCAGTAGTTGCGCAGCCCCTTGTCGAGCTGGTGCTTCTCGTGGACGAACTGATGAATCGGCAGCAGCTCCACGGCGGTGACGCCGAGCGACCGCAGATATTCGACCGCGCCGATATGTGCAAGCCCTGCATACGTGCCGCGTATCTCTTCGGGCACGTAGGGATGACGCCTGGTGAATCCCTTGACGTGGGCTTCGTAGATGACCGTCTCGTGCAGCTTCCGCCGCAGCGGCTGGTCGCCTTCCCAGTCGAAGCGCTCGTCGACGACCACCGATTTGGGCACGAAGGGCGCGCTGTCCGTGTCGTCGCGCTCCAGATCGTCGCCGCCCGGCCGGTAGGGGAAGACGGCGGGGTTCCACTCGACCTGGCCGGAGATGGCGCGGGCGTACGGGTCGATCAGCAGCTTGGCCGGATTGCAGCGGTGGCCGTTCGCCGGCTCCCACGGTCCGTGGACGCGGAAGCCGTAACGCTGGCCCGGCCCGGCGCCGCGGACGTAGCCGTGCCAGCAGAGCGCGGTGCGCTCCGGCAGATCGAGATGCGTCTCGCCGCCGCGCTCGTCGAACAGGCACAGCTCGATGCGCGTGGCGACTTCGGAAAAGATCGAGAAGTTGGTGCCCCTGCCGTCCCAGGTGGCGCCGAGCGGAAACGGCTCGCCGGGACGGATGCGCGTGTCGAACGCCGGCTTGACGCGCGCGGCGCGTGCGCGCGGCGGCTCGACCGTGGCGACTGCAGAAGATTTGGGTGTCCGGCTCATGAGCAGCCGCGAAGTGCAACGCGGCTGCCAGCGCGGGTCAGCGCGCGACGAGCGAGGGCACGGGACCGCTGACCTGGCGGGTGTTGTAGGTCTCGCGATAGTTGTCGTGGACCGGCGACCGTGGGTAGTGTTCCGAGGCCGGGTACGGGTAGCGGCTCATACCGTGGAACGGCAGCGGCTCCAGCCGATCGGGGCTCGCGGAATGCAGGTTCATCTCCTTGCTGAACCCATCCGCGTAGAGCAGCAGCGTGCGCGTCCAGCCCGGTGGCAGCGCCGCGAGCGATCCGGCATCGAACGACACCGCTATCTCATCGCCCGGGGCAGACACCACGAAGCGATCGTCGCTGGCGGCTAGCAGCGGCGCCACGTCGCCGGCGCGCGTGTAGCGGCCGGGCATCGTCTTCCACGGCGCGACCGGCAGCACGCGCTCGAAATCGTAGCCGTACGGTTCCCTGCCGTCCGGCGTCGTCTCGGCCGAGAAGCCGCGCCATCGCAGGATGGCCTCCCGCGCATCCAGCCGCTCGATCGCGACCTCCGCCGGATCGGACGTGTCGACCAGGATCTGATCCCAGTAGACGCGCAGCGTCGTGACGACGCGCAGTTCGAGCGTAGACGAGCTGGACTTCGATTTGATCCCGCGCACCGAATCGCTGAGATCGACGACGAGAGTTTGCGGCCGCCCAACCGGCATCCCTGCCTCCCTGACGACCGTCCGCCAGCGGCCCGATGGCTCGCGCAGCTGGATGGCGGGCGGGCGCGGCTCGAGACCCGCCTGGTGCGCGGCGTAGCTGTCGCTCGAAAACGCGTAGTCGGTCCAGCCTGTGAGCAGCAGCAGCAGCCGTTTCGCCCCGACCGCGTCGACGCTGATCGTCACTCCGTGCTCGCGCGCGTAGCCTCGCACGGGCTCGAGCTCGAAATCGTCGACGTAGCGCCGATCGATCCTCGAGACCCGCTCGAGCACGTCGTGGCCATGCTCGTCGACCGCAGCGAGGGGCGGCCGTGGCGACCGGACGGTGAAGAGCGTCAGCGGACGCCGTTCCGCGGGAGACTTCAGTCCCTCGTTCGGATAGACGTCGACGACTTCCGGATGCGCGACCGACACGAGCTGCAGCCGATCGACGAACATCGCCTCTTCGAGCTCGTTGGTAACGCGGATGTCGTAGCGGCCGCCTCGCTCGCGCAGCTGGCCCGGCGCGATGCGCACGTACTCGTCCGGGTCGGGGACGTTCCGCGCGCCCGGCCCCGCCCACGCGCCCATCTCTCCGCCGCCCATGAAATCGGTCACGAACTCGAACCGCGCGCCGTTCCAGATGTAGAGATACGGGCAGGAGGACGGCTTGCGATCGAGCTCGGTGATGGTCATCGCCGCGGTGGCGGCGCGCGGCCGCGGCGCCGGCAGCTCCGTCTCCGCCTGCAGGATGCCCGCCGGCCACAGCACGCGGACGACGTCGGCGCGATCTCTGGGGCCGAAACCAAACACGATGTCCGACGCCGCGGGCGCGGGCGTGGCAGCCATCGTTTCCATCCGTTGCAGCAGGCTGCCGGCGCGCAGTTCCACCCGGGCGCCGATGCCGCTGCGATTGCTGGCGCGGCCGCGCAGGCGCACGCGGAGCGAGGCCCGCCGGTTGCCGCCGTCGTTTCTCCAGACGCGGACGCGGCCGCTGGCGGTCCGCACAACCACGTCGGTGTCGCCGTCGCCGTCGACGTCGCCGGTTGCGAGCGCCACCGCGCGGTCGTTGTCGCTCGACAGCGACGCCGGCAGCGCTGCAGCGGAGACGTTGCTCCACCCGTCGCCCAGATTGCGCCACAGCCGCGGGCCGCTCCTGGTCAGCGCGACGAGATCGAGCGCGCCGTCGTTGTCGTAGTCGATGAACTGCGCGGCCAGCGCTCCAGCCGTCTCCGCCGGCGCAGCCGATGTCTCGAACCGCGCCGGACCGGCGCTGATGCTGAACACGCCGCCGGCATCCGCCCGCCCGAAGAAGAAGTCGGTGATGCCGTCCTTGTTCACATCGCCGGCAGCGAGCGACGTGTACGGCGCGGCGCCGGGCAGGCCGATCTCACCGCCGACGTCGCGGAACGCGCCGTCGCGCAGGTTGCTGAACAGCACCGGCCGTTCGCCATAGCCGGCGATCAGAAGATCGACGTCGCGGCGGTTGTCGTAATCGGTCGGGACGATCGCGACGGCGTGGCCGCCGCCGGCAAGGCGCGCCTCGCTCGTGGCATCGGCGAAGCGGCCGTTTCCGGCGTTGCGAAGAAGCTGGTTCGCTGCCGCTGGAAGATCGCGCGGGAAGATGGCGTCGGCCGGCAGCGCGGCTGGCGCGGCGAGCCCCGCCGCGCCGCCGATGACGAGATCGAGATCGCCGTCGTGATCGACGTCGACGAACGCCGCGGTTCGCGCGATCGAAGTGGGCGGCGGCAGCCCTGCTGCGGCGCTGACGTCCTGGAAGGTGCCGTCGGCGGACTGGCGATACAGGCGGTGCACCGGGTATCCGAGCACGAACAGGTCGGTGCGCCCGTCGTTGTCGTAGTCGCCGGCGACGACGGCGATCGCGGTCGTGCCGGTAACGGGAATGTCGGCGCGCGCGCTCGCCTCGAACCGGCCGCCGCGATGCCGGCGCGCGACGACGCCCGGGTCGGCCGCCAGCAGGAGGTCCAGCTCGCCGTCGCCGTCGATATCGGCGAGCGTCACGCCCGGCTGCGACGCGGACGCGATCCGATCGAGGACCGCGCCGCTGCGGCCGTCCTGTTCGATCCGATCGCCGGGCGCAATCGACGCCCCGGTGGTGCGAGCGCCCAGATCGCGACCGCCGGCGACCGCCGCGGTCGCATCGGCAAAGGCGACCGCCGGCGTCGTCCGATCGATGAGCCCCGGTTCGAGTCCCGTCGACACGATCGCTTCCGCGTAGCGTCCCTGGCCGAGATACACGCTCGAATAGGTGATGCTCGCGGGGTTGTCGCGCAGCTGCTCGAAGCGGGCCATCGCGGCGCGGCCCTGGTCGGCGCGGCCGGCTCGCGTCAGCGCCGTGGCGAGACCATAGGCGGCCGTGGCGTTGAAGGGCTCGGCGGCGGCCGCCGCTTCGAACGCCGCGATCGCGTCGCCTTCGCGGCGCTGGTTGACGAGCAGCTGACCGAGCTGGATGCGCGCGCCGGGATCGCGTGGATCGAGCTCGAGCACGCGCCGGAACGCGGCCGCCGCCTCGTCGTCTCGGCCGGAGAGGCGCGCGGCGAGGCCCGCGATGTACGGCGGCTGCGGCGCCGACGGCATCGCGTCCGCCGCGGCGCGCGCCTCGCGTTCAGCCTCGTCGGCCTGCCCGTCATAGAGCAGGGCGATCGCGAGGTTGAGGCGTGCCGCGGCGAGCCGCGCGTCGGCGTCGAGCGCGCGCCGGAACTGCGCCGCCGCACCGCGATAGTCGTACTGCTCGAGGCGCGCGACGCCGATGTTGTTCTCACGCCATCCGCGCTCGCGCGCGCTCGCGGCGTTGCCAGGTTGAAGCGTGTAGGCGGTCGAGGCCGCGACCAGGGCCGCCGCCAGCGTCGCGAGGAGAAATCGAGCGCGCGTCATCCGACTTTGTCGCCGCACACTTTACCGCGTCGCGGGAGGCCGGCGGCGGGGGGTCAGACCGGTGTCAGACCCCTGCACGTTCTGGCGCGGCTGTCACCGCGTGGAGGGCGAGATGTAGTGGTGGGGTCTGACACCTGTCTGAGACCCGTCAGACCCCATTCGGGAGCGCCCCGCACACTGGCGGCCACGCGTGACGCGTCCGCACACCGCCGGGCGCGATCCGCACACCGGGCGGGCCAACTGGCAGCGAAAGCTTCGAGAAAACGCCGGCTCAGCCGGGCATCATCATTGCTCCGCCCATCCGTATGCGTGCACTGATCGCCGACGACGATGCGGTTACCCGGGCGATTCTGATCAAGGCCCTCAAGCCCTGGAACCTGGAGGTCACGGTCGCCACCGACGGCACCGAGGCGTGGGAGGCGATTTCGTCAGGCCAGCCGCCGGAGATCGCGATTGTCGACTGGATGATGCCCGGCCTGGACGGCATCGAGCTGTGCCGCCGCATCCGCGAGTACCCGGCGCTCGCCGGCATTTATGTAATCCTGCTGACGGGACGCGGCAGTCGGATGGACCTGGTGGCCGGCCTCGACGCGGGCGCCGACGACTACATGGTCAAGCCGATCGACGCGGAAGAGCTCCGCGCGCGCGTCCAGGTCGGCATGCGCGTCGCCAACCTCCAGGGCCGGCTCGCCGATCGCGTCGTCGAGCTGCAGGGCGCGCGCGATCACCTCGCGCGCCTGGTCAGCACCGATGCGCTCACCAATCTCTACTCGCGCCGCTGGTGGTTCGAGCTGGCCGCGACCGAGTTCTCGCGCTGCCGCCGCTACGACCGCGCGTTCAGCGTGATGGTGATCGACCTCGATTTTTTCAAGCAGGTCAACGACAGCTTCGGCCACGACGCCGGCGACAAGCTGCTGCGCGCGTTTGCCGACATGCTGCAGACCGAGTGCCGTCAGTCGGACATCCTCGGCCGCCTCGGCGGCGAGGAGTTCGCGATCCTCGTGCCCGAAACGCCGGTCGGCGCCGCGCAGAAACTGGCCGGTCGCATCGGCGAGGCGTGCCGGGCGGTGCAGGTCGTGACGCCGGCGGGCGAAGAGGTGACCTGCTCCTGCAGCATCGGCATCAGCCAGGTGCAGAACGACGACGACGACATCGATGATGTGCTGCGGCGCGCGGATGCGGCGCTCTACGAGGCGAAGCGGAGCGGGCGCGACTGCTGGAAGAGTCACGAGCTCGCGGAGACGACTTAGACGGACGCTTGTCGTTCGGCGTTCTTCGTTCGGCGTTCGTCCGGCTGGTTACGCTTTCGAGTCTGTGCGCCACTGGCGCACGCCGCATTCCAGACAGCGGTACGGCCGCGTCTTCGACCACATCACCCACGGCCGCTCGTAGAACCTGACGCGCGAGCGCATCACCTCACCGCCGCACAGCGCGCATTTCTGCCGCTCGATCGGCTTCAGGATCTTGCGCGGCAGGTCAGGGGGGTTCTCCACGAGCGGACCCAGGCTCTCCGCGGCAAATGGGTCCGCCAGCCGCATGCGCGGCGGCTCCGGTTTCTCCTCAGGCATAGACACCACGGCGCGCCTCGCGCCGGCTCGGTTCATTGACATCATGCGCAATCAGCGTGGTAGACCGGGACCGGACAGGATCGACCTGCGGCGCATGCCCCGGGTGCAAGGCGCCAGCCATGGTTGGGTTCCCCGATTCCTGCCTGTCGACGCGCACTGCGTGCAGGAGAGGGCCGGAAAGTCTTCTTCAGGGCAGACTTTTATCCTTGTGCCGGCCTCGTTCAGCCCGATTCCCGGACGATATTCCAGCGATTTTCGCGGGATTTCGCCATTCCCGGCGTGGTGGCGTTCTTGCCCCCGGAAGCGGACATGCTGTCAGCGACCGACCGCCCGGCCACGCCGCTCGAAATCGCCATCGGGCAGACGCTCGCCGGCGTACGGCATCCGATCGCGGCATGGCGCACCCGTCCGCCGTTCCGGCGGCTGGTGTGCCTTTCGGCGTGCTTTACCGCCAGCTACGTGCTGATACTGCTCGTGCTTCAGTTGCTGTTCTCCTAGCCCGGCGCCCATCCAACATTTTTGTAATCAGCCTGCGGACTGCGCGAGGATAGAGCTTTAATCGCGCGACGCGTCACGGCCGAGGCCGTCTGTCATGAAAATCCAGAAACATCTCGAGCTCGATCAGCGGACCGGGGCTCTGGACGTGCAGGTGCTCGACGTGCTGGCGCAGGTCGAGTCGCTGCTGCGCGGCGCGCGCGAGATCCAGCGCCAGATCCTGCGCGTCCGCGGCGTGCCGCGGCCAGCCAGCCTTCCGCGCCGGCGGGCAGCGGCCAAGGCGGTGCAGAAATCCGCCGACAAGATGCTGGAGGATTCGCGCGCCCTCTCGGACGTGCTCGAGGATATGCAGCGCACGTCGGAGACGCTGATCAAAGCCGCCGACTGACGGGAAGGGAAAGCGGGAACCGATCCGAACGTCGAGCCGATTGCCGGCTTAGCGTGTCGCGGCGACGATCGGCAGCACGATGCGCGACGGGCGCGCGCGATCGTGGAAGACGGTCTGCTCGGCGCGCCTCAGCTCCGCGCCGTCACCGAAGGCGGCGCCGGTGTTCGGGTTGCGATCGAAGCGCGGGAAGTTGCTGCTCGAAATCTCCAGTCGAATGCGATGGCCGGCCGCGAACTGATTGCTCGTCGCGCCGGCGTCGATCGTCAGCTCGACCGGCTCGCCGGGCGTGAGCAGCGCCGGTGTGGTCTTGCCGTTGCGATACCTCGCCCGCAGGATGCCGTCGTTCAGCATCCGCGCCGTCCCGTCGGGAAATACGTCGACGAGCTTCGCGGTGAAATCGGTGTCGGTCGCCGATGACGACGCCCACAGCTTCACCTCGATCGGCCCGGTCACTTCCACCGCCGTCGTCAGGGTCGCTGTCGTGTAGACCAGCACGTCGCCCCGACGCTCCACCGATCGCTGGTCGGTCGGCATCCGCGAGTATCCGCCGCGCTGTCCGGTCGGCACCGGGTTCCACGGATCGTAGACCAAGCGATCGCTGCGCTCGGCCGACGGCGGCGTCTCGCTCAGCATGCCGTCGCCGTCGAGCGTGTTGGCGGCGCCGCCGCTGTGCAGGTAGAAGGACGTGGGCACCGCGCGCGCCATCGGCCACTCCTGCTCGTCGCGCCAGGAGTTCGCGCCCATCACGAACAGCCGCACCGGCGCGCGCGACAGCACCCTGGTGGGCGCGTCCTTGAGCCAGAAGTCGAACCAGTCGAACATCAGCGACTCGAGCGGGAAGCCGGCGTCGGGACCAAAATCGACGTCGCCGATTCGGGTCGATGCGGGCGTGGGCCTCGAGTGCGTCCACGGGCCAATCAGGAGCCGCTGCGCCGAACGCGCGCGATCCGATCGCGCGTGCTGCCGCAGGCCGGTGTAGTTGCGCAGCGTGCCGGTGAGCAGCGTGTCGTACCAGCCGGTGACGTGGAATGCCGGGACATCGATCTCTGCATGGCGCGCCTCGATGTCGAACGTCTTCCAGTAAGCGTCGTACGACGGGTGGCTCAACATCTCGAAGTACGCCGGCGAATAGCGCCGCACGTCCATCGCGTCCATCGTCTTCAGCGGCACGTGCCAGAGCCAGCTGGCCGCGAACAGCTGCCGCTCGGTTTCATCCATGCCGATTGGCGCATCGCGGACAACCTCGGGATGCAGCGTGCGTCGGCGCACGTCGGCGCCCTGCCCGAGATTCCACGACAGGCCGTCGGCGAGGTAGAACGCGCCGCCCTGGAAGACCATGTCGTAGCGGCTGTGATACGACGAGGATGGGAACATCGCCGCCAGCTTCGGCGGGCGCAGCGGCGCCGCGATCAGCTGCGTGGTGGCGCTATAGCTGCCGCCGAACGTGCCGACGCGGCCGTTGACGTGCGGCAGCGCCGCCGCCCACTGCACCGTGTCGTATCCGTCCTCGCCTTCGTCGTGCGGCCGCGCGACGCCGTCCGACATATACCGTCCGCGCGTGTCCTGGACGACCACGACGTATCCGTGGGCGGCGAGGCGGCGGAATTGAGTATCTTCCCGGCCAGGGTTCTTCGAGTACGGGGTGCGCTCGAGCAGCGCCGGCAGCGGCTCGGGCGTGTCGGGCCGATAGATGTCGGCGCGCAGGACGACGCCGTCGCGCATCCGCGCCTCGACGTTCTTCTCGACGATGATCGTCGGCGCGCCTGCCGCGGTGGCCGTCCGCCCGCGGCTCTCGCCCGCGCGCTGGGCGTGAACCAGCGGCAGCGCGGCGAGCATCGCGGCCGCAAAGGCGATGTGGGCGGATCGGCGAGCCATGGCGTCCCTCATCCACACGCCGCAGAGACGTGCGGCGTCGAGGCTGATTGTGCACTAACGGCCGCGCGTTCCCAACATGCAAGCGCACGTCCTCCCTGGAGCAGCACCGAGTTGCATCAGCGTGTCAGAATCGCGGCGTGGGCGTGCTGCTGACGCCAATCATCACGAAGGACACGGTCGCGCTCGACGATCTGCGCGGCAGGACGCTGGCCGTGGACGGCAATGGCGAGCTGTATCAGTTCCTGGCGCTCATCCGGCTGCGCGACGGCACGCCGCTGCAGGATTCCAGCGGCCGCACGACGTCGCACCTGTCAGGGCTCTTCTATCGGACGACGCGGTTGATCGCCGAGCACGCGCTCGCGCTCGTGTTCGTGTTCGACGGCACCCCGCCGCCGCGGAAGGCAGAGGAGATCGCCAGGCGCCGCGCCGGCCGGAAGCGGTACGAGGAGGAGCACGCCGAGGCGCTCGCACGCGGTGATCTGGCCGGGGCCTACTCGAAGGCGACGATGACCTCGCGGTTGACACGGGAGATGGTCGCGGAAGCGCGCGAGCTGCTGCGCTTGATGGGCGTGCCGACCGTGCAGGCGCCGGCCGAAGGCGAAGCGCAGGCGGCGCACATGGCCGCGACCTCGCCGGATGTCTGGGCCGCGGCGAGCAAGGACTACGACTCGCTGCTCTTCGGCGCGCCGACGCTCGTCCGGTTCCTGACGATATCGGGCCGGGAATTCCTGCCGAGCCAGGGGACGTTCCGGCCAATCGTGCCCGAAACGATCGTGCTCGAACGCCTGCTCGACGGCTGGAAGATCACGCGCGAAGGGCTCGTGGATCTGGCGATTCTCGTCGGCACCGACTTCAACGAGGGCATCAAGGGCATCGGGCCGAAGAAAGCCCTGCGGTTGGTGCAGGAGCACGGTGCGATCGAGCGGATGCCGGCCGTAATTCGCGACGCGCTCCCCGAACCGGCGGCGATCGACGAGATCCGGCGGATCTTTCTGCACCCCGACGTGACCGACGTGTTCGACATCCGCCAGGCGGAGCCCGACCTCGAGGGCATCGTCCGCTTCCTGTGCGACGAGCGTGAATTTTCGCGCGAGCGCGTCAGCGCGGCGATCGAGCGCACGTTTCGCGCGCGCTCGCTCTGGTAGCGTCCGCCGGTCGCCGCCACCTCAGCCGCTCGATTCGTGCAAATCAGTTGGAAGGACCGCAACCGCTGTGTTACAAGCTGCGCGCAACAAGCGTGTGGTTGAAAGGTGCCTTTCACGATCAGGAGAGGTGAGATGCCTACACGTGCCGCGCGCAGCCTGGTTCTCGCGATCGTCGTCTTCGGCTGCCCGCTTCTTCAGGCAGCCGCGTTGGCGCAGGAGTTTCGCGCCACCATCACCGGCCGCGTCACCGACCCAAACGGCCTGGTGACGCCAGGCGCCACCGTCACGGTGACCAACTCGCAGACCGGCGAGGTCGCGGTCGGCGTGACGACCAGCGAAGGCGTTTTCACGATTCCGTTCCTGCGGCCCGGCGTCTATACCGTCGCCGCCGAGCTGCCCGGCTTCCGGAAAGTGACGCAGGCCAACCTGCAGCTCGAGGTCGGGCAAACGGCGGCGGTGAACTTCCAGCTGCAGCTCGGCGATCTCAATGAAGCGGTGAGCGTGACCGCCGAATCGCCGCTGCTGGAGCTGTCGAAAGCGGATCGGGGGCTGGTCATCGACAACGATCGCGTCAACGAGCTGCCGTTGAACGCACGCAACCCGTTCATGCTCTCGTATCTCGCCCCCGGCATCACCTACAACGGACCGGCGATCTACCAGCGGCCGTTCGACAACGGCGCGATTGCCGACTGGTCGATCAACGGCGGCCAGAACCGCAACAACGAGTTCCTGCTCGACGGCGCGCCGAACAACTCGATCCAGGGCGGCAACAACATCGCCTACGTGCCGCCGGTCGACTCGGTGGCGGAATTCAAGATCGTCACCAACAGCTACGACGCGCAGTACGGCCGCACCGCCGGCGGCGTGGTCAACGTGTCGCTGAAGTCGGGCACCAACGACTACCACGGCACGGTCTACGAATTCGCGCGCCGCAAGGCGCTCGACTCGAACGAGTACTTCTTCAAGGTCAACAACCGCGAGAAGCCGGCGCACAAGCTCGATCAGTACGGGTTCCAGGTGGGCGGCCCGGTGATCAAGAGCAAGACCTTCTTCATGTTCAGCTACGAGGGCTACAAGGAAGCGACGCCGAACCCGGCGACCTTCACCGTACCCGACGCCGCACAGCTGCGCGGCGACTTCAGCAACCTGCGCGACGCCCAGGGGCGCCTGATCACCATCTACGATCCGTCGACCGGCCGGCTCGAGAACGGCCAGTGGGTTCGCGACCCGTTCCCCAACAACGTCATCCCCAGCAACCGGATCGACCCGATGGCGCGGCGCTTCACGCAGTACTTCCTCCAGCCCAACGCGGCGGCGCCGGCGGGGAGCGATCCGTGGCGCAACAACTACGTCTTCGCGCCCAACCTCGCCTTCGACATCTTCCGCAACCTGGCGACCAAGTTCGACCAGAACATCAGCAACCGGACGAAGCTGTTCGTCCGCTACGCGTACAACAAGCGGACCGAGCAGCGGTCGACCAACGGCATCCTCGAAGGACCGGCCCAGGACGGCCAGTTGCCGCTCTGGCGCATCAACCACTCCGGCGTCGCCGACTGGGTGCGGACCATCAGCTCGTCGCTCATCGTCAACGTGCGCGCCGGCCTGAACCAGTACCTGCAGCTCGCGCGCTCCGATCCGGGGCTGGGCGCGAGTGCGGGCGACCTCGGCTTCCCGGCGTCGCTGGTGAATCAGCTGCCGTTCAACACCTTTCCTCGCGTCGGCTTCGTCACCACCGCCACCGCGCCGAGCTTCGGCATCGCGCCGGGCGGAACCGAGGAGTACAAGAACCTGGGCCGGAGCGATCGCAGCAGCGAAACGACGAACGGCTTCAGCCTGCAGCCGAACTTCTCGTGGGTGAAGGGGACGCACAACCTCCGCGGCGGCCTCGACATGCGGCTGACGTGGTACATCCGCGAGATCAACACCAACCTGTTCAACCTGAGCTTCGACCGCCGGTTCACGCAGCGCGTCTTCAACTCGGCCGATGCGCTGAGCGGCAATTCGATCGCGTCGTTCCTGCTCGGCGCGCCGGCATATGGAGCGATCGACAACAACTTCTTCCCGACCTTCCGCTGGAACTACTACGCGCCGTGGGTGCAGGACGACTGGAAGGTCTCCGATCGGCTGACGTTGAACCTGGGGTTGCGCTGGGATTTCAACACGCCGGTGTTCGAGGATGACAACCGGCTGAACTACGGCTTCGACGCCGCGTCGGTGAACCCGGTGTCGTCGCGCATCAACCAGCAGCAGTTCCCGGGCTATCAGGTGCGCGGCGGCCTGGGGTTCGTCGACGTCAACGGCAACCCGGGCTATCCGTATCGCTGGGACCGCAACAACCTCCAGCCGAGGGCCGGCTTCGCCTACGCGCTCGACGACAAGACGGTGCTGCGCGGCGGCTACGGCCTCTACTACATCAACGTCGTCGGCATCTCCTCGTCGAACGGCTTCGGTATCCAGACGCCGTTGATTACTTCGCTCGACGGCGATCGGACGTCCACCTATGCGTTCGCCAACCCGTTCTCGCAGGGGATCGCATCGCCGCCAGGCTCGTCGCTCGGCCTCGAGACCTTCCTCGGGCGCAACCCGGGCTTCTCGAACCCCGATTTCGTGAACCCGTACGTCCACCAGTTCTCGCTCGGCGCGCAGCGCGAGCTGCCGTGGCGCACCACCATCGAGCTGTCCTACGTCGGCAGCCGGACGATGGAGGAACAGAACCGCTGGGGCGGGTTCAACGAGCCGCCGGCGTCGCTGCGCGATCGGTGCGACCCGACAAAAGGCGGGCTGGTGTCGTTCTGCAACGAGCTGCTGCCGAATCCGTTCTTCCAGGTGCCGGGCTTCGAGGGGACGTCGCGGTTCACGAGCCCGACGCTCAGCCGCTACGAGTTGAGCCGGCCCTCCCCGCAGTTTGGCAGCATCACCATGTTCGATCGCAACGACGGGCGCATCTGGTACAACTCGGCGCAGCTGGTCGCGAACAAGCGCGTCTCGGACGGGATCAGCCTGAACGGCACCTACACGTGGTCGAAGATGATCGAGGAGAACGGCGGCGACAACCAGATTGGCAGCACCGGGGTGACCAACCCGCTGATCACCGACGTCGATCGCGTCGTGCAGCGGTCGCCGTACGAAAGCGATCGTCGCCATCGGGTGACGATTTCCGGTGTCTACCGGCTGCCGTTCGGCCAGGGCACCGGCGCGTCGTCGATGCTGAATCACCTCGCCGGCGGCTGGGAAGTGGCGGGGATGTGGCTGTTCAACAGCGGCCGGCCGTGGGGGCTGCCGCAGAATGTGTTCTACGTCAACGACGCGTCGATCAAGAACATCGACTACGGCGCCCCGGTGATTCGCGGCGTGCAGAACTGCGTCGCGCAGATGAACGACAACGGCGTCGTCACGATGCTGAACTACTCGCTCGCGGCCGGCTGCACGACGCCGAACTTCATCATCCGGCCGAACTACACCCGCGGCGCGACCAATTTCCGCGACGATCAAATTCGGCGGCCGCCGTTCTATCAGTTCGACCTCAACTTCGCGAAGACGACCCAGTTGGCCGGGAACGTGCGGCTGCAGCTCCGGTTCGAGCTCTACAACGTGCTCAACCAGACGGTCTACGACGAGCGGCAGTACGAGAACAACCCGACCAATCCTCTCTTCGGCACGATCGATCGCACGGTGGTGCGTCAATCGAACTTCCCGCGCTACGGGCAGATCGGCATCAAGCTGCTGTTTTGATCGGCGCGGCCCGCACTTCCATCACCTGGACGGCAAGCGCGATCGCCCTCGCGCTTGTCGTCCTCGCGCCCGCGGCGGCGCGCAGCCGGCGCATTGCCTTCGCCGATCTGCCGGCGGATCTCCAGAAGCGATTCGCCGCCCGGAGCCTCGCCGCGGATCCGTTCGCCGCCTACCTCGACACGCTCGAACGCGACACGGCCAGGCGCGTCGCCGACGGCGAGCGCGAGCATCTGATCCACTACGCGCTGCAATCGAGCCGCTTCACCTCGCGCCCGCGCATCGAGCCGGCGGAAAGCGCGAGGCGGTTCGTCGACAGCCTGCCGCCGGCCGATCGCCGGCGTCTCCTCGACGATGGCGCGTTCGTGCCCGAGGTTCGATGGCCTGCGGCAGAGCGCGCGCGCGTCGCCGCGGCGCTGGCCGCGGCCACGGGGCGTGGGGCCGATTCGCGCCTCGCCTATTTCGCGTCGCTGACCGATCCGGCCGGGCAGCCGCTGTCGGCCGATGCGCTGTTTCGCGACTACGTGCGGGTGGCGCGATTTCTCTACCGGAAGGAGTTCCTGTCCGAGACCGCGACCGAGGTCGCGCGGTTGTACCAGACGCGCTCGCACAGCTCGGACACGCAGGTCGAGGCGAGCTTCGCCGTGTACACCGGGCTCGGCGCGCTGCACGGGCTGGTGCCGGACGAGCGTATCAACCGCGTCCTCATCGTCGGCCCCGGGCTCGATCTCGCGCCGCGGACCGATCTGGTGGACGTCGTCGAGCCGCAGAGCTACCAGCCGTTCGCGGTTGCGGACGCGGTCCTCGGGCTGGCGATCGGTCGAGAGGCCGACCTGCGCGTGCACGCGGTGGACGTGAACGACCGGGTCGTGCGGTTCGTGCAGGCGATCGGTGGCGCGCCGGCGACGCTGCACGTGTTCAGCGGCATTGCCGACACGCCCGAGCAGCCCTTCAGCGCCGATTACCGGCTCTTCGTGCAGTCGCTCGGACGCTCGATTGGCGACACCGTCAAGGCGCCGGAGACGCTTCGAACCGATCGCCGCTACCAGCACTCCGTGGCGGTGCGGCCCGCGGTCCGGCGCGCGATCACGGCCGAACATCTCGACATCGTCACGCGGCGGCTGGTGGACGATGCCGGGTTCGATCTCGTCGTGATCACGAACGTGCTCCCCTATTTCGACGACACGCAACTGGCGCTCGCCTTCGCCAACATGGCGGCGATGCTCCGGCCCGGCGGGTTCCTGCTGCACAACGAGTCGCGCGCCGGCGTCGCCGACGTTGGCGCGGCCGTCGGCCTGCCGGTGCTGCACATGCGGAGCCTGGTCGTCGCCGGGTCAGGGGCGCGGGCGTTGTACGACACGATCTGGCTGCATCGCAAACAGTGAGCGCGTGAGCCCGTTGCCCGGCCGCTCGTGCCGTTCGTGGCCAGGGGGCGGACCTGCTACGATCGCGTCACGCGCCCGTAGCTCAGTTGGATAGAGCACCGGCCTTCTAAGCCGGGGGTCGCAGGTTCGAGTCCTGCCGGGCGCGCCAAAGTTTCGCGGTGTTACCTATCTCTCAGGAAGGACACGCAGGGCGACGAGATCGCCCTAAGCGCCTGCGGCACACCATTCAGGACAAACACACTCGCGACCGCCGCACGCGCTCCTGTCCTGCGACTGACCACCCGCGCTTCGCGTGTGCCGCCGACGTCGGGTTCACGTCTCGCCGCCCGACAGGTCGACGCATGACGCGTACGCTGTCATCTGCCCGCGACTGCAATGCGTCTCTGACCATCGGGAACGGCGCTTGTAACCGGGAACGACGCTTGTATCAAGGGAAGTG
>Ga0111538_10004136_pt1 | contig 20230 bp, 17 predicted proteins | sample SoiMethybrSBSTD1_FD_79669 | JGI IMG/M metagenome (GOLD analysis project Ga0111538, IMG submission 79669) | Bulk soil microbial communities from a Populus tree surrounding site in Tennessee, USA - Soil MetaG P. TD hybrid SBSTD1 (version 2)... | ecosystem: Environmental > Terrestrial > Soil >... | reverse complement strand
GTGTATTCTTTCGTCTTTTCGATCAGCTCGTACTGTCTTATTAAAGGATAATTTTTCTTGGCAAGCGCATAACAACTATCAATGCTAAGCACCTGTGCCGTGGCTGACCCAACCGTTGCCATTGAATACATCACAGCGACTATGTATTTCCTAATCATATTTGATCGGTTTTATCTTGTCAGTTGTTTAAATCATTAACCAAATACTATTTAGCTTGTATTATAGCTTTTATTCCTGAGGGTAACTCTTGGATCTCAAGGTTAAACGAGTGTTTTAATCATTTGTTTAATTTTTAAGAGGAAAAATTTATTTTGCCTTTAACATGCCGTTTACCCATTTCGGAATCAAGGCCTTTCTCTCCTCCATTCGCATTTGGAAAACCTTTTCATTCATGATCCCGGATGCATGGAATATCGGTTTCATAATGAATGGGAATACGCTCATGGCCAATAAATTTATGAGAAGGTGAATCGGATTTATGTCAGGCCTCTTTTCCATCAACTGCTTCATAAAATGCGAATCGACAACCTTAGCGACTGGCAGTTTATGTGCAAACCGATCAGGGTTATGGCGGACCTCACTCAATATAAAAAGCGGAAGCTCAGGGTTGGCTATCAGCAAATCAATGTAGTTGCTCGAAAGCAAAATAATTTTCTGTTCCAGACTTGCGCCGGTATTGTTCAAAACCGGAGCAATAACACCAAAAAACTTTTCCAGTTTTTCCAGCATGATCAAATCAAAGAGCTTTTCTTTACTCCTGAAATAATAGTTCAACAAAGCCAGGTTGATACCTGCTTCCTCCGCGATATCCCGCGTTCTCGTAGCCGCATATCCCTTCTTCAAAAAGACTTTTTTTGCGGCTTCCTTTATTTTTTCCTCAGTGGACAAATCGACCTCGACCGATTTCTTTTTAGCCATATGAATTATTTATACAAATGTATAAACATATTTTTAAATTAATCCAACGTTTTAATCACTTGTTTAAATCACTAATATTTTTTTCGATCTTTTGCCAGCATTTTGAATGCTTGCCCCCGTTTGAAACATTGCGAAATAGATTGTAATATGAGTTTGAATAATTATGGCGCATTTACCTCAAATCATTACGGATCTTGGATTAATTCTGGCCGTGGCCGCCATAACAACGCTCATTTTCAAAAAAATCAAACAACCTGTCGTTCTTGGCTACATCATCGCAGGACTATTAGTAGGTCCTCACATTTCATTAGTGCCCACTGTAACTGACGAAGAAGGCATTAAGACATTGTCGGAGATGGGCGTGATCTTTCTTTTATTTAGTCTTGGCCTGGAATTCAGTTTTAAAAAACTTGCCCAGGTCGGTGCATCGGCATCAATCACGGCACTGGTTGAAATAATTTTAATGATTGCCATTGGATATGGCGTAGGTCAATTATTGGGATGGTCTTTTATGGATTGCATCTTCCTTGGCGCGATTCTTTCCATGTCTTCTACTACTATTATCATTCGAGCTTTTGATGAGGTGGGCGCCAAAACCAAAAAATTTGCCAGCCTGGTGTTTGGTATACTTATCGTAGAAGACCTTGTTGCGATACTCTTACTCGTCCTGCTTTCAACCATTGCGGTAAGTCAACAGTTTGCAGGAGGCGAGCTACTCATGCAAATATTAAAGCTTGGTTTTTTTCTTATCCTTTGGTTCCTGGGAGGAATATTTTTTGTGCCGACTTTTTTAAAAAAAACTACTAAACTCCTGAATGACGAAACCTTGCTGATCTTTAGCCTGGCCATGTGCTTGCTTATGGTTATGCTTGCTGTGAGGATTGGGTTTTCTGCAGCGCTCGGGGCGTTTATAATGGGCTCTATCCTGGCGGAAACTACACAAGCTGAACGCATTGAACATCTTATAAAGTCGGTTAAAGATTTGTTTGCCGCAGTATTTTTTGTGTCTGTAGGGATGATGATTGATCCCCAGATCATCCTGGAATATGCAGTTCCCATTCTCATCGTTACCCTTGTTACAATTTTTGGAAAATTTGCAACATCGGCGCTTGGTGCATTGTTATCTGGTCAATCCTTAAAACATTCAGTGCAGGCGGGTATGAGCCTTGCACAAATCGGCGAGTTCTCTTTTATCATCGCATCGCTCGGCGTTTCTTTAAAAGTTACCAGCGAGTTTTTGTATCCTATTGCTGTAGCAGCATCGGCGGTGACAACATTTACCACTCCCTATCTTATTAAAATTTCTGGCACGACCTATAACCGCCTCGAAAAAATACTTCCAGAGAAATGGGTGAACACGCTCAATCGTTACAGTTCGGGAACTCAACAGCTATCTGCCTATAGCGATTGGAAGAAATTGCTGCACGCTTACGCTATCAATTTGACTACTCATTCTGTCATCCTCGTTGCAATTATTATACTCTCGGATAAATACCTTGCGCCTATCATCCAAAAAACTGTCGGCAACGATATAAGTGCCACAAACATTTTTACGGTAATGGTTATTCTCCTTTTAATGGCGCCGTTCATCTGGGCACTAGCCATCCGAAGAGTGCAACGTGAGGCATATTCTCATCTGTGGCTGAACCGGAAACTAAATAGAGGTCCACTTATTGCACTCGAATTGGTGAGAATCTTAGTGGCTATCCTTCACGTAGGTATTTTGCTTAGCGTTTTCTTCTCAACAGCCGTGGCCGTTCTAATTGCCCTTGCCGTTATGATCTTTGCCATCATAATTTTTCGAAACAAACTTCAATCATTTTATAATCGGCTCGAGAAACAATTTCTCTTCAATTTAAATGCACGGGAAAATGAGAAGTTAGCGACCCCATCGATCGTTCCATGGGATGCACATTTAGCCGAGTTTAAAGTATTACCGGAATCAGAGCTGATTGGCAGGCCATTGAAGGAATTGGCCCTGCGAGAGAAGTTTGGAATCAACGTTGCCCAGATTGAAAGGGGAAAGAAAACGGTTATTACCCCTGGCCGAGATGAAAAAATATTTCCCGGAGACATCCTTTCTGTTATTGGTACAGATGAACAACTCGGAAAGTTAAGAATGCTTCTGGAAGAAACTTCCGTTTCGGACGAAGAACAAAAAGCCGTGCATATCCAGTTGAAAACTTTTACTATTTCAGAAAGTTCTCCCCTTCGAAATAAAACGATTCGAGAATCAAATATTCGAGAAACCGTCAAAGCTTTGATAGTAGGTGTTGAACGCAACGGAGCGCGCGTGCTAAATCCCGAATCCGCTTTTAAATTCGAAAGTGGCGATATTGTGTGGATTGTGGGTGATAGTGAAGAGATTGATGCCTTTCTAAAAAATTAATTTTGCCAAGGCAAGGTCACATGAAATGAAAGCTTGATGCCCGACGGCGATTGCTTGGATAGCTCCATAATGTCTCTTTTCTTACTTGCAGACTAAACCTACAAAATAGAGATTTAGGTCTGTTTTTATTGCTGTTTAATACCAACAATATACGGCTGGACAAATTGTGTAGACCAATTCTATCACCAATAGTACAGCCGTAATGCCGTTCGATACATTCTTATTAAGGGCCAACGATTTATCCATACCTTGGACGGTCAAAATTCTTAGTGTGATCCACCGGTTACTCTTGCTGATGTTTTTCTTTCCGTTAACGGCGCTCTCCCAGGAAAGCTTCACCCATCAACTTTTTTGGCTAAGGCTGACATTTGCCGATACGATCAACGAAAAACTAGAGTGGGAATTTGGAATCCAGCGACGAACTCAAAACAACTATGCCAGTGACGCCAATCTTTTTCATTCATTTCAATTCGAGGGTTATTCGCCGTCTATTAAATATAATTTTTCAGAAAAATTCAATGTTTCCGTTATGCCACTTGGATTTTATAGAAGTCATCCTTTAAATGTTCAGCAGGCTGATTGGCTTCGTCCTTCGTCGACCGAGTGGCGGTCAAATGTCCAGGTAGGATACGAGACGGATCTAAGATACTTTACCCTTCTTAATCGCCTTGCTATGGACTACCGACGACGCGATTTTCCGGGGGCGGACCATTTTCAAAACAATTGGCGACTGCGTTACATGGTGCGAGTTGAAAAAGAAGTACTCGGCATACTCTCCGATGTGAAGCCCGTCACTTTTACCATATTTGACGAAGTTTTCTTCCAGTTCGGCGATGCTGTAAAAAACAATAAGTACATTTTTGATCAGAATCGTCTGTATTTCGGCGCTTCTTATGAAGTCTTAAGAAATATAACGTTCAGCTTGGGATATGCTTATGGATTTCAGATGCGCCCATCGGGTGAACAGTGTGACAACATCAACTCTTTGTACGTAGCACTGGCTTTTGATAATTTGTTTTCACAATTCTCTCCGACGAGATCCAACTTTTGACGTGGATATTGGTTCGTCAAAGATAATTTTTAACAATATATTGGGAGGGCGAAGGTTTGCGTAAAATAAAATGAAGAAAATACCAATCAACGGACTTAATCTGTGGCAGTTTGAAAAACTAGTACAGGAAAATTCTATTCAACATTTCGTTACCGATCGAGGTTCTAACACGGCGAATGAAGAGTTTACGTTAAGTTTTTCGAGCTCACCAGACCGGGCTTTCATTCAGCAGAACAGAAATCTGCTGGCTGTGGCTATGGGTATCGAGAACTCCAGTTTATATTTTCCGTCGCAGGTTCATAAAACCAGAATTGTACACGTCAAAAAAAACACGCAAAGGGAAGAACTGCTTGAAACGGATGCCTTGGTCACGAATGAATCCGGACTTTGTATTGCAGTGATGTCGGCAGACTGTGTTCCAATTCTTTTGTATGATAAGAAAAATAACGCCGTGGGTGCTGTTCATTCTGGGTGGAGGGGAACCGTTGCGCGCATCTTGGAAAAGACCTTACAGCAAATGCATCAGATCTTCGGAACAAAGGGAGAAGATATTTATGCCGGTATCGGACCTTCCGTATCACAAGATTCGTATGAAGTGGGGGAAGAAGTAGTTAGTGAAGTTCAACGGAGTTTCGGAAATAAAAGTGAGTTAATGATTCCCGTGGGCACCAACAAAGCAAAGCTCGATCTATGGAAAGCGAACAAACTCCAGCTTATGGAGTTTGGAGTCCCTGCCACACGAATTGAAATTTCAGACCTTTGTACGGTAAAAAATAATAATCATTTCTTCTCTGCGAGAAAGGGAGACGCCGGGAGGTTTGCTGCCGGGATCATGGTTCGTGTCTTAGCGTGAGTGGTCAGTGGTGGTTTGTAAGAGGTAATCGGTGATCGTTATCGGTTGCTCTTCGTAGGAAAACAAGCATTTAGTAAGAAAGGGTCGGCGGCATTCGCGCTTTGTGACTCTTTGTGGCTTAGCGATTTTTGTGGCTATGAATTGCCCCGATAATCCCTATGATCTGTAAACCCCACGCCGCGATCTCAAATAACAGCCGCCGTCCTACCGGACACCGATTACCCATTACTTATTACCGATTACATTCCCACGCATATCACAATAATCCCCAGCTGGGTAAAACTTTCAGACGGTCAAAATCATCCAACGATAAGAAGCATCAAAACATAAAATGTAATGAAGCCCGTGGTTTTATTTTGCTTTGGCATTCTTTTTTCCCATTGGGAGGCGTACAGCCAGGCCACGCAGGAAAAGATCGGATTTGCCGATGTAGATTATATTTTCAGTCAGCTTCCCGTGGCAAAACAAATCGAGGCAGAACTGAAATCGCTACAAGTCCAATTGGAGGCCCAACTGAAAATTAAGTACGAGGAGTTTAGAAAAAATTATGCCTCGTATGTTGAACTTGAAAAGACTGGCAATACAGCTGAGGTTCAGAACAAACAGAAGGAACTACAACTCATGCAGGAAAAGCTGCAAAAATTTGAACAAGAATGTCAGGGTACATTGCAACGTAAACAAAAACAACTGATAGATCCCGTAACACAATCCATACAGAAAGCAATTTCCGCAGTAGCAAGTGAAAGCGGCTATGGTTTTATCTTGAATGCTGGGGCAGACCAGGATGACGTCATCTTATTTGCCGTTGACCACGCCGATGTATCAGATCTCGTTTGCAAAAATTGGGTATTCAGGCTCCGACAGTACCGGCAAGATAATTTATTTTGATACTGATCATTTACTAACAGCCACGCTTTCCTACCGGACACCGATTACCGATTACCACCTTACCTAAAATCAGATATACACATCGTTGATAATTCTTGGTCTGGAAGTGCCTGGTTTATTAAAAGACTAGGTCTTTCGTAGTCTCACAAGTCGGGATGTTTGGCAGGATGTTCGCTAACTTCGAGGAAGGTCGTAGGCTCAATATGACGAATCGCTAAGGGTTCAGGGAGAGAGTTCTACATCGAAACCACCTAAACACGTTTTCTAACCGCACAGACTTAGCTATGCTCTCCACCGATTACTGATTGCTGATCACCGATTACCAATCACCAGACATTCATAGCAACAAAGTCCCCAAGACGCAAAGTATCACAAAGCGGCTAATCTCAATAAACACTTCTTACTAACCACTTCTTACCAACTACGCCTTCCTACGAAGAGTCACCCATTTATTTTGAAAGGGGCCCATGGTTAACCTCTACGCCATTCTTCCAAACTGCGCTAATGGATTGCGTAGACTTTATATCATTTTCCGGATTTGAATTCAGTACAATAAAATCCGCTCGCATTCCTGGAGAAAGTACACCTTGATCTTTAAGCCTTAGCGCATTGCTGGCATTCCTGGTCGCCACGGTGATAGCCTGTAATGGCGTAAGACCAGCCTCGACCATCAGCTGCAATTCCAGGTGTTCGGAAAATCCTTGTGCCCGTACTGGCTGCGCACCCGAATCCGTTCCCATCGCCACCAGCACGTTTGAATCATGAAGCTTTTTTAAATTTTTCAACGCCATGTTGTAAGCGTCCTTATTTTTTTGATAACGTGGATTATTAACGATACGGTTTTTATATTCTGAGCCCGTGATCATATCGTAAACACCGGGTTCCAGCGAAGCTTTAAAAAAGGGCTCATTAACCCAGGGTTGGGTTGTCCCGTAAAAAAATTCGTAGGCATCCCGTGTCAGCGTTGGTATGTACACGATGCCTTTTGACTTTAGCTTTGCAATCAACGCGTCATCCACCTCTTTGTCGCGAACGCTATGCGCAAAAATATCGACGCCAGCATCAAGAAGGGCGTGCGCATCCTCCAGGTAAAACAGGTGCGCAGCTACGCGTATGCCGTACTTGTGCGCTTCATTAATGATTGCCTTATACACGTCGGGTTTTATTTTTTCCACCGTCCCTCCCTGATCATCTACCCATATTTTTATCACGTCGGGTTTCAATGCCGCGAGCACTTTTACATTAGCGATGGCTTCATCGGCAGTGGTCGGCCGGTAAATCTTCTCCATACCCTTTTCGGGTGCCTTTGTCCCCAGCGGTGAGCGAAAGCCATAACCTGCCGTGTACACGGACGCTCCCGACAGCTTTCCCGATCGCGAATCATCGCGAATGGAAAAAATCAATTCTTTATCCATCCCCATGGAAACAACGGTCCCCACACCATACGATTGATACCGCTCGAGTTCTTTTGCAATTTGTTCACGCGTGAAACTTTCGGGGCCTATGGTTGTTCCTTTTGACATTCCAAGGTGACCATGAACGTTAATAAGAAGGGGCATGATCGTCTTGCCAGACATATCGATCACACGGGTATTGGATTTAGCAGCGTCCTTCGACATAGATATGATCTTACCTTCCTTCAGCAACACGTTCATATTTTTTTGCGCGGGTCGCCCTGACCCATCAATCACGGTCACATTCCTCAACATCACAGGTTCTGGAGCTTGGCCTTGAAGGTTGTTCAAGGCAACAACCATGATCGCGAATATCAGCATGTTCTTTTTCATAGGATTAGTTGTAACGTCTGCATTCTCGTAATAAAAATAAGATAAATGACGAATGTCAATCCATATTCCATAAACCTTTCCTGAATTAAACCGGCGGTACACAAAGGGTAAGGCGGTGTATCTAAATCCATTTCACGCAAAGAACGCAAAGTGAATTCATTAAAGGTGCAAACGGTACCCGCTCCCTTTGCGAAACATCTTTGCGTGAAACTTTACCCCATGACGAAAATCCAGAGCCGCAGACTGAAAATCCGAGTTCTCCACGGTGTAAATGCGGCATTCTAAGGGGTTGATCGCGACAGTGACCTCCACTATTTTTATTGCATGAAACGTATATCCATTCTTATTCCTAAAGGCGAGGCCGTTATGGGGAGCATAGAGGGGCCTCACAAAGTTTTCAATCAAGTCAACGAATTTCTGGTTGCCATGGGTAAGCCAGCCTTATTTGATGTGAAGCTGGTCGGCCTGTCGAGGGACGAACAGCAGTATGAAAATTCATTCACCGTAAAACCTCAGTTGTCTATTTATGAACTGGATTATACGGATCTAATTGTCATCCCTGCCATCAAAGGCGATTTAAAGAGATCCATCCAAATCAATCAGGATTTTATTCCCTGGATTTCCCGGCATTATAAAGCTGGTACAGAAATCGCGAGCCTATGTCTGGGGGCTTTCCTTCTGGCGTCCACAGGGTTGTTGAAAGGCAGAAAATGTGCAACGCACTGGGTATTTGCCAATGAATTTAAAAAAATGTTCCCGGATGTAAACCTGGTTGCCGAAAAGATCATCACCGACGAAAATGGTATTTATTGCAGCGGAGGCGCTTACTCGTTTCTAAACCTTATTTTATATCTGATTGAAAAATATGCCGGAAGAAGTATGACTGTATTGTGCGCCAAGGTGTTTGAAATTGAAATTGAGCGCGGAAGCCAATCGCCATTCATAATCTTTAATGGTCAAAAAGAACACGAAGATGAACCGGTAAAAAAAGCTCAGGTATTTATTGAAAATAATTTTCAGAAAAAAATAACTGTAGATGAACTTGCTTCGATGCTGGCGTTGAGCCGCAGAAATCTCGAGCGCAGATTTAAGAAAGCCACTTCGAATACAACGGTAGAATATATACAACGCGTAAAAATTGAGGCTGCCAAAATGAGCCTGGAGAACTCGCGTGAAAATGTAAATGAAGTCATGTACAAGGTGGGTTACAACGATAGCAAGGCATTTCGTACTACCTTCAAGAAAATAACAGGCCTTTCCCCTCTGCAGTATCGCAGTAAGTATAACCGAGAGATGCTTCCTTCTCAGCGTGTAGTTAGTAGTTAGTGGTTAGTAGTGGGTAAGAAGTGTTAATCGTTAATCGTTAATCGCTAATCCTTATCGTTGTGAATCTATCGCTGATTTTGTTTAGACATCTAAAGGCGTATCACTGTGCAAATACTGTGTCTGTGTGTAGGTGATGAGTTGTGATGGCTCACCATATGTTGACTACTTACTCCTACGTCTTACGTCTTACTACTTACATTTTACATTCCAAAAGGATAACGGATAACAAAAAAAAACCTGAGCGTAAAACACTCAGGTTTTTTTCAAGAATCTGATGCGAATTACTTCACGTGGTTATTTACCACTTTTGCCAATTCAAACATTGAGATTTGTTCTTTGCCGCCGAAAACTACTTTCAGTTTGTCATCAGCATTGATCATTCTTCTGTTCACTTTGTCTTGAAGTCCGTTCTTCTTGATGTAATCCCAGATCTTCTTGATGATCTCCGTTCTTGGAATCGGCTTTGCTCCAACCACTGCTCCCAGTGATTCGCTAGGAGTAAGTGCAGCCATAAATGCTGCGTTAGGTTTTCTTGCTGACTTCTTCTTAGGAGCTGCTTTTTTTGCAACCTTCTTAGGGGCTTTCTTTGCTGCCTTCTTAGGCGCTGCCTTCTTCTTAGCAGCTTTTTTTGGTGCTGCTTTTTTAGCAGCTTTCTTCGCTTTTTTTGCCATAGCGTTTAATTGATGTTTAGTAGTTTTACGTTTATTTCATCCATATCATTGCCTCTGAACAACGGACATTTTTGAATTTGTCGGCGCAGCGGAGGAATAATAATCAGGACATACATTGCGCTAAAATAGCGGTGTAGTTTTAATAATCCTAATTCCTGTTTTTCATAGGTAAAATTGTTCCTATCTCAAGGCGAGTAAAATCAGTTTTAAGAGACAAAAAACTGAATACGAAAACCACACATGAAGCCCGATGAACCCCATCGTCAACGCCTTCATCGGGATGAAATCCGGACACGAATAGCTTCACGAAAGGACGCAGATAAACGATGTAATTTCCCTCTGGGAAAGTACCCTTTCCCCTCTCAAAAAAATGGGATAATATCCTGTTAAAGAGTATAAAACACGAAGAGATTGAACCTTCTCTTCATGTTTTCTACCCTTGTCCTCAATGGGAAATTCTCATTGCAGCGATACGTTACCCATATCGGTTACACTGCCCACGCTGACGTTAACCCCCTCCTGCGAAAAATCTGTATATCCTTCTTTTGCATCGAAGCTAACCTTGTAACTTCCCGCAGGGAGACCTCTTAAAAAATAATTACCAGCATCATCGGTATAAGTGGTTCCCAAGGTATCACTTCCTACAATGGCAAAGACCGCTGGGAAGGATTCGACAGGAGTTACATGTCCCTTGATAGCCCCACTCGTCGCCTCGGTAATAGTCCTTATAACAGGCTTAAGATTGTAAGCACCGCTCCCCGTCTTGACGATCGAACGGGCAGCATCGAAGTCCAGTAGCATCTTATAAGTAATTCCTTCTGTCAGCTCGGCGTGGACGTTCAGCTTCAGCCCGGAATGCTGCGCACTCGGCGTCGTCAACCCTATCTCCTGGCCATCTATTTTTACAGCATTATCGTCGCCAAGGATCAGCCGGACTTGAGAAATTCTCCCCGCAGGTAGTACTGCCGTGGCTAATAGAGTATCGATTCCGTTGGTGAATTCCAGAAGATTGTATCGACCCTCTTGTACGTCCAGTGACATCCACCCGCTGCTTGCATTTCCCTCGTCAGCATGAATCTCAACGCCCTGAATATCCACGTACACAGCTTCATAATCGCCTGGAGCATCCGTCAGTCTGATTTCCAGGCGAGCGTTTTCCTCGCTGTCAGAACAGGAAAATAATGCAATTGATAAAGCTAAAATTCCAATTGTTTTCTTCATAAGCTACGTTTAGTTTTAATCCCCTTTAGACATTCACGTGGGGCTATGGTTTAACACCTGGGATAAAAAAAAGAATATTTTTTCAACCTGATTTTTCTGTTATCCAAGTCAAAAAACTGCAGTTTATCCCCTCAAACGTCATGGGGCATGGCAACACAGGAACACTCGAACAATTAAACTTAACTCATCAATCAATACTAAACTGCGTTGAATTCAGATCTATTCGACTACATCGTTGTTAAATTCGATATCACTTAAAAATAAACCCAATGAAGCCAACAACATTATTAACCTTCATATTGGTTTTTGCTATAACCGGTATGGGAAACTTCGCGTACAGTCAGGAAAATTTAGATGAATTCATGACGGAAACCACGCCCGAAGAAAGAGCACAGTTTCAAACCGACTACATGAAAGAAAATCTATCGTTAACCGGGGCTCAGGAGACAAAAGTGCATAATGTGAATGTTAAGTATGCGGAAAAAATGCAGGAGGCGTACGAGGCCCCTACCAATGATCAACAGAAACTAAAAGCCATGAAACGCATCAACGCTGAAAAGGAAGCAGAGCTGAAACTCCTCCTAAGCGCCGATCAATATGCTACCTATGAAAAAAATAAGGAGGAGATGAAGAAAAAGGTAAAGGCGCGTATGCAGGAAAAGGAAAAAGGAAAGTAAGACCATGCAGACATAAGGCGAAGCAGGAATTGCCATGCACGAACGGTTTAGGTGGGCGGTTGAAATCCTCAAAGTAAAACCCGATGATTACATCCTTGAAATTGGATGTGGCGTTGGTTTCTCAGTTGAAGAAGTCGCACAACATTTAGTGACTGGGAAAATCACAGCCATCGACAAGTCCCCAGCTATGATTGAAAAAGCTATCCGGCGAAATAAAAAAAATATTGAACTTGCCAAGGCAAAATTTATACAATGCGAATTGCTTGGATTTGAAGAAAATGATGTCAAATACAACAAGATTTTCTGTTTTAATGTTAATCTGTTTTGGACAGGTAATTCAATCGACAGAGAAACTTCTGCCTTGAGATCTGTTCTTCTCAGAAGAGGTTTAGTCTACATTTTTTATGGGCCCGTGCTTGGAGCTGGGTTTGATAAAATCGCCTCGGCCGTCAGGGAAAATCTCGAAAAGGAAAATTTAAAGGTCATTGATTTTGTCGACGAAAAGAGACTGAAATGCTGTTGCTTTGTCGTGGCACTTTAGTCATAAAAGACCTGTCCATCGGTTTAAAAATTCGGACGAAATTGGCACTCACAACAGGTTCGAAATTCGAGCTATCTTCAGTGGTTACATCTTATTTTGACTACGAATTAACCAGTTGGATCAAATTAATGTGTGCTGACGCCCAGGCGAAAAGTGGCGAAATCATATAATATTTAAGATATTTTGTGTTTTATTATCTGTTCTGCATGAACCCTTTACCTAAAATCCCCTTCCTGCTGCTCGCATTTCTAATCTCATTTAACATCTCAGCTGAATCCGTGGACTCCCTGGTTCGTTGGAACGAAATCCACTTCGAAGGCGCCTTCGAACAAACATCGTTCACGAATTTCTTAAAAAACAGCGACAAGGATTATCTCAAATTATTCCTGGCCAACTCACCCACTGCGGAAAATGATTTCAAGTTGTTTGAGGACAAGATCACCAAAACCCTGGTGGAGATTAATTCCTCCGGCGCGTTGAAGAAAAAAAATGACAAAAAAGTGAAATACATTTACCAGGTAGTTCACGAAAAGTTTCTGTCCAAGTATGAAGCTGAAAATCGTTTCCATGAAATCATCAAAACGGGCAATTATAACTGCGTTACGGCAACGGCACTCTTCGCATTATTTTTTGAAAAGCTTAACATCCCTTATGCAATAAAAGAGGAACCGACACACGTTTATTTGGTGGCATATCCAAATGCAGAGAACGTTTTGATTGAAACTACCACACCCATGTCAGGTTTCCTCACCTTCGATGATGCATTCAAAACAAGCTATGTAGATCTTTTAAAAAAACAGAAGATTATTGGAAGCAACGAAGCCACGCCTTCCAACGTCGATGCGCTCTTCAATAAATACTATTTCGGAAAGGAAAACATTTCCCTCACGCAACTCATCGGCATCCATTTTTTGAATGATGCCTTATTCAAACGCGATCATGATGATATTGATGGCGCTTATGAGCAAGTGAAGAAGGGATACTTATATTACCCCAATACGCGGTCAGAATATTTACTCATGAGCTTTACTGCGCTGAAGCTGGAGTCAGTTTCCGACCCGCTTAAAAAAGCATCCTTGATTGGTCAAGTGTCAAGATTTAAAAATGCCGGCATCACTTCTGAAATGATCCAGGGAGAATTCAACAACCTTACCCAAACGGTTCTTTTAAAAAAGAATGATAAAGATCTCTACCTGAAATGCTACAAAGAAACCGTGCGGAACATAACCGATCCTGAATTGATAAAGGAGATAGACTATATTTTCTACTACGAAAATGGGCGAGTATTTTACAATCAGGGAAATTACGTTCGCGCTAAACCATACTTTGCAAAGGCTTTGCAAACGCAGCCCAATAATGTTGACCTTGGGGGGATCTTCGTTTCATGCCTGGCGCAATCGCTGCGGAATGAACGTAACAATGTTACTATTTTGGATTCACTAGAATTATACAAAACGCGGTTCCCTGCGTTGCTTGAAAACAATAATTTTAATGCTTTGATCGCTTATGCTTACGTGGTGGAGTTTGGCGATAGTTTTGAAAAGGGAAACGTCACGCGAGGTGAGAAATACCAGCTATTATTTGAAAATCTTTATGCGTCAGACAAAACTCTTTTGAATCCTGATGCTGTTGGAAATGCGTACTCTGAGGCGAGTATCTATTATTTTAAAAAGGGGCAGAAGGCTAAAGCAAAACAAATACTGGAAAAAGGTCTAGAAATCGTTCCGGACAATTATCAACTCAAGGCTAGAAAGCAAATGATCAACGGTGGCTAATTGTCAATAGCAAGATTGTAGGTTCTCTGTGTCACGTATGTATTCCCCATCAGTGTCTCAACGACGGCTATGATATTGACTTCCTCCATCTTAAAACCGCCAGGTGGGAGGTGAAATTTTAGTTGGCCGGTTTTCTTAGGTTCATTGAGCAAAAGAAAAAACAGATTATCTACCAGGCATCCTGCTGGTGACATCTTTCCGCTATAATATTTCACTGATCTAACTTTGTCAGACATAGAGATTTCCAACGTGTATTCCCCGCGATCTGCAAGCCGATCGATTGACGTTATCTTAATATGAGGATATTGTTTTTTTAAGGAGTTATCTAAAAGGTATTCCTTCAAACCCAAACATGGAAAATCATTTTCATACCGTGCCTCCGACATAACTTTGCCGTTTTCACGGTATCGCGTTTGGATTCCATGCAACTTATCATTTTTATATTCTGTCGTTTGATACAGCTGCTTACCTCCCGCGAAATACTTTTTTGAAAGTCCTTCCCGTTTCCCTTCAACATAAGGTAATTCCAGAATCAGTTTACCCCCTCGATCAAACGATTTGGATAGACCGTGCTGCTTGCCGTCCTTATAGGAAATTTCAGCTCTTGGTTTTCCGTTTTCGTGTTTTGTTTTAACGATCTTACTTCCATCTGAATCTGACTGACGGTCCTCATCAGTTTTTTTCTTTTCCCCAGCGCAATTCATTAAAATAACGGCTAACAAACAAAGTGCTGTTCTCATTCGGGTATAGGTTACAACTGGATTACAATCCAATTTCGTAATTATAAGCAATCCGGATTCAGAACAAAAATCGAATTGATGAGATATCTTACAAGGCAAAAGGCCATTTTAAATTGAACGAGGTCCCACGCTAATCAATGGATAAGGATGATGAACTAACGCGCATATGATTCATTACAGCGCGCAAATGTCCGTAGTTGAATTTACCTTCCAGGGCTGTAAACAGATCTTTGGAGGTGAAGTCCTCAGGCATCTCTCTTACTCTATTTTCAACGACGGCAACTTCTTCGTGCGTCATGAATTTATAAATGCTGATGCGCCCATCTCCAATCGCATCGGCGAGATGTCCCAGGATTGTACCTAGTGCCAGCTCTCTTTCCTTCGCAATTTCCTCGACATTCATACCTGACTCCAATAGCTTGACTGTAATCTCCGATGTACGAGGTTCTCCCTTTTTCTTTTTTCCGCCTTTTTTCTTTTTCTCCGGAATGACAACAATTTTACTTCGGATCTCTTTTAACACCTTGGCTCTCGTAGAAGCGCGGCTTTCCGTAAGATTAGAAAAATCAAATTGATATTTGCCCGCTAATATTGATTCCGTGAGATAGAGGGCTTTATCGACCTCCTCAAGTTTTTTAGCGAAAAGCTGGTCGAGATCTGACAAGCTGTTAAGATAGGTTTTCATTCTTTTTTTCTGCCGGATCTCCTCAATGTGAAGTAATAAAACGCCTACCTGCTCCTCCAGAAATTTTTTATAATATTCGCTACCTTTCTTGATTCTCTCTAATAGCGGTTCGGCATTATTTTCTGCCAGGAGAGCAAGCAGTTGTCTGCGGAATTTTGCAGTATTTTCTTTTTCATTCAGCAGGGAAGCGCTGAGCTGTTCAAGCACCGAACGCATGGCCTTATCCTCAAGATCCAAAACATCCTTGCGACCTCGTTGAATATATGCGCATTCTTTCACCAGCGTTTCAAGGTCAAATGTTTTGCTGACAAGCTGGCGGATGTACTCCTGCTGTTTGACCTTCATCTTGGTAGACAACGTTTCAGGTTGGTTGTTGGCCGCAGTGAAGGATACGATTTGTTTGTCGGTCGTGATAACATTGGGATCAATAAGGGTACGCATAACGAGCCCATCCAATGTACGCAAGCGTGAAAGCGCAACATAAACCTGGCCATCGGCGAAGGCTTGTCCTACATCGATGATCGCCTTGTCGAATGTAAGTCCCTGACTTTTGTGTACTGTAATGGCCCAGGCGAGCTTTACAGGATATTGTTCAAAAGTTCCGATCACTTCATCCTCGAGTTCCTGCGTGTGAGCACTAACGGTATATCGTTTATTTTCCCAAATGGCCTTCTTCAATGTGTATAAAATGTGATTGCCGGCCATTTCAACTTTTATTTCGGCTTCGTTAATACTTTTGACAGTGGCGAGCTTACCGTTAAAGTATATTTTTTCATCGTTGTCGTTTTTGGTGAACATGATTTGCGCCCCGACCTTCAATTCCAAATGCTGAAGCACCGGAAACATACTTTCAGGAAAGTCGCCTTCGATCGTCGCGTGTGCCACGTGAGGCGCGCCAGGCAATTCGTTCAAGGCTCGCAGGTTCAAATCATCTGCTTTGTAATTATGCGTTGTGAGGGTAATGACCTCGCGAAGGTTTTGAATTTCGTCGGCGGACTTATAATGTTTGTTTAATTCATCGATGTCTGCCCGGGTCGGTTGATTGTTCCGCAGGTTGTTAAGCAAGTCAATAAAATTGCTGTCGCTCTGGCGGAAAATTTTATCGAGTTCGATATATACAAACCCATCTTGTTTCAAAGCCTTAGATTCAAAAAACCAGGCACTGTTGTAATGCTGCCGCAAGATCATTTCCTCATCGCGTTTTACGACGGGTGGTAATTGATACAGATCACCAATTAAGAGCAGTTGAACACCACCAAAACTTTGATTAAAATTTCCACGTACGGACTTCATGCGCGCGTCGATGGCATCGAGAAGGTCGGCCCGCAGCATACTGACTTCATCGATTACAAGCAAGTCGATGGTCCGAAGCACCTGCTTCCTCACACTGTTTATGGGATGTTTTTGAGCTAGCATATGCGCTGTATAAAAATTCCCGCCTGGATAATTATCCAACGTTGAAGTCCGATCGGGCATAAACATTCCGAATGGCAATAAAAACTGCGAGTGAATGGTCACACCTCCCGCGTTTAACGCTGCAATCCCTGTTGGTGCAACAATGGTAAGTTGTTTATGCGTTCGGGCGGCCAGGTTTTTCAGGAAAGTGGTTTTGCCAGTTCCAGCCTTTCCTGTAAGAAAAATATGGCTGGCAGTGCTATTAATAAATTGGATAGCGGAGGTCATGCTATCTCGTTCGGGTACGATTTCTTCAGTAGAATACATCGGGTTAAAGTTAAACAGCTATGTTCAAAAGTTTCGATAAAAAAACAATCTGATTTTCCGGGCGATTTTTTTGGTATTTTGTGTCGACGGCATAATGGACGTTTTAGTGCAGAGACCACGGTGGGAATTTGCGCAGAGGCCGTTGAGAATTTTAGATTGGGTAGCAACAAGCACAATTCTGCAAATTTGAGCACGGCTATGGAAAATAAATTTTCGCGCGAAGCCGGAACTTACCTCAAGTAAACAAGTCATTGGGAGGGAAGGGTTGAATGAACCAAGGGCGAGGAATCCCCTGCCAATGACATGCTGCAGCTGGATGACAAAATCACCATGCGATGAAATGAAGAATAACTTTAGCTGTCGTACATTGAGCGTTGTTTGTTGAATATTGAGCGTTATTAAGCTTCTGTCGATTCTTTTACAGCAGAGACACGACGGCAAGGAGGTTCGCAGAGTTTTTTGGGCTGTAGATTGACGACTTGCGTTTGGGTAACCAAAGGCCGCTTCGGCTAGATGTCTTTAATAAGGCGTGGTTAGTAGGTTGGTGGTGGGATGCAAAAAGCAAGTGTCGGCGCCAATCAGTGTCATCAGGTTAATCTGTGGTCAGAGTGATCATTTCCTTCAGTGGGCCTAATCCATGCATGATAATATGAAAACAAGGTTCGTACTCCCCTTTGCCGCACTCGTGCTCTTTCTCGGCTGTCAACAAAATCAACCAACGGATGATCCTGAGGTCTTAAAGAAAATCTTATTCGATTATTTCGATGGAATCAAAGTCAAAGATCTTAACAAATTGAACGCTGTGACGACCGCTAATTTTGTCCTATTTGAGGATGGTAAGGTCTGGACCAATGACAGCTTAGTAACCAACCTGAATAAATACTATAAAACACTTGATGCAACCTTTACATTCGACAATTTTGACATCAACGTCGATAATACAAGCGGGAACATGAGGTATTTTAACCACTGCGATTGCATTATAAACGACACCTCCAAGATGTCTTTCAATTGGATTGAGAGTGCAAGTTTTGTAAAAATTGACGGAAATTGGAAGATGAATTTTTTGCATTCGTCGATACGAAAGTGACCCAATTGTCTTACCGCAACGTAAAAATTTAAAAATAAAGATTACCATGAAATACTTTATTAACACCATCACGGCCTTGGCTTTTGTGTTCGCCGCGAATGCGCAAGAAATTTCCACAGAAACGGCGATTATCAGACCGACCATCTCGCTGACAAAGGAAGTCCTTAAGGACAAGATCATGGGCGGCTGGGCGGGGCAGACCATCGGCGTTACGTTTGGAGGGCCGACAGAATTCCGGTACTGTGGGACCATGATTCAGGAGTACCGCCCAATTGCCTGGTATGATGGATACATAAAAAAAACGATGGAAAACAATCCTGGTCTCTACGATGATATTTATATGGACCTAACCTTCGTGGATATCTTTGAACAAAAGGGACTGGATGCGCCGATCGAAGATTTTGCTAACGCATACGCTAATGCAGGTTACATGTTATGGCATGCAAACCAGGCTGGCCGTTACAATATTCTACACGGCATAGCCGCTCCAAAATCGGGTCATTGGATCAATAACCCTCACGCTGATTGTATCGATTACCAGATCGAATCCGATTTTGCAGGGCTGATGTCACCGGGTATGCCGAATACAGCTTCACAAATCAGCGATAAGATCGGTCACATCATGAACTATGGCGATGGGTGGTATGGTGGCGTATATATGGGCGCCATGTACGCGCTGGCTTTTACGTCCAACGATATTCAATTCATCGTACGCGAGGGCCTGAAAACAATTCCTCAACAAAGCAGATTCTACAAAGTAATTCAGGATGTGATCACCTGGCACAAAAAATATCCTAACGACTGGAAACAAACCTGGTTTGAAATCGAACGAAAGTACACGGAAGATATCGGTTGTCCTGACGGCGTCTTTGTCCCCTTCAACATTGATGCGACGGTAAACGCAGCATACGTTGCGTTGGGTTTGCTGTACGGCAACGGAGACTACACCAAGACAATGGACATCACCACGCGCGCAGGGCAGGATTCCGACTGTAATCCGTCCTCGGCGGGAGGTATTTTGGGAACAATGTTAGGCTATAAAAAAATACCTGAGTTTTGGAAAATGGGCTTAAAAGAAGCCGAACCGATCGACTTCAAGTATACAACCATATCTCTAAACGACGTGTATGAACTCGGAATGAAGCACGCGCTCCAGAACATTCAACGCAATGGAGGTCAAATTCAAGGCGACCATGTCCTTATCGTTTCACAGCAACCGGTTCCTGTGAAATTCGAGCAAAGCTTTGAAGGACATCACCCCATTGAAAAAAGAGAAATAAAAAAATCATGGGCAGATGAATTCACCTTTGATTTTGAGGGAATTGGATTTGTGCTTCGCGGAAGAGTTGGCGAAGGGCGATCAGCATCCAACTATGTGGGCAAAGGAGAATTGTACATCGACGGAAAGTTGGTTGAAACGATTGAGCTTCCATCAAACTTTACAACGCGCAGGCATGAGTTGTTTTGGAAATATCAGCTTCCGAATCAAAAGCATACTGTCAGAATAAAACTTCTAAATCCCGAAAAGGAAAACCCGATTCATATTGAAGATGTGCTGGTGTATTCCAATAAGCCCAATGCAAGTAAACTGTAATCGATGGAAGCGATGGGTCGTTATGCGTCAGGCATGGATAAATCCTTCAGCATTTGTCTGAAGTTCTGATATCGTGACGCACCGAGTTTCTTCTCCCATTTTTTTTCAAACTGATAGTTAAGTTGCTGTGCTTTATTTTTTAAAGCCTGCCCTTTTTCGGTGAGAATAAAGAGCACAGCCCGTGCATCCAACGGATCATTTTTCCTTATTAAGTAGCCAAACCCTTCCAGCTGATACACCAAAGCGCTCATTGATTGTTTAGTCATGCCCGTATGCTCAGCAAGCTTCGTTATACGCGATCC
>Ga0111538_10004134_pt1 | contig 20231 bp, 14 predicted proteins | sample SoiMethybrSBSTD1_FD_79669 | JGI IMG/M metagenome (GOLD analysis project Ga0111538, IMG submission 79669) | Bulk soil microbial communities from a Populus tree surrounding site in Tennessee, USA - Soil MetaG P. TD hybrid SBSTD1 (version 2)... | ecosystem: Environmental > Terrestrial > Soil >... | reverse complement strand
TGGCGCGCGAGCTTGCCCGCCACGTCGACCTGGGCGTGTACTGCTTCGGCGCGCCGCGCACGGCGCCCGAGGTGGCGGCGAGCTATCAGCCGTGGTCGGCCCTCGACGGTCCCCAAGCCTATCTCGCGGCGCTGCGCACGCTGTCGGTGAACCTCGCGATGACGGCGGGGGTCGAGCAAGCAAGCCTCGTTCACAGCCACACCTGGTACGCAAACTTCGCCGGCCGCCTGAGCCAGCTCGTTCATCAGGTTCCCCACGTGATGACGACGCACAGCCTCGAGCCGCTGCGCCCGTGGAAGGCGGAGCAGCTCGGCGGTGGTTACCGGCTCTCGAGCTTCTGCGAGCAGAACGCGATTGAAGCGGCCGACGCAGTGATCGCGGTATCGCAGGGCATGAAGGCGGACATCCTGCGCGTCTACCCGACGGTGAGCGCGGCGCGCGTGCACGTGATCCACAACGGCATCGATCCCGAGGAATACCGTCCGGATCCGGCGACCGACGTGCTCGCGCGCCACGGCATCGACCCAGCGCGCCCGTACGCGGTCTTCGTCGGCCGCATCACGCGCCAGAAGGGCGTGATCCACCTGCTCGAGGCGGCGCGCTATTTTTCACCCGAGCTCGGGCTAGTGCTTTGCGCGGGCGAGCCCGACACCCCCGAGATCGCCAAAGAGGTCCGCGAGCTGGTAGGGGTCTTGAGGCAAAGCCGCAGCGGCGTCGCCTGGATCGAAGAGATGCTGCCGCGGCCGGCGCTGATCCAGATCCTGAGCCACGCCCGCGTCTTCGTGTGCCCCTCGGTCTACGAACCTTTCGGGATCGTCAACCTGGAGGCCATGGCCTGCTGCGCTCCGGTGGTGGGCTCGCGGGTTGGTGGCATCCCCGAAATCGTGGTCGATGGCAGCACCGGGTGGCTGGTCGGCTTCGAAGCCGACGGCACCACCCACGGCACGCCGCGCGATCGCGAGGCTTTCGCGCGGGCGCTCGCGGAGCCGGTCAATCGGCTGGGGGCCGACCAGGCGCTGGCGGAGCGCATGGGCCGCGCCGGCCGAAAGCGCGTCGTCGACCTCTTCAGCTGGCAAGCGATAGCCAGGAAGACCGCGGAGCTCTATAAGAACCTACTCGAAGGTTGACCTCGTGCGCGGGCTCGCGACAAAAGCCGTCGTCGGGCGAATCCTGTTTCAGCGCCGGCCGCAAGCGAAGCGGCTCTCGGGCAGCGAGCTGTCCGTGGCGCTCGGGGTCGGGATCTTCGTGTTCGGAGCGTTCGCGGCCGAAATCGTCCACGAGTTTTCGCCCCAAAAGCTCAGTGTCGTTTTCATGGCGATGGCCTGGGCGCCGCTACTCGCGCTGCACGAGCTCGGGCACGCGCTCGTGGCCGCATTGCTGGGGTGGCGGGTGTGCAGGGTCGCGATCGGGATCGGGCCGACGATCCTGCGTTTCGCCGTGAATGGCGTACCGGTCGACGTCCGGCTGTTTCCGGTGTCGGGGTTCGTGATCCCCGCCCCGCGCTCGCTGCAAGCCGCCCGCATCAAGAGCGCGCTCGTCTACTTCGCCGGTCCGGGCATCGAGCTGTGCGTGGTGGGACTGCTCGTCGCATTCGTCGGGTACGACCGCATGCGCCAGCACGACCCGGCGATCGGTCTGATCCTCGCCCAGAGCGTAGCCGCCGCCGCGCTGCTCGGCGCCGGATTCAATCTGCTTCCCCTGCGCACCAAAGACGGTACGGCCACCGACGGGCTCGGGATCTTGCTGAGCTTCGTCTGGCCCCGGCATCACTTCGAACGCATGATCGCGACGCCTTACCGGATCCTCTCCGAACGCCGGCTCGAGCGCGGCGACGTCGCGGGAGCACTTCGCGTGTTCGAAAACGCGGACCGCGAGCATCCGGACGACGTCGCGGTCCAGGTCGCGCGGGCCGAGGTGCTGGTCGAGGCCGGCCGAGCGCTCGAGGCGCGAGCGGCGTTGCTGCCGCTGCTCGAACGCTCCCCGGAGGGAGACCCGTGGCGCCTCTGGTTGCTGTCCAATCTGGCGGAAGCCGAGCGCGAAGCCGGCGATCGGGACGACGAGCTCTTGGGCGCCGCGGACGAACACTCGGAGCAAGCGCTCGCGCTGGCACCGGCCGCCGCCTGGCCGCTCTTGATCCGTGGCAGCGTGCTGCTCGCCCGCGGTCGCTTCCACCCGGCACTGAAGCTGCTCGCTCAGGCGAAAACAGCCGCGCACGAACGGCTCCTGGTGGACGAATGCGAGTGCTGGCTCGCGCTGGCCGACCATCGTCGCGGCAATCGCAGCGAGGCGAGGGAGCGGGTCGAGCAGCTCCGCAAACGCGGGGTCGCGGGACGCCTGGTGGCCGCGGTCGAGGCCGAGGTACTCGGCGGCCAACCCGCTCCGCAGGCGTCGCCCGCGGCGCCCGGGTGACGCCGGCTGGCGGTCGCGAAGCGGGTCGGTTAGCTTCTAGGCATGCAAGGTGGTCGTCCGGGGTCTCCCGTAGAAACGCTTTTCGCCTCGCTTTCGCGCTTTCGCCAGGCGTGGCCCAAACGCGGTTGGAGCTGGGATACCCGGCTTTCGTGCGTCGCGTCGTCGTTCGGGGTCGATCTGGTCCAGGAAGCGCGAAGCACCGTGAAAATCGCGCTCCCCACCGAGTACATGCAAGCGACGTTGCGCGGCGCGCCGCCCGCCATTCGCGAGATCGCCGAACAGACCGGCGGCCTGAGGCCGGATCAGATTTTGATGTGCTCGGAACCCAACATGATCGGCTTTGCGTACGGCCTGTGGTGGCCATGGGGCGACGACACCACGATCTCGCTCCGGATCGGCCTGACTGGGCGCGCGCTGTCGATCGAAATGCCGCGCTTCCGCGAAATCTTCGGCGCGGGAGATTAACGGATGGCGCCCGCTTGCGGCGGCTGGGAAGCGGAGACCACCAGCGTTCCCGCGGCGTAGGCCGCCTTCAACTCCTCGATGCCGAGCGCGAGCTCGGACGCTTCCGATGGCTCCAGCCTGCCCAGGCGCTTCATCATCGGCGACGCCGCTTCGCGCGCCGTCGAATGAACCTTGAGCCGAAAGCGATAGTTGATCAGTGAAAACGCGCCGAAGAACGCGCGAATGCTGGCGGCCACGAAGCCTTCGCCCTCGATCACGATCGCGCCGGCGATCGCCGTGCGCGAACATTCTTCGAGAAACTGGCTGACGCGCGTCCGCGTGTCGTCATTGGGCGCCGGCGCTTCGGAGCGCAGCACGATCATGAACCCCGACCCTTCCGGATACTCCGCGTGGGCGCGCTTGCTCCAGCGCCGCCCGTGCTCCGGCAACAGCGGCCCCGGCCGATCGCGACCGATCAACACGACCACGGGTCCGACCAGCGCGCCGCAGTAGTCGTTGCCCGCGTAAAGGGCGGTAAACCGCGACCTTAGGGCCTCCTTGTTCACCACCGCCGGCATGGCTCGAGCCGATCCATCTTGGTCCACCCGCGCTCCGGGCGTCAATAGGGCCGACACGGCCGAGACGTGCATGCAATCAAGGATCGCATCTATCGCTAGTATCGCTAGTATCGCTAGTATCGCTAGTATCGCTAGTATCGCCATCGCGAGCTCGACCACTGTGACTTATCGATCGATCTCGCGCGAACCGGGTTCGATCTGTACTGCACGCGCTAGCGGCGCGGTTTCCACTCCGCGAGCATGCCTCTGGCCCAGGCCCGGCCCTGCTCTTCGGTGTCGACGAACGCGTGCGGAAGCGGCTCACCCAGCAGGCGAATGGCGTTGAGCATCAATCCCACCAACGCCCGCATCGCGAAACTCGCCTGGACGAAGCACACCCCGTACGGTTTTTCGCGTACGCCCCCGATGATCACCTTGCGCGCATCGGGCGCCACGCTCTTGCCGTGCGCCAGCAGCACGAGCAGCGCCGACGCCGGATGAGACTCCTGGTAGCGGAGCATTTCCTTGACGAACTCCCGCGCCTCTGGAGCCTCGAACACGCCGACCAGAGAGATCGAGCAGATCCCGTCGGTGCCAGTTCGAAACGTGTGCGGTCCGTACTTGTATTCAGCCACGGGTGCTTCCAGGTGGTCTGCTTCCGTTTTGCGGGCGGCGTGACGGGCGAAGTGCGTCCGTCGCTTGTGGCTTGTCGCTCTTGTTGCGGGCGTAGCGCGCCTGTCGCTTGCGCTGGTGCTCGATGCACGCCTCGAGCCCCAACTTCAGTGTGCCGCGCGTCGCAATGTTGCGGAAATCGATGTCGAGCGCGGTCAGGCTGCGCGCGTTCTCCGGGCTGATGCCGGTCAATACGCAGAACGCGCCGAGCAGCTCGGCGGCACGCACCATGCGCTGAAAGTGATCGGCGGTGGCAGTGTCGAAGGTAGCCGCGCCGGTGGCATCGATGATCACCGAGTCAGCCGCCAGGCGCACCACGCTGGTCAAGAGCGCTTCGGTCATTTCCGTGGCGCGCTGCGAGTCGATGTGGCCGATCACGGGAAGCACGATCACGCGTTCCCAGATCTCGAGAATCGGATTCGAAAGCTGGCGAATCGCCTCCTGCTGCGACTCGATCGTGCGAAGCTTCTCTTCCAGCTCGTGGCGCGAATTCAGCAGCTCCCTGACGTGCTGCTCGTTCTCCTGGCGCGCCGCCGAGAGCTCCTCTGTGAACAAATTCAGGGTCTGCTCGAGCAGGGCGAATTCGTCCTGATCCTGGATGTCGACCGCACACTTTTCGTTGTCGAACTCGCCGATCGCGGCCAGAGACAGCACGTCCATGAGGCGGCTGATCCGCTCGCGCCGCACCGCGACCTCTTCGGAAACCTCTGCCATGCGTCCCGCTCGCCCGTTCAGGCTAGCATTGGGCTCTTTCCCCGTTTTACTTCTTTTTCTGGTCGTTCTTTTTCTTGGATTCAGTGCGCTTGACCAGCTTGCCGTTTCGAAACACCTCGACGAGCGTCACCTCGCCGTCCTCGTCGTAATGCTTCCATTCGCCGTTGGGCTTGTCCGCCGCGTAGGCGCCTTCGACCGCCTTGCTGCCCTTGGCGTGCCAGCGAACCATCGGGCCGTTCTTCTCGCCCTCGACGTACACGACTTCTTCCAGAGGTAGCCCGGACTCGGAGTAGGTTCGCCAGGTTCCGTGCTGCTTGTCGCGTGCGAAGCGGCCCTCGCTCTCGCGCTTCCCGTTCTCGAAGTACGAAGTGAAGGGACCGTGGCGCTGGCCGTTCGCGAACACCACCTGGTCGCGAAGCTTGCCGTTTTCGAACCAGCGCTGCGCCTTGCCCTGCGGCTTGCCTTCGCGAAACTCGGTCTCTTCGACCTTCGTCCCCTGGGCATCCCAGCGCGTGCAGCGCCCGCTTTCGCGGCCCTCGTGGTAATCGCATTCGCTGGCGCGCCGGCCGTTGTCGTGAAAAAGCACGATGCGCCCCTCGCGCTTGCCGACGTGATAGCGACCCTCTTCGGCGATCTGGCCGTTTTCGTGCCAGCGCGTGTAGCGGCCGTCCTCCTTGTCGTCGACGTACGAAAGCTCTTTCGATCGAGTCTTCTCGTCGTACCAGGAGGTCAGGGGACCGTGCTTCTTGCCGTTCGGCTTCTCACAACGAACCTCTTTGCCAGCCGGCGGCGCGGCGCCCTTCAATAGAGCGCCCTCCGGGCACGGTGCGCTGGCCTTCCACCAGGCTTCGTTGCTCGCGGCGGCCGCGGCCGCGGTTTCAGCCGCGGGCTCCGCCGACGCTACGGGCTGCGTGGCGCTCGCGGGTTGCGGCGCGCCGGCGCCTGGACCACAGCCCGTAACCAGCGCGCCCAGGGCTACGCGAACCAGAGCGGAATGAACTTTTGACAATCACCCCGCAGCGTAACAAGGGCGCTTTCACCCTACAAGTCGCCGAAAATACGGCTTACGTCAGCCTTTTCAGCCACTTGGTCTTCCGCTCCGTATAAGGCGGGTAGAGGACCTTTGCCTCGAGCCGAGTCGGCCGCTTGGCCACGCGCTTTCGATTGGAAAACGTCTCGAACAGCTGGCGCGCGCGCTCTCCGGCGCCGCCGAACGCAAACTCGGGCAATGCAAACTGCGTCGAGACGTGGTTGATGCACACTTCCCCGGAGCTCGTGTTCTCGATCACGCGCCGCTGCACTTCTTCGTTGCTCGAGAACAGGTAGAGGATCGGCGGCTTGTGCCGTGACTCCACGAACTCGATCGCGTCTTCGATGTTGCGCACTTTTAGCACGGGAAGAACCGGGCCGAGGATCTCTTCAGCCATCACCGCTGCGCTCGGTGGAACGTCGCGCAGCACGGTCGGAGCGATGTAGCGATCGGACGCATCGGCTTGCCCGCCCACCACGAGCTCTCCCCCGCCGCGCAAGAGCTCGAGCACGCGCGCGAAGTGGCGTACGCCGACGATGCGAGCGAAATCCGGGCTCTGCTTCGGGTCCGGTCCGTAAAATTCGCGGATTGTCGCCGCCAGGCGCTTGAGCAGGCGCTGCTCGACGCGCTCGTGAACCAGAACGTAGTCCGGCGCGACGCAACTCTGGCCCGCGTTCGCGAACTTGCCCCAACAGATGCGCCGGACCGCGACGTCGAGGTCGACCTCGCAGTCGACGATGCACGGGTTCTTGCCACCGAGCTCGAGCGTCACGGGAGTCAGGTGTGCCGCGGCCGCCGCGGTGACCACGCGCGCCACCGTCGCGCTGCCGGTGAAATGGATGTGATCGAAGCGCTCCCCCAAGAGCTGCTTGGTCTCGGCACCGCCGCCTTCCACGACCTTCACGCACGTCGAATCGACGTAGCGCGGCAAAAGCGCAGCGAGCAGCGAGGAGACGGCCGGGCTCACCTCCGAAGGTTTGACGACCACGCAGTTGCCAGCGGAAAGGGCGCCGATCAACGGCGCGACCGCCAGCCGAAACGGGTAGCTATAAGCGGCGACGATCAACACCACGCCGAGCGGCTCGCGGTGAACGCGGCTCGTACCCGGGCGTGCCAGGATCGGCGTCTTCGTGCGTTCCGGCCTGTTCCACGACTCGAGCCGCTCTTTCACCAGCGCCAGCACCGATCGCACGTGCCCGATCTCGGCGGCGTAGGCCTCGAGCGCGGGCCTTCCCGCGTCCGCCGTCAGCGCGGCACGGATCGCCGGCTCGTGCTCGACCAGCAAGCGCTCGAGCCCTTCGAGCTGCTGCAGCCGCCAATCGACCGGACGCGTTCGACCGCTTCTGAACGCATCGCGAAGATCGGCGATCAATCGAGACAGGGTGCGTGATGGGCCGGTCGCGCGAGCGACTTTGGGCAGCGTGCTCGCGACGTACTGCATGCTCATGGCGGATCCTCCTCCTCGTTTTACCCACTCGAATGCGAGATCGCGCTTCCGAGCGGAAGCGGGATACTGGCACCCAGCTTTGAATGCCGCAACGTGACAAAACCAAGCACTGGGTCTATTTCGCGCAGCGGTTACCGCCGTGTGACGCCGCTGAGAATCGCTGTCGGTTATCGATGTAGAATCGAGTCTCGGCGATGGCAGAAGTCGAAGCGGAGAAATCCGAAGCGGTAGCGCCTGCAGCGACGGTTGTGGTGTTACGCAACACTCGTGCGGGCTTCGAGCTCTTGCTGGTGCAGCGCGCGAGCGAGCTGGCGTTCCATGGCGGCGCGTGGGTTTTTCCCGGCGGACGCGTGGATGCTGCCGACCGGCGCGAAGCGACGGACGAGATCGAGCTCGCGCGGCGCGCGGCGGTACGCGAGGCGAGCGAGGAAGCCGGCCTTCTGCTTTCGCCGCAGTCGCTGTTGCCGATCGCGCACTGGACCACGCCCAAGGGACGGGCCCGCCGATTTGCGACCTGGTTCTTTCTGGCAGAGTCCACGGACGGCGCCGTCGAAGTGGATGGGCACGAGATAAAGCGCCACCGCTGGATCTCGCCCGCCGCGGCGCTTTCGTTGCAAGCGGCCGGCGAGCTCGTGTTGCCCGTGCCCACGTTCGTGACGGTGGCACGTTTGTCGGGTTACCGGGATGCAGCAAGCGCTCTCGAGGCGGCCGCGGCCCGCGAGCCGGAGGTTTTCGACCCGCGCCCGCGCAGCGTGTCCGGCGGTACGTGCTCCCTGTACGCCGGAGACGCGGCTTATACCGGAGGCGATCTCGATCTTCCCGGCCCGCGCCACCGGCTTTGGATGCTCGAGCAGGGCTGGCGTTACGAGTGGAACGGCCTCTGATGCGGTCGAAGCTCTGCTTGTTGCCGCTCGCTTTGATCGCGTGCACCGACGAACGTCTGGCGTTCCGGCGAGCGGACGCCGGTTCGCCAGCGTGTTCCCGGGAGACGGGTGCCTCCGAGGCGGGCGCACCGGATTCGCACACGCCGATCGACGCGGGATGCTTCGCCGACGCCGGGTCCGACCAGGAAGGCGCAGATCGCAGCGGCAACCCCGCCGTCGAGACACCGATCATTCCCGTCGGTCTCGACGGCTACCGGCTCTGGCATCGACTGCCGTTCGTGCGCATCGGCGCGCGCGCCTACATGCGCAGCACCTACGATCGCGCGGGCAACAACGAGGCCGCCGACGCCAGTCACTTTTTGCGCCAGGAAGCGGCCGATCGCAACGTGACGCTCGACGTCGTGGGACCCGGAGTCCTGTACTTCGTGCGCACGAACCACTGGCACGGCAGCCCCTGGCACTACGTGGTCGATGGCGCCGATCACCTGGTGCAGGAGTCGAGCACCGCCGATCCGAACCATCCCATCGAAGGCTCCGTCTTTCTGCCCGAAGCACCGTTTCCGAATCCACTCACGTGGACCTGGTCCGTGACCCGCGGCGCCGATCTGAACTGGGTGCCGATGCCGTTCGAGCGCTCGTTCACGCTGGCTTACGGCCGCACGTTCTATGGAACCGGTTACTACATCTATCATGCATATCCGGAGGGCGCGGCGAACCTGTCGGCGCCGATCCGGAGCTGGCAGCCCGAGCCGCCCGCGGACGACGTGCTCGCGCTTTTGCGCCGCGCCGGCGAGGACATCGCGCCGGCCGGCGAAACCATCGACAGCCACGGCGGCGCGATCGATCTCGAGCCGCTCGCGACGCGAGAGCTGTCGAAGCTGACCGATGGCCCGCGCATGATCCGCGCCTTCAAGCTCCGGGTGTCGAAGGACCAGGCGATCGCGGCGGCGCGCGCGCGACTCTCGATCACCTGGGACGACCGACGCGAGGCGTCGGTCGACGCGCCGCTCGCGCTATTTTTCGGCACGGGTTCGCTCTACAACCGGAGTACGGTCGAGTATCTGGTGCGCGCTCTGCTGTTCAGCGTGCGCTTTACGGGCGACGACGTGGAGCTCGCCACGTACTTCCCGATGCCCTATTTCTCGAGCGCCCGCATCGCGTTGACCGGCCCGACTACGGCGCTCAAAAACCTGCGCTGGGAGCTCCGCACGCAGGTCTACGACGGCCCGCGCAACTGGGTCGGCTACTTCCACGCGACCTACCGGGACCACGGCGTGCCGACGCCGGGCCGTGACCTCGTCGTGCTGGACACGCGCGAGACCGAGGGTGGCGGCGACTGGTGCGGAAACTTCGCTGGCATGAGCTGGATCTTCTCGGAGCGCGCCGCACTCGGCACGCTCGAAGGCGATCCCCGTTTCTTCTTCGACGACAGTCAGAGCCCGCAAGCCTACGGCACCGGCACCGAAGAGTGGGGCGGGGGAGGAGACTACTGGGGCGGCCGCACCATGACCTTGCCGCTCGCGGGCCATCCGGTCGGCGCCCCGGGAGCAACGTCGGTGCTCGACCCCGAGGACGCGATCGAGAGCGCGTATCGGCTGCTGGTCGCGGACGCGATGCCGTTCGGGAAAAACGCGCGGATCCAGCTCGAGCACGGCGGCGTCAACGATTCTCAGGAACACTATCATTCGGTCGCGTATTGGTACGGTGCTCCCGCAGCCTGCCTGACGCTCACCGATACCTTGCACGTCGGCGACGTCGAGGACGAACGCCGGCATGCGTACGTCTCGCCCGCCGCTTCGCCGCCGGAAGAGCTCAGGAGCCGCTACGAATGGGGACCGGACTCGCTGAACGGGGTGGAGGTCTTTCCGGCGACCTCGGACGTCGGCCGCCACACCACCGGCACGAGCGAATTCACGCTCGCGCTCGATCCGCTGAATCTGGGCGTGTTGCTGCGACGTAAGCTCGACTACTCGTACCCCGATCAGCGGGCCGAGGTTTTCGTGGCCGACGACGCGCCGGGCGCCGAGTTCCGGCGCGCCGGCACCTGGTACCTCGCCGGATCCAACTCGTGCTTCTTCTCTTTTCCTCCCGGAGAGACCGATCCGCCGTTTCCGATCCCACAGACGTCGAACCGGCGCTTTCGGGACGACGAATTCTTGTTGCCGCGAGCGCTCACCGAGGGGCGCTCGCGGATCAGGGTGCGGATCGAGTTCACTCCCGCCGCCAAGCCGCTACTTCCCGACGCCGGCGCGGCCGCCGCGGCCTGGAGCGAGTTTCGCTATCAGGCCTACTCGTACCTCTTACCGAATGCGGTTCACTGAGCGGTCGGAATGTCTTTTCGCGCGCAACCGAACGCGACCGCGATACTGCCGTTGAGCGTCGCCTTGATCTTCTCGCAGCTCTTCGGACATGTGAGGATCTTCGTCGGCGCGGCCTCGTTGTCGTAGTACCAGCCGCCGAGCACGGGATCGCACTTGGTTGCGTCCGGGACATAAAAGATGTCCTCGCTCTTGCCGTCCGAGTTCAGGTTGACGTTGACCCGCAACTTGTCGAACTCTTTGCCGGGAGGAGGCGGCGGGATCGCATACTCGCAATCCAGCGGTTTGGCGGCCGTCACGATCGTCTTCGCCAGCGCGTCGAACACGGTCTTGAAGGTCTGCGTGCAAGCGGCTTGCTGCCCGTCGGGGCACGCGCAGATGTCGCCGTGAACGCCACCCGTCTTGTCGATCACCGCCTTCCAGAAAACGCCCACGGCTGCCGCATTGGGACAACCATCGTTTTCGCCCTTGTGCGCGTAGATACCCGACATCTTCCAGACCTGGGCGCCGTTCGCGTCGCGCATCATCGGATCGAGCGCCGTGTAGTCGGTAATGAACTGGTCGGGATTGTCGGCGTAAGCTCCGGCTTGTCCGCCGGTCGAGTCGTCGTCGGTGACGATCACCAGGTATTTGAGCGAGTTGACGCGGAGGCTCGACTTGTACTCGGGGAAGCGGTTGATGAACACCGCGGCCCCGTCGTGGCTGTCCACTGCCGCGGATGGGTGGTGATAGAAAAACGGCGACACCGAATCGTTCGGGCACTGGCCGCTCCCGAGCGGCGCGCCCACGCAGACCCCCGGCTCGCAGCGCGGCGGGGGCAGGCCGGGGATCAACGGCGGCGGGCACACCGGGTACTCGGCCAGCATCACCACGTGCACGTCGATGTTCGCGGCGGTGATCTGCTGGGAGAAGGCGTTGATATTCGCCTGCACGGCCGTCGTTTCGTCGCGCATGCTGCCGGACGTATCGATTCCCCAAATGATGTCCACCGGCACGGTCTCGACCTGCACACCCTGACTGATGGCCTGGCAGGCCGCATCCAGGTTGGCGTCGCTCGCCGAGCCGCTGTCGAAGTTGATGCCGGCGCCGCCGATGCCGCCGAGCGCGCCCACCCCGCTCCCGCCGGCTCCCGCGCCTCCGCCGGCGCCGGCCGGGGCCGCGCCGCTGCCCGCCGAGCCGCCGTAGCTCACGGCGTTGTCCGGCGCGATCTGGTTTTGACACGCAAACGCGAACAAAAGCGCCGACCCAACACTCGCGAAACAAAACTTCCGTTTCATCGCGTCATCCTCGTCGAGAGCTGCTCAGCGTTAGACGCCGAACGACGCGCGGATGATGACACGCTCGTGCGCATGCACCACGCGTTTCGCTCGTGCGAAATTTTACCGCCGCCGTGTGCGTGCGCTGGCTTACGAAGCTATCGCGCGATCGGTGTCGTGTTCAGCAGCCGTCACAATCGCACGAGTTGCCGCACTGGAGCACCGGAGGGATCGCGCCGTTGAGGCACTGCGCGTGACACGAGTTTTTCCCGCATGCAATCCCGAGCGCGGTGCACACGCCTGCGCCGTCGCACTCGACGTTGCAGGGGGCTTTTTCGCCGCACTCGACCCGCATCGTCGCGCAGCTGTTCGTACCGGAGCAGCGCACCTCGCACGGGTAAGCGGCGGGGCACCGGACAGTCGCTCCCGTGCACGCGGCACCGCCCGTGCAGCGCACCTCGCACGCGAAGTTCGGGGGACAGGTCTTTATCGTGGTGGTGCAGGTGATGCCCTCGCAGTTGATGCGGCAGACGTCGCCGTTGCAGCCGTCGTTACAAACCGCGGGACAGGCTCCGCGCGGCGGTGCCGGCGCCTGCCCGCAGACGGGGCCGCCGCCGGTTCCGGTGGTTCCACCCGTAGCCGCACCAGCGGTGCCGCCAGTCGCTCCGGCCGTGCCGCCCGTTCCAACAGTCGCATCGCTGCTTGCGTCGCCAACCGGAGCGTCCGAGGCGGCATCGGCTCCGGCGCTGCCGCCGGTATCCGTCGCGGCGTCGTTGCTGGCCGCGCCGCTTCCAGAAGCTCCACTCGTACCCGCTGTGCCACCCGCGCCACCAGCGCCGCCTCTGCCTGCGGCTCCGGAGCTCGCGCCCGAGCCGCCGGTCGCGCTCGCGTCGTTTCCGCCCGTGGCCGCCGCGCCGGCACTCCCGCCGCTCGGATCGAAGAGGTCGGCATCGTCGTCGCCGCCGCAGGCAGTCGCCCAGACAAATCCAATCAAAGTCGTAGCAAGCAAGACACGCCGCATCCGAGCCTTCCTTCCTGCCGAGCGCGGAGCAAGCTCTCCGCGAGATCCTCAAGCTTACAGCCTTGTGCCTGAACGCTGCAAGCAGACGCCCTGTCCGTTCAGGCTTTTTGCAGCTCGAGCGCGCAGTGACCGGGCAGGATCCAGTCGGCAGACGCCGCTTCGCCACCCGGGCAAAGCCGAGCGATCAACTCGAGCTCTTCCGGCACGTAAAAGCGCCGAAACGACACCAGCGCATCGTGCGCGAAAGCCGCGTTGCGAAACAGCAAAAGCCCGAGCCCGACGAACGCCGCTGCGTTCCGCGCGCTCCGCGCCCCGTCGATGAACATCACGCCCCGCGTTGCCACGCGGTTCGCCTCGCTGAACATCAGTGCGATCTGACCAGCCTTGAAATGGTGGAGCGACTGGGTGCAAGTGACGATGTCGAAAGCACCCCGTTCCAGGTTCGACAGATCGAGCGCGTCCTGCACCTGAAAGCTCACTTCGACGCCTGCCTTGGCGGAGCGCTCGGCACCGAGCGCCAGATACTCGGGTTTGATATCGCTCGCGGTGATCGCGACGCGCTGGCCGGCCCGCTGGGCGAGCTCCGCTGCGAACACCGCGAACCCGCCGTGACCGGCGGCCAGGTCGAGCAGCCGCGTCGGCGCGTCGCCGGCCAAGAACGGCTCGAGCCTCGCGAAGAAACTCTTGTAGCTACCGAGCAGCGCGTTCATCCCGTCGAGGTCCGAGAGGATCTGCACGCGCACGTCGCGGTCGAGCTCGGGATCATCCAGGTACTCGTTGGCGTTGGTGTCGCGCCACCAAGCGTCGAGCACCGCGGCCCAGCCCGAACGCAAGCCCGCGCGGTTGGCTTCGGCATCCACCTGACGGCGCATCTGGCCGAGCGCGTTCTCGACGAGCTGCTCGAGGCCGCGGCGCGCCGCAGGATCGCCTTGCTCGAGACCACGGTGGAGGTGGACGGCGGGCTGCTGGTACTTGGCCCAGACGTTCAGGCCGACCCGGCGCCGTGCGTCGCCCAGCATGCGCACGAGCGGCGGGAGCCCGCCGAGGGCGGCTATCTCACGGGCTGCGTCGCCGAAGAGCGACCAGTCGAAGCCCCCACCAGCCGTGAGCATGGGCCGGAGCTTAACGCGCCTGTCGGTCGAGGCCCAAGCGGGGACGAGTTCCGTGCTAACCTCGATCTGCCGTGGCGGATTCGGGCGGCCCGAGCAATCGACCCTCGAGGGTCCCGAAGACGCTGAAGGCCAGCGACCGCCCGGATCTCAGCGCGGAAGTAATGCGGCGCGTAAAGGCGCCGTTCCGGCCGGTGCTGGTCGTGCTCAGCGGCAACGAGGTCGGCCGCCGCGTGACCGTCGACCGCACTTTGCTCGTCGGCCGTGACCCGGAAGCGGACCTGACCCTGACCGACGCCCTGGTTTCCTGGCACCACGCGCGGCTCGAGGACCGGGGCGACTTCTGGGCGGTGGTCGACCTCGGCAGCACCAACGGCACCATGGTCAACTCCGAGCGCCAGAACGATGCGACGTTGAAGCCGAACGACCGCATCGTGTTCGGCAGCACCGTCGTTTCGTTCGAGCTGCAGGACGGCGTTTCCCAGGCCTACAACGAGGTCGTCGACCGGCTCTTGAACATCGACGACCTGAGCGGGCTCTACGTACGCCGAAAGTTCGACACCGAGCTCGGCGTGATGCTCGACCAGGCGCGCATGCAGCGCCAGCCGGTGGCGCTGCTGGTGATGGACATGGACGGGATCAAGGCGATCAACGACCGCCACGGTCACCTGTTCGGCGCCTACACGATCGGCGAGGCGGGACGGCTGATCGGCACGGTGCTGGGAGCCCGCGGTATCGCTGCGCGTTTCGGCGGGGACGAGTACCTGGCGGCGCTGCCGGGCGCCGACGTGGAAGCCGGCGCCGCGGTCGGCGAGGAGATCCGCGCCGCGATCGCGCAGCATCACTTCGAGCGCGAAGGGATCAAGCTCTCACCGGGCATTTCGATCGGCATCGCGGCGTTTCCCGAAAGCGCGGGCGACCTGGCGTCGCTGTTCCAGCGTGCGGACGAGGCGCTGTATCGCGCGAAGCAATCCGGCAAGAACCGCGTCTGTAGATAGGTTCTAAACCGCCTTCTCCAGGGCGCTGCACACGGTGCCCAACACCTTGACGCGCGCGTAGCGCTTGTCTTCGGCTTCGACCAACGTCCAGGGGGCGATTTCGGTGCTGGTGCGGGCGATCATGTCGTTCGCCGCGCCTTCGTACAGGTTCGACTTCTCGCGGTTGCGAAAGTCCTCCTGCGTGATCTTGTGAAACTTCCACGGTTCCTTCTGGCGCGCTTCGAAGCGCCGGAGCTGCTCTTCGCGGCTGATGTGGAGCCAGAATTTGACCAGCACCGCGCCGCGGTTCACGAGCTGCGCTTCGAAGTCGTTGATCTCGTTATAGGCCCGAGTCCATTGCTCTTCGCTGGCGAAGCCTTCGACTCGCTCGACCAGGACGCGGCCGTACCAGCTGCGATCGTAGATCGTGAAGCGTCCGAGCCGCGGCAAGTGGCGCCAGAAGCGCCACAGATAATGATGTGCCTTTTCCTCGTCGTTCGGCGCCGCGATCGGAATCACGTGATACTGGCGCGCGTCCAGCGACGAGACCACGCGGCGGATCGCACCGCCCTTGCCGGCGGCATCCCAGCCCTCGAAAACCAGGATCGCGGTCTTCTGGCGCTCGACCAGTTTCCTCGCGAGCAGATTGAGCCTGCCCTGCAAAAGGCCCAGCGCCGACTGGTAGCGGTCCTTTTCCAGGCTCTTTCCCAGGTCCAAACGGTCGAGCACCGTCACCGGATCCGGCACGTTCGGATCGGGCGCTCTGGGCACGGGTTTCCGCGTGCTGGCGTCGATCCGCTCCCTCAAGCGCTCTACGAGGTGGTCGCCCACTGCCAAATTCCTGAAGCGCTCGTCCGTGCCCTCGACCACGGTCCAAGGCGCGCCGGCGGTGCTGGTTTGGCTCAACGCCCGCGCCGAGACCTGCTTGAAGCGGCCGTACAGGGCGTGGTGCTCCCAATCGAGGTCCGTGACGCGCCAGCGCGTCTCGCGCGATTTTTCGAGCTTCTTCAAGCGCCGGCGCTGGTCGCGCTTACCGATGTGGAACCAGAATTTTATGACCAGCGCGCCCTCGTCGACGAGCGTCTGCTCGAAAGCGTTGATGCGCGCCAGCGTCGCGTCGAAAACGCGGCGCTTGATCCGCCGGTACGCGCGGCCGACGATCGGCTGGGTGTACCAGTTGCCCGGAAAGATCGCGATTTTCCCGGCAGGCGGCAGCGCCATCCAGTAACGCCAGAACTCCGGGCGTTGCTTTTCCTCCTCGGTCGGGGCGTCGAAGGCCTGGGTGACCAAGTCGCGAGTGTCCAGCCACTCGTGGAGCGTGTTCAGCACCTCGCCCTTGCCCGCTCCGTCGACTCCATTGAGGAGCACGATCACCGGGATGCTCGCGGTTTCGAGCTTGCGCTGGAGCTTCAGGAGCTCCGTGCGCAGCGCCGGCAGGCGCTCCTCGTATTCGGCCTTGTCGATGGTCCGACCGAGCTCCGCCGTTTCGAACATGCCGGGGACGATACACTGAGGCCCCGGTTTCGCATCGCGTCGAGATGTGGCACTCGGCCATACGACCGGGCTCGGCGAAGCTTTACTGAAGTGGGGGGGCGGCTGAACTTTTATGAGCCGGTTCCCGCTGAGCAGGCTTGGCATTTTTCCGAGCCATTCGGAGCTTTGCCGACACCGCGAGTCTGATAGGCTCGAGTGCCCCATTCCGGGCGGCGCGAATGGCTCAGGAACCTCCCAAGCAGGCTGCGCGGAGACGACCTCCGAGTATCCTGCCGAGCAAGCTCGACGAGCTCGGGCAGCTCTTCGACCAGCAATTTCCCGACGCCGGGTCGGTGCTCGAGCTTCTGATCACGTCCAAGGCGAAGGGACACGACACCCGAAACGCCTGGAATCAGCTGCACGCGGCCGCCGTACGTCACGACAAGGTCTCGGAGGTCGCGTTCGCGTACGAGCACGTGCTGCACGAGAAGCGCGTCAAGCTGCTCGCGCCCGAGACCCAGGCCGAGGTGTACCTGCACGCGGTGCGCTTCTTCAGCGAAATGTTCGGCGATTCCGACGGCGCCGTCAGCTACGCGGAGCGCGCGCTCGCGGCCGTGCCCGGGCACCCCGAGGCCTTTACCGCGCTCGAGACGCTGCTCACCGAGGCCGAACAGCCGCTGCGTCTCGCCAAACTCTACGCCGACGCATCGGCACTCGAGCGCGACAAGGACCAGCAGCTGATCTTCCTCGGCCGCGCCGCCGAGCTGGTCGACGAACAGGCGGGCGGGGAAGAGCTCGCGCTCGACATCTACCAGCGCACGCTGCGCGTCGAGCCGCGCGCGACGGCCACGCGGCGCGCGCTCGAACAACGGCTGACCGCAGCCGGCCGCGTCCGCGACGCGGCGAGGCTGCTGGAACAGGGGCTCGCGCTGGATCCGCCGCTGCCGGACGAGGAGGCGCTGCCCCTGCGCGAACGCCTGGTCGAGATCTACGTGCACGTGCTGCGCGATCCGAAGCAGTCGATCGCGCACGTCGAAGCGCTGCTGGCGCTCGATCCCGGTCACCAGACCGCGCGCAGCGTCGCGGAGAGCCTGCTCGAAAACAAGGCCGTGATGCCGCGCGCGCTGGCCGCGCTCGGCGACGCGTGCGAGAAGCTCGGGCAGCTCGACACCGCGGCATCGCTGTTGGCGCAGGAGCTTCGCATCGTGCGCGGCCCGCGGCGGGTCGAAGTCCAGCGCCGGCTCGGCATCCTGCGCCAGGACGTGCTGGGCGATCTGTCGGGCGCGCTCGAGCTGCTCGGCCCGGTCGTCGCCGGCGACCCCGGCGAGGACGCGCTGCGCCGGCGTTTCGTCGAGCTGCACACGAGCCTCGGCCAGCCGCTCGAGGCGGCCCGCTTGCTGCAGCGGGCGCTCGGCAGCGCGCGCGATCCGGGCGCACGCGCCCGGGTCTGCGCGGAGATCGGCGCGATTTTCGCACGCGCCGGCGACGCCAAGGCCGCGCAAACCTCGTTCCAGCACGTGCTCGAGATCGGCCAGGACGAAGGCGCGATGCTGCAGGCGGCGCGCCATCTGGCCGAGATGCACGCCGAGGCGCACGAGCTCGATGCGCTGGCGCGAGCGCTCGAGCTCACGGTACGGCTCGAGCCCGAGCGCGAGGCGCGCCAGGCGGCGGCCAGGCGGCTGGCCAGGTTGTGCGAAGGTGAGCTGAACGATCCGACCCGCGCCATCCCCGCCTACCGAGCGCTGATCGGCTCGCCGTGGACGGACGAGGCGCTGCGCAAGCTCGAGAGCCTGTGCGAGGAAGCCGACGACGTCGAAGGTCTGATCGAAGCGCTGGAGCGCCGCTCCGAGCGCTCGCGCGAGGCCGGCGAGGCGCGCGCCCTGGCGTTTCGCGCCGCCGAGCTGCGCTCGACCCGCACCCGGGATTCCGCGGGAGCGCTGCTCAGCTGGCGGCTGCTTTCGCAGAAGTACGGGGCGTCGTCCGAAATCAACGCGCGCTTGATCCCGCTGCTCGAGCAGGCCGGCGAATGGGACGAGCTTTTGGCCATGCTCGACGCCGAGATCAACAGCGCCTCCCGGCCCGAAGAGCGAGCGGCCCTGCTGGCGCAGGCCGCGCAGATCCGGCTCGGTCGCACCGGCGACCCGACCGGCGCGCTGCAGCTTTTCCGGCAAGCGCTGGCGATCGATCCGAGCGAGGCCACGAGCCGGAGCGCGGTGGAACGGCTGCTGGCGACGCGCGACCACAAGCTGCTGGCCGCCGAGATTCTCGAACCGATCTACCGCCGCGAGCACGACCTGATGGGGCTGTTGCGTGCGCTCGACGTGCGTGCGAGCTCGGATCCGGATCCGCTCGGAAGGCTGCGGGGGCTGCGCGAAGCCTGCGCGATCGCCGAAAACGAGCTCCACGATCCGGCGCGTGCGCTGCCGCTCGCCGGCAAGGCGCTGGCGCTGGCGGTCGAGGTCGAGCCCAGCGAAATCGTCGCGTGGCTCGATCGCGCGCGGCACGCCGGCGCCGCCGTCGATCCCACCGCCTATGCAGAAGCGCTCGCCGATGCGCTCGGCGAACGCGCCGTGACGTCACCCGATCTCTCGATCCTGGCACGGCAAGCCGCGGACGCGCTCGTCGCGTGCGGCGACATTCCGCGCGCGATCGAGCTCTTGCGGCGCTCGCTGGCCTACGAGCATTCGCCGGAGCTCGTGGCCCGCGTCGATGAGCTCTTGGCGCAGCAGGGCAGTCCAGAAGAGCGGCTGACCCTTTACCGGGAAGCGCTGGAGCGCGAAACCGATCCCGCGCGCCGGCGCGAGCTCCTGCATGCGATCGCCACCGTGCAGCGGCGCGATCTGCACGACGCAGCGGCGGCGCTCGAAACCTGGCGCTTCGTCGCGGCCGAGGATCCGCGCGATCTGACCGCTCATCATGCCCTACTCAGCGCCTACGAAGAGGCCGTAGACTGGGATGGGGCATACGCCGAGCTGGCTCGCGTGCTCGCTCACCTCGAGGGCGAGCGGCGCAGCGTGACCCTGCTCAAAATGGCAGAGCTCAGTGCGGAGCACGGGCAGCCGCAACGTGCGCTCTTTCACTACCGCGAGCTGATGACATCGGGCGAGCTCGCCGATGACGTGCTCGAGCATATCGAGCAGCTGGCGCGCGCCAACGACGACGCCGCCACTACCCGTGCCGTGCTCGAGCGCCGGCTCGCCGGCGTAAGCTCCGCCGATCGCCGCGCCGAGCTCCTGGAACGGCTCGGCAACGTGCTGGCCTGGCAGCTCGACGACTCGGCCACGGCGGCCGCGGCCTGGCTCGAAGGAGCGCGCCTCAGCGAAGCCGGCGCGCTCAACGCCGAACGCGCGCGGCGCCTGTACGAACGCGTGCTCGGCGCGCTGCCCGACCATCGCGAGTCCGCCGAGCGTTTGATCGAGCTCGACGCGGCAGCCGGAGAGTGGCAGGCCTTGCTCGAGCCTTTCGAGGCGCTGCTGCGGATCGCCCCCGAAGACGCGCTGCGGACGGTGGTCGACCTCGAAGCGTCGGCGCTCGCCGCCGGCGCGGTGGAACCGCTCGTCGCCCTGCTGGACGCCGCGCTCGCGGCCCGGCCCGGCCCGGCCCCCGCGCGGCGCCTGGCGCTGATCAAGGCGCGCACGGTGGCCCAGCTACCCGAACGCCACGACGACGCGGCGCACATCTACCGGGCCCTGCTCGAATCGGGCGCCGACGACGAGGCCGCGGTGGCCGACGCGTTCGAGACTTTCCTGCGCGACGCTCCCGGCGGACCGCAGCGCGTCGACGACCGGCGCTGGCTGTACGCCTGGCGTGCCGAGCGGTCGGCGGATCCCGCGACCGTATTGCACGGCTGGGCGCTGGCGGAGGAGCACGAGTTCGGCGATCCGACGGCCGCGGTGGCGCTGTACGAGCGCGTGATCGAG
>Ga0111538_10004132_pt1 | contig 20233 bp, 21 predicted proteins | sample SoiMethybrSBSTD1_FD_79669 | JGI IMG/M metagenome (GOLD analysis project Ga0111538, IMG submission 79669) | Bulk soil microbial communities from a Populus tree surrounding site in Tennessee, USA - Soil MetaG P. TD hybrid SBSTD1 (version 2)... | ecosystem: Environmental > Terrestrial > Soil >... | reverse complement strand
GCCTCAAGACGATCGACGTCACCGACCCCAAAGCGCCGCGACTCGTGCAGGACAACACGATCCGCCTCAGCAATGCGCAGCGCGTGTTCGTTGCGCGCACCTATGCATATGTCGCGGCGGGCAAGGATGGTCTGGTGATAGTCGATGCCGAGCGGCCGGAAGCGATGCGTGAGTATCAGCGCTTCAGCGCGAACGGCGCGCTCAACGATGCGCGCGACGTGATCGTCGCAACGACCAACGCCTCGCTGTTCGCGTACGTCGCGGACGGCAAGAACGGCCTGAAGGTGTTGCAGCTGACTTCGCCGGAATCGCAGCCGAAGTTCTACGGCTTCAGTCCGGATCCGAAACCGCAGCTGATCGCGACATACGCGACCGGCAAGCCGGCACTCAGCCTGTCGCGCGGCCTGGAGCGCGACCGCGGCGTCGACGAGACCGGCAACCAGATCGCAGTCTTCGGCCGCCGCGGATCGCGACCGCTGAACCTGCAGGAAATGCGCGAGCTGTATCTCGACTCAAATGGCAAGCCCTGGTCGGTGAGCGACAAATGAAGCGCCGTATCCTTCCCTTTCTCGCTCTGGCTACAGCCTGCAGCCTACAGCCTACAGCCTTCTCCGCCGACGCCGACTACAAGCACCTCGGTGTCGCCTCCTGCGCCACCTCCGTTTGCCACGGCAAGCTTGCTCCGGCCTCCAACAAGCACGTCGCGCTGAATGAATACCAGACCTGGACGCGCGAAGACCGCCACGCTCAGGCGTACCGCACACTCGAGTTAGCGGAGTCGAAGCGCATCGCTGCCAACCTGGGCCTGCCGAGCGCGACCACCGCGAAGATCTGTCTCGACTGTCACGCCGACAACATTCCCAGCGAGAAGCGCGGGCCGAAGTTCCAGCTGAGCGACGGCATCGGCTGCGAGGCCTGCCACGGCGGCTCCGAAAAGTGGATCGAGAGCCATGCCGCCGAGTCGGCCACTCACAAGGACAACGTCGCGCGCGGCATGTATCCGTCGGAGCAACCGCTGAAGCGCGCGCAGCTGTGTCTGTCGTGTCATCTCGGCACGAAAGACAAGTTTGCGACGCACGCAATCATGGGCGCCGGTCATCCGCGCCTGAGCTTCGAGCTGGAGGCGTATACGGCGAACCAGCCGGCGCACTACGTCGTCGATGCCGACTACGATCAGCGCAAGGGCCGCATCGAAGGCATGAACCTGTGGCTGACCGGTCAGATCGAGAACACTCGCCGCATGCTGACGCTGCTGCAGACGGACATGTACCACAGCGGCGGCATCTTCCCGGAGTTCGCGTTCTACGACTGTCACAGCTGCCATCACCCGATGGACAAGATCCGCTGGAACGCGCAGCGTGCTGGGGCAGGCATCAAGCCCGGCACGCTGCGGCTGCAAACCCAGAATCTGATCGTTCTGCAGGCTGTGACCGAGACCTTTGAACCTGCAGCGCTGAACGAGCTGGTCGGGCTGACGAACGGCCTGATCCGCGCCGGTCAGCGCGATCGCGCGAGCGTGAGCACGGCCGCCAAGGCCTTGCTCGACTGGGTCGAGAAGCGCGATGCGATGACTCGCCGCCAGTTCTCCACTGCAGACGTGACCGCCATGCGCAGGATGCTGGTCAAGTACGGTGCAACGGACAAGGCGGGCGACTTCGCTGCCGCCGAGCAGATCGTTCTCGGCGTCGAGAGCCTGAGCTATTCTCTAGGGGACCGGGACAAGAAGAAGGCAGCACTGGACGCGCTATTCAACACCGTGAAGAACGACACAGCATTCAGCCCTCAGCAGTTCGCCACCGCCGCTGCCAACGCGCAGCGCTCGCTCTGATCTGACGCCGCCATGCGTTCCGCCGCGCGCACACATCCGGGCAGACGAGGAGGGCAGAACGAAGACTCCATCGGCTGGAACGAGCCGAGCGGCCTGTACTTCGTCGCGGACGGTATGGGCGGTCACGCCAGCGGCGACGTCGCCAGCCGCCTGGTCAAGGAGACGTTGCTCGGCCCCGCATTGCAGATGCCGCTGCCCGCCGCGGTAAAGCGAGCGCACCAGGAAGTCGCGCAGGCCGCCGCTGACAACACCGCGCACTCGAACATGGGCTCGACTGTGGTCGCGACGCGCATCGCGGATCGTCACGCCGAAGTCGTCTGGGTCGGCGACAGCCGCGCCTATCTGTGGCGCGGGCAGGCGTTGCGCCAGCTGACCCGCGATCATTCGTACCTCGAAGTGCTGCGCGAGCAGGAGAACCTGTCGGAGACGCAGCTGCGCGGCCATCCGAACAAGAACCTGGTCACTCAGACGCTCGGCATCGGCACGCCGGAGCCGTCGGTGATCAACGAGCTGCTGCGCAAGGGCGACTGGCTGCTCCTGTGCAGCGACGGGCTCAACGATGAGCTCGAAGACGCCGAGATGGCGCAGATTCTGCGCACTCACAACGCGCCGGATGCAGCCGCCGACGCACTGATTGCGGCCGCACTCGCGCGCGGTGGCCGCGACAACGTCAGCGCCGTGGTGGTGGAGTACGACGGGCCGAATGGCGTAAGCTTCGATCAGAAAACGATATTGTGGCTCGCAATCATCGGCGGCGCGTGCACGGCGCTCCTGCTGGCGTTTCTCTGGTGGTGGTTCTACGGGCGCTGAAACCCTCACTCCCTGAAATATGGACGACACTCAACCTCTCCTCGTCAAGGTCTCGAACCAGCGGGAAATCCCGATCAAGCCGGACATGGTCCTCGGCCGCCAGGCCGAGTGCGACCTGCAGCTGACCGAAGGTCACGCCTCCCGGCGCCACGCGAAGTTTTCCTTCGTCGACGGTGCCGTCTGGCTCGAAGACCTGAACTCGGCCAACGGCACGTTCGTCAACGGCACGAAGCTCACCGGCAAGGTCAAGCTGACTTCGGGCGATCGGTTGCGCTTCGACACCGAGGAGTTCGATTTCAAGGTTCCTGGCACTGCGCCTGCCGTCGATGATGGCAAGACGCAGTATCGCGAGCCGGCATCCGCCGTCGTCGACGCCGAGAGCAGCGGCATGTACAAGCGGCCCGGCGCCTGGGCCGATCCGGATGCGATGGGCGACGGCGCCAACAAGACGAAGTTCATCGATCCGGCGCAGATGAAGCAGATGATGAACGACGCGCCGGCGGCAACGAGCGTCGACACGGCCACAATCGATGGGCCGCACTTGCACGTCGTGTCGGGCAGCCGCACCGGCTTGAACATCAAGCTCACGGTCGGTGCTTCGGGCATCCGCGAGTGGACGATCGGCAGCCAGGCCGACCGGGAGGTGCAGTTCCAGGACAGCGGCGTATCGGCGCTGCACGCGAAGATGGTCAACGAGGGCGAGCGCTGGAAAGTGCTCGACCAGATGTCGGCGAACGGCACGTACGTGAACGGTAAGCGCAGCAACGTCAGCTATCTCAGCGCGGGCGACCGCGTGCGCTTCGGGCCGGTCGAGTGCCTTTTCCAGACGTCGCGCGCGGGTGCGGCGCCACGGCGCTCCGCGTCGTCAGGCGGAGGCGGTCAGCGCGCCGAGTCGAAGAGCAAGACGCTGCTGATTGCCGGCATCGCATTCGCCGCGACCATCGTCGTGCTGTTTCTCGTCTACAAATTTGTCCTATAGTTTGTAGATGCGCAGCTCCGGTCCCGAAATCGTTCCGTTCTACGCGGGTGAGATCAATCGACTTGCCGCCGCCCTGGCACGCGCCGGCCGCTCGATCATCCCGATGCATCTGGGTCAGCCGACGCGCGGTCCGTCGGATGCGACAGTCGCCGCTGCCAATCGTGCGCTTGTAGTCGGGCCCAACGGCTACTGGGAATCGCACGAGCTCAAAGAGCGGCTGGTCGAGCACTATCGCGAGTGGTACGGCGTCGAGATCGATTCCAGCCGCATCGTGCTGACCAACGGCGCGAGCGCTGCGCTGGTGGCGGTTTTCGCATCGATGTTCGCAACCGGCGAGCGGATCGCGGTCGCGCGGCCCGGCTACCCGGCATATCGCAACACTCTCATCGGACTGGGACGCGTTCCCGTCGAGCTCGATTGCGGGGCGGCCTCACGTTATCGCATCACGGCCCCCTTGCTCGCTGCACTCGACCCTGCGCCGCATGGCGTGGTGGTGGCGAGCCCGGCGAACCCGACCGGGACGATGCTGGATACGGCCGAATTCCAGGCGATCGCGGACGAGTGCCAGCGCCGCGAGATCGTGTTCATTTCCGACGAGATCTATCACGGCATCACGTATCGCGGGCGCTCGGTCTCGGCGCTGGAGGTCACGCAGGACGTCATCGTGATCAACAGCTTCTCGAAGTTCTGCCGCATGCCCGGTTGGCGCCTGGGCTGGCTGGTCGTGCCGCCGGTGCTGGTGCAGAAGGTGCAGACCTACGTCAACAACTTCTTCCTCACGCCGCCGAACGTCGCGCAGGCAGCTGCAGTCGCGGCGCTCGGCGACGGCAATGAGCTGCGCAGCGCGATCATCGAATACGCGCGCAATCGCGAAGTGCTGCTGCGGGAGCTGCCGAAGCTCGGCATCCTGCCGGTGCTCGAGCCGGAAGGCGCGTTCTACATCTACGCCGACGTTTCGCGCTACACGAATTCGAGCCTGGAGTGGTGCCACGAGCTGCTGGAGCAGACGGGCATTGCGCTCGCGCCCGGCGTCGATTTCGATCCGATCGGCGGCGGTCCGTTCGTGCGCTTCTTCACCGCGGTGGCGATGAACGAGATCGAGATGGCGCTGGAGCGGTTGGGAAAGTGGCTGCCGCGCTGACGGCCGCGATTACCAGGCCCACGTCGCCCAGACAGAGACCTTCGTGCCCGCAGCGACATTCGTGGCGGTGGCGCGCAGAAACTGCACCGCATCGAAATGGACCAGTGCCGAGGCCGACTGGACTGATCCAACGTTCTGCCAGGGTGCCTCCCGATCGATGCGACCCTGAATCTGCACGAGTGCCGTGCCGTTGACCGCGATCTGCACAACCATTCGCGCCGGGGGTTCGCGAGCGCCGACCACCCGGAGCACCGTTTCCGGCCCTTCTGCGTTCCGGTCGACAGACTTCAGCAGGTAGACTGACATGGCACACAATGACACAACGGCACGCCGGATTTCGGACCAATCACTCGTTTTAGCGTATTGGCGCTGATCCTGTGCCGCAGCGACAGAACTCCGCCGTCGCTTCATCTGCCGGAAACATACACTCGATGCGCAGCTCATCGAGCGTGATGTCGTGCGGCGTGCCGAACGTCGTGATCGTCGAAAAGAACCGCAGCTCGAGGTCGCCGACGCCGAACACCGTGTTCATCAACGGCTGTGGTGCAGATCCCGGTTCCCGCGTGCGCCAGCCTTCCGGGACGTTTGGGTAGGCGAGTACTTCGTCGAGCAACGCGCGGGCCTTCGTGTCGGAGGGCGCGACTGCGACCTGATTGTGCAGATGGCGAATGATATCGATCGCCAGCTCTTCCCAGTTGCGGATCACGCTGCGCATGTCCTGCGGGTCGAAGATCTGGTGCAGCACGTTCACATGTTTCGGACCACCGGGACGCAGCCTGCCGAAAATCCGCGCCGTCGCATCGTTCGTCAGCAGCATGTCCCAGTGACGGTTGGTGACGATGGCCGGATACGGCTCCTGGTGCTGGAGAATGAATTCGATCGCGCGGCGCACCGGTCCCATCTCCGGGCTGGTCAGCTCGGTCTCGCGATACTTCGGCGCATAGCCCGCAGAGACTAGCAGCGCATTGCGCTCCCGCAGCGGCATTCCAAGCGCGTCGGCGAGGCGCGAGATCATCTCGCGGCTGGGCTGCGATTTACCGGTTTCGACGCAGCTCAGGTGCCGCGGCGAGACGTTGGCTTCCAGCGCGAGATCCAGCTGGCTCAGGCGCCGGGACGTTCGCCATTCGCGCACCAGGGTGCCGGCGTGGGTGGTGATGGAGTGCACGCTGCGCATGATACGGGGGCTCGAACAAAATTCCATGACCTGCGAGGTCATTGCTGTCATGGCGTCCGCCCGCGTTCAATGTCGCCAACGCAGGCGTGGTGCCGCGAACGGAGAAGTCACATGCATCGCAGAGAATTCATGGCGGCGGCGATCGGCGGCCTCGCGGCGGGTGCGCTCGGCGCTTGCGTTTCGGGCTCGGGGCGAACCGGCGCGGCAGCGGTGTCCGGGAAAGCAACTGATGCGGCAACCTGGAGCGCGGCCCGGCGATTTGCGCCCCTGAAGTTCGGCAACATTGCGTATGTCGAGCGCGGCAAGGGACCGGCAGTGCTGTTCCTGCATGGGTTCCCGCTCAGCAGCTTTCAGTGGCGGGGCGCTTTCGATCGGCTCGCCGGCGAGCGCCGCTGCGTCGCCCCCGATTCGATGGGATTGGGCTTCACGCAGGTCGCGCCCGGGCAGAGCTGCGCACCGAGCGAGCAGGTCGAGATGCTCTCGACCCTGCTCACGATGCTTTCGATCGATACCGTCGATCTGATCGCGAACGACAGCGGCGGGGCCATCGCGCAGCTGTTCGTCCTGCGCTATCCGAAGCGGGTGCGCACGATGCTGCTCACGAATTGCGACGTCGAGCCGGACAGCCCGCCGCCGGCGCTGCAACCGGTGCTTGCGGCTGCTCGCGAGGGCAAGTTCGCCGAGACCTGGCTCGCGCCGTCAGTCGCGAACACCGCGCTGGCGCGCACGAAGGAGGGGCTCGGCGGGCAGACGTTCACGTATCCCGAGAATCCCACCGACGAGGCGATCGGCCAATATCTCGCGCCGCTGGTGAGCTCGCCGGAGCGCAGGGCACTGACGGATTCCTATGCGCTCGCGCTCGACCCGAATCCGCTCGCCGGCATCGAAGCCTCGCTCAAGCAGTGCACGGTGCCGACGCGCATCGTCTGGGGCACTGGCGACAACATCTTCTCGCAGGCGAGTCCGGACTATCTCGATCGCACGTTGCCGAACTCGCGCGGAGTGCGGCGCATTCCCGGCGCGAAGCTGTTCTTCCCCGAAGAGTTCCCGGACGTGATCGCCGAGGAAGCGCGCAAGCTCTGGGCTTAAGTCTCGGGCACGGCGACGAGCGCTGCGACGCGCAGTTGCGGCTGTCCTAGATTGCCGAACGCGACCGAGCAGCGCAGCCGGTCGCGTTCGACGCGAATCGACATGCGCGGGAAGACGTCGCGGCGCAGCTGCTCGACGAGCTCGCAGTCGCTCGCGCCGAGCTTGAGCGGCTTCTCCTTCATCGAGATCGTCTTCCAGGTCGCAGGAAATCGCGGCAGCTCTTCCGCACGATCGAGCCGCTCGTTACGCACGCGAGCAACGAGTTGCTGCGTGCTGTCGTACGTGGTGAGCGCCTGCACGTTTTCCGGCGTCGCCTCGACGGGCGACTCCAGCGTGATCTCCATGAAGCCGTGAGTCATCATGTCCGTGCAGCCCCAGGAGCGGATGCGCATTGTCTCGCGCGCGCCGAGCACCTGCAGAATGTCCCGCACTTTTTCGAGCAGCGAGTCGCAGGAGTAAACGGTCGCGTAGCCGCTGTACGCGAAGCGGAGCGACTGCACTCGCCATACTGCGTCGACGATCTGCAGCGCACGGCTCGGCTCGGGCTTGGGCGCGGCGGCCGCGGACGACGACAGCGTCACGGAGAGCGAGGCTGCGGTGATGCAGAGCACACGGCTGAAAATGTTCATTACATAGTCCCCGAGACGTGTTGGCTGACCCGGGATCACAGTAGTCCGAGAAACTTAGCGGAGCCTTACCGGCCCTTGAGTCCGCAACCGGCGCGATACTTAGCCGAGACTTAGGGATCGCGCTTGACAGCAGGCGTGCGCTCGCCGAACGTGCACATATACATGCGCGTCCTGCTCGTCGAAGACGACAATATGATCGGTCACAGCCTCCGCCAGGCGCTGACCGAGAACGGCTTGTCGGTCGACTGGGTGCGCGACGGCGTGCTGGCGCAGGATGCGCTCGCGCAAGGCGCGTACTCGGCAGTGCTGCTCGACCTCGGCTTGCCGCGCCGCTCTGGACTCGAGGTTCTGCGACGGGCGAGGCAGGAAGGCAATCGAACGCCGATGCTCGTGCTCACCGCGCGTGATGGCTTGGACGATCGCGTTTCAGGTCTCGATCTTGGCGCGGATGACTATCTCGTGAAGCCTTTCGATCTGCGCGAGCTGCTGGCGCGCATGCGAGCGATCATGCGGCGCGCGGGTGGCCATGCGCAGTCGACGATCGGCACCGCAGAGACGCAACTGGATCTGGCGACGCGTCAGCTCGTGTATTGCGGAGCGACGGTCGATCTTTCGGCGCGTGAGTTTCATCTGATGCATGCGCTGCTGGAGCGCCCCGGCGCAATCGTGTCGCGCGCGCAGCTCGAAGAGCGGATTTACGGCTGGGGCGAGGAAGTGACGAGCAATGCGGTCGAAGTGTTGATCCACGGCGTGCGCAGGAAGGCCGGTGCGGATGTGATTCGCAACGTGCGCGGCCTGGGCTGGCGAGTCGCCGGAGCACACTCGTGACGTCGCTGCGCCAACGTCTGCTGGTGTGGCTCATTCCGATCTTCGCGGCCGCAGCTGTGATCGCGACCGTGTGGACCTACACCATGTTCGGCAACATGGTCAGCTTGTTCATGGACAACCAGCTGCGCGTGCTCGCCGATTCGCAGGCGCAGCCGACGATCGGGCCGCCGAATCTGCGGCCGCTGACGGAGCACAGCGTCGGCAAAGGCGCGATGTTCGTGCAGATCTGGGACGAGCAGGGGCGCCTGCTCACCAGCTCGTATCCCGCCATTGCGGTACCGCTGCAGAAGGCGAGTGGCTTCGAAAATGTGCGACTCGCCAAACTCACGTGGCGCGTCTATTCGGTGCACATGCCCGGGCGCACTGTGCAAAGCATCCAGTGTCTGGACTTTCGCGAAGCGGTCATCAACAAGCAGGCGCTGCAGGCAGGCTTGCCGATCGCGCTGCTGATCCCGATTTCGGCGTGGATCCTGTGGTTCGGGGCCTGTCGGGCGATGGGCAAGATCGAGACGGTCGCGCGCGCCGCTGCTGCTCAGGACGAGAACACCATCGACGAGCTGCCGACGAAAGACATTCCCACGGAGATCAGCCCGCTGGTGATGGCCGTCAACAGGCTGCTCACACGACTACGCGATGCATTCGCTTCGCAACGACGCTTCGTGCAGGACGCGGCGCATGAGCTGCGCACACCCATCACGGCGATGACGCTGCAGCTGGAGAATCTGAAGGCGTGCAGGCTGGATGCTGAGGCGACGGCGCAGGTCGCGCAGTTCGAGGCGGGGCTCAAGCGCACCAAGCGGCTCATCGAGCAGCTGCTGCGGCTCGCTCGTCAGGAAGGGCCGCAGAAGGCCGATGCAGCTTCGAACGTCGAGCTGGCGGGATTCCTGCAGGAGTTGATTTCGGATCTCATGCCGTGCGCGGACCACCGCGATATCGATCTGGGATTGAGCGTCGAAGTGAACGCGACCGTCCGCGGCAATCCGCATGAGCTGCGCAGTCTGCTCCACAATCTGCTCGACAACGCGTTGCGTTATACGCCCGAGCACGGTGTCGTCGACGTTCGCGTGCACGCCGACGGCGGCAAGGTCGGCGTGGAGATCGTCGACAGCGGACCGGGCATCCCGCCGGACCTGCTGCCGCGCGTGTTCGACAGATTCTTCCGCATCGAAGGCTCCGACACGGAAGGCAGCGGCCTCGGCCTCGCAATCGCCAAGCACGCCGCCGAGCGCAATCGCATCGACCTGTCGCTCGATAACCGCATCGATCGTTCCGGTCTCGTGGCGCGCGTGACGTTCGGCGCCGGTGCCGCGGCCGGTGCCGGGACAAAAAATGAGGGGAAACTCAGCACCGCAGCATAATGCTGCACTGCTGAGTTTCCCCCGAAATTCTCTCCCGGCACCTGAACTATGCGGCGTCCTGCACCAGCCGCACTTCGCGCTGCGGAAAGGGCAGCTCGATGCCGTGCTCGCGGAAGGCTTCCAGCAGGCTCTTGTTGATCTCGCCGCCGGCGGGGCCGAAGTCGGTCACGTTGACCCACGGCTTCACCGCGATGTTGATCGACGAGTCGGCGAGTTGGCGGACGCCGATGACCGGTGCGATGTCCTGCAGCACACGCTTGTTCTCGCGCAGCACTTCCTGGATCAGCGTGAGCGCCTGGTTCAGATCCGTGTCGTAGGCGACGCCGACGGTGACGTCGACCTGCCGGATCTTGCCGTAGTTGTGCAGGATCTCGCCGGCGATCTTGCGATTGGGGATCACCACGCGCGAGCGGTCCGGATGACTGAGCGTCGTCTGGAACAGCGTGATCGTCTCGACTGTGCCTTCCTCGCCGACGATGCCGATGTACTCGCCGACGCGAAACGGCTTCGAGAGGATGATCGACAGCCCCGCGAACAAGTTGCTCAGCAGGCCTTGCATGGCCAGTGCGATGCCCGCACCGGCGACGCCGAGGCCTGCAACCAGCGGCAGCAATTCAACGCCCAGGTTCTGCAGCGCGATGATCGTGAACAGCAGGAAGATAATGATTCGCCCGATGCGCACGAGCAGGCTGCGGACTGGCGGTTCCATATCGATGTGCAGCAGTGCGCGCTCGAGCCAGTGCGCCACCTGCCGGGCGACGAAATAGCCGAGCGCAAGAATGACTAGCGCGGTAAACAGTCTCGGCCCGAACTTCAGGACGAGGTCGATGGCGGTGCTACGGATCTGCTCGATGGTTTCGACGGGTGCGACGGCCATGGGAGTACTCCGGCGGCAGGATGAAGAGGAACAGGATTAGCCATCAGAGCACAAAACACGGCGGTCTGACGTCCGAGGTTATTGCCGGCATGCCCGACCGTGCGTCAATCTCATGTCGGGATGGCGCCGGCTCGCACGTCCTTGAGAAGAATTCGGACATCTTCATTCGCAGGAGTTGCTCATGTTTACGCGTTCGACCCTGGCCAACGGGCTGGTTGCCTTGACGGCCGCGGGCGCGGCTATGATCGCCGCTTTCGCCTTCCCAACCCACGCGCGAGCCGCGGAGAATCCCACGATGACCCAGCCGAAACCTGTGAAGAGCGGTCATATCCCCGTCAACGGAGTGAACTACTACTACGCCGTCTACGGTAAGGGCGAGCCTTTGCTGCTGCTCCACGGCGGCCTGGGCCAGATCGAAATGTTCGGTCCGAACCTGGAAGCACTGGCGAAGAACCGCGAAGTCATTGGCGTCGACCTGCATGGTCACGGCCGAACGGATCTCGGCAATCGCGACATCAGCCTGATCGACCAGGGCGCCGACCTCGGCGTGCTGGTGAAGAAGCTCGGCTATCAGAAGGTCGACGTCCTCGGCTACTCGCTCGGCGGCGGCGTCGCGTTCCAGTTCGCGGCTCAGAATCCGTCGCTGGTTCGCCGGCTGGTGCTGGTGTCCGCGATCTACGGCACAGATGGTTTCTATCCGGAAATGCTGCCGCAGCAGGCCGCAGTCAGCTCCAAGATGATGGACATGATGAAGGGAACGCCGATGTACCAGTCGTACGTCGCGGTCGCGCCGCATCCGGAAGAGTTTCCGAAGCTGCTCGACAAGATGGGCGAGTACATGCGCAAGTCGTACGACTGGTCGGAGGATGTCAAGAAGCTGACCATGCCGACGCTGCTCATCTACGGCGACAGCGACATGATCCGCCCGGAGCACATCGTGAAGTTCTACCAGCTGCTCGGCGGTGGGCAGAAGGATGCAGGCTGGCAGCGCGAGCACATGTCAGGGAATCGCCTGGCCATCCTGCCGAACGTCACGCACTATGAAATGGGCGTGGCGCCGCAGATGGTCGAGACGGCGCTGCCTTTCCTCAACGGCTACTCCCGCGCCGGGACGTGGGCGGAGCAAGTCGGCGGTACTAAGTAGGATCTAACTTGCGCGAGGCATAATGCACGCATGAAGCCAACATTTGCCCTGATCGGTCTGCCGACCGATCGACATTCCTCCTATCTGCGCGGGCCCGCCAAAGGGCCCGCGTTTATTCGCACGGCCCTCGCGTGCGATGGCACCACGGTTGCGGCCGAGGACGGCAGCGAGCTGCATCTCGATCTGAACATCGTCGACTGCGGCGATGCGCCGTTGCGCGAAGCGGATGGCGACGACGACGTCATCGAACGCACCATCCGCTCGCCCTTGCGCGAAGGCCAGTGCCCGATCTCGCTCGGCGGCGATCACTCGGTCACGTATCCGATCCTGCGTGCAATCCACGCCGAGCGTGGTCCGGTCGACATTCTGCACTTCGATGCGCACCCGGACCTGTACGACGATTACCAGGGCAACAAGCGTTCGCACGCTTCGCCGTTCGCGCGGATCATGGAGCAGGGGCTCGCGCGCCGGCTGGTGCAGGTCGGTATCCGCACGCTCGAGCGGCGGCAGCGCGCACAGGTCGAGCGCTTCGGCGTCGAGATCATTCCAATGCGGACGTTCTCAGTGTATTCGGTGCCGATCCTGCAGGGTCCGATGTACGTGAGCATCGACCTCGATGGGCTCGATCCGTCCGTCGCGCCAGGCGTGTCGCATCACGAACCCGGCGGTCTGACGGTTCGCGATCTCCTCAATGTCCTGCACGCTCAGCGTGCGCCGCTCGTGGGCGCGGACATCGTCGAGCTGAATCCGGATCGCGATATCAATGGAATGACCGCGACGGTTGCGGCGAAGCTCGTCCGGGAGTTGTGCGCCTACGCTTGCAGTCGCCTGTAGGTCGGGCTGAAGCCCGACCTACTTCAGGATGAACGGCTTGTGCTTCATGTCCTTCACGCACGACACGTCGAGCGAGCGCTGATCCGCAGTTTCCAGGAAGCGCGAGGCAATCTTCTTCACGCATTCCTCGCCGATGAGTCCCTCTTGCGAGTGGCCGCCGTAGGGAACGACGATCATGCGTGCGTTCGTGAGACGTGACATCGCCGCCTTGCCGGCGCCGGGCGGCGTGGCGGGATCGTTGGCGCCGTTTACGATCAGCACCGGTACGTCCGACTTCACTTCGTCGCCGAATCCCGGCGGTAGCTTGCCGCGCGGCCAGCCTTTGCAGCCCTCGATGTGCGGACGCGAGCGGTGGTCGGAGAGGAACGTGCCGCGATTGTTCTCGCGCAGTTGCTCCGGATCCGTGCGGTCGACGTCCTCGGTGCAGGTGATGGAGAAGTACAGGCCGTCTGCGATGGCGGTGTTCAGATCGACGTTGCGGCCGAGCTGGAATTCCGCGAATGCCTTGTAGTCGCCTCCCGCAGCCTTGTGCAGCAGCAACGGAATGCTGCGCATCGCTTCCGGCTTGTACATCATCGCGCGCAGCGACTCGGCGAACGCTTCCGCGTCGAGCGACACCTCAGTCGGTTTCTTGTTGCGCGGATCCTCGACCTTCACCCGCACCGGACCGCTCTCGATCTTCGCGACCGCGCGTCTGTAGTCTTGTTCGAGCGTCGGGAACGCGGCATTGCAGGCCGCCTCGGCCTGGCAATCACGGAAGACGTTGTGAATCGCGACTTCGGCGTCCTTCGCAAAGTACTCCGGCATCGGCTGAGTGAGCGCAGTTGTCGACCACAAGGTCGCGGAGCGGACGTGCTCGCCGTGCTGGCGGATATAGACCAGCACAGCGCCCGTGCCATATGAGCCGCCATCGAGATTGATCTTGTCGTAGCCGAGCGCGGCGCGGACATCGTCCAGATCGTCCATCGCGTACGTCGTCAGGTAGTAGCGCAGGTCCGCGTGCTTCTCGAGCTCCGTGCGACACGCCTTGATCACCTCGATATTCAACGTCGGCACGAATTCCTGCAGCGGGCCGTCCTTCGCGATCGGACAGTGCAACCCGTTCGACTTGCCGGTGCCGCGCGCGTCCACGAACACGAGGTCGCGGCTCACCCGCAGCGGATCGTCCGCAGACCACTCCGGACCGCTGCTTGCCGCTCCTTCGCCGGGTCCGCCGAGCAGAATGAACAGCGGATCCGGCTTGCGATCCTTGCCCGTTGCCTGCAGTACCACGATGTTGAGATCGATCGTGCGACCGGACTTCGCCGCGCGGTTTTCCCATACGGTGAACGTGCCGCACTTCGCCGGCGGCTTCAGATTTGCATCCCTGCACGGCTCGAGGCGCAGGTCTCCCGCGCCCGCCCAGGCGTGGCCGGCAAACAGCAGGGCGAGGGCAACGATCAAGGGCTTCATCATTCTTGGCTCCCTTGCAGGACGAACAGTCCTGCGAAGATCTCGATGGCGTCCCACAGGTTCTGCAGGCGCAGGTTCTCGTTCGCGGCGTGCTGGTTGTTATCGTAGTTCGCGATCGGCACGCCGACTACAGGCGTATTCGACGGACCTTGCAACAGGTATTCGGGTGCGCTGCCGCCGAGCGTGGGCGCTACGACGATAGGAGCACCAGCCATCTGCTCGACGACGCGAACCACTTGCTGTCCGAGCGGATTGTCGATCGGCGTGCGTTGCGCAGGATACGAGCCTTCGTTGTCCCACGCGAGCATCGCGATCTGCTTATGGGCGAGTCGCGTCGCCGGGTCGGGTGGCTGACGCACGATGAAATATCCCTGTTTCTCGACGTGCTGCTCGACGCGGCGTCGTACGCCTTCTGGCGTCTGATCCGGCACGAGGCGAAAGTCGATCGAGGCCGTCGCTTCGGAAACGATGGTGTTCGATGCCGCGTCGCCGACGTTGCCGCCCGCGATGCCGCGGACGTTCAGTGCAGGGAGCAGGAGCTGCGCTTGCAGCGATGCCGGTTCGTTTTCGGTCCGCGAAAGGCCGAGCTCACGTTTGATCTGCGCATCGTAGTCCGGCATCGCGCGCGCGGCCTGCAGCTCCGCCTGTGTCGGCGCGCGCGCATCGTCATAGAAGCCAGGAATCAGAATGCGCGCCTGCGTGTCGCGCATGCTGTCGAGCAGATGCGTGAGCATCACGATGGGATTGGGCGCCCAGTTGCCATAGTGCCCGCTGTGCAAGCCGCGATTCGGGCCGTACACGGTGACCTCGACCGAGGTGGTGCCGCGCACGCCGAAGTCGACCAGCTTCTTGCCATCCTGGTGAACCGGGCCGTCGCACACGATCCAGAGATCGGTCTTCAGGTCCTTTTCGTACGCCTTCAGCAGCGCGGCGAGATGCGGCGAGCCGGCTTCCTCTTCGCCTTCGAAGAAGAACCGCAGGTTGATGCTGGGCTTCCAGCCCGAAGCGCGCAGGGCATCGAGCGCCGTCAGGATGCCGATGACCGGGGCCTTGTCGTCGCTGGCCGATCGCGCGAACAGGCGGGACTCGGGATCGAGACGCTTGGGCAAGGCCCGCAGGTCGATGGTCGAGCCATCCGGCTTCCGCAGCGTCGGCTCGAATGGTCCCACGGTCCAGCCGCTTTGCTTGGTCGGCTGGCCGTCGTAGTGCACGTAGAAAGTGAGCGTTCTCGTCGCGCCCGGCACGTCGATCTTGCCGAAGACGACCGGCGGCGCACCCTCGTGCTCCAGCAGGCGAGCTTCGACCTGGCGAGCGCGCAGGAGGCCCGCGATGTGTTCCGCATTCTTGCGGATGTTGACGCTGTCTGCGGCGTGATTCGGGATCGCCAGGAGCCGGGCGAACTCGCCGACGATGGCGGGCTCGTGCTGCTCGCGGTAGCTGCGCACGGCGTCGCGGATCTCTTTGGCCGTCGGCGCTGCCATCGCGGGCCCCGCGCCCAGTGCGGCAGACGCTAGAATCATGCAGGCTGTGTTGAATCGCATGGTGGCAGCCTAGCGGGCCGCCGGTCCCGGGGCCAATCGTTTTAAAAGATACAAGAGCATCAATGCCGTGAATCTCGATCGCTTCGACCTGAATCTACTGGTCGCCTTCGAGGCGCTGATGACGGAAGGGCAGGTGACGCGAGCGGCGCGACGCCTGCACATCACTCAGCCTGCGCTGAGCAGTGCGCTTGCACGACTGCGCACTGCGTTCAACGACCAGTTGTTCGTCAAGGACGGCAAGAGCATGCGGCCGACGCTGCGGGCCCGTGAGCTCGATGCACCGATTCGGGAGGTTCTGGAGAAGGTCCGGCATGCCGTCGGCCGGCCATCGTTCCGGCCTGAGACGTCAGCGGTGACCGTGCGAATCGCGACCAGCGACGACCTGGAGCTGACCCTGATCTCGAAGGTGCTCAAGCGTCTGCGCACGGCCGCGCCCAGCATCAAGCTGGCCATTCGTCGCGTGGCCGGTGTGTTCGAGCTGCCGGCGGAGGAGCTCGCGTCCGGCGTGCTCGACATGGCGATCGGTCCGTTCCCGCAGAATGCGCATCAGCCGAGCGGCCTGAGCGGCGTGATCGTGTCTGCGCCGCTATACGTCGATCAGTTGGTATGCGTCGCTCGCGAGAAGCACCCCACCATCAAGCGAACGCTGTCGCAGGCGCAGTTTCTGGAGGCTTCGCACGTGGTCGTCTACTACCCGCCGGGAGGCATGGGCATCGTCGATCAACTGCTCCTCCAGCGTGGCGGACAGAGGCGCAAGGTCGCGATGGAGGTGCCGCACTTCATGACTGCCGTGTTCGCAGTTGGACAGTCAGACCTGCTCGCCTCGGTGAACTCGCGGATTGCAAATCATCTGCGTCGCCAGGCCGGCGTGCGGGTGTTCCCGTTCCCGTTCGAGTCACCGAAGATGAATTACGGTCTCTATTGGCACGGTCGCCAGACAGCGGACCCGGCTCACACCTGGCTCCGTGAGGTGATCATCGGGGCAGCAGAAAACTAGTCCGCCGTCACGAGGCACGATTCGGTGATGGTCTGGTTGCCGCCGGCCTCGATCGCCAGGACCTCGAACTGGTATTCGGTGCCAGGCTTTAGCAGCCCCGCGGGGACTGTCACCATCGTGCCTTCCAGATGCACGTCGAAGATGTCCTCACCGACGATCACCTCGTACCGGACGACATCGAGCGGCTTGCCTTCGATCGAGGTCGTCACGTCGTTCCACGCCATGACGACGGGCAACGGCACGTTTTCGGCGCACTCACCGTTCGCGGGCAGCTGCGGCATCACGATTTCAGGTCCAGCGGGAATGTTGTGCGTGAACTTGGCTGCACCGACCAGCTTGTCGCCATCGGGCGTGCGACCAATGAACCGGTAGGTCCCTTCCGGAAACAGCTCGAAGAATTCGTCGATCGACAGCTCGTCCAGCGTCGGCTCGTTGCTCTCCAGGAACAGCTCGGTCCCACCGCCCTGTCGCAACAGGTTCGCGCTCGCCTGAGCGTCGAAAATCTTTTGACCCCGCGGGTTCAGGATCTTCACGCTCTTCCAGGAGTCGACGTCGAGGAAGAACTGAACGCCGATGTCCTCATCGGTCGAGTTGAATTCGATGATGAGCCTCGCTGCTTCGAACGGAACCTGTTCATGCTTCTGCTTGTCCCCGCCGGCCGAGCCTTGATGCGCTGATGCGGCTACGGCGAATACGGCTGCCATTGCGAGAGCTACGGGCCGCGCGTACACGATGAGGTTTGCCATGACAGGCCCTCCTTCACGTCAAAGACCCTTAGACGTGAATCGCACGTCAATCCTTCGCGCCCGCGAAGGATGTGCGCTGCGCCAACCGCGCTGGCTTAGTGGCGCAACAACGCGGCCTGGCGTTTCTGCAGAAACGTCCGCACGGCCGGCTCGTGTTCGAGGCCGATCGCCATGTCGTAGGCCTCGCGCGCTTCGTCATATGCGCCGGTTTTCGATAGCAACTCGGCGCGTGCTGCCCAGTAAGGCTGGTACTGCGTCAGGCGCTCGTCCGTCGCGATGTCCTGCAGCGCTTCGACTGCTGCCTGCGGGCCGTCGAGCTCGGCAATCGCCAGCGCACGATTGATCAGAACCACCGGCGAGTCCGTGATCGAAGCGAGCGCGTCGTAGAGCTGTACGACTTCTGCCCAGTTGTTGCGGCCGGAGAGTCTTCGATGCACATGCGCTGACTGCAGTGCCGCTTCGAGCTGATAGCGACCGATCGCTTCGAGCTTGCTGGCGCGCAAGAGCATGGACTCGGCCTCTTCGATCATCTGTGGATTCCATAGCCGCGGGTCCTGTTCCGCGAACGGCACGTATTCGCCGTCGACGTTGCGCCGCGCGGCGCGACGCGCTTCGGCATGAAGCATCAACGCGAGCAGCCCGAGGCCTTCCGCTTCTTGCGGCAGCAGCTCGACGACGAGCCGCGCCAGAAAGATTGCTTCCTCCGTGAGATCGCGACGAATCGCATCCGTGCCGCTCGGATCAGTCCACCCTTCCGCGAAGCCGGCGTAGATCGCTGCCAGGACCGTGTCGAGACGCTCCGGCAACTCTTCGCGCTCGGGAACCGAGAACGGAATGCCGGCCTGCTGGATTTTCTCCTTCGCGCGCGACAGACGCTTGCGCATCGCCGCGGGCGAGACGAGGAACGCCGAGGCGATCTTCTCGCCGTCCAGTCCGAGCACGACCTGCAGCATCAGCGGCGCGCGGATGCCGGCTTCGATTGCCGGATGCGCGCACGCGAACAGCAGAGCGAGGCGCTTGTCGGGGAGTTCCATGTCTTTCTCCGCTTGCGCGGCGGCGTCCTCCAATCCTTCGGTGAGGATCTGCAGCTGCGTGCCGACGGCTTCGCCGGTTTGACGACGACGAACGCCATCGATGAGCTTGCGGCGCGCGACAGTGAGCAACCAGCCTTCGGGATTGCGCGGGCAGCCGTTGACGGGCCAGTCGGCGAGGGCCGAAGCGAACGCTTCCGAGAGCGCATCTTCGGCCGCCGTCACATCGCGCGTGCGGGCAGCGAGGAAGGCGACGAGCTTGCCGTAACTGCGACGCGCGACCGCGTCGGCAGTTTTGCGTGCTGCGTCGCCTTCGAGGGAGGTCATGAGCCTTCGCTCAGCCTTGCATCTGCCAAACAGGGCGAACTTCGACCGCGCCGTGGCTCGCCGTCGGACAGCGCGCGGCCCACGAGAGCGCAGTGTCCAGGTTGGGAACGTCGATCAGAACGTAGCCGCCGCACTGCTCCTTGGTATCCGCGTACGGCCCGTCGAGCACCTGGGTCTTGCCGTTGGCGATGCGCACAGTGCGTCCGTTCGCGACCGGAAGCAGGCGATTCGAGCCGAGGTAAGCGCCGGCCTTTCTCAGTGCCTCCATGTAGGCCTGATAGGGAAGGCTGCGCTCCCGCTGCTGGTCGGCAGTCAGGCTGGCCCAGTCGGACTCTTTCGTATGAAGCATCAACAGATATTGCATCGTCGTGTCTCCGTCATCCCGGTCCCGGCATCTGCCACACGGGGCGCACTTCGACGACGCCGTGGCTCGCGCCCGGGCAGCGCGCAGCCCAGGAGAGGGCGGAGTCCAGATCCGGTGCGTCGATGAGGTAGTAGCCGCCGCACTGTTCCTTCGTGTCCGCGTACGGGCCGTCGAGCACCTGTGTTTTGCCATTGGCGATGCGCACGGTTGTCGCGTTGGCGATGGGTTTCAGGCGGTTCGAGCCGACGAACGCACCGGCTTTCCGCAGGGCTTCGCCGTAGGCCATGTATGCAGCCTTGCCCTGTTCCTGTTGTTCCGGGCTCAGCTGATTCCAGCCGGCTTCGTTCGCGTACAGCAGCAGAAGGTATTGCATCGAAGTTCTCCGTCAGGTCGTCGGCGGGCACCATGCTTCGCCTGTTTCAAAGACGGGCGACGAGGCGTCCGTTGGACATGGCGCATTTCTCGGCAGGTCGGCAGAAAAATTGGCCGGATTGTGACGCGCCAGCCGGCCAACAATCCATGGGTTGTCGTCTGGCGTAGTCATGTGTAGGATGATGTGTAAGGAGCTACACATGGCTACAAACTTGTCGGTGGATCCGGACCTCATTGAGGAGGCGCTCAAGGTGAGCGGTGAGAAGACGAAAGCGGCAGCGGTGACCAAGGCCCTGCAGGAGTTCATTGCGCGCCGGAAGCAGAAGCGCGTTCTGGATCTGTTCGGCAAGCTCGAGTGGGATCCGCAGTACGACTACAAGAAAGAACGGTCGCGCCGTTGACGCTGTTCGCTGACACGAGTGTCTGGTCGCTGGCCCTGCGGCGGGATCAGCCCTCCGATGCTGCGACCGTGCGTGTCTTGATGCGCGCGCTGGAAACGGGCGAGCGGGTTATGACCACCGGGCTCGTCCTTCAGGAATTGCTACAGGGGTTCAACGGTCCGAAGGCTCAGGAGCAGATCGTGGATCGATTTGCCGAGCTGGCCCTGATCGTGCCGGACCGCGACGACCATATTGCAGCGGCAGCGCTCCGCAATCACTGCCGCAGGAAGGGCGTGCAAGTCGAAACGATCGATGCGCTATTGGCACAACTC
>Ga0111538_10004131_pt1 | contig 20233 bp, 15 predicted proteins | sample SoiMethybrSBSTD1_FD_79669 | JGI IMG/M metagenome (GOLD analysis project Ga0111538, IMG submission 79669) | Bulk soil microbial communities from a Populus tree surrounding site in Tennessee, USA - Soil MetaG P. TD hybrid SBSTD1 (version 2)... | ecosystem: Environmental > Terrestrial > Soil >... | reverse complement strand
GTCGACGACGCCGAGCACCGCCGCGATCCCCGCGAGCTGCTCGGACGTCGGTGACGGATCGGCGGCGACGACCATGATTGGCTCCTTCGGCGGCGTTGGGGTCAGGCTACCGGCGCCGGTTCCGGCTTCTCTGCCTGCTTCCGCGCGCGTCGGCCGAGCAACAGGGCGAGCCCGCCGGCGAGCAGCCCCCAGAACGCCGATCCGACGCCGAGCAGCGACAGCCCCGACGCCGTCGCCACGAACGTGATCACCGCCGCCTCGCGCTGGTCGGGTTCGGCGAGCGCGCCCGCCAGGGCCGAGCCGAGCGCCGGCAGCAGCGCGAGGCCGGCCACCGCGACCACCAGCACCGGCGGGGAGAGCAGCACCAGCGCGGTGGCGAGGCCCGCGCCGAGGCCGAGCACCAGTTGACCGGCGCCGAGCGCGACGGTGGCGATCCAGCGGCGGTCCGGGTCGGGGTCCGCCTCCGGTCCGGCGGTGAGCGCGGCCGTGATCGCGGCCAGGTTGACGGCGTGCGCGCCGAACGGGGCCGCGGCGGCGCTCACCAGCCCGGTGGTCACCAGCGCGGCGCGCAGCGGCGGCTCGTAGCCGAACGTGGCCAGCACCGCGGCGCCCGGCACGTTCTGGCCCGCCATCGTCACCAGGAACAGCGGGACCGCGATGCCGATCAGGGCGGGCACGGTGAACGTCGGCGGGGTCAGCACGACGGTCGGCGCCAACCGCGCGTGCGAGAGCCGCTCGCCGGCGCCGGTGGCGGCGATGGCGGCCACGGCCGCCACCAGCGCGCCGGGTACCGCCCACGGCCGGGCGAAGCGCAGCAGCACCGCCCAGGTGAGGATCACCGGCAGGGCGAGTTCGGGGACGTCGGCGAGCGCGCGCAGCGGCGCCGTGCACAGCGGCAGCAGGACGCCGGCCAGCATGGCGCCGGCGATCGGGCGTGGGATCGCCGCGACCGCGCGGCTCAGCCAGGGGACGAGGCCGGCAAGCAGCACGAGGCCGGCGCAGACGAGGAACGCACCCACAGCGGATCGGAAGCCGCCGGCCACCGGGCCCGTCGCGGCGAGCAGGGCGGCTCCCGGCGTCGACCACGCGATCGCGATCGGCATCCGGTAGCGAAGCGACAGGAACGTCACCGCGATCGCGATGCCGACGCACAGCGCGAGCAGGCCCGACGCCGCCTGCGCCGGCGTCGCGCCAACCGCCCGCAGCCCCGTCAGGGCGACGGTGAACGCGCTGGCGTACCCGACGACGGCGCTGACCAGACCGGTCGAGATCGGCTGCAGGTTCCGCACGCGTGTCCCCCTCTTCAATCGTTCCGTTTACGGAACGATCGTCGGGTGACACCATAGGCCGGTGATCGCGCGCGGGACAAGCAAATACGATCCCGCCGGGGCTGCCAGCGGGCGCAGCGAAGCGAAGCCCGCGGTCAAGCAGGCCCGGCTGGCAACCGGCATAGCGATCGGACGCCGGCTGCGCGACCTGCGCGCGGCCCGCGGGCTGTCGCTGTCCGCCCTTGCCCGCGCCGCCGGCGTGGGCAAGGCGACGCTGTCCGGCCTGGAGAACGGCACCCGCAACCCGACCATCGAGACGCTGTACGCCATCGCCGCCGCGCTCGGCGTCCCGATGAGCGCGCTGACCCTCGACCCGGGCGCCCCGGCGAGCACGGCCAGCGCGGTGCGCGGCGCGGCCGTCGTGTCGACGCTGCTCGAGGTGTTCACCGAGCCGGCCGCCACCTACGAGCTGTTCCGGATCCGTGTCGTTCCGGGCGTCGAACAGACCTCGCCGGCGCACCTGCCCGGCGTGACCGAGCACCTGACCGTCTACCGGGGACTGCTGCGCACCGGGCCGGTCGACGCGCCGCTGACCGCCGGCGCCGGGCAGCACGTGTCGTTCGCGGCCGACAGCCCGCACACCTACGCCGCGCTGGGCGCCGAGGAGGCGCTCGCGTCGCTGCTCATCCGGACGCCGCGCGGCTGAGCGCGCCCGCGCCGCTCAGCCGGGCGAGGATCGACTCGGCCTGCTCGACGGTCCGCCGGACGATCGTCGCGGCCGGCAGGACCTCGCCGATCAGCCCGCTCGACTGGCCCGCGAACGGCGCGTACTGATGGCCCTGCCCCGCCGCCACGGCGGCCAGCAGGCGCGGGCCGATCTCGTGGAGCCGGGCGGCCAGCGCGTCGGGGTCGGCGATCCAGTCCTCGATCACCGGCGTGCGCAGCACGCGCGGCAGCACGTCGGAGTGCGGGCGGTTGAACGGCGGCAGGAGCATGTCCACGACCGGCGACTGGATCGCGTCGAGCGCGTCCGCGTCGACGATCATCCGCTTCCATTCGGCGTCGACGGCCATCTCCTCGCTCGCGAGGAATCGCGTCCCCATCGCCACGCCCTGGGCGCCGAGCGCGAGCGCGGCGGCTAGGCCGCGACCGTCGGCGATCCCGCCGGCGGCGACCACCGGCACGTCGCCGGCGATGTCGACGACCTGCGGCACGAGCACCATCGCGGCGACGGATCCGCTGTGGCCGCCGGCCTCGCCGCCCTGCGCGACGAGCACGTCCACCCCGCGTTCGAGGGCGGTGCGGGCCTGCGCGACGTCGCCGACCTGCTGCATCCACAGGATGCCGGCCGCATGCGCCCGCGCGACCAGGTCACCGGGATCGCCCATGTGGTAGGAGATCACCCGCGGGCGGGCCGCGATCGTCGCTTCGAACGCGTCGGCGTCGAAGGGCCGCGGGGTGTGGTTGATGGCGAACGGTCCATCGGTTCGGGCGCGCAACCGGTCCCACTGGGCCCGCAGATCCGGTAGCGCGCGGGCGGCGGTGCCGAGGCTGCCGAGTGCGCCCGCTCCGCATACGGCGGCGGCGAGGTCCACCTCGTCCCACGGGCCGAACGGGGCGCAGATCACGGGCACGTCGATGCCCAGCAGGTCACACAGCGGTGTGCGAATCATGACGTTCTCCTGTGCGGTGTAAGGAATCGGACGGTGCCAGCGTCCCGGCCGCACGGTGGGTCCCGCGTCGTGCGGACCCCCGTAGACTTTTGCGGTGGCGGCGAAACGTTCCGCGTTGCTGGAGCGGGATGCCGAGCTGCGGCTGCTCGCGGCGTCGGCCGCCGCGGCCCGCGCCGGTACGGGCGCGGTGGTCGTGGTCGAGGCGGCCGCCGGTCTGGGCAAGACCGGTCTGCTGGGCGCGGCCGCCGACCTGGCCCGGGCGGGCGGGCTGCGCGTGCTCACCGCGCGCGGCGGTGAACTGGAGAGCGACCTCGCCTACGGCGTGGTCCGGCAGCTGTTCGAACCGCCACTGGCGGGCGCGTCGGCCGGCGGGCTCGGCGCGCTGCTGGACGGGCCGGCAGCGGTCGCGGCCGGCGCACTCGGCCTGGCGACCACGGCCGACGGTCCACTGTCGACAGACGATCCGGCGGGCGCCGTGCTCCACGGCCTGTACTGGCTGGCCGCCAACCTCGCCGCGGTGGGACCGGTTGCCCTGCTGGTGGACGACGCGCACTGGTCCGATGCCGCCTCGCTGCGGTTCCTCGTCTACCTCGCGCTCCGGCTGGAGAGCCTGCCGGTCCTGCTGGTGGCCGCGACCAGACCGGCCGGCGAACCGGCGTCCGCAATGCTCGACGCGTTGAAGCGGACACCGGCGGCGTGCACCGTGGCGCCGGCGCCATTGAGCCGGGCGGCGGTTGCCGTGCTGGCGGCCGAGGTCATCGCGGACGACTCGTTCTCCGCCGCCTGCCACACGGTCACCGGCGGCAACCCGTTCCTGCTGCGGGAACTGCTCGCCGCGCTGCGGGCGGACGGCCGGACCCCGGACGCCGCCGCGGTGACCCGGCTGGCCGACCAGGCACCCGGCGCGCTGTCCGACACCATCGTGCTCCGGCTGGGTCGGCTGCCGGCGGCCTCGATCGCGTTGGCCCGCGCCGTCGCCGTGCTCGGCACCGAGGTCGTGCCCCGCCACGCCTACGCGCTCGCCGGGCTCGGCCGGCCAGCCGGCGACGCGGCCGCCGACGCGTTGCACGCGGCCGGGATCCTGCGCGCCGGACACCCCCTGGAGTTCGTGCACCCGTTGGTGCGCGCGGCGGTGCTGGGCTCGGTCCCGCCGGCGCAGCGGGCGTCGCTGCACCGGGCGGCGGCCGATCGCCTGCGCGCCGAGAATGCCGATCCGCAGCTGATCGCCCCGCACCTGCTTGCCACCGACCCGGACGCCGACCCGCAGGCGGTGACCACGCTGCGGTCGGCGGCCGCCGCCGCGGCCGGCCGGGGCGCGCCGGAGGTGGCGGTCCGGCTGCTGCGCCGCGCGCTCGACGAGCCGCCCGGACCCGACGTCCGCCCCGCCGTGCTCGCCGAACTCGGCAAGGCGGAGGTGCGCACGGGTGAACCCGCGGCGGCGGTCGCGCATCTGACCGCGGCGCTGGCCGGCGCCACCGACGCCCGGGCCCGCGCCGCGCTGGCACACGACCTGGCGATCGGGCTGGTCGCACCCGGCCACTATCGCGAGGCGGTGGGAGTGCTCGCCGAGGCGGCCGCGGCGGCCAGTGCGACCGACCCCGAACTGGGTCTGCGGCTGGAGGCCGAACTGCAGATCGCGGCCCGTCTCGACGCCGCCACCGTGGACCTCGTCGCCGATCGGGTCGCCCGGCTGCCGGTTCCGCCGGGACGCACACCGGGGGAGCGGATGGTGCTCACCACCCTGGCGCACTGGCGGATGATCCGCGGCGCCGCGGCGGCCGACGTCCACGACATGGTGGCCCGCGCGGTCGATGGCGGACTGCTCGTCGAGCAACCCGGCGACACCGGGGTGGTGATCGACGCGCTCGTGACGCTGACAGTCGTCGAGGACCTGGTCCGGGCCGACCGCGGCTTCGCGATCGCGTTCGCCGACGTGCGCGCCCGCAACTCCGTCATCGGCTTCGCCCGGCTCAGCTGCATGCGCTCGATCCTCGAGTACCGCCGCGGCGCGCTCGCGGCGGCGGAGAGCCACGCCCGCAGCGCGATCGAGACCGGCACCGGACCGGGCTACCGGGTGGCGCGCATGGCGCACGCACCGTTGCTGGACGCGCTGATCGCTCAGGACCGGTTGGCCGACGCCGAGTCCGCGCTCGACGCCGCGGACCTGTCGGCCGACATCCCGGACACGTACATGTCCAACTACGTCCTCGCCGCCCGCGGGCGCCTGCACCTGGCCCGCGGGCGCGTCGCCGACGCACTGGCCGACCTCGGCGAACTGGACCGTCGGGAACGCAGGTGGCGGGCGCCCAATCCGGCCGTGCTCGGCTACCGTGACGACCTCGCGTTGGCCCACCACCGGGGCGGCGACGTCGAGGCCGCCACCGCCGTCGCCGTGGAGACGCTCGACGCGGCCCGCTCCTGCGGCATCGCGTCCGCGGTCGGCACGGCGCTGCGCACGCTGGGGCTGGTACGCGGGGGACCGGACGGGATCGACCTGCTGACCGAGAGCGTCGGCGTCCTCGAAGCGGGCCCGGCGCGGCTGCACCTCGCGCAATCGCTCGTGGAGCTCGGCGCGGCGATCCGCCGGGCGGGCCACCGTACGGCCGCGCGGGAGCCGTTGAACCGCGGAATGGACCTCGCGCACTCCTGCCGGGCCACCGCGCTGGCCGAGCGGGCCCGGGCGGAGCTCGTCGCGGCCGGCAGCCGCCCCCGACGCATCCCGCGCTCCGGGGTCGACTCGCTGACCGCGAGCGAACACCGGATCGCGACGCTGGCCGCCGACGGGATGACCAACCGGGAGATCGCACAGGCGCTGTTCGTGACGGTGCGGACGGTACAGGTGCACCTGCAGCACGCGTACCGGAAGCTCGGGATCGACGCGCGGGCCGACCTGCCGGGCGCGCTCGGCAGCCGGTAGCTCTCCCCGATACGTGCCGCCTCCCGCGTCGCCCGAACCGCCCCGCCGGCCGCCGCGTGAACACCGGACAAGAGCCTCGGTGACTCGAAATCGCGCCGATCTCACCCCACCCAGCACGTCATCTGCGAGAAGGAGACACCGTGGCACCGGAGATCGTCGGTCGGGAAGGTCCGCTGACCGGGCAGCGTTTCGCCATCGGGCTCGGCCCCCTGACGCTCGGCCGCAACGCCGACAACAACGTCATGATCGCCAGCCCGCAGGCGTCGCGCGTGCACGCCGAGGTTCGCCGGGCGCCCGACGGCGGGTGCGTCATCCTCGACCGCGGCAGCAGCAACGGGACGATGGTCAACGGCGAGCGGGTGGCCGCGCAGCGGCTCCGCCAGGGCGACCTGATCGAGGTCGGCGACGAGCAGTTCCGGTTCGAGGAGTCGGACCTGAGCGAGACCGTGCTGGGTCTGCCGCCGGTTCCGCCCCTGGCTCCGGTACGGCCCGACGTGCTGCGGGTGACCGTCGCCGGTGGCGGCCCGGTCGGCCTGAGCCTGGCGCTGCTGCTCGACCGCCTCATGGGTGCCCGGGTCGCGGTCACCGTCTACGACGGGCGCTGGATGCGCGACGGCGACCGCGTCGTCTGGAAGGGCGAGGCGCAGGGCAACGTGCGCCGGCAGCAGGTGGTCACGATCCAGAGCCGCCAGTACCTGAACCTGCCCGAGGAGGTGCAGGAGCGACTGTTCACCGAGGACGCCTACACCGAGATGTGGCCCGCCGGCCCGGACTCGATCCGCGGCTACGGCCCGCGCAACGTGCGCATCGCCCACGTGGAGGATGCGCTGCTTGCGCTGGCCAACGAGAAGTCGGACCGCATCACGCTGGTGCCGGAGAAGTTCGACGCCGTCGAGCGGCGGGAGTCCATCATGGACGGTCACGTGCTCGCGATCTGCGAGGGCAACAAGTCGCGCACCCGCGACCACTTCCAGCACAAGTTCGGCAGCCCGGACACGTCGATCTACTCGCTGGACGGCGAGCACCTGCAGGATGTGGTGCTCGGCCTGCGGGTCAAGTCGACCCTGCCGGACCCGATGAGCGTGCTGCTGACCGTCGCGCAGAACCGGTTCCTGCTCAACTCGCTGCGCGGCGAGGGCTTCCTGAACATGCGGCTCACCGACGCGGAGGCCGAGGAGGTCGTCGGGATCGACCCGGTGCGCCGCACGTTCAGCGAGTGCATCGCGTCCCGTCCGTGCGTGATGGGCCGCGACGAGGACGGTGACTTCCGCTGCCCGACCCACGGCACGCTGTTCCTGCCGTCGCTCATCAAGGGCTCGGCGCTGTGGAAGCGGGTCGTCGACGGGTTGGCGCTGTTCGGCGTCGCCGAGGGCGACCTGAGCGCGGTCACCGCCTTCCGGTTGGACATGGTGCAGCGGCCGCGGTTCACCGCACAGCTGTTCCCCGCGACGTCGCGCACGCCCGGCACGTACGGCTTCCTGCTCGGAGACGCGGCCAACGCCATCCACTTCTGGCCCGGCCGTGGGCTGAACAGCGGTCTGGCGTCGGCCATCTCGCTCGCGCGGACCCTGCACGCCGCGTGGCGCGGGCGGCCGCTGCGCGACGCCGACTTCATCCGCCACGAGGCGGCGATGTCGATGCTGCAGTACCGCCACAAGAGCCGTGCCTGGAAGGCGATGGTGACCAGCGACGAGAACGGTGAGAGCGTCGCGATCAAGGACAAGATCGCGCAGAGCGTCGAGCCGGCGGCGACCGCCGCCGGCCGCCTGGACCGTGACGCGGACATCGAGACGCTCATGGGCAAGTTGCGGGCCATCCGCGACCGCCTCGCGCCGCGGCTGCCGGGCCTGCCCGACGACGCGACGCTGTGGGCCCACCTGTCGACGCTGCGCGCGGAGACCCTGCGCACGCTCGTCGCCAGCGGCGAGTGGGACACCCTGATCGTCGGCGGCGAGGAGGTCGACATCGACATCTTCTACCGGCCGGAGGCCGAGTCGCCGGCCGTGCCGGCTGCGCCCGCAGCGCCCGCAGCGCCGGCGGCGCCCGTGGCGCCTGCTTCGCCGGCGGTGCCGGTCCGCGTGCGGGAACTGGTCGCGGTCTGACGCTCAGCGGGTGACGACGAGCGCGCCGCCGGCGTAGGTCCGGGAACCCGGGCCGGCGCCGGCGGCGCACTCGCTGGCGGGTGTGTCGATGTCGCGCGGGAACAGCACCACCGTCGACCCGACGGCGGCGCCGACGCACGGCCCGCCGTCGTCGACCGGGCGAACCGTCTGCTGCGGTCCGGTCCGCAGCACGTTCAGGAAGTCGACCCGCTTCGGCTGCGCAGGGTCCTCCACGCGCAGCCGGAACCGGATGGGGTCGCCGTTCGCGATGTCGTCGCTGTGCGGCGCCGGTTCGGACGTCACGGTCGCGCCGGCCGGCAGCAGCGTGTCGACGGTGAACTGCTGGCCCTTCGGACTCCGCATCGTCGTGCGGTGGCCGTCGACGTGCGGCTCGGCCGGCAACTGCAACCAGAACCGCTTGAACCGGCCGTCGGCGTTGGTCTCCGCCCGGTCGTACACCACGATCGTGTCGGGCTCGAGCCACACCAGCGAGCGGGTGGCCCGCGCGACGCCCGTCGACTTCTCGTACGGGTTGTTGTAGAGGTTCGTCGCGTCGCCGGTGACGGCCACGACCTTGCCGCCCGTGGACATGGCCGTGATGCGGGGGTCGCCCGCGGTGTCGACAGTCCACTGTGAACCGCTCTCGGCGAGCTGGTGCCGGTAGTCGTCGGGTTCGTTGTGCTCCGGGTCGTCGTTGCGGATGCTGACGCCGTTCGTGTAGTCGGTGGAGTGTCCGGAGTAGGCGACCTGCTGTTTGGTCAGCCACTCGCCGCCCGAGTACCACTCGAACGAGTTGCCGTCGGCGCGCTGGTGGTCGACTCCCTTCCAGCCGAGGCTGTAGGTGAGGATGCCGTCGTGCGGTCCCCAGCCGGTGCGGGCCAGCAGCCGGCCGGCGCCGGGCGCGAAGTGGGTCAGCGGCAGCGCGGGCCGCGGGTCGGCCGGTGCCGGCGCCGCCGGGTCGAGCAGCAGGAAGTACAGGATTGCCTTGAACACCTCGCCGGAGTCGTCGATGCGGTCGGCGATGTGCTCGGCACCGCCGGGCGCGGCGTTGATCTCCAGCCAGCGGATGGCGTCGACCGCGGCCCGGTCACCGCGCTCGGCCGCGTACAGGGCGAGCGGCGCCACCGACTCGATCATGTCGGGCGAGTAGTAGTCGAGGCCGTCGCCGTACCAGGCCGGCAGGTACACCGGCCCCTGGTCGTCGTCCAACACGACGGGTTGCGGCGGAAGAGAGTGCAGGATCGCGGGTACGAACGACGACCAGAACGGGTTGTTGCCGAACACAACCTGCGGACCGAACCGGGCCGGGTCGTCCATGCCGGCGGTGTGCAGGGCCAGCTCGAGTTGGGCGACGTAGCCGGCCGCCTGCGGCCCGTACTCGAAGCCCTCCGGCGTCATGCCGCCCTCGGCGTCGGTGCGCAGCGCGTGGTCGCAGACGTAGAGGAACGAGCCGGTCGCCGTCTCCAGGTAGTGGTGCAGCGTGCCGCCGGGGTCGTCGCCGTCGTCGAGGGCCATCGCCATCAGGCCGAGGTTGCGGGCGTGCGCCGTGTAGTAGTTGTTCAGCGACCAGCGCACCGCGGTGCGGTCGGCCAGCAGCGCCGGGTCGTTGCGGACGCCGATCGGCTCCGGGTGGTTGTAGTCGGTGGTGTGCGCGTGCACCTGTTCGTCGGCCCAGCGCAGGAACGTCGTGCGGACGGCCGCCTTCTCCGCCCCGGAGAAGTACGGATAGGCCCAGTCGACGGTCAGCGCGAACGCCTCGCCCGACCAGCGCGACCGGTCCGAGGTGGAGAACGGCTCGGGCAGGTCGTCGTCGCGCAGCACGTCCATGACCAGGCTGCAGGCCCGCCGGCCGTAGTCGTCGCGGGCGGCCCGGTCCGGCACGACGAGCGACAGGAACGCGAACAACTCGGCGTAGGACTCGGTGGGGTACTCGTCGTAGGTGTCGCTGCGCGAGTCGCTGCCGGGCACCTCGCCGGCGTCCATCATCCGCTTGCCGGCGGCAGCCTGCGCCGCGATCCCGTTGGCGTACACCGGGTTCTGCGGGGTGGCGAAGCCGCGCAGCCGGTCGAGGTCGCTGCTCTTCACCAGCAGCCGGGGGTGCCCGGCCACCGGCTCCGGGCTGCGCGGCCCGGCGCACGCCTTGGCGTGCCTGATGTTCCGGTGCGCCACCAGGTAGGTGGTGACCCCGGCGGCGACGAGCGTGACGGCGAGGCCGGACGCGATCAGGACCTTCGATCGGGTGCGCACGCGTCACAGTTGCCGGCATCGCCGGACGGCTGTCAACCGGGTGTCGGGTTGCCGACGCGCATCCGGCCAGCCCGGCCAGAGATCTAATAGGGCATGACGGGTAGCTGGGCGCGGCGGACCGTCGCCGCTGTCGTGGGCGAGGGCGCGCTGACGTTCGACCTCTCGGTGCCGTGTGAGGTGTTCGGCCTGGACCGCTCGGACATCGCCAGCCCCTGGTACGAGTTCCGGCTCGTCAGCGTCGACCCGACGCCGATCCGCACCAGCACCGGGTTCACCCTCGACACCCCGTACCGGCTGGCCGACCTGGCCGGCGTCGACACCATCGTCCTGCCCGGCTGGTCCGATCCCGAGCACCGGCCGTCGGACGACCTGGTCGCGGCGCTGCGCGACGCGCACGGCCGTGGCGTGCGGATCGTCTCGCTGTGCACCGGGGCGTTCGTCCTCGCCGACGCCGGTCTCCTGGACGGGCGGCGGGCCACCACCCACTGGATGTACGCCGACCGGCTGCGGGCCCGGGCGCGACGGGCCACTGTGGACGATCGGGTGCTCTATGTGGACGATGGCGGCGTCTTCACCTCGGCGGGCACGGCGGCCGGCATCGACCTGTGCATCCACCTGGTCCGCCTGGACTACGGCGCGGCGGTGGCCAACTCCGTCGCCCGTCGGATCGTGATGCCGCCCTTCCGCGAGGGCGGGCAGGCCCAGTACGTGGAGCAACCGGTGCGGGCCGCCGACGAGCGGTCGCTGGCCGCGCTGCTCGACTGGGCCCGCAGCGGTCTCGGCGACGGTGTCGACGTGCGGACGATGGCCCGCCGGGCACACCTGAGCCAGCGGTCGCTGCGGCGCCGGTTCGCCGAGAGCCTCGGGGTGGCGCCGGAGGAGTGGCTGCGCCGGGAACGGCTGCGGCTCGCGCGGCAACTGCTGGAGACCACCGACCAGCCGATCGAACGCGTCGCCGGAATGGCCGGTTTCCCGTCGCCGTCGGCCATGCGCGCGCAGTTCGCGGCGCGGCTGATGGTCTCGCCGCGCGCCTACCGCCGTACGTTCCGGCAGTGAGCCTTGTGCTGCAGCACATGACGGACGGGGACGAGATCTACGTGGAGGTCGTGCCGCACCCGGGCCCGGATCGCCGACGAACGCCGGCGCTGCGGTCCATCCACGATGCGGCGGCCGCTACGCCGTAGGCGACAGCCGGTACAGCGAACTGCTCGCGGAGTCGGTGACCCACACGGAGCCGAACCCGATCGCCATCCGGGCCGGGATGCGGATGTCGCGGGTCTCGGCCCGGACCTGCCCGGTGTTCGCGTCGAGCTTGAGGACCGCGCCGACCCGGCCGGCGCGCCGGATGCCGACCCAGATCGCGTCGAGGCCCACCTCGAGCGAAAGCACCTCGGTGGAGTTCGCGAGGTCGACGGTGCGGGCGACGGTGCCGGTGCTCGCCTGGATCGCCCAGATCCGGCTCGGCGCCGCGCCCCAGACCAGGCCGTCGCGGAACAGGAACGGCACGCCGCCGCCGACGTCGATCGTGGTGCGGGCGCCGGTGCGGGCGTCGATCCGGGTGAGCGCGGTCGTGTCGCTGGCCACCCAGACGGAGCCGGCTCCGTACACGGCGTTGATGTGCGCGTTGCGGTCGAGGGTGACCTCGAAGCGCTGGGAGACCCTGTTGGTTGCGGTGTCGACGCGCTGGACGGCGCCGCGCGGGTCGACCACCCAGACCCCGCCGTCGCCGGCCGACAGGTCGCAGCAGACCTCGCCCGCGTCGACAGTCGCCACTACCCGACCCGTGGCCGGGTCCACCCGGTAGAGCGCCGAGTCCGCGGGGCCGCCGCCGTACCCGGCGACCCAGATCGCGTCGCCCGTGGCGAGCGCGCTCGCCGCGTGGGGGAGCGGCACCGACCGCGTCACGGCGTTCGTCGCCGGGTCTACCTTCGACATGGCACCGGCCCGGAACGCGATCGCCCACACCGACGTCGCGTCGACGGTCAGCCCGTACGCCTCCTGGGCCTTGAGGTCGACGACGGCCTGGACCGTCACGCCGGACGGCGACGGTGGCGGGCTCGCGGCGGCCGACGACGCCGGCGGCGGCCCGGCGCTCGGCGGCGGCCCGGCCGCCGGCGGCTCCGGATCGGCCGAGCAGCCCACCACCAGCAGGCCCGACGCGAGGACGAGCACCGACGACCGCAGCGCACCCATCCCGTCATCGTCGTGATCCCGCCCGGTGCGGACCATCGGCACGCGGCCGAAGACCGCCGTTTCCCGGCCACCCCGCGGTCCCGTCGCATTCGGGACCTTGGTCCCGAAGAGGTCCCGGATCGGCGCGCATCTGTTCAGTTGCCGCCTGGCGCCGACGACGAATTCCGTGGGCGGCGCCGGAGGTCGGCGCGCACGGACGGAGTTGGGAGCGGATGAACACGATGGTGAACCGAGGACTGCGCGCGCTCGGCGCGGGTGCGCTGGTGCTGGCGGTGCTGGCGGTTCCCGGCGTCGCCAGTGCGCACGAGAAGTGGTTCGTGGACGAGCCGGGCCGCTACCCGACGGACTGGTCGTTCGTGGCGCGGCCGATCTCGCTGGGTCTGATCGCGGCCGTGGTGTTCGCGACGCTGGTGTGGCGGTACGTGGCGGTGCGGTTCCTGCCGACGCCCGAGCTTGCCCCGCTGCGCTTTCTCGGCCGGCTGGTGCCGTACGTGCCGCGGCTGCTCGGCATCCACCTCGGGGTCTCCCTGCTCGCCGCCGCCGTGTCCGGGCACTTCCTCACCCACGACCTGTCGCTCGAGCACGTGGCCGGCGGCGACCTGCTGCTGCTCGTCGAGGGTGCGCTCGGGATCTGGTTCGTGGCCGGCTTCCAGGTACGGGTCGCCGCGATCGGTCTCGCCCTGGTCGGGCCGTTCGCGCTGCTGGTCACCGGGCCGGTCGGGCTGCTCTCCGCGATGGACCTGCTCGGCGTGGCCGTGTTCCTCGCGTTTGTGCCGCCGACCGACGCGCCGTTCGGGCGGGTCGAGTTCGCTGCGGCGACACTGCGCCGCGGCCTGCTCGCGCTGCGGCTCGGCGCCGGCGGCGCACTGATCACGCTCGCGTTCGCGGAGAAGTTCGCGAACCCGGCGCTGGCCCGCGAGACGCTGCGGCTCTACCCCCAGCTCGACGTCTTCGCAGTGGTGGGCATCCACCTGCCGGCCGACACGTTCATCGCGGTCGCCGGCGCCACCGAACTGCTTTTCGGCCTCCTGGTGATCTCCGGCGCGCTGCCGCAGGTGGCGGTGCTGGTGGCGGGCATCCCGTTCAACGCGACGCTGCTGCTGTTCGGCGGCACCGAGCTGCTCGGCCACCTGCCGGTGTACGGGGTGTTCCTGGCCCTGCTCGTCTACGGGTCCCAGGCGCAGACGGCTCCGCTCGTGCGCTGGCTGCCGGCGCCGGTCGGGCCGACCCGGCCGCGCCGGCGGGTCCCGGCGGTCGCGGCCCGCTGACCCCCAGACGCGATCTTGGAGTCCGGTGGTCCCCATAGGGGCCATCGGGCTCCAAGATCTCAGCGGAGCAGCGATCGGCGCAGCGGAGCCGTCGCGGCGGCTATGTCTCGCGCAGCCAGGGTCGCAGGGCCAGGTCGGTCGCGCGCTGGACGGCTTCCTGGACCACCGCCGGATCGGTCGGGTTGTCCATGTCCTCGAGCAGCACCTGTAGCGCGCCGGTGATGGCGCCCACGAACGCCCCGGTGAGCGCGGCGGCGGTCACCTCGTCCAGTTCGTCCGGGAACGCCGCCGCCAGGTGCCTCGCGATCTCCCGCTGCGCCGCGACCTGCACCTGCAGGGCCCGCCCCCGCACCGCCGGCACCGTCTGGATCAGGCGCATGCGCAGCGCGGCCAGGCGGCTGGCCATCTCGTCGCTGTCCTCGCCGATCAGGCGGAGCGCCCGCAGCAGCACCTCGGCCGGCCGCTCGTGCTGGTCGCGGGTGGCGATGGCGTCGACCGCGGCGCGGACCCGGGCGTCGGACTCCGGGAACACCAGCTCCTCCTTGGTCGGGAAGTAGCTGAAGAACGTGCGGGTGCCGATCTCCGCCGCGGCGGCGATGTCCGCGACCGTCGTCTCGTCGTAGCCCTGGCTCTCGAACAGCTCGGTCGCGGCGTCGACGAGCGCCTGCCGGGTGCGGGCCCGCTTGCGGTCACGGAGAGACATGGGCGCCAGCATACGACACTCAACGCAGGTCGGCAGTCATTGCAATTTTGCACTCGATGCAGTTACGGTCGACGGGTGACCCCTCCCAGCGTCCTCATCTCCGGTGCCGGCGTCGCCGGCCCCACCGTCGCGTACTGGCTGGCCCGGTACGGGTTCCGGCCGACGGTCGTCGAGCGCGCGCAGGGCGTTCGCTCCAGCGGCAACCCCGTCGACGTGCGCGGCCCGGCGCTGCCGGTCGCGGAGGCGATGGGGATCGTGCCGAGCCTGCGCGAGGCGGCCACGAGTGCCACGGCGATGAGCGTGCTGGCGGCGTCCGGCCGTCAGATCGCGCGGATCGCGATGCCGGCGGCGAACCGCGGCCCTGACCGCGACGACGCCGGTGAGGTCGAACTTCCGCGCGGCGACCTCGCCGCGGCCCTGTTCCGGGCGGCGAGAGACGACGCCGAGTTCCTGTTCGACGACACCGTCGTCGCGCTGGACCAGGACGGCGGCGGCGTCGACGTCACGTTCGACCGCGCCGCACCGCGCCGCTTCGACCTGGTGATCGGCGCCGACGGGCTGCACTCCGCCGTGCGCCGCCTCGCGTTCGGCCCGGAGCACGCGTTCATGCGCCACCTTGGCGTCTACGTGGCCACGCTGCCGCTCGGCGAACCCGCCGACGACCCCGACACGGTGCTCATGTACAACACGCCGGGCCGGCTGGTGTCGGTGCACCCGTCCCGGTCGAAGGCGCTGATCGCGTTCATCTACCGCAGCCCCGAGGTCGCCGGATTCGACCACCGCGACACCGCCCAACACAAGCGGCTCGTGACCGAGGCGTACGCCGGCCTCGGCTGGCGCGTGCCCGACCTGCTCGACCGCCTGCGGGCCACCGACGACCTGTACTTCGACGCGGTGAGCCTGGTGCACCTGCCGGCGTGGTCGCGCGGCCGGGTCGCGCTGCTCGGTGACGCCGCGTCGTGCGTGTCCCTGTTCGGCGACGGGTCGAGCCTCGCCATGGCCGGAGCGCACACGCTCGCCGAGGCGCTTGCGGCCGATCCGGCCCAGCATGAGCGTGCGTTCCAGCGGTACGAGGCGGCGCACCGGCTGCTGGTCGAGCCGAAGCAGCGCCGGGTCAACCGGGCCGCGGCGCTGCTGATCCCGAAGACCCGGCTCGGCCTCGGCGCCCGGAACCTGCTGGCCCGGATGTGGCGCGGGAGGGTCTGAGCGGTACGCAGAACTGCGTATGGAGGCGGGTCGGGCGGTCCTGCTCTCCTGTCCGGGATCCGAATCCCGTACGTCAGGAGAGTGAGAGTCATGAATTCCCTTCGGGTGCGGCTGGCCGCCGGTCTGGTGCTGATGTTCGCCAGCCTCGCGGCGGCCCTCGTGCCGGTGGCCGCGCCGGCGTCGGCGGGGCCGCCGCCGCTGTGTATCACCGAGGCCGACACGTACAAGACCAACCAGACGATCCACGCGTACTCGTTCAAGTCCTGTGACGACGGCGCGCCGGTCGGCCAGAGCATCAGCCTGGAGATCCAGGTCTGTGACCAGTTCGGGTGCGGATGGGCCACGTGGAAGTCCGGCGTCGGCAACGTCAGCTACACCTGCCCCGGCACGTTCTACGCCCCCTTCCGCAGCTCGCGCCTGCGGTCGAAGATCGTGTACTGCACGTACTTCTGATCCGGTTGCCGGACCGTGCTGCCACAAACCGACGCCGTCGCGGCGTTTCTGGAAGGACCGGTCCGACAGCTGAAAGTGTGTTCACGTGACGTTCGACGAGTTCGTTGCCCACCGGCTCGGCGCCCTCCTGCGCTATGCCACGGTGGTGACCTGCGATCCGCACCTGGCCGAGGACATCACCCAGGAGGTCCTGGTGCGGGCCCGCGCACGGTGGGGGCGCATCTGCCGCCTCGACGCTCCCGAACGGTACGTCAAGCGCATGGTCCTCAACGAGTTCCTGTCCTGGCGGCGGCGCCGGGCGGCGAGCGTGGTCCCGCTGGCCCGCGAGCAGTTGGATCTGCTCGCCGGGCCGGCGGCCGACCCGGCCGCCGCCGTGGACGAGCGCGACGCGGTGCTGCGGGTGGTGGCGGGACTGCCGCCCAAGCAGCGGGCCGCCGTGGTGCTGCGGTTCTACGAGGACCTGCCCGACGACGAGATCGCGGACCTGCTCGGCTGCCGGACCGTCACCGTACGGAGTCTGATTTCGCGGGCGCTGGCGACCCTCCGCCGGTCGCTGCCCGCCCGGTTGGTGGCGACCATGGGAGAGCAGCAATGAACGGAACGACCGAGGACCTGTTGCGGCAGGCGTTGCGGCGGCAGGCCGAGCGCGCCGTCGACCCCGACCGGGTGCGCGCCGCGCTGCCGGCGCGGGCCGCCCGCCGGACCCGCCGCCGGTACGGATCGCTGGCCGGGGGACTGGTCGCCGCGGCGGCGCTGACCGCGTTCGCGGTGCCGGTGCTCTCGCTCGACGACGCCGGTCCGGGCGGCGGGGCTGGCCGCGGCACCGACGGCCTCGCGGCACCGGGCTCACCCTCCGTCTCGGCGCCGGCGGCGGCTCCCGCGCGCGACATGCCCGACGCCGTCGCGATGCGGTACAAGCCGACGTGGCTGCCGGCCGGTCTGCGCGAGCGGGCGCGCCAGCTGGCGGTGGGTCCGGGCAACCCGTACGACGGGCCGGTGCGGATCTGGAAGCGGGCGGGCGCGCCGGCCGGGTTCGACACCGGCGGTTCGCGGCTGGAGTTCGCGGCCATCGGGTTGAAGGACGGCAAGGACCAGTTCGGCGACGAGGGCACGCCCGTCGACATCAACGGCAGGCCCGGCCGGCTCGCCGGCGCCGACTCGTCGGACGGCAAGGCGTACGTGCATTGGCTGATAGAGCCGCAGACCGTGGTCTTCATCCACAACGTCGGCCTGGCCCTCACCACGGACGACCTGCTGCGGATCGCCCGCTCGGTGCAGCCCGACCCGGCGACGGTGGCGATGCCGCTGCGGTTCGGCTGGCTGCCGGACGGGATGGCGCCGTTCTCCGCCCAGTTCGCGGGCGACTCCGCCACCGCGTGGCAGCTCGAGGTGAGCGCGCTGCGGCCGCCGGACGCCAACCCGGTGCCGCCGTCGGACAAGGCGTCGAAGGAAGGCATGGACAGCGGGGAGCGCTGGGTCTACGCGCGACTCGGCCGGGGCACCGACGCCCCGGACGGCGGGGAGTCCATTGTGGTCGGTGGACGGCCGGCCCGCCTGGTCTGGCGGCCGATCGGCAACGGCGTGCCCGGTGAGCACACGTACGTGGTGGTGCCGCTGGGCTCCGGGCTCACACTCACCGTGTTCGCGATCGTGCCGGACCTCTCCCGCGCCGACCTGGAGCGGATCGCCGGCGGCATCGAGGTCGGCGCGGTACCGGACCTGAGCTGGCTCGGCGCCTGACCTGTCTGTCGCGGCGGCCCGGTCAGAGCTCGCGGTAGGTGGCCTCGTCGAAGTCGGCATAGGCGCCGTCGGCCCCGATGTCCTGCACCCACAGGCCGACGAAGGCACCGGTGAAGCCCCACACCTCCGGTTCACCGTCGACGATCTGGGCGGCGTACTCGTCGGAGAGGATCGTCGCGTCCAGTTCGACGCCGAGGTCCTGCCACGGCCCGGATCCGCCGGGCGTGTACGCGAAGCGGACGACCGGCCCGTCGAACGTCACCCGCAGGCCGACCCGGTCGACCCCGGTGACGTCGACGCGGTGCCCCGCTGCAGCCGGCCGGCCGGCGTCGCAGGTGAGCACCTCCAGCACGGTGCAGCCGTCGTCGTCGGCGGTGAGGTACGCGTAGTGCCAGTTCCGCGTGTTGTAGTACGCGGTGACGCCGGCCAGCTGCCGGAAGTTCGCCGGCCGGAACTCGACCACAGTGGACAGTTCGCAGTGCCGGGCGGTGACCCGCCGCGCCACGAGGCTCGGCCGCTGCCGCCCGACCGGCGACTGTCCACCGTGGATGCGCAGGTGCGACGGCCGGCTCGTGAGGTCGACCCAGTCGGGCGTGGCCGGGCGGCGCAGCGTCGACCAGTCCGGGCCGAGCGCCGGCGCGTCGAAGTCGTCGCGCTCGGCCGATGCGGCCGATGCGGCCGATGCGGGCGATGCGGCCGATGCGGGCGGCGCCGCCTGCGCCGCCTGCGCCCGCGTCTGCGCCGCCTGCGCCTGCGCCCGCGTCTGCGGCGCCTGCGCCTGCGGTGCCTGCGGCGCCTGCGCCGGCCCGGTCCGCGCGTCGGGCGGCGCGGGCACGACCTCGGCGGGCACCGCGCCGTCGATGCGCGGCCAGCCGTCGTCGGACCAGTGGACCGCCTGGATGGCCGTCTCGCGCCCGAGCACGCACCGCCGGTGCGGCGGGTACGGCCGGCCGACCAGATGGGCGAGGTACCAGTGGCCGCGCGGCGTGCGCACCAGGCTGCCGTGGCCGGCCTTCTGCAGGGTGAGTTCGGGACTGTGGTACGAGCTGAGCATCGGCCCGGCCGGGTCGGGCTCGTACGGGCCGAACAGTGTCCGCGCCCGGGCCACCGTGACCTGATGCTCGTAGCTGGTGCCACCCTCGGCCGTCACCAGGTAGTACCAACCGGCGTGCCGGTACAGGAGCGGGCCCTCGGTGAGGCCGGCGGCGGTCCCGGTGAAGATCAGCCGTTCGGTGCCGACCAGCCGGCGCGCCGCCCTGTCGTACTGCTGGATCCGGATGCCGGCGAACCGGTTGTGGCCGGGCCGCCAGTCGGCCGTCATCCACAGCATCCAGGTGGTGCCGTCGGCGTCGTGGAACAGCGACGAGTCGAAGCCGCGGGCGTGCAGGACCACCGGGTCCGACCACGGTCCCGCAATGTCGGTCGCGGTGGTCAGGTAGTTCTGCGGATCCCAGTAGCCGCTGGCGAAGCTCGACACGTCGGTGTAGAGGAGGTGGAACGTTCCGTCCACGTAGGACAGGTTGGGGGCCCACACTCCGCAGGAGTCGTCGGCGCCGGTGAGGTTGAGCAGCCGACGCTCGGTGAGCACGCCCCCGAGCGGTCGCCAGTGCACGAGGTCGGTGGAATGGTGCAGCCGCACACCGGGGTACCACTCGAACGTCGACGTCGCGATGTAGTAGTCGGTGCCCACCCGCAGGATCGACGGGTCGGGGTGGAAACCGGGGAGGACCGGGTTACGGATCAACCCCTCACCGGCGGCACCACGCGAGTCGGTGGCGGCGCTCGTCGCAGTCGTCATGTCGTCCCCCTCGACGCTCCTCGCCGGGCTTTCGAAAGAGCGCCGAAAGAAGACCCGGACCAGACCATTCACGGTAGCCTTCCTGCCGATCAAAAAACAGCCTTGACCAAGGCAGTAACGCGGTCGTAGCCTGCCCGACACCACTCGAAACATTCCGAAACTGGGTCCCGGCTCATTCCCGGAAGGGACAGCTCATGACCACCCCACTCCGTACGCCGCACGCGACGACTGATCGCCGGGCGACGATGGCCGAGGTGGCGGCTGCTGCCGGGGTGTCGGTGCCGACGGTGTCGAAGGTGGTCAACGGGCGCCCGGACGTGGCTGCGGCCACCCGGCGGCGGGTCGAGGAGGTGTTGCGCGAGCGGGGTTACAGCCTGCCGCACGCCCGGTCGCGGGATCGGGTGGGTCTGATCGACCTCGTGTTCGTCGACCTGGGCAGCCCGTGGGCGATGGAGATCCTCGCCGGCGTCGAGGAGGTGACCCACCGGGCCGGTACCGGGGTGGTGGTGTCGGCGGTGCACGGGCGCAGGCGGACCCGGCCGCATCGGCGTTGGTTGGAGAACCTGGCGGCGCGCCGGTCCGACGGCGTGCTGCTGGTGCTGTCGGAGTTGTCGCCGGCGCAGCAGGCGCATCTGGCCAATCTGGGTATTCCGGTGGTGATCGTG
>Ga0111538_10004130_pt1 | contig 20235 bp, 17 predicted proteins | sample SoiMethybrSBSTD1_FD_79669 | JGI IMG/M metagenome (GOLD analysis project Ga0111538, IMG submission 79669) | Bulk soil microbial communities from a Populus tree surrounding site in Tennessee, USA - Soil MetaG P. TD hybrid SBSTD1 (version 2)... | ecosystem: Environmental > Terrestrial > Soil >... | reverse complement strand
GCGATTTGGACGGTGGCGATCGGCGCCGACGGCAAAGGCGGAAAGCCTTCTCTATTGGCGCAAAGTCCGCTGCTCGAAGGCGCCGACGGCTTGGCCTTTGATCGCAACGGCAAGCTCTGGGTTACGGCGAACGAGCGCAATGCTCTCGTCACAGTCTCGCCGGATGGGCAGGTGCAGGAGATCGCAAAGAACGACAGCCGCGGGCCACTGGAATTTCCCGCCGCCATAGTCTTCATCGGCGATACCGCATATATCGCGAACTACGATACGCCGCGCCGTGACAACATGGATGCGAACGGCAAGACCGCCCTTGACGGCACCGGCGCATCGATCGCCCGGATCACACCCTAGGCTGGCCGTGGCGCTGCTCTCTATCGAAGGCGTCGGCAAGGAATATTTCGCGCGCGGCCGGCGCGTCGTCGCGCTCGACTCCATCAACCTCGACATCGCCGAGGGCGAGTTTGTGACGATCGTCGGGCCGTCGGGTTGCGGCAAGTCGACCATGCTCAATCTGATCGTCGGTCTGCTGCGCGCAAGCTCCGGCCGCATCACTTTCCGCGGGGCTCCCATCGATGGCATCTGCACTAAGATCGGCTATGTGACGCAAAAGGACAATCTTCTACCCTGGCGCACCTTAGTCGAAAACGTGGAGATCGCCCTGGAGATCAGAGGAGTCGACGGCGCCACGCGCCGTTCGCGGGCGCGGGAATTCATCGAGCGCGTCGGCTTGAGCGGCTTCGAAGAGCATTATCCGCACGAGCTTTCCGGCGGCATGCGCCAGCGCGCCAATATCATACGCACCTTGATCTACGATCCCGAGCTGATTCTGATGGACGAACCCTTCGGTCCGCTCGACGCCCAGACGCGCATCGTGTTGCAGGACCAGCTCTTGAAACTTTGGTTCGCGTCGAAGAAAACCATCATCTTTATCACCCATGATTTGATCGAAGCGATCGCCCTGGCCGATCGGGTCGTGCTCATGTCGTCGCGCCCGGGCAGGATCAAATTCATCGAGCAGGTTAAAATTCCACGGCCACGAGATGTATTTCAGATCCACGACAGCCCGGAGTTTCATTCTTCCTACGAAAAATTGTGGCAAGAACTGCGCCCGGAAGTGAACTTGACAGACGCTTAGAAAAGGAGACTTTCTCATGAAGCTTGTCACGACTGTTTTCCTAACAGTGCTCTGGTGTCTCGGTTGGATTGCTATACCCGCTCATGCCCAAGCGCCGCGAAAAGTGAAAATGACCATCCCTGTCGTCGCGCATTCGATGACGCCGGTTTACCTCGCCCAGAGCCGGGGTTTTTTCGCCGATGAGAAGCTCGATCTCGATATCACTTCCACGGGCGGCGGCGGGCCCGACATCCGCGCGCTCATCGCCGGCGATGTGGAATTCAGCTTCACCACCGGTGACAACGTCATTCTCGCGCACCAGGAGGGCAAGCGATTGCTAATGGTTATGAGCGGCCTCAACAAGGTTTTTATCAATTGGGCGATGCACCGGGAAGCAGCTAAAGCGAAAGGCGTCAGCGAATCCATGCCGTTGGCCGAGAAAATCAAATTGCTCAAGGGCCTGACCGTGGGCGTCACCAATCCCGGCGCGCTGACAGCGCACCTTGCCGCGTTCGTCATTCGCAAGGCGGGCTACAATTCGCAGCAAGACGTACAGATCATTCCCATCGGTGCCGGGCCGACCTGGCTCGCGGCGTTGGAAAATCGCAAAGTGGATGTTGCCCTGACCGCGCCGCCCGTGCCCGAGACCGCGATCAGCCGAGGCTTCGCGATCATGTTTATCAACAACGCCAAAGGCGAAGATCCGTCGATACCGGAATTTCTCATGGAAAATCTCGTCGCCCGTCCCGAGACCGTGGCGAAAGAGCCTGATTTAGTCCGGCGCATGGTGCGCGCCCTGACCAGGGCCAATCAATGGGCGCTCAAGAGCACGCCGGAACAGGTCGCCGAAGCTCTGAAACCTGCATTGGGCAAAACGCCGCCGGATCTGCTCCTGGCCGGCGCCGCTGCAGTGCTGCCGGCGTTGAGCCCGGACGGCCGTACCACGGAACGCAGCTTCCAAGTCACCCAAGACATCCTGGAACAGGCCGGAATCCTGAAGAAGCGCACGTCCTACGCTGAGCTCGTCACCAACGAGTTTCTGAGCAAATGATCGGCCGCGGACGACTGTTTATTTACCGGCTGGTCTTTGGTCTGGTTCTTGTGGCGGTCTGGGAGTTCAGTTCCGGGAGAGTGATCGATCCCTTCTGGGTGTCGAGTCCATCCAAGGTTTTCGTTTATCTCTACGAAGTGTTTGCCGATGGCTCGATCTTCGGCCATCTCGGCATCACGCTTTACGAAACGTTCGCGGGCTTTTTCATCGGTTCGGTTTTCGGCATTAGCCTCGGTTTCGCCCTCGGACGGCGCGAAGTGCTGGCGCAAATCCTCGATCCCTATGTGGTCGCCTTCAACGGTATCCCGCGCATCGCGCTGGCGCCGCTATTTATCATCTGGTTCGGTATCGGCCCGACTTCCAAAGTTATTCTAGTAGTGAGCGTGGTGTTCTTTCTGACCTTTTTCAACACCTATGCCGGCGTCAAAGGCGTGGACGCCGAGCTTAAGAACATCCTGCGCATTATGGGCGCGACCGAGCGGCAGATTCTCATGAAGGTTACGTTGCCGGCGATTGTCCCGTGGATCACCACCGGTCTGAAGATCAGTCTGCCCTACGCCATTGTCGCCGCCGTCGTCGGCGAATTCATCGCCGCCAGCAAAGGGCTCGGTTATCTGATCAATTACAATACATCGCTGTTTTCGACCACCGGCGCGCTCGGCGGGATCCTCGTTCTCGCAATGGTGGTGGTCATCTGTAACGAAGTGATCAATCGCGCGGAGTCGTATCTACTGCGCTGGCGTCCTCGCGAGGAACGCAAGAGTGAAGGTGAGTTGTATTGAAGGTGTACAATGGTTGTTTCCCGGCTTGGCTATGCCGGGCAATCGTGCAACGTTGTTCCAAATGTAAGCTGCCGATCCTGCCGTCCCGTTCAACGCCTTACACAACAAGTGCTGCAGTTGATCTGTGAATTTAGGGCAAAACCAGGTCGTTTTGAATTGAATCAGGCATGAAAGAGCCCGGATTACGCCGGAATGACAGGAACAACAGTCTTCCAGTCGACCAATTCAGAACTCCTGGGTTAGAGACGAAGGTCGTTTACTCCGATAAGCGGGATTAAGAATTTTCATCGTGGTATACTAACGTCCACGAATCCGGTGGCGACACATTGGCGGGATAATGTTCAATCCTTCACAAAAAGTTGGTTTCTTGATGCTGATCGGCGCCATCCTAGGGGGCTGCGCTTCTGTTAAAGAAGCCGGTCGAACGATCGGTCATACGACTCGTGATGTCACCAAAGAAATCGGTCATGGTGCTCGGGACGTTACGAGAGAGATCGGTCACGGTACACGAGATGTTGTGAGAGAGATCGGCGAGGGGACTCGTGGCGCGGCGAAAGCTGTCAGCGAGGAAACAAAAAAAGTCGTGAAACCGACGAATAGCCCGTCAGAGTATTAAAAACGTAAATCTGACCTGGCAAGGACGAACCTGCCATTTTATCGCTCCTGACCTATCCTTCCAGTAACTCCAAAGCGTAGATCGCCAGCCCTTCGGCTACCGAAGTAAACTCCTGGCCGACCCGTATCGGAACTTTGGCGCCGAATTTGTCCTCAAAAATTCTTCTGATCGCCGGGACGAACGATGAACCGCCGGTCATGAACACCGCGTCGACATCCTTCGCCGTGACCTGACAGTGCTCGAGTAGGCGCTCGACGCAGTCCCTAATTTGTCGCAGCTCTCGATCGATCCAGCCCTCGAACTCCTCCCGGCGCACGCTCTCGTCGATCGCAATCGCTGGTTCACGAAAGCGGAATTCACTGACTGCGCTGTGAGAGAGCCGGCATTTGGTTTTTTCGACGGCTTGATAGAGTCGATAGCCAAGATCGTTGTCGACCAGTTCGATCAGGGCGGCGATTTTTTTTGGCTCCAGCGCTTGAAAGAGAATTTGGCGCAGCAGATCCAGGTTCTTGCGGGTCTTCAAAAAGGATAAGTAATGCCAACGTTCCAAATGTTCATAGAGCCAGTTCGGTACGGGCAAGATATTTCCGAACTGAGATTTGTATTCTGAGCCCAAGCCGAACATCGGCGCGACGAGGCGGCGCACGAGCTTGCTATCGAAGGCATCCCCGGCAATGCCGACGCCGTCGGTGCCGAGGACTTGGTTTGCTCTTTCTCTTGCACTCAATGGACCGGATTTCAATTGCACCAGCGAGAAATCACTGGTGCCGCCGCCGAAGTCAGCGATCAGCACCAACTCCTCGTGGTCAAGCTGACGCTGGTACTTATAAGCCGCGGCCACCGGCTCGGGTAAGAATTCCACGTCGGTGAAACCGGCACTGGCAAAGGCGTTGCGCAGTCGAGCGACGGCGAACTGGTTGTCGCCTTCGTCTTTGGTGCCGCTGAAATGTACCGGGCGGCCGACAACGAGCGTAGTTCCTAAATCGCCGAACTGCGTTTCGGCGGACTTTCGTAGATAGCGGATCAGTATGCCGATCAGCTCTTCGAGCGAGTAGGTTTCGCCGAAAATTTGCGTCTGGGTAAACAGGCGGCTGGCGAGATACGACTTGGTCGATTGGATGAGTCGCCCCGGTATTTTAGCGCTGAGGTAACTCTGGATCGCGTCGGGTCCGGCGACCACACGGTACTTGCGCGATGCGGCAGCTTCGTCCTCATCGAAATAAATAACCGAGCGAAACGTCGCGTCGCCGCTGAACTGTGCCAGCCGGACACTTCCGTCCGGTGCAGCGTAGGCGAGGGCACTGTTGGTCGTGCCGAAGTCTAGTCCGAAGGCTTTGGGCAAGTCGATCTCCGTCGTCAAGTTCAATGATCAGGGATTTGTTCGCGGCTGGTAGCGCGACACGCTGTCGTGCCTTATTCTACCATTGCCCGAGGCAATTCTTAAAATGAGGGCCGACTTGGCCCGACGAACCGGCTATTTTTTTGGCGCCAGATCTTTGGCCGCTGCGGCAGCGAGTGAGAAATCGAAAATCGATTCGGGTTTCAGGTCCGCGCTCACACCGGAAGTGGCGGCAAGCATGGCGAGGTAGGCTTTGCTTTGCTCATCGGTGGGAATACCGTTGCGCGAGAACGTGTCCTTCACGGAATCATAGGCTCTTACGCCTTGGCTGGGGTTGAGCGCCATCCATTGGCTGATGATCTCGCTGTTCTCTGCGCGTTCGGAGTGAGTGTTTTCGAGCCCTTCGATGCTGGCTTTCAGGACCTCCAGCACTTCGCTGCGTTTCGTTTTGATTTTTTCCTCAGTGGCGGCGAGACCGGCTTGGGGAATCTGCAAGATCGTTCCCATATGCAACAGGCGCTTAAAGCCCATCTCTTCGCCTTTCAAATCGAGGGGGGCAGCAATGATCGCCGCGTCGGCGATTCCTTTATGCATCGCGATCAGGCGATCGGTCGAGCTTATGACCGAGACGATCGTTGTCTTGGGACCAAGACGGTAACGGTCGATCAAAAATTGAATATAGTAAGAAGTGAGATTGCCAAAGCCGCTGGCGGCAATCTTCTTGCCGGCCAAGTCGTTGACCGTGGCGATATCCGGGCGAGCGAGGAGTATGTGTTGCAACTTCACCGAAGCGAAAAAAATCACTTTGGCGGGCGCGCCTCGAGCGGTCGCGGTAGCGATCGTACTGGGAATAGTCGTGTAGTCCACTGAACGGTTGAGCAAAGCGGGAGCGGTCAGACTCGCGTTCATCTGAATCATTTCCACGTCGAAGCCGCGCTTGGTGAAAAAGCCCTTTTTTACGGCTATATAAATCGGCAGATAGCTCAGTGACGGTGACGCCGTGGCGATTCTGATTTTAGTTTTGCTTCGGGTTTGCGCCCAAACGGCCGGCGGGACGCCGAAGACTGCGATAATTAGAATCATTCGAAAGAACGCTTGCAAGCGGTGCTTCATGGATCGGTGCTGCGGCCTGGTCGTCTTTGCCTTTGGCGCTATTGTAAAGCGTGGTTACTCTCACCGCGCGAGGCGAAACGGAGGGTAGTTCAAAGGCCAGTGCACTGAGCGCAAACATCGTTCTTCGCTTGGTGGGAGAGCGGACGGGCGTGATTTATCGCCGTTCTAGGCTTTGAAGTGACACTCAGCCCTTACTCTAGGCGTTTATTGCACGTTGATGCCAACTTTTTGCCATTTAGTCACCGGCAATTAGCTCCCGCTGTTCGATAATCCATTCATTATTCAATCGTTACGCTTCACGAGGCGATGGCACGGGGCTTGAATTGAATCGGCTGGCTGGATTCAATTTGCCGCGCCTGGCCGTGAACCGCGGCGAAACTGACGATAGTTCCATGAAGTCGACGCAATTGGCGAAAAAGGTATTGAAGCAAACTTGTTCAGAAGCGTGAACGCCCCATAACCAACTGACTCCATGCAAAGTAACTTTCATTCAAGCCTTCGCGCGCGCTTGATCCACTTGGTTCTTCTCGCCGTGCTTCCGGCCCTCGCCGTCATCATTTATAGCGCCAACGAACAACGGATCACAGACAGTCAAGCAGCGCGGCGCGACGCGCTCAAACTAGTGCGCATCGTTTCCACGAGCCAGCAGCGGCTCATCGACAGCACGCAACAGCTGCTTGTCGCGTTATCTGTGCTTCCCGAGGTACGCGCACATAACAGCTCTACGTGCAGCGATCTTTTTAGCCGTCTGCTCGCTGAATATCCGATGTATGCCAACCTAGGCGCCGCGAATGTTCATGGCGAGCAGTTTTGCGGCGCGCGTCCTGCCAAGATGCCCGTGAATATTTCCGACCGAAGCTATTTCCGGCAGGCGCTACAGCAACGCAATTTCGCCATCGGCGAGTACCAAATCGGCCGCGCTACCGACCGGACGACCTTAAACCTGGCCTATCCGATCCGCGCTCCCGAGGGACGCGTCACCGGCGTCGTTTTCGCTGCGCTGGATTTAGCGTGGTTCCAACAGACCGTCGGTGCGCTCAATTTACCGAGCTATGCTTCGCTTGCCATCTACGATCACCGAGGCATCATACTCGCGCGCTATCCGGACGCTGACCATCTGGTGGGTAAACCTGTCCCAGAAGGTGAGCTTGCTAAAATCGTTTTCGCGCGCGCCGAAGGAGTGGTGGAAGCAGCCGCCCCTGACGGCCAAAGGCGCATCTACGGATTTACCACCATCAGTGATAGCTCCCGCGAGGGACAAATTTTTTTTCATATCGGCGTTCCGATTAGCGTCGCATTAGCCAACGCCGATGGTTTGCTCTGGCGTAATTTGACGGCTCTGTTCTTGGTAAGCTCGCTGGCGCTCCTGGCTGCCTGGTATGGCGGCGATGCGTTCGTCCTCGGTCCATTGAGAAGGTTGCTCGCCGTAACGGAGCGCTTGCGCGCCGGAGATCTCAGCGCGCGTACGGAACTGCCGCACCGAAACGACGAGATCGGCCGTCTCGCCACTTCGTTCGACGAGATGGCAAAAACTCTCCAAGGGCGGCGATCCGAAGCCGTTGCCGCCGAAAAACGTTTGGAGCGGAACCTGCAGCGTCTCAATGCTCTACACGATATCGACATGGCGATCACTTCGACTCTGGACTTGCACGCCGTGTTGAAAATTCTCATGGAAAAGGTCGATCTCGTGCTGCCCGGCGCTGTGGCCACCATTCGACTGATCAGCAAGGAGAGCGGCAAGCTGGAGGCCGTGGTTTGTCGAAACCTTGACGAAACCGAATGGCGCGCCGCCAATTCGGGGTTGCTTCATGAATTCGCCAAGATTGTTTTGGAAAATAAGATTCCCTTAACCGTGGCCAACGCGCAAACCGATCCACGCAACGATAAACGCGAGTTCGCAAAGCGCTTCGGTTTGGTCTCCTACCTCGGTATTCCGCTCGTCGCTAAGGATCAATTGCTTGGACTCATCGCCTTTTACACAAAAGAGGAACACGCCTTCAACGACGACGAGATCGAATTTTTGAGTACCCTGGCGGGTCAGTCCGCGATCGCGATCCAAAATGCAAAGCTCTACGAGGAGACTCGGCGCAGCGAGGCGGAAATATCGGCGTTGCATATGCTTACCGTGGCAGCCACACAATCGTTGGACCTAGATGTGGTACTCCATCAGACGATCCAAAAGATCACGCAGCTGTTCCATTTCGACCTCACCCGCGTGTTTCTTTTTAATGCGGAGATGACTGAGCTAGGCGTAAAAGCCGCTTTCGAGGCTCGGCCGGAATTCTGGCGTGAAGCCAGTTACTTTCGGCGCGGGGAATCTCTCGTTGGACGGGTTGCCGAGACCGGCCAGGCATTTGTCTCCGCCGACATTGCTCACGATCCGCGCTATTGGGAAATGAGCGGAAATCACGGCGCGAGTCAGGCTGGCGCTCATTTCCTGGCGATGTTTCCGATCAAAACGAAACTGAGAGCCTGGGGAGTGCTAGTGTGCGCTGGAACGTTGCCTCGCTTGCTCAAGGCTAACGAAATTAATTTGCTCGAGTCTATGACGAACCAGATCGGCATCGCCGTGGAGAACAGCACCTTGTATCAGCAAACGGCCGCTAAGGCCAAGGATCTCGCCACGCTTTATTCGGTCGCCGGTATCGCCAGCGAGTCTTTGGATATCAACGTCGTTTTGAAAAAGACGATGGAAAAGCTATTGGCGATTTTTAATTTCGACGCGGCGCGAATCTATCTCTGTAATGAAGATAGCGGCGATCTGCACCTGGTCACGCACTACGGCATTCCGCCGGGTGTGCCGCTGGTCGCGGTTTATAAAGCTGGAGAAGGTCGCTTAGGTCGGGCCATCGAAACCGGCGAGGCGATGTATGTCGATGATATGGCCACCGACACGCTCTATAACAAACTGGCTTATAACAAGAATATGTTGAAGGCGGGATTTCACAGCTCATTTCTTATTCCCCTTCGGGTCCGGGGAGAGGGATTGGGTGTGATGAATTTTCTCGGCAAGGAACGCTATCATTTTTCTGAAGCTGATATTCAACTGATCAATGCCATCGCCGACCATCTGGGTGTGGCGGTGGGGAACGCGCGGCTCTTTTCCCAAGTGAATAAGAAAACCATTGAGCTCGAAACCGCGAGCAAGGGGAAAGACGAGTTTCTCGGGGTCATCTCCCATGAATTGAGAACGCCGCTGAACGTCATCAAGGGATATACGGAAATCATGATGCAAGGCGTGCTCGGCGAAATTACTCCGGGGCAAAGAAAGGCCGTTGAAACGATCAGCAATCAGTCGAGGGAGCTGTTCAACATGATCAACGGCGTGTTGCAAGTGACCCGGATCGAGGCCGACGCCGTTCGCGCGGCTTCCTGGGAAGTGAATCTGGTGCAACTCCTGGATGAACTACGATTGAACTACAACATTCCATTCGGCCGAGATTTGACCGTTAACTGGGACTACCCGGCGGACCTGCCGATCCTTTGGACGGACGATGAAAAATTGAAGGCGGTGATTCAGAATCTGATAAACAACGCGATCAAGTTCACCGAAAAAGGAAAAGTCACTGTTGCCGTGCGCCACTTGGCGCGGACACGCGCGATAGAACTCAAGATCAGCGATACCGGCATCGGGATTCCGAAAGAAAAAGTAGAAACTATTTTCGACATGTTTCAGCAGGTGGACAGCTCGGCGTCGAGGAAGTTCGGCGGCGTCGGATTGGGACTCTATATCGTCCGAAAGTTTACCGAGCTGCTTGGTGGAACCGTCGTCGTGGAAAGTGAGTTTGAACGGGGTTCGACGTTTACCGTAACGCTGCCGATCCAAGCCGTCGCGCCCGCCCAACCGAAGCGTAAAGGGGAACTGCCGCGCGACGGCGCGCTGGACTTTTGAACGCTCCCGATGTCCGACCTGGGGTGCGACTAATTTGATTTGAGCGCTCTTTAACTCTCCTCTAAGTCCTGTTTAAATTCCCTCAAAGTTTACGCGCTTAGGAGCCGAGGCTTTTACCATGAACGGACCGATGTCCGGTGATATTTTCCCCGCGCGCGAGGCAATCGATTTGATCGATCAGATCGATCTTGGTTTGCCTCTCGAAATTCCACCGTTGCCGCCGGAAGCCGAACCGAAGAATGTGCCCACCGAAGAGCATCGCTGGCTTTTAGGAGAAATCGCCCGTCTCAAGAAAGAAAAAAACGCTTACATTCTGGCGCACAACTATGCGCCGTCGGACATCCAGGACGTCTCCGACGCGGTCGGCGATTCGCTCTATTTGGCGCAGAAGGGCGCCGAGTCGGACGCGGAAATCTTGCTCGAAGCTTCCGTCCTGTTCATGAATCAAATTCTCGCGATTATGAAAAAGCCGCACCAGCGCGTGCTCGCGCCCGATCTCGGCGCGCTCTGTTCCCTCGCCGCTCACGCCGACGTCGACAAGATCCGCCGCTGGAAGCAGGAGCATCCCGACGGTATCGTGATCAGTTACGTGAACACGTATTTAGACGTGAAGGCGGAGAGCGACTACTGTTGCGCCTCGGCCAATTCCGCTCAGGTCATTCTCCACGTGTTGGAATATTCGGAGCCGAGCCAGCCGATTCTTTTTCTGCCGGATGTTTATTTAGGATTCTACGCGGCGAAATTATTAGAGCAGCAAAAACAACCGCTGGACCGGCTATGGCTGATGATGGGCGCGTGCCACGTGCACGATCGCATTCGTCCCTATCATGTCGAGCAGCAACGGCGCTCCTATCCCAACGCAGCAGTGGTGGTCCATCCCGAGTGCGGCTGCACCAGCGCTTGCATGCGCCAGATGGCGCAAGAGAAAACGCCTGTGGAGATGATGCAGTTTCGTTCGACCCAAGGGATGGTGCAATTCGTGCGCGACACGCCGCAAAAAGTCGTCATCATGGCGACCGAGGTCGGGAATATTTATCCACTTTCAAAAGCGGCGCCGGACAAGACTATCGTACCGGCGAGCCGTGAGGCTGTATGCGCCTTCATGAAGCAGAATACCTTGCGCAAAGTGTGTCAATCCTTGCGCGACGGTGTTCATGAGATTAGTGTGGCGCCGGAGCTGGCCGCGCGCGCTCGGGTCCCCATCGAGCGCATGTTGAAAATTCGCTGAATCACTATTGGTTCGTAATTCCGGCGCGGCCAATCGGGAGGCATTCCATGAGCAGGACATCGATCGAGATCGTCAATCCGGTAGGAGTCGGCGCGAGCAAACAAACCGGTCTGGCCCGGCGCAAGCACGATTCGCTGCGCGGATTGCGCGTCGGCTTGCTCGACAACAACAAACCCAATGCCGATAAGTTTCTGCAATTTGTCGGTGATCTGCTCAAGCGGCGACAGGGCGATTTCGAGCTCGTGGCGCTACGCAAAATGAGCCGGACCGAGGCGGACTGCTTGCCCGAGCTGATCGGGCGCTGCGATGTCGTGATCAACGCCTTTGCCGATTGAGGCTCGTGCACGTCGTGGAGTGTCCACGACTCCGTCAAACTCGAAAGCGCGGCGATTCCGACCGCCACGATCGTCACCGACGAGTTTTTTACCCTGGCTCAGAGCGAGTCGCAAAATCGCGGCATGGCCGATTTGCCTTTGGTGAAAGTGCCGCACCCGGTGGGATCGATTGCTCTCGACCGATTACGCTTGTTGGCGGAGTCGACGGTTGACGTGATTGCGGTGCAGTTGCTGCGCAATAATAAATTTACTGACGGTGCGAGGGCGATAAGCCGTTCGAACGGCGCTTATTCCGATTCATTGGCTACGGTTTCAATCGAGCCCGCCGAATTATTCAGCGAGATGATCGAACGCGGCTGGAGCGACGGTCTGCCGGTTCTGCCGCCGACGCGGGCGGCGGTTGAAAAAATGGTCGCGGCTAGCGGATTGGATTGGCACTTTTCCCTCGGCGCGATGCCGCCACTAAACGGTAGGGCGACCATTGAAAAGCTTGCTGCCAACGCGGTGATGGCTGGCTGTTTGCCGGAATATTTTCCGCTGGTTGTCGCGGCGACAACGGGTGCGTTGCTGCCGGGATTTAATCTCGACGGCGTGCAAACCACCACCGGCAACGTCGCGCCGATGATTATCGTCAACGGGCCGTGCCGCCAGCGCATAAAAATCAATTCGGGAGCGAATGTCCTCGGCCCGGGATGGCGCGCCAATGCGACCATCGGCAGAGCGCTGCGATTGATTATGACCAATATCGGTGGGGCGATTCCCGGGCAATTCGACAAGTCGACGGTCGGACAGCCGGCCAAGTACACCTTTTGCTTCGGGGAGAACGAAGAGGCGAGTCCGTGGCAGCCGCTCCATGCTGAGCGCGGTCTCGATATGAATTGCGATACGGTTAGCGTCACGGGTTGCAGCGGTGTGTATAGCGCCGTCGATATGGCGAGCCAGACGGCCAAGGGACTGCTCAAGACCTTCGCGCTGACGATGACCGGCGGTTTGGCGAGCGGGGTGACCGCGACGGAAGTTCTAATCGTAATTTGTCCGGAGCACGCGGCGATTTTCGCTGCCGGCGGATACTCAAAAGATGCTATTCGTCAGGAATTGTTTGCCATGGCGAGACTGCGTCATGAAAAGATTTCGGATGAAAATCTCGAACTGTTGTCCAAACGGCGGCCGCGCTGGTTTCAAAAAAATGGCGCAGCTGGTGAAATTGGCGCCGTGGACCGGCCGGAGGATATTTGGCTCGTCGTCGCCGGGGGAGCGGGCGCCAAATCGGCGTATCTGCCAGGACGCACCGGAACACATATGCAGACTGTGGCGGTGATGCCGGAACGGTTGGAATGACCGAGTATTGGAATGGTGGAATAACCGGTGTTTCAATGAATCGAGGCAAATCATTCCTGGGCGTTGTCTGGTTGGCTGGGTTCGCTCTGGTGGCGCAAAACGCATTTGCGCTCGGGCTCGCGAAGGATCAAGTAGTTCCGCTCAATATCGGCGGCAAATTGGCGCGTGTCGAAGCGTTGCTCGGCAACAAAGTGCCGGCGGCGATATGGGATCCGCCGTACACAACGATGGCAGCCAAGGAAGGTTACAAACTGCTCGTGGATCTGGCGCCGATGGACGTGCCCTATCTGCGCAATATCGTCGCGGTTTCAGAGAAGTCTTTGCGCGAAGATTCGCGCACCGTGTCGCGATTCGTCGCGGCGCGGGCTGAAGGGATGCAGTTTAATCGCAACAAGTCGAAGATCTTGGCCAAGTACTTGCGCATGCCATTGGAGAGAAAACCGCGCGATGATTGAGGAAGGTTACGAAACCTATCGCCAGATGATGCTCAAGAAGCCGTACACCGATCCGAGCGCGATGAAAATTCTAACAGCGATGATCGCCGAAACGAATCCCAAAGCAAGGAACATCGACCCGGCATCACTGGTCGATTCGTCTTTCGTCGTGCAGCTGGAAAGAGAAGGAGTTTTTGATCGATGAGTCTCTGGCAACGGCGGATCTAATGCCAGAACGACTTATTGCGGATCTTCTTGCAGGCGCCCGATCACGCGGCGCCAAATTCTTGCGTCAGCGATAGGTTGCCCTTGTTTTGACTCGGTATGCGCGAGCTTGCGGTTCTTTTGGTGAAGTTCTTTACTCAGAGTCGAGCACTCGGTGGATAAACGCTTGATGAGATTGCCCATTTCCGCCTCTTTGGCGGCGGTTGCTTGAACTAGAGCGTCTTTTTCTTTGAGTTGCGCCTCGTGATTTCTTAATTCGGCTTGGGTGTCCCTCAGGCTCTGCTCCAACGCCAGAATCTTAGCGCGAAAATCGACTTCGATATTTTTGATCGCGTTGTTTTTACTTTGAATCGCCTCGTCCCGTTTGGCGAGCTGGAGCCTCAATTCGGCGACTTCCTGGCTATGGGGTGCGAGATCGCCTTGAGTGTGCGACTGGGTCTGCTCGGCCCGCGACTCGGCTTCACGGAGCAGGCTGGCAAGTTTCGCATTCTCGTCGCGCAATAACGCCAGTCGGTTTTCTTCGTTTCGGTGAAACTTGGTCTGTTGTAACTGATTCTCCAAACTTGCGATTTTGGTTTTTGATTCATGTTCGAGACGGAGCAGGGCAAGTTGCTGTTCGCGCAGTTGAGCGCTCTGCTGATCCAAATGACTGCGCAAGTTGATCATCTCGCTGCGCCGGTTTTCTTCGATTAGGTGCGTCGTTTCGTTTTGGCTTATCGCCGTGTTACACGCCCGATCGGCGAGCGAAGTAAGTTTATTAATGTAAGCTAGAAGTTGATCGGCCTGAATTTCTATATCGACGATGGAATTGGCCTCGGCGAGAGAAAACGACGGAGTAGCCGGAAACGCTATCAGATCTCCTTTATTCTCTTGGTTCTTGTTTGATGGGGGTAGCGGTTGTATGGATCCCTGGTCTTGCATTGCGCCAAAGTTCTCCTGTGGTCTCGAGGAAGCTTTTGCTCACTGCGAAACTGAGCAATTCTCATTCCATCAGCTTTGGCATTAAATAGTTCTTGTAAATACTTAAAAAATCAGGGTTGAGCGTAGTCATCTATTTGGTCGCAGCCACGTCTATTTTGTCTGCTCGGCCAATAATGTTCACTTTTTTCACGATAGAGGAGGAGGCGCGTAAGCGAGACTATAGCTCAAAGGGTTCCAGATCGGCATTTTCGCAATATATACGGGCAGATAAATTTCTCTCCGGCGGGTGCGCCAAAGCCGAAATCGGCCGTACTATGGTATCAGAACTTGTGATCGATGCTTTGTTAACGCACAGCCCTTTACCGATCTCGAGGGATCGTGTTAGGTTGCGTTTCTATATCAAATTTCCGAGGAGTGGGGTAATGCGGATTATTGAGCAAGCCTTTAGCAGCAAAGAACATGGAGTGGCGGGATTTCTGTCTTATCCGGAGCGATCGGAGCCTGGTCCAGCATTGTTTTTAATTCATCCAAAAGGAGGGCTTGGCGAGTATATCAAAACCGAAACGCGAAAGTTCGCCAAGCTTGGCTATACGACTTTCGCGATCAATGTTTTCGAACAACTGGGTTATCCGGAGCCGACCCATATCGTTAGCGGGTCGCAGATTCAAGCGAAAACGCCGGATCCTGAATTTACCCGCGTGCTCACGGAAGGCTGGCGTTTTTTGCTCAAGCAGGCAACGGTCAACAAGGATCGAGTGGCGGTCTGTGGTTACTGCATGGGCGGCCGCATTGCGATTCATTTCGTCGCGGCGACTCCCGACGTGCGTGCTTTCGTCGGCTATTATCCGACGGTGCGCGCCGAGCCCGATTCGCCGCTCCGGCCGGTACATCCAACCGTGAGCGCGCGGAAGATTCGCTGTCCATCGATTAATCTTTATGGCGCTGATGATGTCACTACGGTGCTGCCGGTGCAGGAGCAAATGTGGCAGGCATTTAAAGAGAACGGCCAGCCGTTGGAGTGGCATTTTTTTCCATTCGGCGGCCACGGCTACGTCGACCCCGGAGCGCCCGGGTATAACGCTCACACCGCCGACCTTTCGTGGCCGTTGGTGACTGATTTCTTAGAGCGCCACCTGAAGTGGAACTCGCCCGAGGTCGGGAATCCGAACCTGCCCGCATAATAGATCTACGCTGCAAAGACAAAATCGCCACCCGCGGCATTTCGCTGTGGGTGGCGATTTTGTTTATGCACAGTCAAAAATTCGCCTCAATCGCTGCCGCGCAGTGTGCTCTTGAAGCCGTCGATGGTGAGCTTGCCGGTCACGATGCGCTCAAAATCTGAGCTGCTCACGTAGTGATTCAACTCAGGCATTTCGACATCCCAGTGAAAGATCTCGCCGATAGACGGCAGCTCCGCAGGAAGTGCACTATCCTTGTGCGAAATGGAAATATCTTTGCCGCGGTAAACACCGCGCACGTCAGCATGATTTTTTCGGCACCAATCGAGAACTTCGGCAAAGGTCATGGGCGCGCGACTTTCGCTTCGACGGGATTGAGAAGATGCTCTTTGAGGCCGGTGTGAACGCCATAGATGACTTTGCCGATTTTCGGTCGTGGCTTGGGTTCGGTGCTGACCTGATAGAGGATCAAACGTTCTTTGCCCGTATTGTTGAGCTGATAAAAGAAGCCTGCGGGAACATGTACCGCTTGGTGCTGCTTTAAAACGAACTCTTCATCCGGTTTCAAGCCCTTCATGGTGCATTCGCCCTGAACTACGAAAAAGGTGTGATCGGAGCCGGGATGGCAATGCAGCTCATCGTTGACCCCCGGCTCGTAGCTGTTGAGTGCAATGTGCACGCGGTCGGTCTGGGTTGGGCGCGCGTAATTGCGACCGGTAGGCCGGCCCCATTGCGCCTGTTTTTCTACGTCCACCACCGTAATCTTGTCTATCTTCGCCATCTTTTCCCTCCCTGTAGGTTGATTCTAGATTTCAGTGTCTAACGGACTTTACCGGAAGTTGGGACCTCAAGACAAGTGCTTGTCGAATGTGCGCAAAATCGTCCATTTTGCCATCCAGCGAGTTTCTTCATACCTATTCGATTCGATGAATTACCTGTATTTCACGGCGCTTTACTGCGGTTTATGGTTTTCTACTTCAAGATGCTCGGCTAAGTGCCAGGCAGAGTTTTTAAAAATGCCGTAACTCCTTAGAAAATCGTTGGAAAGTGGGCGCTTGTTGACGATCTGATGGAGCTCAGCCCGTTGACGTCTAAGGATTGGGTGATACAAAGAACCGCACTACAAGGAGGAAATTATGGCTGCAAAGATCGACTGTATGACGTGCCGGAAACGGCCGAGAAAGAAACAAACCGGTAAATAAACGGATCGTTGCCGAGTTGCCAAGATCTTGAGAAGATCTTTATTTGCGCTTCGCAAAAACCCACTAAAAAAGGCCTGCGCTTAGTATCGCAGGCCTTTTTGTTTATCCGAATCGCCTACCGAAATCAGAAGAAAGCCAAGGTTCGCATCTCGATGCTTTCCCGCGGTGGAGCATCGGGCGGACTGGTAGGATCGTCGAAGGCCGTATGAGCCGTCCACCGGGCGCGGCCGTCTTTTATCGAGTCGAAGGTTTTGAACACCACTGCTTCGTGACGCTGCATATTGGGAAAATAATACCAACGGTGTTCCGAGTTATAAGCGCAATGATACACCTCACCGACCCGGTCCGGGTAAACGCGCGAGCTGGGAAATAGCTCCTTCATGCCGATGCTTCTCGCGTCGGCAATGGCCAGGGGTTCTCTTTGCACTGGATGGCGAATGGGACGCCACACCTGGACGACAGCAAAGCGGCGCTTGAGCAATTCCTCGGCTTCGCCCGGCAATAGGTCGCGCACGCGTTGAGGTCCCGACCATTCGGTGTAATCATTATGCGCATTGCGCACCGGACCGCTGATCTGCTTCGCTTCGCGGGTTGCGCTGTCGGCCGAGCGGAGCGTATGGTCAAAAACTAGAACTCTTTTCGCGCCGGCGGTTTGCTTTACCAGCTGCTCGATTTCCGGATAGTAAACCGAACGGATTTCACTCTCTTCATAAAAATCTTTTACCTTGGTGTCATGGCGAACCAGGATAAATCCCTCTCTTTCAAGTGAGAGATTGTCGGCGATTGCCCGGCCATCGTAGATCGGCACCTTGTACTCTTGATACTTCCCTGTGCGCTTTTTGTCGGCTTCGAAAGTGTTGATGCCGCCATAGCTGGCGGGCTTCTCGCCGGTATTGACCGAGTAATTGACGAAGGTTTCGAAGGCGGGCAGGGATTCTTCGACTCTTTCGGGTCGTGACATAAAATTCTCCGTAACGTTGTGGGTGCTCCGATCAGACCCTAGTTTCTCGGCAGCATTTCGCATGGAGTCTGCCGCGGTCCGAGACTCTCGTAGTATTTATTTTCCTCCGGAATGTAACGGCCTTGATTGAAATCGCCGCCTTTTTGACTGCGAATGATGACGGCCACGGTGCGTTCGCCGACGGTTAGCTCGGTATGAATTTCATACGGCTTAACCAAGTCGATTTCGCCGGGACTAACGAGCACGTTGCTGCTCTCGCGGATCTCTGCATAGTCGGGTTTCGAGCGATCGTCGAGGCGATCATAACGCACGACTCGCTCCCGGCCGTCGAGCACGCCGTACAGCGTGTAGATATGCGCGTGATCATGAATGCGCGCGCGCTGGCCGTGCCGGGCCTCGCCTTTGGTGAGGCCGTTGATCGCAAAGCCGTAATCGGCATCTTCGTAGAAAAGTAAATTTTCCGCGCGGCCGTTCGCCGGCACGCAGTCCGGCCATTGCTTCGCTGCCGCGATGACTTGCGGATCGGCGAGCAATTCCGCCAGAATCGGTCGCAGCGCATTCCAGCGCTTGTCGAGATCGGGTTCCTTGGCAAAAAGCGCCCGCGTCTTGCGGATAAAGCGATCCATTGCGTTCTCGTTCTGGATTTGGTGCTGTGACGGGCACTCGGTCTGTGTTTCCATTTTTCCTCCTTATGGATGCGGTTGTTGTGGAATCGTTTTGGCCGCAGTGGATTGGTTCTCGTTTGCCGAATCGGTTGCGCCGTAGAAACGCGCGCAATTGTCCCAGAGAATTTTCCGCTTGTCTTCATCGGACAACGTAAGCTTGAGAAAGCTCTCTACTGCATGCGGATATTTGGAATCGCCATGCGGATAATCGGTGGAGAAGACGAGATGGTCGCAGCCGATTTCCTCGATCGTATGTCGTGCGGGCGCTTCGTCAGGCTCCACCGAAATGAAGCATTGGCGCTTGAAATATTCGCTCGGTGGCATTTTTAGATCCTGCATGAAAATGTCGCCCTCGCGCTCGTATCCTTCATCCAAGCGCCAGAGCAGCCAAGGCAGCCAAGAACAGTTCGCTTCTAGGAACGCGACTTTCATTTTCGGATGACGCTCGAGAATGCCGCCGCCAAGAAAGCTGCCAAGACCAAGCATCTGCTCGAACGGTTGCGCGTAAACCCGGCGCAGGCCGAAGTTGGGTTCGAAGTTTTCCGCGCATTGGCGCGAGCGCGACGCGGACGCCTCGTGGAAACCGAGCGGTAGATTAAGTTCTTCGAGCAGGCTCCACAGCGGCTCGTAGTAAGGATCGTACCAGTTCTTGCCGTTAACGATATTCGAGCGCAGAAACACTGAGCGGAAGCCGTATTCTTCCACTACTCGGCGCGTCTCACGCACGGCGTCATCGATATCATAGACGGAAATCATGCCGGCGCCGAGCAGGCGATTCGGGTCGACTTGGCAAAAATCATGCAGCCAATCGTTGTAGGCGTGCGCCATCGCCGCGGCAAAACGCGGGTCTTGATCAGGGAAGGTGAGGACGCCGAGGCCACGGGTGGGAAACAGCACGGCGGTGTCGATGCCCTCGGTGTCCATCGCTTCGAGTTGGACTTCGCCGGTCCAGCCGCGTTCGGCGTGGTTTCTATAGATGTCCTGGTTCTTGTCAAAGTTGCGGCCGCGATGCGGCGTGCCGCCGGTGCGCCGGGTATCTACCGGTACCTTCGGAAAGATCGTGCCGAGATCGCGCACGTTTTCGGAAGTCCTACCGCGCGGCGCTTGGGAACGAAACTGCGGATCGATGTAGCGCTCCCAAAGATCGGGTGGTTCCATAATATGCATATCGCTGTCGAATACTTTGAATCCCTGTTTCGCCATGACGTTAACCTCTCTTGTCACGAGCGTAATGCCGCCAAAGGCCCGATGTCAAGCCAATCGCGCGAATTGACAGTCAGTCTGTTCAGCACTAGATTCACATTCAGCTTATTGCGGAGTTTTTTCATGCCGCTGACACTGGCGACCCATCCGATCTCGGAAATTCGTTTTGCGGAAACGCTTTGGCTCGACGGAACCGTACTCATGGTCGACAAAGACGAGTTGATGCGGTTGGTGCTCGAAGATTCTGCGATTGAGTCCGTTGATTTCGAGATCGCGCGCCCCGGCGAGAGTTGCCGCGCGGGACCGATCTTCGATATCGTCGAACCGAGAGCTAAGGCGCCGGGCGGAAGTCCCGATTGGCCAGGTATTATCGGTCCGCCAGTGACGGCCGGCAATGGCAGGACTCATGTCTTGTCGGGTGCAGCGGTCACCGCGTTGCGCGAACAATCGCCCGGCGATTCGCGTGGCGCCACGGGTTATGTTTTGGAGATGAGCGGCGCTGCGGCGGCGGGCTCGCGTTACGCGGTTTTGCATCATTTGATCGTCATCCCGCATACGCGCGGCGATTTACCGATCCATTCCCGGCACAAAGCTTATCGCGCGGCACAATTGAAAGTCGCCGTGCATTTGGCGCGGGC
>Ga0111538_10004129_pt1 | contig 20236 bp, 14 predicted proteins | sample SoiMethybrSBSTD1_FD_79669 | JGI IMG/M metagenome (GOLD analysis project Ga0111538, IMG submission 79669) | Bulk soil microbial communities from a Populus tree surrounding site in Tennessee, USA - Soil MetaG P. TD hybrid SBSTD1 (version 2)... | ecosystem: Environmental > Terrestrial > Soil >... | reverse complement strand
GATTACCTGATCGACTACATGCTCGCACTGCCCGGCAACGAACAAGTCCAGTCGATCAATCCGCTGGTCGCGGAAACAAACGACGGCTATCTCAACGATATTCGTGGCCGCCATATTTCGCGGGACGACGTGTTCGCCGCGATCAAAGGAGCAAAGAGTGGGGCGGTTGAAGAAGGCTCGGTCGGCGCAGGCACCGGCACCGTCGCGTTCGGTTTCAAGGGCGGTATCGGCACGGCTTCGCGGAAAGTACCGTCGCGGCTCGGCGGTTATACCGTGGGTGTTTTAGTCCAAACAAACTTCGGCGGCGTCTTGACGATCAACGGCGCTCCGGTCGGACAGGAGCTCGGACGCTACTATTTAAAGGACGAACTGAATCCTCCAGCCCCTCAACAAACCACGCCCGATGGTTCAATCATCATGGTTGTAGCGACCGATGCCCCGCTCGACGCCCGCAATCTGCGGCGACTCGCCTCACGGGCCATGATGGGCCTGGCCCGTACCGGTGGCTCGGCCAGCAACGGCAGTGGCGACTACGTGATCGCGTTCTCAACCGCGCCCGAGGTCCGCATTCGAGTAACCAACCAGCGAGATGCCAGTCCGACACGAGATCTCAAGTCAGTAACGAACGACGCTATGTCTCCACTCTTCCTTGCTGTAATCGAGGCTACAGAGGAAGCAATTTACAACTCGTTGTTTAGGGCCACAACCATTAGCGGAAGGGGCCACACGGTCGAAGCGCTGCCTATGGACCGTACGCTGGAGATCCTACGAAAACATGGCCTAACTACATCCGCGCATTGAGTTCGCTTATCACGACAAGTTCACGGTGGTCTAACCTTTTCATACTGGTCTGAAAAGTGTTTGACACTCGCATGGTCGCTGCTTAGAATTCTCACGTAACCCCCAACCAACAACCAAGTCTCTTGAAGGAGTCAAGAAGGTGGCGACGAAGCTTAACGTTCGTGTCAACCGAAAACGACCAGAGTCGATGACTCGGCAGATTCGGGAACAACTGGATACATTAATCGAGGCGGGCACGTTGGCGGCGGGAACTCTTCTCCCCAGTGAGCGCGATCTCGCAAATACTCTGAAGGTGGCCCGGAATGTTGTTCGGGGCGCTTACGAACAACTGATGGATGCCGGAAAGCTCAGAAGCGAAGGCCGGCGCGGTAGAAGCGTTAAAAGCGGCGGCGGTGGGACCAAGAAGAAGTCCACCAAGTCGACCAAGAGCAGCAAGGCGCGCAAGAAGTAATATGGTCCACCCGGCATGAGTCCTCTCATAGACCAAGCTTGCCAGACCTGCGGAGTCACTCACTGGCAATCGGGGTTTCTTTGCCGAGCGAAATGATCTCATTTCTAATCGCCTTTCGCTCCGCCAGCAATCTGACAAAGAAGCGCCTTCTTACCAGGAAAAAGGTCAATACCCGAACGCCGGCTATTGATCTGTCCAACTGTTCGAAGAACCTGATCGCGATGTAACCGCAGATCGGGACCACAATCAGCACACCCACGGCTACGATCCATCCCAGTGTGACGTAAGCCACCACCGTGAGAACCAACCACGTCAGCGGAAACAACAGCATCGCCGAAATAATCTTGACCGTGGAGATGACGTCTTCCGAGTCTGCTGAGAACCTCGTCGCGAGATAACCGCCGAGTCGATACGCCGGATAGTGTGCAATCGTGCCGAGCAGCGCCGGTCCAAGCATCAACACAAACAACAACGAGCGTTTCAGGATCGTGAAGAAGACGCTCAATGTTGACGACGGCGGCGAGAGTTGTTCCGCGTCCACGCCTGCCTGCTCCAGTTCTTCTTCGAATCGGACCATTCTGACTTCGAGTTTGCGCAGGCGTTCGGGTTGGAGCTTTTGCAGGACCGAATACGCTTTGATGAATCGTTGTTGTAGCCGGAGTTCGTCTTTGAGACTGGCGGCGGAGTCGGCAGCGGTGTCGTCGCCCGCCGATGAGAAGATGCGTTCGGCGCGCGCAGTCGTCAACAACTCTTCTTCGTGTTGCGCGTCGAGGATCACGTTGCGCAGGGCTTTTTCGATATGGTCCGACAACTGTCGCACCGCGTCGCGCGGCGGGCTGCCGTCGGAATCGAGCGTCACTGGCGTGACGCTGATCGGGTTTCCGAAGTAAAGCAACGCTGAACTACGAAAGCTGGTCTTCGATGTGTAGTAGAGTCCGGCCGGAACGATCTTCAGATTGGAGACTTCGCCGGTTGAGACGGCGGCGAGCGAGATGCGCGCGGCGCCCGTCTTGATCGGCTTCAGCCCGGGTGCGTCGTGCGATACGCCTTCGGGACAGATTCCGATCGTTCCACCACCGGCGAGGAGTTTGCGGGCGGCGATGAACGTTTCCTGGTTTTTTCGCATGTCGGCGCCTTCGTCCTGTTGACGGTAGACCGGCAACGAATCCATCGCTTTCACGAGGTAACCGATGACGGGCATGCGAAACAATGGCGCCTTTGCGAGAAACGAGACGCGGCGCGGCGCGAGGCAAAGCAGGAACACCGGATCGACCAGTGCGTTCGGATGGTTCATGACGAAAATGACGGGCGTGTCGAGCGGGACGTGTTCCAGACCCGTCACTTCGATGCGCTGGAAGTAAATCCGCAGCGCGATTTGGACCAGGGCGACTATGAGGCGACGTATCATCCGTTCTACCGCTCCGGATGATACTTAAATTCGTGTCTCCTGTGATGTGTTTCCTACCGGCTGCGCTCGAGTTGCCAAGCTTCGGTCGTGCGATCGAAACGAAGTCGCTTGACGGAGCGCGCCAATCCGAGAAGTTGCAGGACCCAAATACCCAGCCAATTAATATCGACTTCGTACCAACGCACGCCATGACGGGCAGAGGTCGGATAAGCGTGATGATTATTGTGCCAACCTTCGCCGAACGTCAGCATCGCTACCCACCAACTGTTACGCGAGTCGTCGCCTGTTTGAAATCTCTTCCGGCCCCACAGGTGAGTAGCTGAATTAACGAGCCAGGTCGCATGCAGTGCGAGGGTCAAACGCAGGAACACTCCCCAGAGCACGATACCCCACCCACCGAAGTAGAGGAGCCCCAGTCCTATCAGGATCAGCGGAACGTAATAGAACTTATTAAGCCAACGATAGTACCGATCTTTGACCATGTCGGGAGCGTAGTGCTCGATCGTGGCCTGGTCGTGGTCCTGTGCCGTACCGAGCAGGATCCAACCGATGTGCGCCCACCAGCGACCATCGCGCGGCGTATGCGGATCGCCTGCACGATCGGTGTGCGCATGGTGTATGCGGTGTGTCACGACCCATTGGATTGGTCCACCCTCCAATGCAAGGGTGCCGCAAGTCACGAGGAAATATTCGACAAGTTTCGGGACCTTGTAGCCCCGGTGAGTGATCAGCCGATGGTAGCCCATGCCGATCCCCAAACTACCGCCGATCCAATAAAGCACAACCGCGGTGATCACCGCCGGCCAGCTCCAGAAAAATAAGGCTGCAACGGAGCACACATGGAATACCGAAAGGAAAATCCAATTGCCCCAGTTGACCGTCTCGCGTTGTCGCGCCGGCAAGGCTGCCGTCGTTGTTTCTCTCATTTGACCCCACGTTTATAGAAGTATCGGTCTCCGCAATGACTAGATCATCGCGGAGACCGATCAATGCGCATTTAAGCGCCAAGGTTTACCAGCGCGGTTCGGAGTGTCTTCCGTTGTCGCCGCCAAAGCCGCGATTGCTACCAAAGTTGCGTCCACCGCCACCGCTGCGATTCTCGCGCGGTTTAGCTTCATTAACTTTCAGCATGCGACCGCCGACTTCCTTGCCATTGAACTGCTCAATAGCTGAAGTGGCTTCCTCCGGCGAAGACATTTCGACAAAAGCGAACCCTCTCGAGCGTCCCGTGTCGCGATCTTCGACGATGCTTGCCGATTGAACAGTGCCGGCCTGCGCAAATAGCTGCTCGAGGTCCTGGCTGGTGGTTTGGAAGGCGAGGTTTCCAACATAAAGTTTCGTTGACATAGAAATATACCTTTCCCCTTGTAGGGACTGAAAAGAAGCTGCGAATCGGATTGGCTTCGGCGAAACGGTAGCGGTCGAAGGACCAGGTTCGGATGCTCTCTGAAACAGAGCGGCTTCGAAATTTGCAACAAGCCTGCTCTCGAACTATCCAAACGCCAGCGCTGATCTTTTATGCGCGGGGCGCATCACCGTCGATGCGCGAGAGAAGGAATAACTGCGCGCTATGATGCCTGACTGTATGCGCTCGTTGCAATACCTTGTGCGCACGTGTGGTGTCTGTTGTGTGTTAGTTATGTAATAATGACTTTGGCTTTCCCAATTACTTCGAAATCCATCGATTGAGGAATATCTATGAAGCGTCTTGTTGCCGTCGTTGCTGTTCTGTTTGTTGGTCTATGTTCGATCGCGTTGTCGCAGAACCGGAGCTACACCGTCGACGATCTATTAAAGGTGCGCCGCGTCAACGATCCGCAGCTCGCGCCTGATGGGCGGCACGTCGCGTTCACGATTGGCGACGTCAATTTCGCCGACAACCGCGTCGTGAACCAGGTCTATGTCACGCCGATCGGCGGCGGCGAGTTGAAACGATTGACGGATGGCAAGACGTCTTCGTCCGCGCCGCGCTGGTCGCCTGACGGCAAAAAGCTGGCATTCATCACCGGCGGGCAACTCTGGATCATGGACGGCGACGACGGCGGCGACAAGGAACAGATCACGAAGATCTCGACTGGCGCCGCGGCGCCGGTATGGTCGCCCGATGGCAAGTGGATCGCGTTCACATCAGACGTTTATCCCGATTGCAAAGACGACGACTGCAACAAGAAACGAGACGAGCAGGCTGAGGGCAGCAAGGTCAAAGCGCACATCGTGTCGCGACTGCTGTACAAGCATTGGGACGAATGGCGCGATGTGAAACGGACGCACGTGTTTGTTGTCTCGAGCAAAGGCGGCACGGCACGCCAGATCACCGAGGGTGACTTCGATTCGCCACCGTATGCTGCGGCTTCGGGAGTTGATTACGCGTTTTCACCTGACTCGACCGAGATCGCGTTTCTGCGCAACCCCGACAAGGTTGAAGCGATTTCAACTAACAGCGACGTCTACGTGATGCCGCTGTCGGGTGGTGCGGCGAAGAACATTACCGTTCGGAATCGTGGTTACGATGCGAGCCCGATTTATACGCGCGACGGCAAGTACATCATTTATCGATCGCAGGCGACGGCTGGTTTCGAGGCTGATCGCTGGCGCTTGATGGCTTACAACCGTGCGACCGGTGCGAGTGTCGAGTTGACGCAACGGTTCGATCAGCAGGTTGACGATGTTGTGCTTTCGCCGGACGGCAATCAGATCTATTTCACAGCGGGAGAATACGGAAAGCATCCGATCTTCCGCGTCGCGTCGGGTGGCGGTGTGCCGCAGAAGCTCGTTGCGAACGTGTTTGCGTCGGGTCTCAGCATCACGCCTGATGGACGCAAGCTTGTGTTTCTTGGGAGTTCGATGATCGCCGCGCCGGACGTTTTCACCGTGAATACGGACGGCACTGGCGTGACGGCGTTGACGTCTGTGAATCGTGAATTGCTCGCGCCGGAGAAACTGAACGCGGCGGAAGATATCGAATGGACCGGAGCGATGGGGAAGAAGATTCACGGATTCCTTCTTAAGCCCGCGGGTTTTGATCCGTCACGCAAGTACCCACTGTTGGTCTTGATCCATGGTGGACCACAGAGCGCGTGGTACGACAACTGGAGTTATCGTTGGAACCCGCAGGTGTTTGCGAACGCCGGCTACGTCGTGTTTGCGCCGAACCCGCGCGGCTCGGTTGGGTACGGGCAACAGTTTGTGAACGACATCAGTGGCGACTGGGGTGGGAAAGTTTTCATCGACCTCATGAATGGCGTTGCGGACGTGTTGCGTCGCAATCCGTATCTCGACCGCAATCGTGTCGGGGCTGCCGGCGCAAGCTACGGCGGTTACATGGTCAACTGGATCCTGGGCCACAACAACGATCCGCGCTTCCGATTCAAAGTGCTCGTCTCGCATGACGGTGTTTACAACCTCGAGAGCATGTACGGGGGGACGGAAGAGCTGTGGTTTCCGGAGTGGGAGTTCAAGGGAATGCCCTGGACCAACCCGGCGCAATACAGTCGCTGGTCGCCGCACAAGTTCGTGCAGAACTTCAACACGCCGATCCTGCTGATTCACGGCGAGCTCGACTACCGTGTTCCGATCGGCGAAGGCATGCAACTCTTCACGGCGGTCCAGCGCAAGGGCATCGACTCGAAGATGCTGATCTTCCCCGACGAGGGCCACTGGGTCCTAAAACCGCAGAACCTCCAACTCTGGTTCAACACCATCCTCGACTGGACCGACAAATACCTGCAACCGTCGTCACGCGCGACGGAGTAATGATCGCAAAATAAGAGCGAGACAACTGAAACACGTTGTCTCGCTCTCTTCAGGGACCTCACGAATGTGAAGCTATACCGGAACCGGAAAGTCCACAACGGCCAAATCGTCGGGCAAATCGTTGACGATGCAGAAGGGGAACGGATCCCGCGCATTATGCCCAGGGCCTGCATCGCCGATGTGAGTTGTATCGCTCACGTTTAGTTCGAGCAGGTACGCGCATCGCTGTCCTCGATAAATCTTCGGATAGGGATCCGGCGCTATCCCGGTCGGCATCGGGCCCGCATCGAGTGCGGCTACGATGTCCCACACAGCCAACACGCCTGTGCCTGCCGGCAAAGCCGGCAGAGGTGATTGCTGAAGGATGTTTGGAACGCGTGTAGCACTGGTCGTGATGTTCGTCCAAACGCTGCCACCATCCTTCTTGAAATCCAACGTGTACTGGTTGAAGTTGTCGTTGGGACGATCCGTGGGCGGATAGCTGTCGAGGATAATTGGATCCCACGCACGGCCGATGATTTCCGAACTGACCTTGTGACCGTTGTGGACGAACTGAGAGAGACTAAGCTCGTCACAGACGCCAAGATCCCCGCCGCCGACGATCGCCATGTGCGTAATCTTCCCGTCTATCGGTCGGTTATCCATCCAGACGGTCGCCGTGTCATAGATTTCCGGAGGCGTCGGATCTGGTGGCCCAACCAACACCTGATGCTGCACACGCAAACGAACCGTGTAGCGCCCGTTGAGAGCCGACGTATTCCATGGCAGGACCTCTGTTTTCCATTGATCAAGAGAGGACGTAAGTGACTGTCTTATGGACCTGAAGACCCACTGACACGTGAGCTTACCGTTGAAAATATAGTTGGGCAGCGGCACACCCCAGAACAAATATGTGCGGGGATGGGTTGCATCGCCGAAGGGTAGCGGCGCATTGATATTGGTCCATGGGCCCGCATCATCTTGCTGGGCGGGCGGATCAGGTGAAGCCACGGCCTGGTATTGCAGAACGTACTCGGACATTTGCCGGCCGCAGCCGTAGACGTCTGCGCTACCTTCAACGCTGATGCTGCTTGCCAGTGAGGCTTCGGGCGTCGCCGGAAGGTCGTTAGCCTTGACGAGTTTGAGAGGTTCAGTCGTATCAGCCGGATGTGTCCCCATCACCTGCGCGGTGACGCCGCCAATCTTATCGATGTAGACCATCCGTCGTTGTATATCGAAGGTCTTTTGGCAGACGCTGGTTGAACCTGCCCCGGCCGGAAAGACTGTGAGTCTGACCACGAGTCCGGTGGCTGGCTCCATCCCGGTAATATTGAGTTGGCCCAATTCACCGTTGGTAACGGGCGCAGTCCCGCTCCCGCCGCCGCCGGGATAAATCACGGGAATGGAGGTGCCGACCACCTCAAGTGTGTAGTGACCAAACACAGTTCCGCTAGCTGTGCCTTTGACGCGAATGATGAGCCGGCCATTCACGGCGTCGTACTCTGTCGCGGCACAACCGGAAGGATCCGTGACCTCGCATCTCAAGTGCCGCTGGCACCAGATTAGTATCAGCAGCCCAATGATCAGAATGAGTTTGATAAACAGGATGAGCCAGGCGATGCGGGAAATCTCTGGAAAGCGTCTGAACTCGCCGGCGTAGATTTCCGCAAAGAAGAGTATCAGCAGAAAGAGAAGCAAGATGTACTTGATGCAACCAGGCAGGTCTCGCACTTTTTGCTTTGTTTGAACGGTTGATTGTCTATTGTCCGGGTTGGCAGACACGTTTAGCTCCTTTCAGGTGGGCCGATGCCGATCTCGACGACCGAGGAATCGCCGTAACGGCTCGGGTTGTCAGGCAGGTCGCACATCCGCAAGGCACGGGCGAACGATGCTGCGATGGTTAGTTATCGGAAAAGTCCGACTTGGTAGTCGAGCTTGTGGGGACCTTCACCGCGCGAAAATACGGCTGAGGTCAAACGAACCGGCTTGATGAGTAATCTGAATGAAAACGGCTGAGGAGAATGATCGTTGATGTCGCATGATGAGGTATCTCCGTTATAGGACGATGTTATGGGCTGGACTTTACGCCTGTTGGGTGGTCCTGTCAATGAAAGATGCCAGCTACTCCGGTCGCTCAGGCGGGGGCTCGATGGCGACGAAGTCGTCGGCGAAGCGTGGGGAGTAGGACGAGAGGAGGTCGTTGACGCGGGCCAATTCGGGTGAGCGGACGATGAGGCCCGCGTGGTGGCGCTTCTTGATGCGATTGGTGATTTCGTCGTCGACATAGGATGAGGTGTCAGGCGTTTCTTGTTTCGCGAGTGAGAGGATGATGCCGGCGTATTCTTTGCGTGTTGGGCGGATTTTGGAAGTTCCCTTTCCATCAACCACTTCTAACTTGGCCCATTCGCGCCAGAGGTTCACTCCTGTCGCGGCTTCGAGGACTTCGGCGATGTACGCACCACCGACACGAGCGGCGATCTCGAGAAAGTAAAACTTCCCATCATCCGCGCTCTTGATGAACTCGGCGTGCGTCGCGCCACGCTCCAACCTGAGCGCCTTTACGAGTTTCTTGTTCGCGTCAAACAAAGCACGCTCATCAACCGATCCCCGCTCCAGCGTACGCGAAATGTAAGCCCCGCCCTGATGGGCCACCTGCATCGGCGGCCGCCCGTACTGATTCGCGCCCGCAAACAATACCTTCCCATCGTTAACCACCGAGTCGACGTGAAACACCTCGCCCGCGACGAAGCGTGCCAACAAATAGTAAGACGCTCGCTCGCGCAGGTTCTCGCGCTCGTTCATCTCGTCCATCGTACGCATCACTTCACCGGCATCGGACACTTTGCGAATGCCAATCGCCGACACGTCCGAGCGCGGCTTGATGATCCACGGCGCGGGCACCCGCTCCATGAACTCACTGACTTCCTCGCGATTCACCAGCGGCACAAACTCCGGCACATTGATCCCAGCCTTCGACGCCTGCACCGCCATCGAAAGCTTGTCGCGAAACACCTTCGCGCGCGAACTACTCAACCCCGGCAAACAAAGATGCTCGCGCATTAACGCCGCCGTCACAACGTCAAACTCTTCGAGCGCAATGACGCGATCGATCCGCCGGTTGCGCGCCAAAAACGCCAGCAGGTCGATAAACAACGCCGGTCCCGCATCGTTTGGAACGGCAATCAGATCGTCGAGACTCTCGCGCGGCCAGTCCTCGCGCAGCATTTTCTCTTTCGTAACCAGGACCACATGACAGCCATGGGCCTTGCACTCGCGAATGAAATCAGCGCCTTTGAAATAGGTCGCCAGGCAGACGATGTTGAGGGGTCGAGTCATGCGGATATGTATTTCATACTGGTTCACAGATTACAAGGAACTGTGTAATCTGTGCGACATGATAATTAAAGGCCCGTACCCGGACGTCGAGATCCCTGAGACCGCTCTGACGCCTCTCGTCATGCGGAGAGCAAACGAACTTCCCGATAAGCCTGCGCTCATCGATGGTCCGACGGGCCGAACGATCACCTACTCACAACTGGCGAACTCAATCGCCATCGCCGCTTACAACCTGCAACAGCGCGGCTTCAAGAAAGGCGAGGTCTTCGGAATCCTGAGTCCGAACTGTCCAGATTACGCGATCGCGTTTCATGCCGTCGCAACGCTCGGCGGCATCGTGACTCCAATCAACCCGCTCTACACGAAACGCGAGATCGCGCATCAACTCAAAGACTGCGGCGCGCGGTTCCTCGTCACGATCCCGATGTTCATGGACAAGGCGCGCGACGCTGCCGAAGACGCGGACATCGAAGAAGTATTCGTCTTCGGCGAAGCTGTGGGCGCAACGCCGTTCTCGGAACTGCTGGTCGACAACGGACGCGCCGAACAAGTCGCGATCGATCCGCGCGAAGATCTGGTGACGCTACCGTATTCAAGCGGCACGACCGGACTGCCGAAAGGCGTGATGCTAACGCACCACAACCTCGTCGCGAACATCCGGCAAATGGAAGGTCTCAGTTATTTCTTCGAGACCGACACGCTGATCTGCGTTCTGCCACTGTTTCACATTTACGGGCTCGTCGTCGTGCTGAACATGGGACTCTAAACCGGCGCAACGATCGTGACGATGCCGCGGTTTGAGCTGGAAACGTTTTTGAAAACGGCGCAGGAGTACGAAGTTAGTCTGGCGCACCTCGTCCCTCCGATCGTGCTCGCACTCAGCAAGAATCCCGTGGTCGATAACTATCGGCTGCCGAAGTTGCGCACGATCTTTTCCGGCGCCGCTCCACTTGGCGAAGAACTGACGCGCGCGTGCATGGAACGTCTCGGTTGCAGCGTGCGCCAGGGTTACGGCATGACGGAAACGAGCCCGGTCACGCATTCGTCGCCGGCGCCGCCGGAGATCATCAAGTTTGGTTCAGTCGGCGTGCCCGCGCCCAACACGGAATGCAAGATCGTCGATCTTGAAACCGGCGAGGCGCTGGGTCGCGGAGAACGAGGCGAAGTCTGCGTGCGTGGTCCACAGATCATGAAAGGCTATCTCAACAAGCCCGAGGCGACCGCGTCAACGATCGACGAAGATGGCTGGTTGCACACAGGCGACATCGGTTACGCCGACGAAGACGGACACTTTTTCATCGTCGATCGCGCGAAGGAGCTGATCAAGTACAAGGGACTGCAAGTGGCGCCCGCTGAGTTGGAAGCAGTCTTGGTTACGCATCCATGTGTTGCCGATGCCGCGGTGATTCCCTGTCCTGACGAGGAAGCCGGTGAAGTACCGAAGGCGATCGTCGTTTTGCGGCATGCTTCAGAGCCTGAAGCGATCATGGAATTCGTCGCCGAACGTGTCGCGCCACACAAGCGGATCCGATATCTCGAGTTTGTCGACACGATTCCCAAATCCCCTTCCGGCAAAATTCTGCGGCGAGTGCTGGTGGAAACTGACAGGGCCAAAAGCGCGGCCCGCTAACAAAAGCGCAGCGCCTCTTGACACTCGCTAGTGCTGCGACTAGATTCCAAACACGGATCGCTCTCCACGTGGTCAACGCTAAATCCTGAGGAGGTAAATGACATGCATTTTCGTCGTCTACATTGGGCGCTTGCGATCGTCCTGCTCGCAGCGTTAGCGGTCTCCGGCCAGGTGCAAAAGACTGCCGGCGACTGGAACGACTGGGAGACAATCACTCCCGAAGGCGAAGAATTCACTGTCTCGATGCCCAAAAACCCGACCACAGAGACAACCAAATTTCCGTATCACAAGATGGAACTCAGCGCGCGATCGTATCTCGCGACAAAAGCAAACGGACCGGTATTCGCGATCGTTTCGCTCAACGGCATCAAGGCGGTTCCCGGAGCGGACTTTCAGAGGTTCAATTCTTACGTCGACGCATTCAAAGACTATTTCCCGCCGAAGGTGCGCACAAAAGATACCGCGCTAACGAAACTTGTTTTGGTGAGCAGCCGCCCGTTCCACGGGCACACCGGCCGTCAATACAAGGTATCGATCGGCGAACTGAACGGCGTCGCACACGCCTTCGCCACAAAAAAGCGCTTTTACGTGATCCTCTCGTTGAATACGAAAGACGAAGATCTGCAAGACAAGTTTCTGAGTTCGTTCGTGCTGCCTGAACGACAAGCTGACCCACCAAAGGTCGCAGCGAACGCCGAGTCGCCGGAGAATGCCGGTCAAACAGCTGAGAACGCTGAGAAGCCGTTGGAGCCGAACGCACAACCCGGAACTGAAGGCAACACCGAAGGCGAGAAACCCAACGCCGCCAATAACGCGAACAACAAGCCCGACACGAAGCGGCCCATCAACGGCGGCATGCTGAACGGAAAAGCGATCTATCTGCCGCAGCCTGAAGTTGCCGCCGCCGACGCAACGGGCGTGGTGTTGGTCCAGGTCCTGATTGACGAACAGGGAATGGTGATCGAAGCGAAAGCCGTTTCCGGTCCAAGGAACCTGCATGACGCCGCCGTCAACGCGGCGCGACTCGCGCGGTTTACGCCAACGACGCTGATGGGTGAACCGGTCAAGGTTAGCGGCACGCTGAGCTACAATTTCACTAAATCAAATTAGGAAAGTTAATTACTAAATAAACCAGCACAGATGACACAGACCAGCACTGATATGGCTATCTCGTGTCCTGCCTGGTCCATCTCCGGTTACCTGGAGGTGCGCGACGGCCACTTGAACATCAATGGCGCCGACGCATTGGACCTCGTGGGACAATACGATTCCCCGCTCTTTGTTTTCTCCGAACCACGCATTCGCGACAACATCGCGCGCCTGCAACATGCAGCCGGCGTAGTCGACCGTCCGATCAAGTTTTGTTACGCGTCCAAAGCCAACTCGAACATGGCGATACTCAAGACGGTGCTCGAGTCGGGGATTGACGTCGAGGTCAATAGCGGCGGCGAGTTGTTCAAGGCGTTGCGCGTCGGGTTTCACCCGAATCAGATTATCTTCAACGGCACCAGCAAGTCCGACGACGAGCTCGACGATGCGGTGCGCGCGGGAATCTATGCGATCAACGTCGATTCGATTTACGAGATCGATCTGGTTGATGCGTCGGTGAAGCGTTTGCGCGCGCAAGGCGAAGACGTGCCGCCGGCGCGCATCACGCTGCGACTCGTGCCGGAGATCGGAACGCGATCGCATCTGGGTTTGCAGACTGCGTTGCTGACGTCGAAGTTTGGCATCTCGTCGACCGAAGTGCTTGACGCGTTTCGTCGCGGACTCGAAAAGCGCGATACGATTCATGTCTGCGGGATTCACATTCATGTTGGGTCGCAAACTCCCGACGTCGAACCTTTCGCGGAAGCTTTTCGCAGCATGTGGGAACATCTCGTCACGATCCATAACGAGACTGGCCACACGCTCGAACATATCAATCTCGGCGGCGGAATTCCGGTCAATTACCTGCGCGATCGTTCGCAAGCGGACCAGCTTCCGGAACACGAACGCGACATGCTCGGCGCGGAGCTCGAGCCGGCAGCGGTCTTGAAGGAAGCACTGCGCGTTGCGCGTGAATCGGCGCGAGCGGCGGATGCCGAACACCTGCTCGATAAGGTCACGATCGTGCTCGAACCGGGTCGCAGCGTCATCGCCGATGCGGGTCTAGTGCTGACGACGGTGAAGAACATCAAGAGCCGTCCGGAAACTGGCGATATTTGGTTGTTGACGGATGCCGGGTACAACATCATGCTCTCGATGAACAATTACAAGTGGTACTACCATTTGATCTCCGCGTCGCGCGCGGGTGAGCCGTATGCGCGGGATTACAAGGTGGCTGGTCCATTGTGTGATTCGGGTGATGTTTATTTCGATATCGAGCGCGAGGGGCGATTGCCTGATTATCGAAGGCTGCCCGAAGGTGTCGCGCCGGGTGAAGTGCTGGCGTTATTGAATTGCGGCGCGTATTCGTTGGCGCAGATGTTTCATTACAACGGCCGTCCTCTTCCCGCGGCTGTTTTGATTCGCCAGAACGGCAAAGCCGAGCTGATTCGACGACGCGACAATTACGAAGATCTGATCACGAACGACGTCGGCTACTAGGGCATAGCCCCAAAGTAAAGCAAGCGCTTTCGGCGAGGCAGAGCCGTCGCCGCACATCAGGCGGCGAAGCCGCTGCAAAGATCGACGATCTCAGAAAACACTGTGCAAACTGAACATACCCAACTGGTTCGCGGTCTTGGACTGATCGCGGCGATCTCCGTCAACGTCGCGAACATCATCGGCACCGGTGTTTTTCTCAAAGCGCGCGTCGTCACGTGTAACGTCGGCAGTCCCGGCAAGGCGTTGGCGATCTGGGTCTTTGCTGGTTTGCTTTCAATCGCCGGGGCACTGACGTACGCGGAGTTGCTCGCGATGATGCCGCGCGCCGCCGGTGAGTACGGAATCATCCGCGACGCTTACGGACGTCCGCTGGGTTTTGTGTATGGCTGGACCCAGTTTTTTCTCGCGCGCACAGCTTCAGCCGCCGCGCTGGCGATGGGCTTTGCGATCTTCCTCAACGACTTGATCGGCGGCGGACTCAAGGTTGCCATCTTACAAGTGCCGCTGCCGTGGGGCGGCATGCTCACGTTCGAGCGACTCCAACTCGTCGCCGTCGGCGCAATCATCATCACGACGATCATTAACTGCGCTGCGGTTAGCGTCAGTGGCAGTGTTGCGTCCGTGCTGACGGGATTGAAAATTTTGCTTCTGCTCGGCGTCGGTTTTGGCGCGTTCTTTTATTCCGGTGGCGACTGGGGCAATTTGTCGCTCGTCAATTCGGGCGGCGCTTGCGAGAACGTCGCGGTAACTTCCGGAGGACTCGCGGGATTCGCGGCAGGCATGATCGGCGCGCTTTGGGCCTACGACGGATGGAACAACATCACCTTCATGGCCGGCGAAGTGAAGAACCCCGGACGCAATCTGCCGCTTGCTCTGATCGGCGGCATGTTGTTGGTGATGGCGCTGTATCTCTTTGTGAATTTGAGCTATTACCACGTGCTCACACCAACCGAGATCGCGAGCGTCTCTGAATCGTCATCGGTCGCCGCGGAAGTCGTGCGACGATTGTTGGGTGCAGTTGTTGTAACGTTCATGGCGGCGGCGATGATGACGTCGTCGTTCGGCGCGTTGCACGCATCGATACTCGCGACCGCTCGACTGCCTTACGCGTTAGCGCGTGACGGTCTGTTCTTCAAGAGCCTCGCGCACGTCTCGCCGCGCACGCACGTGCCGGTCAGATCGCTGATCGTTCTCGCGTTCTGGGCCAGTGTGCTGGCGCTTTCGGGTTCGTTCGACACGCTGACTGACTACGCGATCTTCGCGCTCACACTGTTCTACGCGCTCGTCGCCGCGTCGGTCTTCCTCTTCCGCAAACGACAGCCGGACGCTGAACGTACGTATCGCGTTTGGGGTTACCCATTCGTGCCGATCATCTTCCTCGTCGTTTCGACGTGGCTCATCGTGCAGACAATCTCGAGTCATCCGCGAAAAGCCGGAATCGGTTTGGCGTTGATATTGCTGGGTCTGCCGGTTTACTGGGTTTTGGAAAGACGCCAAGCTCGGCCGCCGCAGTAGATAACAGCCAGAAAATGAGAACAGGTCAGGAAGGGGCAGAGCGCAGCGCCGCCCCCGCCTGATCACAAGCGGGGGCGATTGCCCCCTTCCTGACTTGTTCTAACGACGACGATTTACTGGGTTTTGGAAAGACGCCAAGCTCGGCCGCCGCAGTAGATAACAGCCAGAAAATGAACAGGTCAGGAAGGGGGCAGAGCGCAGCGCCACCCCCGCCTGATCACGAGCGGGGCGATTGCCCCCTTCCTGACTTGTTCTAACGACGACGGTTTACTGGGTTTTGGAAAGACGCAGGTCGACCTGAATCAGTGGCGGGCGTTTTCCTTCGCTGGTTGCCAGGAGAGCCTTGCCGTCAGCGCGATACGTGATCGACTCGCCTTGTTCGCGCTGGCCTAAGTTGAAGCCCGTTATCTTTTGCTTCCAAATCTCGTCGAAGTTTTTGCTCGACGCGGGCAGGACCACTTCGTAACCCTGAAGATAATCACAAAGCGCAACGCGACGACCGTCGGGAGAAATGCTGCCGCCGGTCAGCACGCCACCCATCAGACTCGGTACTTTGATCTCGCCGATACGTCGCATCGTAATCACCTTGCCCGTGACGAATGGCGCCGCTGCTTCGTAGACCACCGCATTCTTCAGCATCGCTTTCGTGATGATGTAGAGATTGCCGGTTGTCGGATGGACCAACAACGTCTCCGCATCGAATTTACCATCCGGGTAACGCAGACGAATCGCGTCGGCTGGCGCCGTCGTACGCGGGCTGCCTTTGCTTGAGTTCTTGTCTGCCGGAGTCAGCTTGGGTTCAGCAACACGGTAGACGACGATCTCCGTTCGCACTTTATCGTTGTCGCCAATGTCGCCGAGATAAAGATACGACGTCGCGCGTTCCGGTCCTGGGCCGACAGCCATGTCTTCCCAATCACGCGCCTGGGCGCCGGCGACACGAAACACACCGCGTGATTCACCTGTTGCGTCAAAGGCGTAGACCAATGGTGCATCACCCGAATCGTTGTGTGTCCAGTAAATTCCGGGGTTGGATCGAGAGGCAGCCAAGCCGCTGCTTTCGTCGACGGCAGGGTTCTTTAAATTCGCAATCTTTGTTGGTGTTCCATAGACCTGGAACACAGCCAGAAAAACCAAAGCCAGGATGTACACAGATCACCCTCTCTGCGCCAGTGCCGTTCGGGCCACTTCCTTGTCGTCGAAGTGAAACACCTCGCGACCGATGATCTGATAATCCTCGTGGCCCTTGCCCGCGATCAGCACGAGATCGCCGCTGCGGGCTTCGGAAATCGCCTGGTTGATCGCTTCAGTGCGATCGGCAATCTTGCGGTATGGTTTGCCAGTCTTCTGAATTCCCTCCTCCGCGTCGCAAAGGATCTGTTCGGGATCTTCAGTGCGCGGGTTGTCGGACGTCAGAATCACGACGTCGCTCAAACTTCCCGCGGCCTCGCCCATCGGCGCACGCTTCGAACGATCGCGATCGCCGCCGCAGCCAAACACCGTGATGATCTTTCCCTGGACCACCTGCCGGGCCGTGCGCAATACATTCAAAAGCGCGTCGTCGCTGTGCGCGTAATCGACCACTACGGAAAAGTCGCCGTCGTGGGCCACGCGTTCGAAACGTCCCGGCGCGCCGGTGCAGTTTTCGAGCGCGGTGGTTATCACGTCGAGCGCGTAGCCCAATGCGAGTCCGCTCGCGACCGCGGCGAGTGTGTTGTAGATGTGCGGTGGACCGACGAGTGGTGAACGAAAGTCGCGTTCGCCGGCCGGAGTTTTGAGCCGAAAGCGCATGCCACTCAACGAAAACTCCGCTTCGTGCGCCGACACGTCCGCCGCAGCGTTAACTGCGTAGCGAATGACTTTGAGTCCATCGCGTTCGAGCAACGTTGCCAGCTCGACGCCGTATGGATCGTCGACATTGATCACCGAGTTGCGAGGTCGCGTGCCGAGCCGTCCGTCGAACAGTCGCTGCTTGGCATACCAGTAGTTTTCCATCGTCTTGTGATAGTCGAGATGGTCGCGCGTGAGGTTGGTAAAAACCGCGACCGCATACTCGAGCTCATCACAACGATGAAAGTCCATCGCCTGCGACGAACACTCCATCACCGCGGTGCGACAGCCGATCGTGACCGCCTGCCGGAGCAGTCGCTGCATGTCGGGCGCTTCCGGCGTGGTGCGATCCGCTTTGAAGCGTTCTTTGCCGAGCCGGTATTCGACCGTGCCCGTCATCGCGACGAGTTCACCGGCAGCTTCCGGAATCGATGCGATCAGATACGCCGTAGTGGTTTTGCCGTTCGTGCCGGTGATGCCGGCGAGTTGCAGCTCGCGCGAGGGATGATGTTGGACTTCCGCTGCCACGAGCGCCATCGCGCGACGGATGTTAGCGACTTGCAGCCACACGCCTTGCCCCCCGAAGTCGTCCGGCGCGGCGCGCTCGGAAATCACGCCGACCGCGCCCTGGGCCATCACTTGCGGGACGAACTTGTGCGCGTCGAACACCGCACCCGAGACGGCGGCAAACAACGCGCCCGCGCCTACCCGACGCGAGTCGTGACTCACGTCGGTGACTACGATCGCATCGTCGCCCGTTAACTTCGCCTGCGTTAGAGTTGCAAGTTGTTTGGTGGTAACTGATCTTTGATCCACGGACCTACTTTACCACCACCGCCGGAATATTTTGATCGCGCACGAGTTGATTGAATGCGGCGACGTCCGTTTTCATCACCTGCGAGAGCTTTTGTAACTGCGCGTCGATCTGCGTGACTAGCTCGTCGTAAACTGCGTACGACTGTGCCGTCGGCGCGGATTCCGCGCTACCGACAACGCCTCCCAGGGCCGCCAGTTTGTTGTTGAGACGGATCGGATAGTTCAACGGATCCTGGTTGCTCTGGTTCTTCGTCTGATAAAGGGCCTCCTCGATCGCGGTCAGGTTTTTGTTCAACGTCGTGCCCGCATCGTTCACGGTCTTGAACTGAGGCTGCCCGGCAACGCGCTTCAACAAGTCTTCCACTTGCCTGCGCACGTCGCGAATCTGAATGATCGCGTTGTGCGTTTCCGTCAACTTGTCGCGGATCTTCAAACCGAGCTCCGCCTGCTTCGCATAATCCGCGGCGGTTGTATTCAAACGGGGATCGGGTTTGATCTCGAAAGTCTGCGTCAGCGTTTGACCGTCGACTTTCATCTTCACCTGATAATTTCCGGGCGGGAGTTTTGGACCACGCATCTCGCCTGCCCACAGGATCAGGTTCGGAAAACGCGCAGCGTCGGCGTAACGAGTGTCCCAGACGAAACGATTCAGCCCGACGTTCGTCGGTGGCGGTTGCGTTGGCGGTGGACCAAACCCACCGCCCTCACCACCACCAGCCGGGGCCGCCGCTTGCCCGCCTGACGCAGTTCCCTCTTTAGGCAACCGCGCGGTGAACTTCTGAACCGACTTGCCCGCCGGGTCGAGGAACTCGAGTTCGAGATCGGTAGTCGGCTTGGCCTTCAGCGAGTAGTAAACAACGACGCCATTCGCCGGATTTCTGCCGACTGTCGCCGTTGGCGGCAGCGGCGCGCCACCACCTCCCAGCGTGCGATAACTCTCTTTCGGTTTGAAAAGCTTGGTGGTCTTCACCGAATCAAATCCACCCGCGTCGACGAGTTGATGCAGCAGCGGCAGGTCGTCGAGGATCCAGAACGATCTTCCCTGGGTCGCAACAACCAACTCTTTCTCGCGCTTGTGAATTGCAAGATCTGTAATTGGCACGACTGGCAAGTTGAGTTGCAGCGACTGCCAGCGTTCGCCGTTATCAAACGACACGTACATTCCGGTTTCCGTTCCGGCGTAAAGCAGCCCGCGCTTGTTTGGATCCTCGCGAATGACGCGCGTGAAAGCGGTGTCTGGAATGCCGTTGGTGATCTTCTTCCACGTCTTGCCGTAGTCGCTCGTGCGATAGAGATACGGTTTGTTGTCGTCCCATTTGTACATCGTCGCGGCGACGTAAGCCGTGGCCGGATCGTGTGGCGACGCGTCGATCGAATTGATCTGGATCCACTCCGGCATGATGCTCGCCGGCGGAGTTACGTTGGACCAGTTCTTGCCGCCGTCGCGCGTTACCTGGACCAGTCCATCATCGCTGCCCGCCCAGATCGTGCCCGCCTGCACCGGCGATTCCATCAGCGCGAAGACTGTCGCGTAGTACTCGACGCTCGTGTTGTCTTTCGTGATCGGGCCACCTGATGCGCCCTGTTTCGACTTGTCGTTGCGCGTCAGATCCGGACTGATCGCCTGCCAACTTGACCCCTCATCCGTGCTCTTGAAAACGACGTTCGCCGCGGCATAAAGCGAATTCGGATCGTGCGGTGAAAAGACGATCGGGAAGTTCCACTGAAAGCGGTACTTCAAAACGTCGGCGCCCGAGCCCATCGGGTTGTTTGGATACGGGTTGACGTCGCGCTCCTGGCGCGTGCGGTGATCGTAGCGGGTTAACAGTCCGCCGTATGAACCAGCGAAAACGATATTCGAATCTTTTGGCGACGGCGCAATCCAGCCTGACTCACCGCCACCGACGTCCCACCAGTCACTCGTATCGATGCCGGCACCCATCGTGCGGCTCGCGATGCGGACGGTCGAGTTGTCCTGCTGCGCGCCGTAGATGTTGTAGGGAAAGTCGTTGTCGAGCGCGACGCGGTAAAACTGCGCTGTCGGCTGATCCTGCTCGGTCCAACTTCTGCCGCCGTTGAAAGAAACGTTCGCGCCGCCGTCGTTGCTTTGAATCATGCGGTTCGGATC
>Ga0111538_10004128_pt1 | contig 20236 bp, 16 predicted proteins | sample SoiMethybrSBSTD1_FD_79669 | JGI IMG/M metagenome (GOLD analysis project Ga0111538, IMG submission 79669) | Bulk soil microbial communities from a Populus tree surrounding site in Tennessee, USA - Soil MetaG P. TD hybrid SBSTD1 (version 2)... | ecosystem: Environmental > Terrestrial > Soil >... | reverse complement strand
GCGCCGGAGCCGATGATCACGACATCATGGACATCGGGGTTGCGAACGACTTGCGCCATGGGTCCTGCCTATCTGACGGGTGATTGACGCGGTACGAGGCAGAGTCTATCTTGCCGTCGGGAATCAGACAATCGAATCTCGCGCCACGAATCCGCTCTGAACCCCCGCTGAATCGAGGCCACATGTTCGCGCCCCTGTCCCGCAGAGAGTTCCTCTCACGCACTACCAGCGCCGCGGCTGCCGCGGTGATGTTGCCGCGCCTGGTGCAGGCGCCGGGGATGTTCATTTCGCTCAACGGCGCGGTGACGCCGGGCATCGGCCCGTGGCCCGAGGCGGCGCGCCTGGCCGCGCGGCTGGGTTACGGCGGCATCGACTGGAGCGTCGGTCCCGCGAAGGCCGCGGGACTCGAAGCGACGAAGGCGCTCTTCGCGGAACTCAAGATCAAACCGACGATCACCAATCTCCCGATGCCGCGCGGGTATCCGTTTGGGGGCGACGACGCCGGTTTCCAGGCGGCGCTCGAGCCGCTCGCCGCCGACGCGGCGTTTGCGGCAGCGATCGGTTGTCAGAAGATGATGGTGGTCCTCTCGCCGGCCAGCGCGCTGCCCAAGGAGGATCAGCGCAGGCTCGTCGTCGCGCGCATCGGCGCAGTGGCCGAGGTGCTGCAGAAGTCGAACATCCGTTTGGGCATGGAGTTTCTCGGGCCGCTGTACATGCGGACGCCGGCGCCACCGCCGCCCGCGCCCCCGCCGGCGACGCCGCGCATCCCGTTCATCTGGACGCTGCCCGAAACGGTTGCGCTTGCGAAGGACTGCGGCGCGAATGTCGGCGCGGTGCTCGACGTCTGGCACTGGCATCACGCCGGCAGCACGGTGGCCGACATCATCGCGGCGGGGAAGTCACGCATCGTGCACGTCCACGTCTCTGATGCGAAACCGATGGCGCCGGAGGACGTGCGCGACAACATGCGTGTTCTGCCCGGCGAGGGCGCCATCGATCTCAGCGCGTTCTTCCAGGCGCTCAAGCAGATCGGGTATGACGGGGGCGTGAGCCCCGAACCGCTCGGACGATTCCCGCCAGGCACGACGGCCGATGACGCCGCGAAGCAGGCATTCGACGCGACGGCGGCAGTGATGAAGAAGGCAGGACTCTAGGCACCTGCCGTGCGACGTGCGGGGGACGAGGAACCTGTCTGTCGTGCGGCCGCCGAGCACTTCGGCCAGATCGATGTCTGGTTGCCATTCGGCGGTGTCGCGCCTGGTGCCTACTGGCTTCGCGTCACCGTTCACGACCGCCTCACGTCACGAACGCAGGAAGAGGCGATACAGGTCGCGGCCGCGCGCTAGCCACCGCGATCTGGGGCCCTGGGCCATTGGCCTACTGCCTGTGTCAGCGGCCCGCGGTCTGTGGCCATCGGCCTGTTCTTGGCCGATCCGCCCGGCAAGCGCCTTTCAGGACGCGCAGGGCGATCGTCAGAGGTCGCTCATTTTGCACGAATCGCACCGTCGTCAGGTTCGACGCGATGGGAGCGTGTGAATCTTCAGATAGGCCAGCAATTTGAGATCGCCGGCGAAATCGTTCTGATTCTTTCCGCCGCAGGAGCCGCACATCCACGTCGTGGGTTTCGTCTCAGGCCCTGGGATGATCCAGGCGTTCAGCGACAACCCGCACTCGGCGCAGACGACTTCGACTCGGACGCACCCCTCGGTGATGTCATCCGCCATCGCGCGTCTCCCCAAATCCCCAAATCCCCAAATCCCAAATTCAAGTCGTCTTCACACGTCGATCGCGACGACTTCGTGCACGTCGATCGACCCCACCGTCACTTGTACGAATCGCCCCGTCTGCGTGAACGCGGGGGCGGCGCCGGCGGTGAGTAGCTGCACGCGCCGTGCGCGCGCGCCCTCCGGCAGGCGTACGCGCACCCGCTGCGCGCCGATCGGGATCACTTCGCGCAGCGGCCCTTTCATCATCATCGGATTCGTGAGATTGACGAGGTGCACCGTGATCGATCCCGCCTGACGCCAGGCCGTGACGTCGATGAGGCCCGGGCCGGTGACGTCCACGACCGGTGGCTCGTTCAGCGCCCACGCGACGGCGTTCTTGATGAGACGGCCGTGATCGACGGACATCACTTCCCAGAACGTCCGATCGATGTCCCACGGAAAATAGACCACTCGCCCGGCGCCCACGTCGCGCAGGTACACCTCGCGCGACTCGGTGTGCGCGACGCGCGGGTAGACGTCCTCCATCGGCAGATCCGGGTACGTCGGAATGAGCGTGATCGGCGACGGGAACGTCTGTGTGGGCGTCACCGCCACGCGGAACACGCCGTTGATGATGCGCGGCGTATCGTCGAGACCGGCGAGGATGGGATGCCGGCGTCCCGTTGCCGGATCGGTGTCGAGGCTCAGATACGAGTTCTGCATCGGCCCGTCGATGCGCCCGTCGAACGTGACGCCGAACAGGTCGGCGAGCCCGAAGTTCGTGCGCCGGCGGCCGCGCTCGTCGTAGAGCGAGGCCGCGAACGTGGCGAGGACGCTGCCGCCGCGTGCGACGAAGTCGCGGATGGCCGCGCACTGAGTGTCAGAGAGCGCGGCCGTGTCCGCCAGCACGAGCAGCTTGAACGGTGCGAGCCGCTCGGGCGTGAGGAACGCTTCGTGCACCAGCTCGAACGGCACGCGCGCCTCGACGAGCGAGTGGTACATGCCCAGCACGTGATCGCCAGCGCGATCGCCGGCCCCGATGCCGCTGTGGAATGTCTGCGTCTGCTCGGAGTAGAGAAGCCCGACGCGCGCCAGCGGCGCCTCGTTGCGTAGATACGCTTCGTGCCGCGCGTGCCACGTGTAGATGCGCTCGACGATCGGCATCCAGCGCTTGTCGTACAGCACACCGGAGAACTTCGTCACCCACGGCCGCGCGCCGTTGGCGGTGCCCTCCGCGACCCAGAGCCGGATCTCCGGTTCGCTCTGCACGGAATCCTTCCAGCGATACGCTTCTTCGAAGCCGACGCTGAAGATGCCGCCAATCGGCCGCCGGCCCATGACGGATCGGAATTCCTTCGCGCGCTGGCCGTTGGCCCAGGGCGGCGTCACGCCGCGGCGCGCCTGGTTGTCGGCAAACTGGATCTTCGCGCGCTCGCCGGCCGTCTTCATGTCGGGCGGTCCGTTGGGGATGAAGCAGGCGTCCGCCCGCACCGCCTGAATGGCCGCATCCCACGTCGTCCACAGCTCCGTGAGCCGTGCGCGGCGCCACTCGATGTACGCCCGGCGCCCGGCATCGTTCGGATCGTTCGTCCGCGGCAGATCCAGGCCGGTGGCCGCGCGGAAGTTCGACGTGCAATGGACGCAGTAGCAGTCGCCCTGCGGTCCCCATCGGTTGCCGAACACGGCGTCCACCGGATAGCTGGAGACGATCTCGCGCGCCACCGACGTCATGAACTCGAAGTTGTACGGACCGAGCGCGCACGTCACCCACAGCTCGGGATTCGCCCAGTGCCGGCGCGGCTGCCCGTTCGCGGTCACCGCGATCCAGTCGGGATGCGCCGCGTGCACGTCCTCACGCGCGGCATGCGGATCGATCCGCGCGATGACGTGCATGCCCATCGCTTTGCAGCCCTTCACCATCGTCCCGAACGGATCCGAGTCGCCGAGCCACTCGCTGCGATGGTGCAGCGGGATCTTTGTCGGGTAGTACGCGACGATGCCGCCGGCGCTGAGACAGGCGGCGTCGGCGTTGAGACGCTTGAAGTAGTCGAGCCACAGTTGCGCGTCGAACCGGCCCGGATCGTTTTCGACGAGCGTGAGCTGCACCCAGCGCATCGGCCGATCGAACCAGCCCAGCGCCGGATCGCCGGCCGCCTGCGAAGGCCGCGGCGCGCCCTGGGCGTCGTCGGTCGTGAGGGCGTGCAAGTGCGTGCCGACCGACACCAGCGCGCCGGCGCCGGTGGCCGTCTGCAGAAAACCGCGACGGGTGAGATCGATTGTCATGATCGGAAGAGCTTTTACCACGTAGAGCACGTGGATCTTGGAACAAAGATCTTCCGTATCGACGACGTGTCCGACGTGCTCTACGTGGTTAAAGCTCTATAATCCCGGGCCGATGTCGCCTGTCTCCAGAACCAACTCGCAGCTCGTCTACGACGCCCTGAAGGCGAGCGGCGTGCGGCTCATCTCCGCGCTGCCGGAGACGTGGCTGGTGCACCTCGTCCGGCTGGCCGACGACGATCCGGACATGACGCTCGTGCGGTTGGCCAAGGAAGAAGAGGGCGTAGGGATTTCCGCGGGCGCGCACCTGGCCGGCGTCCGGTCGGCGATGCTGATGCAGAACCACGGCCTGCTCGCGTCGATCAACGGCATCGTCTCGGGCGCGCAGCTCTATCGCATTCCGCTGCTGATGATCATCAGCCACCGCGGATCGTTCGGGGAGCGCGATCCGTGGCAGACGGAAGGCGGCGCGGTGACCGAAGATCTCCTGCGCGCGCTGCGCATTCCGTGCGCGGTCCTCGACTCGCCCGCGCACATTGCGCCGCGCATCGGGAAGGCGCAGACGCTGGCGTACGCGTCGAACAAGCCCGTGGCGCTGCTGCTCGATCGCGACCTGATGTGGGAGGACCCCACATGACGCGGCTCGACGCACTGAAGGCGATCTATCCGTCGCTCGACGACGTCGTGGTCGTGACGATCATGGGTGCGGTGGCGGCCGAGCTGCAGTCGATCGGCCACCGGCCGAACTTCTTCTACCTGCAGCACGCCATGGGCCTGGCTTCGTCGATGGGGCTCGGCATCGCACTTGCGCGCCCCGAACTGCCGGTGGTGGTTTTCGATGGCGACGGATCGGTGCTGATGAACCTCGGCGGGTTGACGACGCTCGCGCGGTACCGTCCGAAGAACCTCGTGCACGTGATCTTCGACAACGAGAGCCTGCTTTCGGTGGGCGGATTCCCGACGGCGACGGCCACGGGCAGCGATCTGGCCGCCATCGCCGCAGCGGCCGGCGTGCCGCGAACGGCCACCGTGCGCACACTCGAAGAGTTCGTCGCCGCATTCGACGCTGCGCGACGCGCGAACGAGCTGACGTGCCTCGTCGCGAAAGTCGATGCGGTCGGTCCGGCGGCGTTCGTGACGGATCTGGGACTGCTCGAGAATCGATTTCAGTTTCAGCGGTACTTGCGTGAAAGATCAAAAGCCTTCACCACGTAGACCCCCACCAATGTCGAAGACGCTCGATCTCCTGGTGAACGACTTGCGCAGCGGGCGCATTCGCGTCATCGATCTCACGCAGCCGCTGGGACCTGAGACAGCTGTGATCGGCCTGCCGCCGATCTTCGCGCCCTCGCCCGGCGTGACGATCGACGTCATCTCCCGGTACGACGACCGCGGACCGGCGTGGTACTGGAACACGATCACGATGGGCGAGCACACCGGCACGCACTTCGACGCGCCCGTGCACTGGATCACGGGGCGCGACCTCGCCGAGAACGCGTGCGACACGATTCCAGCGGCGCGTTTCGTCGGGCCTGCGTGCGTGATCGACATCGAGCGCGAGGCCGCGGCCGATCCGGATGTGCTTGTCACGCCCGCGCGTCTCGAGCAGTGGGAACAGGCACACGGCCGGATTCCCGCGGGCGCCTGGGTGCTCCTGCGGACGGGTTGGAGCCGCCGCACCGGCACCGCGTTCGTCAATGCGGACGCCGCTGGTCCGCACAGCCCGGGCTTTTCCGCCGACGCGTCGCGCCTGCTCGCGACCGATCGCGACGTGCTCGGCGTGGGCGTGGAGACGATCGGCACCGACGCGGGACAGGCCGGCGGCTTCGATCCGCCGTTTTCCAATCACGCGATCATGCACGGCGCAGGCAAGTTCGGCCTGGCGAGGCTCTGCAATCTGGATCAGCTGCCACCGAGAGGGGCGGTCATCATCGCGGCTCCACTGAAGTTGGTCGGCGGCAGTGGGAGTCCGTTACGGGTCGTGGCGCTGGTTGAAACCTAGGCTTTGACGGCCTTCTTTTCCTCTTCTCGTAATTGATCGACGAAGTCCGCGATCTCGAGCCTGAGGTTGTTCGGGTTGGTCGCGTAACTCATGCCGACGTCGAGCGTGACCGCGCGTGATCGGATCAACTTCTCGATCTCGCCGTCGAAGTGCTGCATGCCGTCCTGCTTGCCGTCGCGCATGGCGTCGAGCAACGTCTTGCCTTCGGTCTCGCCCTTGTCCACGTACTCGCGTGTGCGCAGCGTGGACTTGAGAATCTCCAGGACGGGCAGACGGCCGTTCCCGTCGGCACGCGGCACCAGCCGCTGTGAGACGACGAACTTGAAGGACTTCGAGAACCGGCTGCGGATCGCGGCCTGATCGCCGAGCGGGAACGCGCCCACGATGCGCTCCACCGTCTTCGCGGCGTCGATGGTGTGCAGCGTGGAAAGCACGAGGTGGCCCGTCTCCGACGCCTCGATCGCGATCTCGATCGTTTCGCGGTCGCGCATTTCACCGACGAGAATGACTTTCGGCGCCTGCCGCAACGCCGCGCGCAGCGCCAGCGCGAACGTCGGCGTGTCGCTGTGCAGCTCGCGCTGGTGAATCGTCGCCTTCCGGTGCTCGTGCAGAAATTCGATCGGATCCTCGATCGTGACGATGTGGATCGCGCGCTGCTGGTTCATCAGATCGATGATCGCGGCGAGCGTGGACGACTTGCCCGAGCCGGTCGGCCCCGTCACGAGCACGACGCCGTTGCGGATGTTGACGATCTCGGCGAGCTGCTGTGGCAGGTGCAGATCCGCGAACGTCGGGATGCTCATCGGGATGACGCGCATCACGATGGCGCACGTCGCGCGCTGGCGGAACACGTTCACGCGGAAGCGCGCGATGCCCGGCAGCGAGTAGGCGAGGTCGGCCGATCCGTCCTTGGTCAGCTGCTCGGCGGCGTTGCGATTGGTGCCGATCAGATCTTCGGCGATGCCGACGATCTGCTGGGCCGTGAGCCGCTCGAACCCCTCGAAGGGGAGTGCGACGAGGTCACCGCGGACCTCCACCTGCGGCGCGCGGCCGGGCGAGAAAATCAGGTCGCTCGCTTGCGGCTTTTCGTGCAGCATCGCGGCGATCAATTGCTGCGTGGGGACACGGGTCCCCGTTGTGGGAGCAGTTCCGTGCATCAGGCCAGGACTCCGAGCACCGATGGTCTATCGGCCCCAACCAGCGAGTACAACAGCCAGTGGAACCGGTTTCGGTATACGTTCTTGCATGCCATTTCGAGGGCTCGGCCGACGAACTCCCCAGCCAAGATCAAAAGCTAACCACGTCGGACACGTGGAACACGTAGGACGCTTTGGGAAGACCGACGCAGGTTGCTGGCCGATGAGGCGGCAGTATGGGATCTAGAGCAAGAGCATCACCACGTAGAAGAGGTAGGGCACGTGGATTCCTTTTAGAGATCAAAGGACTGTTTGCCAGGAGGTCTCCGCAAAACGTCCTACGTGTTTTATGTGTCCTACGTGGTTAGCTTTTGATCTTGCCTGGGGGAGTTGGACCGATGGTGACACGCAGAGATCTGACGGTGATGGCGATCGCGATCGTGGGGACGCTTGGTGTCGTTGCGGCGGCGCAGGACAAGCCGGCGATTCAGGGGTCGACGGTGTTTGACTGGAACGCGATGACGCCAACGAAGACAGATGTCGGCTACGTCCGCAACGTCCTGCGCGCGCCCACGGCGACGCTCGACGAGCTGGAGATGCACGTGACGACGCTCAACCCGGGGTTGGCGTCGCACGCGCCGCACCAGCACGAGAACGAAGAGCTGATCATCATCCGCGAAGGCACCCTCGAAGCCCTGATGAACGGCACGTGGAAGCGCGTCGGTCCCGGGTCGGTGGTCTTCAACGCGTCCAACGTCCTGCACGGCATCCGCAACGTCGGCACCACGCCGGCCGTGTACCACGTGGTGAACTGGAAATCGAAGAAGTAGATCAAGATCAAGATCAAGAGCCTTCAGCACGTAGGAAGAGGTCGTAAGAGGTAGGACACTTCTTGCGAAACGAGAAACCGCGTGCCGCGATCTCTTGACCTTCCAAGGAAGTTCTATTTCTTACCATTTTTGCCTACGTGCTGAAGGCTCTTGATCTTGACTACCTCCTCTGGGGCTTCCATCCCAGCACCCACGCCGGGTCACGGTATTGCGTGATCGTCGCGGCGTCACGGATCGCGTCCAGCTGCCGCGACGCCGGATGGCGGCGGGTGACGTCCACCGGTGTGCCGTCCAGGTTCCGGCTGTTGAACTCCCAGTAGTGCTGCTGCGACGTGTCGCCGGCGAGCGACCATGCGGCTGGATCGATCGCGCCGATCCGGCTGTCGATCAGCACGACCTCGCTGTTCGGATAGTTCGCGGTGTTGCGCGCGAGGAGGGGAGCGCCTGACGCGACCGCAGGCGTTTCGAACCGGCAGCCGACGAAGACGAAGCCGTGACTGGCCGACGTACTGCGCACCCACATGAACGGGCTGGTCGCGCTGAGTTGTCTGAGCGTCGTCCGCGTGAAATACGCGGGGCCGCGTCCCCAGAGGAAGTCCGTGTCGCCCTCGATGTCGCTGTCCTCGATGTAGGCCGCGTCGTTCACCTGCAGCGTGTCCTGATGTCCGGTGAGCGTCACGCGGCTCACGATGTGCTGTCCGCCGGAGAGCAGCAGCGCCTCGGCCTGACTGCCGCCGCGCGGCGTGAAGTTGGCGATGGTGAGGTTCGTGACGTGAATGGCGGTGGATCGATCGACGGCAAACGCAGCGCGGCGATAGGGAAAGGTGCCGGGTTTCTCGTTCGTCGGCACGCCGGTGGGCGGACCGTTGAACAGCTCGTTGTTCGCGTACCCGATGACCACGCCCGCGCGATCTTCGCCCTCGAATGTGAGATTCGCCTTGTGGCGGAGGTAGACGATCTCTTCGTACCGGCCGCGCCGGATGAAGATCGTCACGCGGCCGGCCGGCGAGTCCGGCACCGCGTCGATGGCGCCCTGCAGCGTGTTGAAGTCGCCAGTCCCGTCGGCGGCCACCACGACGCGCTGGCGCGCGGGCGGAGGCGCCGCTCGCGTCGTGAAGGTCCATCGGTTCGCGGCGCCGATGCCCTGGAAGCCGTCGGCCACGATCGCGCCTGGATCGATTTCGATCTCGTACCGCTTACCGTACGTGAGCACGTGCGGGTGGAGCGTGATCGTCGCCGTGCGGTCTCGAACGAGGACGGGGTAGAAATGGAATCCCTCGGTGAAGCCGCCAATCACGGCGAGCTGTTCCTTCGGCGGCACCGCGAGGTCGAGCGTGTCCACCAACGCGCGCGTGGCCGAGTCGTAGACGCGAATCTGCCCTGACGTGCCGACCGCTGGCGGCGCCGGGAAGGTGAGGACTATGTGGGTGTCCGGGTTTACTCGCGTCGCGCCTTGTGCAGGCCATCGCTGGACGGTCGCAGGACCGCTTTGTGCGAGCACCAGCGAACTCAGCGAACTTGCCAACAGCAGTTGCCTCATTGCCCCATGCCTCATCAACACGCGCTCTGTCTTGTCCTGACTACCTACAAGTATTAAGGTGATGCAACACCATGGCCGAGCGTACGCGCGACTTCAACTACTTCGAGACGCACTGGCGCGTGATGCACGGACTGATGGTGGTCGCTCGATGAATGGGGCGGCGCTCCGCCAGGTCAATTCACCTGCGCAGGTCCTCTTTGCCAGCCTCATCGGCACCACGATTGAGTTCTTCGATTTCTACATCTATGCCACCGCGGCGGTGCTGGTGTTTCCGAAGCTGTTCTTCCCGGCCTCGGACCCGGCCGCGGCCCGGCTCGCCTCGTTGCTGACGTTCGCGCTCGCGTTTCTGGCGCGGCCGATCGGCTCCGCGCTCTTCGGTCACTTCGGCGATCGTGTCGGCCGCAAGACGACGCTCGTCGCGGCGCTGCTGACGATGGGGCTCTCGACCGTGTGCATCGGTCTGCTGCCGACGTACGCAACGATTGGCGTCGCCGCGCCGGTGCTGCTCTCGACGTGCCGCTTCGGTCAGGGGCTTGGCCTTGGCGGCGAGTGGGGCGGCGCCGTGCTGCTCGCGATCGAGAACGCGCCGCCGGATCGTCGCGCGTGGTACGGCATGTTTCCGCAGCTCGGCGCGCCGGTCGGCTTCTTCTTCTCCGGCATCGTCTTTCTCGCGCTCTCGACGTGGCTGACCGACGCGCAGTTCTTCGCGTTCGGCTGGCGCATCCCGTTTCTCGCCAGCGCCGCGCTGGTGGGCGTCGGCTTGTACGTGCGCCTCACGATCACCGAGACGCCGGTGTTCCGTGACGCGCTGGCGCGCCGCGCCCCCGTCAAGGTGCCGATGCTCACCGTCGTCCGCGATCACTCGCGCGCGCTCGTGTTCGGCACCATGTCGTCGCTCGCGACATTCGTCCTGTTCTACCTGATGACGACCTTCTTGCTGGGATGGGGCACGACGGCCCTCGGCTACACACGGCAGCAGTTCCTGCTCATGCAGCTCGTCGGCATCCTGTTCTTCGCGCTGACGATCCCGTTCTCTGCCATGTACGCCGATCGGCACGGCCGCCGCGCGACGCTCATCGCGGTGACGGCCTCGATCGCGGTGTTCGGATTGGTCCTGTCGCCGATCGTCTCGTCGGGCACCGTCGGCGCGATGACCGCACTCGCGGCCGGCCTGGCGCTGATGGGATTCACGTACGGCCCGCTCGGCACGTTCCTGTCCGAGTTGTTTCCGACGTCCGTGCGCTATACCGGAAACTCGCTGACGTTCAATCTGGCCGGGATCTTCGGCGCCTCGCTCGCGCCGTACGCCGCGACCTGGCTCGCGACGAAGTACGGGCTGCCGTTCGTCGGCTACTACCTCACCGCCGCGGCTCTGCTCACGCTCGTCGGGATGCTTGCGACCCGCGAGACGAAAGGCACGGATCTGGCCGTGAACGACCAAGAGCCCTCCACCACGTAGGGCACGTCGGGCACGTTGAGCTTCTTGGGGAAGACTACTTTCTACCGTTCAGATCGCGCGACAGAATCAGCTTCAGCGTGAACCGGTCAGACGCGTTGGTCAGTCCCACGCCCACGCCGTACTCGATGTCCATGAACTTCGTCGTGTGATCGATGACGCCGTAGATCTGGTGCGCCTGATCGCCGCCCTTGAGCGGATCGCCGAACGTGCCGAAGTCGGAGTACGTCTCCACGGCGATCTGCAGCGTGGGGTTGACGCGGCGCGCGACCCGCACCGACGGGACGAACTCGAGATTCTTGAAGCCGTCGTACGCGGTGTCCACGATGGGGTTGATGATGACGTCGGTCTTGTCGAGATGCCAGCCGATGATCGGCCGGATTTCCGACGTGAAGCGATGCGTGTCCCATCGCTTCGCGTTGTAGCTGAACTCGAAGTTCGAGCCGAATACGAACTTCCGATCGTCAGCGTTCGGCACGGCGAAGAGCGTGCGCAGCTTGAAGCCGTTGAGGCCGAAGACGAGGTCCTTGTCGTAGGTGTAGAGCGGCAGGTAGAGGCCGGCCTCGAACCACCGCGTCACGCCAAGCGCCCACTCGGGCACGCCGTTCCACGACTTGTCCGCGGTGACCGCGCCGGGGAACGCCGGCTCCTTGATGCCCTTCGGCGTGAAGTTGTTGTGGACCGTGAGATTGAACACGCCGACGGGCGCGAGGCCGCCGTCGTAGACCTGGATTTCGTCGCCCTGGGCAAAGGCGACGCTGGGCAGAAAACACGTGAACGTAACGAGCAGGGCGAGCGCGAGGCGGCGAGGGGTCATCATGCGGGCGCGATTGTAATCCGGACTGATGCCCCGCGGGGTGGAAGCGGTATCATGCCCGCGTGGATCGCCGCGAGTTCCTGATTCGCAGCGGTTGGACGACCGGCGCCGTGGCGCTGGCGCCGATCCGCGCGCTGGGCCGCGCGCCGCTCGACGGCGTGGCCATCGTCGCGCCGGCCGCCGCGTCACCGGCCACAGCCGCCGCGCCGGCGTGGGCGCGGGACCTGGTGGCGCAGGCGCTGACCGCGCGTGGCTACCCCGTGCGGACCATCGCGCGCGTGGCCGACGCGCGCGCCGACGAGCTGTGCATCACGTCCGACGTGCGCGCGGTGGCGAATCGCCCCGAGGGCGCGTCCGTCACGTTCCGCACGGCGAGCGGCCGTCGCGTGCTGGAGGCCGTGGGCACCGACACGCGCGGACTCGTGTACGCGCTGACGGATGTGGCCGACGTGGCCGCACGCGCCGCCGAGCCGCTCGAAGCGCTCGAGGCGATGGGGGACCGTGCTGATCAGTCGGCCACGCCCGTGCGGAGCGTCATGCGCCTCTTCACGAGCGACATCGAAGACAAAGGCTGGTTCAACGATCGCGGCTTCTGGCGCGAGTATCTCTCGCGGCTGGCCGCCGAGCGCTTCAATCGGTTCAACCTCGCGCTGGGTCTCGGCTACGACTTCGCGCGCGAGCTGAAGGACACCTACTTCTACTTCGCCTACCCGTTTCTCGTCAGCGTGCCCGGGTTCTCCGTGCGCGCCACGAATCTCACGGACGCCGAGCGCGACCGCAATCTCGAGCAGCTGCGTTTCATCAGCGACGAAGCCGTCGCGCGCGGGCTCGAGTTCCAGCTCGGCGTGTGGACGCACGCGTACACCTGGGAGAACAGCCCGGACGTGAATCACGTGATCGAGGGGCTCACCGACGGTCGGCATGCGGAGTACAGCCGCATGGCGATGGCGCAGGTGCTGCGCGCGTGTCCCAACATCTCCGGCGTCACGCTGCGCATTCACGGCGAGAGCGGCGTGACGGAGGGAAGCTACGACTTCTGGAAGACCATCTTTCAGGGCGTGGTGGACAGCGGCCGCCGCATGCGCCTCGACCTGCACGCGAAGGGCATCGATCGAACGATGATCGACAATGCGCTGGCGACGGGCCTGCCGCTGACGGTGTCGCCGAAATTCTGGGCCGAGCACATGGGCCTGCCGTATCACCAGGCGGCGATTCGCCCCAACGAGCTGCCGGTGCCCGGCCGTGTCGTGACCGGCCTGATGAACTTGAGCACGGGCGAGCGCAGCTTTACGCGGTATGGCTACGCCGATTTGCTCACGGGCGATCGGCGCTATTCGGTGGTGCACCGCATCTGGCCGGGCACGCAGCGCGTGCTGTTGTGGGGCGATCCGGAATTCGCGGCGGCCTATGCGCGCGTCATGACCTTCTGCGGGAGCGTAGGCTGCGAAATCATGGAGCCGCTGTCGTTCAAAGGCCGCAAGGGCTCCGGCGTCGCCGGAGGACGCACGGCCTATCGCGACGCGTCGCTCGGCGCCGCCGCGCACGACGCCGAGAAGTTCAACTACACCTACCGCGTGTGGGGGCGCGCGCTGTACGGTCCCACAGGATCTGCGGGCGCCGGCCGTCGTCTGCTCGCGGCCGACTGCGGGGCCGCCGCGGCGGAAATCGAGGCGGCCCTCGCACACGCGAGCCGCATCCTGCCGCTGTTCACGACCGCGCATTGTCCGTCGGCGGCGAACAACAACTACTGGCCCGAGATGTACGTGAACATGTCCATCGTCGAGAACGGGCCGAATCGTGAGCCGTACAGCGACACGCCCACGCCGCGTCGCTTCGGCACGGTGAGCCCGCTGGATCCGCAATTGTTCTGCTCGATCGAGGAGCACGCAGAGGCGATCGCGTCCGGCACGCCGAGCGCCAAGTACTCGCCCATCGAAGTGGCCGACGCGCTCGATGCGCTGGCGATTGCAGCGCGCACGCACCTCGAAGCAGCGCGCTCGGCACGTACCGGGCCGGTGACGCCGGCGTTTCAGCGAGCCGCGATCGACATCGTCGTGCTCGCGGGGCTCGGGCGGTTCTTCGCGCACAAGCTGCGCGCCGGTGTCGGCTACGCGCTGTTCGATCGCACGAAATCCGCCGGGCTGCTGCAGGGCGCGATCGCGTGGTACGAATCCGCGCGCACGTCATGGGCGGAGGTCGTCGATCGCACGCGCGAGACGTACGCGCCCGACGTGTCGTACGGCATCGGCTGGTTTCAGCGCGGGCACTGGAGCGATCGTCTGGCGGCGATTGACAAAGACATCGAAGCGATGCGCGCGAAGGCATCAGCCGCGACGCCGGCGCCGGCCCTGCCGCGATTCGCGGAGGCCGTCACGCGCGCTCCCGCGCGCGCGGGCTTTGCCATCGCCCACACGCCGCCGCCGGAGGTTGCGCGCGGCGCCGCGCTCGCGCTGCAGCTCAACGTCACAGGCGACGATCGCCCGCTCAGCGTGCGCTGCCTGTACCGGCGCACGCATCAGGCGCTGGCGTGGGAATCTGCGACGATGACCGCCACCGGGGGACGATGGCAGGTGTCGCTGCCGGCCGCGCTCACGGACTCGGCGTTTCCGGTGCAGTACTATTTCGAGCTGCTCAGCCCGGCCGGCCGTCCGGCGCTCTATCCGGGCTTCAACGCCACGTGGTCCAACACGCCGTACTTCGTGTGCAACATCTCGTCGAGGTGAATTGATGCGAGCACGAACGACTCTGGCCGTCACGGCGCTCGTGCTGGCGGCGACCATCGCGGCGAAACTGGCCGCGCAGGGCGCGCCACCGCCGCCGCCCCCACCGCCAGGAGGCGCGCCGCAGACGCCCGCGCCGCCGCAAACCGGCCGTGGCAATCCCACCGCGACGTTTCCAGCGCAGCAGCGTCCGCCCGCGGATCCGGCGCTGGTCACACGTGGCAAGAACATCTTCGAGATCAACTGCCGTGCGTGTCACGGCGGCGACCTCCGCGGCGGCGACATGGGCGGGCCGAACCTGCTGCGCTCGCCGATCGTACTGGGCGATCAGGAAGGCGAGCTGATGGAGCCCATCATCCGCAACGGACGGCCGAACAGCTCCGGCGGGACGCCGATGCCGCCGTTTCCGTCGGTGACGGCCGACGACGTCAAGGCGCTCGCGGCGTACATTCACAGTGTGGCGGCGACGATGCGCGGGCAGGGATCTCCGCCGGCGGGCGAAGCGGTCACGCTGAACATCGTCGTCGGTACCGCGACCGCCGGACAGGCGTACTTCGCAGCCAACTGCGCGTCGTGTCATTCCGCAACCGGCGATCTGAAGGGCATCGCCGCGCGCATCACCGATCCGATGCAGTTGCAGAACGCGTGGGTGAGCGGGAACGGACGTGGCGCTGGCGGGCGTACTCCCACGCCGGTCACCGTCACCGTCACGATGGCGAACGGTCAAAAGGCGGAAGGCCGCCTGCAGCGCATCGACGATTTTCTCGTCGTGCTGGTGCCAGCCGACGGACGCGCGCGCGCGTACGCACGTGGCCCGAATGTCAAAGTGGATGTGCACGATCCGCTCGAGCCGCACATCAAGCTGCTGGCCAGGCTGACCGACAAGGACATGCACGACGTGACCGCGTATCTGGTGACCCTGAAATGAGCGTCAAGCGACTGTTTCTCACGACGACCCTGATCCTTGCGCCCGCGATGATGGCGGGTCAGTCACAGACCCCTCAGGCACCGAAGGTCACGCCAGGACCAGCGGCGAACGTTGACGGCGCGACGGGCGGGCTGGATCCCGCGTCGATGCTCAAACCGCTGGCGGAGAACTGGCCCACGTACTCCGGTGACTACACGGGCCGGCGGTACAGCACGCTTACGCAGATCAATCAGCAGACGGTCAAGAACCTCACGCTCGCGTGGCGCATTCAGTTGAGCGCCGCGACCGGATTAGGCGCAAACGCCGGGCGCACAGGCGGCGCGGGCGGCGGCGCGAACGTGATCGTCGGCGGCGAAGGCACCGGCGAGTACCCGTCGGGCATGCCGACCATCAAGGGCGCCGTGCTCGCCGTGGACGGCGTGCTGTACCTGTCGGCGCCGGATCACGCGTGGGCGATCGACGCGCGCGACGGCCGCGAGCTCTGGCACTACTACTGGAAGACCCGCGGCGGCACGCACATCGGCAGCCGCGGCATGGGCATGTGGCACAACTACCTGTACTTCGAGACGCCGGACAACTACCTCGTCTCGCTCGACGCGCGAACGGGGCAGGAGCGCTGGCACGTCCCGATCGCCGACTTCGATCAGCAGTACTTCTCGACGATGGCGCCGGTCGTGATCGGCAACCACGTGCTCGTCGGCACGGGCAACGACCTCGACATGCCCGGCTTTCTGCAGTCCTACGATCCGATCACCGGTCAGCGGCAGTGGATCTTCTACACGGTGCCGATGAACCCCGGCGATCCTGGCCTCAACACGTGGCCGAGCCTGGATGCCGCGCGTCACGGCGGCGGGCAGGTGTGGATTCCGGGCGCGTACGATCCGGAGACGAAGCTGTACATCTTCGGCACCGGCAATCCGACGCCGGGTTACACGGGCGTCGGCCGTCGGGGTGACAACCTGTTCACGTGCGCGCTCGTCGCGCTGAACGTGGATACGGGGAAGATGGCGTGGTACTACCAGACCTCACCGCACGACACGCACGATTGGGACTCGGCGCAGACGCCGGTGCTGATCGACGGCGCGATCGCCGGCCGTCCGCGCAAGCTCGTCTCCACGGCGTCGCGCAACGGCTACTTCTTCACGCTCGATCGCGTGACGGGCGAGACGGTCGTCACCGGCAAGTTCGGCGCGACGACGAACTGGGCGAAGGGGATTCGCGCGAATGGCGCGCCGGATCCCGATCCCGCGAACGAAGCCACGATTCCCGGGTCGCTGGTCTCGCCCGTGGAAGGCGGCGTGACGAACTGGCCGCCGCCGGCGTACTCGCCCGACTCGGGCTTCTTCTACACGCAGGAAAACAACAGCTACAACATCCTGTACCTCACCGATCCGGATCCGCGCGGATCGATGGGACTGGGTGGCAAGACGGTGGCCCCCGTCGGAGCGGCCCCCAACGCGCTGCAGGCGATCGACTACAAGACGGCCAAGCCCGGCTGGCGGCACGAGTGGCCGCGCGGGGGCGGCGGCAGCAACGGCATGCTCGCGACGGCGGGCCGGGTGTTGTTCACCGGCGACGGCAGCGGCAACCTGGTGGCGTTCGACGCGATGGACGGCAAGATGCTGTGGCACTCGCGCATCGGCAACCCGTCGAACGGGCCCCAGACGTTCCAGCTGGACGGCAAGCAGTACTTGTTGGTGGCGACCGGGGATGTGCTCTGGTCGTTCGTGTTGTACTAGTCGGAAGAGCAAAATCGCTTGTCGTAAGAGCTTTTACCACGTGGCGCACGTAGGCCCACGTAGGCGCGGAGGCGTCGCGGCGGAGGATGGCCAAGGTCGAGTCGGAAGAAGCGCTCGGTGCCGTGATGGCTTCTTCCGACTCGACCTTGGCCATCCTCCGCACGCGGCCGTCGGCCGCTGGCGAGCTCTGCTCGCCAGCGACGCCTCCGCGCTTTACGTGAGCGACGTGCCCTACGTGGTGTAAAGCTTTTCGTGACAAGCATCGCGGCTATCGAAACTGACAGGAGTCACAGACATGTCGAGCATCTCTCGTCGTGAATTCGGCAAGCGCGTGGGCGTCGCGGCGGCGGGGACGGTCGTGGCGTCGGCGGTCAGTGCGCGGGCGCCGCGGGCGCAGAGTGCGCGCGCGCAGGCGCGGGTCATCGGCGCCAACGATCGCGTCGTGCTCGCCAACATCGGCGTGCGCGGTCAGGGCAACGCGCTCAAGCGCGGGTTCGCGCGCGTGCCGCACGCCGAGATCAAGACGCTGTGCGACATCGATTTGAACATCGCGGCCGATCGCGCCAACGACGCGCGCCTGGCCGACCTGGCCACGTTCAAGCCCGGCATCGTGCAGGACATGCGTCGGGTGTTCGACGACAAGGACGTGGACGCCGTGATGATCGCGATTCCGAACCACTGGCACGCGCTCGCGACGATCTGGGCGCTGCAGGCCGGCAAGCACGTGTTCGTCGAGAAGCCGACCTCGCACACCGTCTGGGAAGGCCGGCAGGAAGTGATCGCCGCCAGCTACTACAAACGCGTTGTGCAGGGCGGCTACATGAACCGCAGCCGCGCCGTCGTTCGTGAGGCGATCGACTTCATCAAGGGCGGCGGCATCGGCAAGGTCTACATGGCCCGCGGACTGTGCTTCAAGCCGCGTCCGGCGATCGGCAAGTACCCGGATGGTCCGATGGCGCCCGGCGAGAAGTACTCGCTCACGGTGGGCGGGACGACGTTCGAGCCGACGTATGACGAGGCCTATCTGTCGAAGGTGGACTACGACCTGTGGCTCGGGCCGGCGCCGAAACGGCCGTTCAACCGCAATCGCTTTCACTACAACTGGCATTGGCACTGGGCGTACGGCAACGGCGATACGGGCAACCAGGGCCCGCATCAGTTCGACGTCGCGCGCTGGGGGCTCGGCCAGACGCAGCATCCGGTGAAGATCAGCTCGGCCGGCGGCTATTACGGCGCGCCGTCCTCGCAGGAGACACCAGACACGCTCACGTCGCTCTTCACCTACGCCGACGGCACCGTGCTCGAGTTCGCGACGCGCGGTGAGTTCACGAACGACGAGGGCACGCAGCGCATCGGCAACCTGTTCTACGGCGACAAAGGCTGGGTCTGGATCGACGGCGACGGACGCAAGTGGCAGTCGTACCTCGGCGCGAGGAACGAGAAGGGCCCGGGCAAGGACCTCTCGACGCAACCGGCGCCGACCGGCGCGGCCGCGCTGCTGAGCTTCGAGCTGCCGCACTATCAGAACTTCGTGGACGCGGTGCGTCGTAACGACGCGTCGGTGTTGAACTCGAACGTGCTCGAGAGCCACCTGTCGTCCACGCTGCCGCACCTGGCGAACATCTCGTATCGCACCGGACGCACGATCGCGTTCGATCCGAAAGCGGAGACCTGCGTGGGCGATGCCGAGGCCAATCGGATGCTCACGAAGGAGTACCGCAAGGGATTCGAAGTGCCGAAGATCAGCGTGTAGGTTCGCAGGGAGCGCAGGCGTAGACGCATGAGTCACAAGACCACTCTGATCCTGGCCGCAGCCGTGGCGTTCGGCGGCGTGCTGATGTCGTCGGGCGCTGACGGGCTGCGAGCGGCGCCGCCGCAGAAAACTGCGAACTACAACATCCCGCTGTGGGAACCGGGCAAGGTGCCGGGCGCGCTCGGCGACGGGCCGCTCGATGCTCCGTTCCTGACGGTGTTTCCGGCGCCGGAAGGCAAGCGCAACGGCGGCGCCGTCATCATCGCGCCGGGTGGCTCGAACATCATGCTGATGTACGGCGCCGAAGGGCTCGACGCCGCGGAGCGCTACAACGACTGGGGCGTGACGGCCTTCATCCTCACGTACCGCCTGTCGCCGCGCTACGCCGAGGAGCTGCGCGTGATGGAGGGCAAGCGCGCGGTGCAGCTGGTGCGATCGCGCGCGAAGGAGTGGGGCGTCGATCCGAACAAGGTCGGCTACATCGGCTTCTCCGCCGGATCGAACACCGGCCGCTCGGTGGTCGCGACGGCCGCGCCGGGGAATCCTGACGCGCCCGATCCGATCGATCGCTTCAGCTCGCGGCCGGATTACCTCGTGCTCGTGTACGGACCAGGCGGAGCCACGCCCGGTGAGCAGCTCAAGAACTTCCCGCCGACGTTTCTCGTGTCGGCCGCCGGCGATCGGCAGCCGTCGCTTGGCAACGCGCAGCTCTTCATGGATCTCACCCGCGCGGGCGCCGTCGCCGAGATTCACGTCTACCAGCAGGGCCGTCACGGGTTCGGTAGCGGCTTCGGGAGCCCGCAGTTCGGCGGCTGGATGACGGACCTGAAGAGCTTCCTCACGCTGGACGGCTTCCTGCCGGCGGCGAAGTGATCGTGCGGCCGTCAACGGTTCTGATCGTCGCGACGATCGCGGTGGCGTCTGCCGCCGGGACGACGGCGCGTTCTGCCGCGCCGCCGCCCGTGGTGAACGACGGCCACGGCGATTATCTGCTCGTGTCTTCCGGCGCGTTCCGCATGGGTGACAACTTCGGCGACGGCGAAGCGCGCGAGCGCCCCGTCCACATCGTCGAGCTCGACGCGTACTACATCGCCAAGGTCGAGATGACGAATGGCGAGTGGAAGAAATTCCGAGACGATGCGGGTTACGACGATCCGAAGTTCTGGCCAGGGGGCCGCGTCGTGCCGAAGACGCAGATTCCGTACTGGACGCAGGCAAACAACCACGGCGGTGGCACACCGAACACCGACGACTATCCGGTGCTCGGCGTGAACTGGGATGCTGCCGTCGCGTACACGAACTGGCTGAGCGCGAAGACGGGGAAGAAGT
>Ga0111538_10004127_pt1 | contig 20238 bp, 13 predicted proteins | sample SoiMethybrSBSTD1_FD_79669 | JGI IMG/M metagenome (GOLD analysis project Ga0111538, IMG submission 79669) | Bulk soil microbial communities from a Populus tree surrounding site in Tennessee, USA - Soil MetaG P. TD hybrid SBSTD1 (version 2)... | ecosystem: Environmental > Terrestrial > Soil >... | reverse complement strand
GTCGCCGATCACCAGGAGCTCCGGAATCTTGGGCGGCTGCAGACCCTTCTTGACCAGGTCGTTGTCGTAGGTCACCCGGACCGCGCCGAGGAATCGGCTCAGCTTGGGGATCTGCATCCCGAGCGCGCCGTCCTTCTTCTCCGAGGCGTCCACGTGCCCGTTGCGCACCGCGACGATGGTCTTGCCGTCGACCAGGAGCGCCTCGCGCGCGATGGTGAGGGTGACCGCCTGCTCGGGCAAGGGCTCGATGGACTTCGAGCCCGGCAGGTTGACGTCGCCGACGCTGAACGCGGCCGCCTCGGCCGCGGTGACGATGAACGCGACCAGCAGAATGGTCATGATGTCCATCATCGGCATGATGTTGAGGTGGCGGATCGCCTCGCCGGCGGGCACCCGCTTGACGCCCTTGCGGATGATGGAGCGCGCTTCGTGCTTGGTGATCATGGGGTCTTCAGGCGATCAGTCGAAGCTCCACTTGCCGAACAGCACGTCCGGGAAGAGGAAGTGCTTGTCCGGATCGTACGACTCGGTCGGTACCCACTTGTCGCCCTGCTTGTCCGCCTTGGGCATCGCGATGTCGGGCATCCGCTGCCCCGGCTTCAGCTCGGCCGGCAGCCGGCGGCGCACCGCGTCCAGGATGTGGACGATGGTCTCGTAGGGGATGTCCGGGTCCGCCTGGATGATGATCTCGTAGGTGTCGATGCCGCGGACCTTGCCCTTCCAGCGGCGCGCCGCGATCTCGTACAGCGCGTCGTTGAGCGCCTTGTAGTCGTAGCTCGGCGCCTCGTCCGGCTTGGTCTGCTGCCGGTTGATGCGCGCCTTGGGCGCCTCGAGCGTGCCCTCGAGCCCGGAGATCGACCACAGGATCATTCCCTGCTTGGTGGTCGACACGATGAGCTGCAGCGGCTTCTCGTCCGGGTTCATCTTGGGGTCGGACGGCGCCATGGCGTCGGCCGGCACGTGGTCGGGCAGGGTCGTGTTGATCTGCCCGAGGATGAACCCGGCGGCCGCCGCCGCCAGGAGGAAGAGCATCAGGTTGGTGACGATGTCGAGATAGGGGATGAGGTTGAGCTCGCCGCTCTCGATCTCGTCCTGCTCGACCTCCTCCTCGCGCCGCTTCATGGCCATTCTGGCCTTGGCGCGTACCTGGGCAGCGTTCATGGAGTCTTCTGTCCGCCTGTCAGGAAAGGAGGATGAGGATTGGTGGTGATGGTGGCCGGCCTAGCCGACCTGCTGCTGGCCGCCCTGTCCCTCGCCGAGCAGGTTCTCGAGCTTGAGGGAGAACGACTCCAGGTCCGACACCACCTTCTTGCTGGCGGTGCTCAGCATGAGGTGAGACACCATGCAGAGGAGCGCGATCCCGAGGCCCATCGCGGTGTTGTACATGGCCTCGGCGATACCGGCGCTGAGCTCCTTCTGGCGCTCGGCCGGGTTGGCGTCCTTCATCGACTCGAACGTGCGGATGAGGCCGGTCACCGTGCCGAGCAGACCGGTCAGGGTCACGATGTTGGCCATCGACCACAGGGCGGCGATGCGGACCTTCACCTCGGGGGTGACGTCCACCATCGTCTCCTCCATGGCCTGGGCGACCGCCGCCTCGCCGCGGTGGATCTTGCTCAGGCCGGCCTTGGCCACCCGTGCGATGGGTGCCGAGGTTGCGTCACACAGCTTCTTGGCCCGGTCGATGTTGTTGGCGGCCAGGAGGCGCTTGATCTGCTCGAGGAACGCCGACGCGTTGATATGGCCGCGACCGAGGAAGTAGATCGCGCGCTCGACGACGAGCGCGATCACCACCGCCAGGAAGAAGGTGTTGACGATGAAGAACGGCCCACCTTTTTGAAAAATGTCAGCCAGCCGATCCATCGGTTCTCTCTTTCGCCTCCGTGAGGTACAGCGCTCTCGGGATCTTTCCCCCGAGAGGGCGGTTTACCAGGTAAATCGCTTACTGGTCAAGAAGTTGCGGCCACTTCGAACAGCCGCGGGCAGGGATTCGATCCACCGCCCGATGGCCTCGCGTTTCTGCCCGCAGAGGACCTCGTTGTTGAACGGCATCAGGCCCACGCTCGGGTCGATGCGCGGGTCGTCCGCCCCGAACTCGCCCAGGATCACCATCATGTAGCTGTCGGCGGGCGAGCCCGGCTCGACGATGTCCATGCCAGGTGCGAGATCCGACTCCACGTTGACCACGTTCTCCTCGAGCATGCCCTCCTCGAGGTTGAGACCTCCCGCCGAGGGCGCATTCCCCATATGACACGAAGAAAACTGCGAGCAACTGCGGGTGAAGACGTTGTCCTGCAGCCAGTCGAGATCCGAATGCGTCTCCGCCTCGATGCAGAGCGGGTCGGGCATCGCGTCGGCTGACGACTCGCCTCCGCTGCAACCGGCAGCGGCGACGAGGGAGAAGAACATGCACGGGACGAACGAGAGGCGCATGCGCTGCGTGCTCGCGACATTAGCACGTCGTTCGGAGGGCGGCGCGCCTGGAGGCCCGAGTGTCCGGGAGTGACCACGCTCACGCGAGAATCAGGGGGATGGATCCGGCTGCTTCTCGACGATCTCCTTCTCCTCCTCGCCTCCGCCGGCGAACTCGCCGCCGGTGCGGAAATGGGTGGCGTGCACCTCGGCGGAGAAGCGGGCCGGCACCGTGCCGCGCAGGAAGGGAACCCAGCGCGCACTCGGCGATCCGGGCAGCGCCGGCTTGCCGGTCCGGTCGTCGGCGCGGACCCGCGTGATGTCGTCCGGGATCGGGAAGTCGCGCACCGGCGTGTCCGGGTGGGCCGCCTGCATGAACTGCAGCCAGATGGGAAGCGCCGCGGTGCCGCCGGTCGCCTTGATGCCGATGGGCTTGGAGTCGTCGCGCCCGACCCAGACGCCGGCCAGCAGATCGGGCGTGAAGCCGATGAACCAGGCGTCCTTCCACATGGTCGCGGTGCCGGTCTTGCCGGCCACCGGGCGACCGAGCAGCTTCGCCTTGGTCGCGGTGCCGCGCTCGACCGGCGCCTTCAGCATGTCGACCATGACGTAGGCGAGCGCGGGGGGGATGGCCTGCCGCCGCGGCACGCGGCCGCGGTAGTCGGCGACGATGTTGCCGTCGGCGTCGGTGATGAGATCGATGAAGCGCCCGGGCGGCGTCCCGGGCAGGCTGTCCTGCCCCTCGATGAGCTTGCCGCCGTTGGCGAAGGCGCAGTAGGCGCTGACCGCCTCGATGAGCGTGAGGTCCGGGGTGCCGAGCGCGATCGAGGGGTGCAGCGGGATGATCGAGCGGATGCCCATCGCCCGCATGGTCTCGATGACCGCCTCCACGCCGGTGCCGATGATCAGGCGAACCGCGACCGTGTTGATCGAGTGGGCGATGGCGGTCCTGAGCGTGATGTTGCCCAGGTACTTGCCGTCGTAGTTGCCCGGCGACCAGATGCCGCTCGCGGTCGGCACCGCGATGGGCGCGTCGCGCACGATGTCGAGCTCGCTCATGCCGCCCGCGATGGCGGTGGCGTAGATGAAGGGCTTGATGGCGGAGCCGATCTGCCGGTTGCCCTGGGTCGCCCGGTTGAACTGGCTGCGGCGGAAGTCGTAGCCGCCGACCATGGCGCGGATGACGCCGGTCTCCGGCACCATCGCCATGAAGGCGGACTCGAGCTCCGGGATCTGCGCGAGCGCGACCAGCTCTTCTCCCTTGGCCCCCTCGACCAGGCGCACCGGGATGAGGTCGCCGACCGCGAGCACGGCGCGCGGGCTCTTCGGCGACTCCTCGGACGGCTTGGCGCGCCAGCGGCGCAGGTGGGCGGCGTCCTCCTTGACGAGCGGCAGGTCGCGGTCGCCGACGGCGATCTTGACTCCCCCCTTCTTGCCCAGCTCGACGACCGCGCCGACGTAGCGGACATCCTGGAAGAGCTCGGCGCCGGCCCCGAGCACCGCCGTCTCGCGACCGGGCAGGTAGGGCCTGGGCGGCTGGGCGCGGAACTCCTCCAGCTCGCCTGCCGCCAGGTGGCCGAGCGGCCTCCTGAAGCCGACCATGCGGTCGAGCGACTCGAGGCCGCTCTTGACCGCCGCCTCGGCGCTCCGCTGCATGCGCATGTCGAGCGTGGTGTAGATGCGCAGCCCGCCGTAGAACACGCTGCGGGTGCCGAAGCGGTCCTGTGCCCACTGCCGGACGTGCTCGACGAACCAGGGCGCCGCGACGTGGTTGAGCGGCACCTCGTCGTCGACGATGGCGAGCGGCTCGGCGTTGGCCGCCTTGGCCTCCCCGTCGGACAGGTAGCCGTCCTTCCGCATGCGGTCGATGACGTAGCGCTGCCGCTCGCGGGCGCGCGGCATGTTGATGAGCGGCGAGTACTCGGTCGGCGCCTTGACCAGGCCGGCCAGCATGGCCCCCTCGGCGACCGTGAGGTGGTCGACGTCCTTGCCGAAGTAGATCTCGGCGGCGGCCTGCACGCCGTAGGCGCCGTGGCCGAGGTAGGCGCGGTTCAAGTAGCGCTCGAGGATCTCGCGCTTGGAGAACTCGCGGTCGACCCGGACCGCCAGGATGAGCTCCTTGATCTTGCGCTCCACGGTGCGCTCGTTGGACAGCAAGATCATCCGGGTGAGCTGCTGGGTGATGGTCGAGGCGCCCTCGGGCCGCTCGTCGGAGGAGAAGTTCTTCTTGGCGGCGCGGATGATGCCGAAGATGTCGAAGCCCGGGTGGTCCCAGAAACGGCGGTCCTCGGCGGCGATGAAGGCCTGCCTGACGTGCTCGGGGATGCGCTCGAGCGGCACCACCATCCGCTTCTGCAGGTAGAACTCGCCGATGAGCTCGCCGTCGGCGGAGTAGACCAGGGTCGCCATCTCCGGCTGCTGGTCGATGGCGTCGATGTCCGGGAGCTGATCGACGTAGAACGCGTACCGGTTGTAGGCGATCCCCGCACCCGAAAAGCTGGTCCAGAGAATCACCAGCAGAAGCAGGCGCAGAGGGGAAAATCGCCGGAGAGGACGGACCTCTCGCCTCCGCCTTCGCCGCCGCCCCGGGCTTGATCTATCAGGGGTGGAGTTCACACTTGATGTGTGGGGAGGATAGCAGCCCTGGCTGTCGCCGCCGTCGCCCTCGCGGCGGGGGGCGGAGCCGCGCTCGCCGGCGACCTCGAGCCAGCGGTGCCGAACGTCCCGGCAAAGTTGCCGGATCCATTCGCCGTGATGTTGTTCGAGAACCGGTCGGGTGTGCAGACGCTCGGCTGGATGAGCGCGGGGACGGCGTTCCTGGTCGGCGAGAAGGTGGAGTCGGCGGGCGCGCTGCGGCCGGTCTACGGGCCGTACGTGGCGCCGGCCGGGCCGCCGGTGGCGGTCAACGCTGCGTCGGTGGCCGCCTTCGCCGGCAAGACGGGGGCCAAGTGGGTGTTCGCCGGCTGGGTGGCCCGGCCGAACTGGGAGCTCCAGGTCGGCATCTCGCTCTGGAAGGTGGACGGGAGCAAGGCGTCGCAGGTGGGCGAGGTGGTCAAGCGCGGCGAGTTCAACAAGCTACCCGAGTTCGCCACCCAGGCGATCTCCGAGCTGTGCGACAAGGCCGGCATACCGCTCGGCGCCGACGAGAAGACGCGGCTGGCCCGCAATCCGACCGGCGACTTCTACGCCTACACGCTCTTCGGGCGCGGGCTGTCGGCCGCGCTCGGCACCGAAGGAGCGGCCGACCTCGAGAAGGCGGGCAAGAACGTCCAGCGCTCGGTGTTCGTCGATCCCAAGCTCACCGAAGGGCAGCGGGTGCTGGCGGAGATCTTGCGGGGGCAGGGCAAGGACAAGAAGGCCAAGGGCCGCCTCGGGTACGCGCTGTCGCTCCGGTCGGACTACTACCCGGCCATCGTCGCGCTGGGGCGGCTGGCGCGCGAGGACAAGAAGATGGATCGCGCGCGCGAGCTCTACGAGCAGGCCCTCCGGCTGCGCGCCTGGGACCTCGACGCCCGCTTCCAGCTCGGCAAGACGCTGTGGGACGTGGGGGACGTCGACGGCGCCTTCCGCGAGATGTCGCGGGTGGTCAAGCACCGGCCCAAGGACATCCGGGCCCGGCGGGTGCTGGTGATGATCCACGCGTCGCGCGGCGACAATGCCGATCTGGTCAAGGAGCTGCAGGCGGTGGCGGACCTCGACCCGTCGGACGAGACCACGCGGATGGATCTGGCGGCCGCCTACGCTTCGATCGGCAAGCTCGACCTGGCGGTCAAGGCATACGAGGGGATCGTCGAGCGAAACCCCAAGCAGGTCAGCGCCATGAAGTTCCTCGGCGACCTGCACAAGCGGCAGGGCGACACCGACGGGGCCATCCGCTACTACGGCATGGCCATGAAGGCGGAGCCGGGCGACCCGCGGCCCTACTTCCTGCTCGGCGCCATCTACATGGACCGGGGACGCGACAAGGACGCCAAGCGGGTCTATCAGAGGGCGCAGCGGTTCAAGCGCTACCTGCCGGAGACCTACAACAACCTGGGCGCCATCGCCTACCGCGAGGGGCAGCTCGGGACCTCCATGTGGTACCACCGGCGCGCGGTGATGTGGCGGCCGTCGAGCGCCCGCTACCGCTACAACTACGCGCTGTCGCTGTCGGCCTCGAAGTACGTCGACGCGGCGCTCGCCCAGGTCGACAAGGCGCTCAAGATCGAGCCGAACCACGTCGAGCTGCACTACCTGCGCGGCGTCATCCTGGTGCGCAAGGGGCGCGCCGACGAGGCGCGGCTCGAGTTCGAGAAGACCCTCGCGCTCGACGCCAAGCACGACGGGGCCCGCCACAACCTCGACATCCTCGACGAGCTCAAGCGCCGCGCCGAGGAGGGCGAGGTGGTCATCGAGGGCAAGCGGTAGCCTGGGCTCGACGCCTCCGATCAGCGGGACAGGTAGCCGCCGTTGACGAACAGGGTCTGGGCGGCGGGCCTACGCCAGCCAGAGGGCGGCGTCCGGGCGGACGGCGAGGCCGCGCGCGCGGTAGGATGCCGAGCCATGTGTTGCTTCTCGGGGCGGGTCGAGCGGGTCGAGGCGACGCGCATCTTCGCGCGCATGACGGCGCCCGGCCGGCAGGCGCTGGTCTATCAGATGAAGGTGGCAGCGGCGGCCGAGGTGGCCATGGTCCTGCCGCTGCCGGTTCCGCCCGGCGCCGGCGAGGACGCCGTTCGCTGGGTGGCGCTCGATGGATACGTCGACTTCTTCGCCGATGTGGCGAAGGCCTTCCCCGTCTCCGGGGCGATCCCGGCCTTCGGCAAGCCGTCCTACGGGCCGCCGGCCGCGACGCTCGAGGTGGTGTCGGTCGGCGACTTCGTCGCCTCGTTCGTCCCCAGCCTGGGTGACTTCGCGCGCCTCGACCCGCGGTTCCGCATGCAGCCGGGGACCATCGACAGCGTGCCGCACTACGCCGACTGGGGGTTCGCGGTGTTCCAGCTGGGCGCGACGCGCGGGTCGATCCACGAGGTCCATCCGATGGCGATGGAGTTCCCCACCCGCCACGCCGAGCACCTGTTCCTTCCGACCCTGCACGTGCATGACGGCGCGCTGCACGAGCACGCGGTGTTCGCTCACGTCCTCTACGTCCAGGGAATCGCGGCCGACGGTGGATGGGCCCGCTCGCCGACGCGGCTCGGCCAGACCGTCGATGTCGCCCGCAGCCGCGGCCTGATCGACGGCGACGCCCCGGTCAGCACGGCGGCGATCGCCGGACTGCACGTCAACCAGGACATCTGGCTGCCGGCGGCGTGAGCGCGGCTGTACGCGGCGGCGCTCAGCTGCCGGCCTTGACCGTCCGCGCCCTGTCGACGTACACCCGGCGCACCGCATCGCAGAGCACGGCGATGGACGCCGGCTTGGCGACGTGGAGCTGGAAGCCGGCGCTGAGCGCGCGCTTGCGGTCGCTGCGGCTCGCCAGCGCGGTGATGGCCACCGCCGGGATGTCGCCGCCCCGCTCGGGCGGCAGCGCCCGGATCCGCTCGATGAGTTTGTAGCCGTCTTCGTCCGGCATCGCGATGTCGCACAGGAGCACTTCGGGTCGGAACTCGTCGAGCGCCGCCATCGCCGACGCCGCGCTCGCCACGGTGCGCACCACGGCGCCGTGGAAGCGGAGCATCTCCGACAGAACGTCGCGCGAGCCGGCGTCGTCGTCGACCAGGAGGACCCGCACCCCATCGAGGTGGCCGGGCCGGCTGTCCTCTTCCAGCGGCGCGAGACGGAGAAGGTGATGCCCGGACGGGTCGGTGTCCTCGTCGACCTCGCCGCCGAGCGCCGCCGCGCGCTGGTAGGGGAGCGGCAGCTCGACCGTGAAGCTGGCGCCGGTTCCCCGACCGTGGCTCTCGGCGCGCACGCGGCCGCCGTGCAGCCGGACCAGGTCGCGCACGATCGCGAGGCCGAGGCCGAGGCCGCCCTGCGCCCGGGCGCTGGAGGCGTCGGCCTGGGCGAAGCGCTCGAACACGTGGGGCAGGAAGTCGGGCGCGATGCCGTGGCCGGTGTCGGTGACCCGGATGCGGGCGAACCGGTCGGCCTGGTCGAGCAGGACCACCACCTCACCGCCGGGCGAGGTGAACTTGACGGCGTTGCCCAGGAGGTTGCCGACCACCTGCTGCAGCCGGGTATCGTCACCGATCACCGGGCCGACTGCGGGATCGGCCTCGAGCCGCAGGTCGATGCGCTTGCTCAGGGCGGTCTCGCGGACCGCGTCGAGCGCGGCCCCGATCACGTTCTGCAGCTCGACCCGCCGCCGCTTGAGGGAGATCTTGCCGGCGATGATGGCGGAGACGTCGAGCAGGTCGCTGATGATCCGCTCGAGCGCCTCGGCGGACCGCGCGATCGCGTGCGCCGCGTCCCGGGCGCGGTCGGGCGTGCCGGCGGCGCCGGCCAGGATCAGGTCGGCGTGGAGTGCGATGGCATGGAGGGGGCCCCGCAGCTCGTGCGACAGGGTGGCGAGGAAGACGTCCTTGCTTCTGCTCGCGCGCACCGCGTGGAGACGGGCATCGTCGGCGTCCTTGACGAGCGTGTTCCGCTCGGTGACGTCGATCGAGGTGATGAGGAGGACCGGCGGTTCGGCACCCCAGCGGAGGACGCTCGCCGACAGGGCGACGGTGCGCAAGCTGCCGGGCGGGTGGTCGAACTGGACCTCGATGGTGGCGACGTCGCTCCCGGCCAGGGCGGAGGCGAGCGCGGCGCGCAGCTCGGGGCTGTCCCACGCCCCGTCGCAGGTGTCGAACCAGATCTGGCCGATGGTGTCGATCGGGTCGCCGCCGTAGGCCTCGTAGTAGGCCGGGTTGGCCGAGCGGACCGCGAAGCGATCGTCGAGGACCACCAGCGGGACCCGGATGGTCCGCAGGACCGCGCTCACCTGGTCGAGGGCGGCGGTCGCGTCGCCGACCGCCTGCTTGAGGACGTCGATATCGGTCAGCGAGATGACCGCGCCGTCGATCCTGCCGTCGACCGTCCGGTAGGGGCGCAGCTGCAGGCGGTGCCAGTGGCCGTCGCGGTCGACCACCTCGAGCTCCTTCATCTGCAGGGTCTGGAGCACCTCGGTCAGATGGAGGTCGAGGCTGTCGACCACGATGTTCAGCTTGATGTCGTCGAGCGGGCGCCCGATGTCGCCGGGGATGAGGTTCATCAGCGCCTTGGCACCCGGGGTGAAGCGGCGGACCCGGTGATCCCCGCTCACGATGACGATCGGAAGATCGATGCTGGCCAGGAGGTTCACCAGGTCGCTGTTGACCTGGTTGAGCTCCTGGTTGCGGACCTGCAGCTCGTCGTTGACCGTCGTGAGCTCCTCGTTGGCCGACTGCAGCTCCTCCTTGGCCGACTCCATCTCCTCGTTGGTGCTCTGCAGCTCCTCGTTGCTGGCGACCAGCTCCTCGTTGGCGGCGGTCATCTCGTCGTTCATCCGCTGGCGCTCGTCGATCAAGGACTGCAGGTACTCGCGGGTCGCTTCGGCCTCCTCGCGCAGTCGCTGGACCTCGCTCGGCGACGTGCGCCGCTCCGCCGCCCCCTGTGCCCGCGCCGGCCGCTTCATGCCGGTCGTCTCCGTCGCCTGGTCGAACAGGACCAGGAAGTGACGGTCGCGCGGCGACGGCGCGGCCATCGGGATCACCTCGACCGTGAGCTGGAGGACGCGGTCGCCGTCGCGCAGCTCGACTCCCTCGCGCCGGACCGCGACCATCTCCTTGCGCGCGCGCTCGATCGCGGCGCGCAGGGCCGGTCGCAGACCGGGGCGCGCGAGCTTGAGCAAGCCGAGGTTCGGGTGGCCGGGGGGGAGCTCGAGGAAGGGCGCGGTCCGCCCGCGCAGGTGGACGACGTCCAGCCGGTCGTCGATCAGCACGCCCGGCGGGGCGTAGCGGCTGAGGATGAGGCTCTCGGCCTGTCTCTGGATCTCGTCGGTCGGCCGGGGGAGCGCCGCGGGGCCGGGGACGGCGGCGATGTCCCCCCCGCGGTCCCACATCGGCAGGGCGTTCGAAAGCGGGTGGGACGCGCCGATCTTGGTGAAGAGCTTGTTGGTCTTGTCGACGCTGTTGAACAGGCCGCGGAACCCGGCGATCGCCTCGGCGTGGCCGAGCAGGAGGAATCCCCCCGGGTTCAGACAGTAGTGGAAGAGCGGCACCACCCGCCGCTGCAGTGATGCGCTGAAGTAGATGAGGACGTTGCGGCAGCTGATGAGATCGAGCCGGGCAAACGGTGGATCGCGCGTCAGGTCGTGCTTGACGAACACGCAGAGGTTGCGGATCGACTTGCTGACACAGTAGCCACTGTCGGTGGCGGTGAAGAATCGGCGCAGCCGCTCGGGTCCGAGCGTGCGGACCGCGGCCTCCGGGTAGGTGCCGGCGCGCGCGCGATCGATCATGTCGGGGCTGACGTCGGTCCCGAAGATCTGGATGGGGACCCGGTCCGGGCCGTCGCCCAGCGCCTCGACCAGGCAGATGGCGATCGAGTACACCTCCTCCCCGGTCGCGCAGCCGGGCACCCAGATGCGGATCGCTGTCTGGTTGCTGCGGAGCTTGGGCACAACCTGCTTGGCCAGGGCCTCGAACGCGGCAGAATCGCGGAAGAACTCGGTCACGTGGATGAGAATGTCGCGGCCGAGCGCGGCGACCTCAGCCGCGTCGCCGCGCAGGAGCTCCAGATAGTCGGCGAGCGCCGGGGTGCGGCGGAGCAGCATCCGGCGCGCGAGCCGGCGGCGGAAGGTGGTCGATTTGTACTCCGAGAAATCGACCCCGGAGACTCCGCGCACCAGCGCGAAGATGTCCGACAGGATCCGGTCGTCGCCGGCGGCCAACCGCTCGGCCTCGGTCGAGCCGCGGCCCTTCAGGACGGGCGAGCGGCTCAGCTCGACCAGCTCGCGGGCGAGATCGTCGATGGCGAGCACGAGATCCGCCGCCCCGGCGGCGATCGCGCTCTCCGGCATCCCCGGGAAGCGAGCCGAGGTCGGATGCTCCACCAGCGCGATCCCCCCCTGGGCGCGGATCGCCTGCAGACCCTCGGTGCCGTCGGTGCCGGTTCCCGACAGGACGACCCCGATGGCACGATCTTGCTCTTGCTCGGCCAGCGAGTGGAGGAAGAGATCGATCGACCGCGGCGTGCGGCGGTCGCGCTCGGCGGTGCCCACGACCAGGCGCCCGTCCCGCAGCGCCATATCGACTCCCGGCGGGATGACGTAGACGTGGTCGGCCTCGGGCTCGACGCCGCTGGTGGCCTCCACGATCGACATGGCGGTCGAATGTGCGAGCACGGTGGACAGCTGGCTCGGCCGCTTCGGCGCGAGGTGCTGGATGACGACGAACGAGAGGCCGGTGTCGCTCGGCAGCTGGCGCAGTAGCTGCGAGACCGCGTCGATCCCGCCGGCCGAGGCGCCGATACCGACGATCAGCGGCCGGTCGGCGCGCGCATCCGGCGCCTGTGGCAGGGACGGGCGCGCGCGCTTGGCTCGCGATCTGGTTCGCCTCGATGTCTTCGCTCGCGGCTTGGCCATCCCCGTCTCCTCTCGACGCGCCAGCTCACTACGGGCCAGCGCTCGACCACCTCTTCCTTTGCCGCGCGTTCACGCGCTCGTCAATGCCGGCTACATGGCGCTGCACCGGTCATACCAACGAGGCGGCCGCGAGGAAAGGCGAACGCGGACCGAGATCCCCCCACGAAGTATCGCGGGGGGCATCGCTCGGCGTACGATGTGCGGGCAGCGCAGGTGTCACAGGAGAGACAATGGCCTGGTACACGTGGCACGCGATCGCGTCTCCTTCTGGCGATGGCGTTGCCGGCTGGGTTCCAGTGGTGACCGATGACCACACTTCATGATCCCATCGAGAGCCAGCTCCATCGGGTCCTGGTGACCGGCGGGGCGGGGTTCCTCGGCATCAACCTGGTGCGCAGTCTGCTCGAGCGCGGCGTCGCGGTCGCCACTCTCGACCTGGCGCCGTTCGACTACCCCGATTGCCGGGAGCGGGTCGAGGAGCACCGCGGCGACATCCGCGATCGGGCTGCGGTGGAGCGCGCGATGGCGGGGGCCGACGTGGTGGTGCACGCGGCCGCGGCCCTGCCGCTCTACCGGCCGCACGACATCTGGACCACCGAGGTCGACGGGACGCGGACGGTGCTGGCCGCGGCGGCGGAGCTGGGCGCCGACCGGGTCGTGCACATCTCGTCGACCGCGGTCTACGGAGTGCCGGATCACCATCCGCTGGTGGAGGAGGACCGTCTGGTCGGGGTCGGCCCCTACGGCGAGGCCAAGGTGGCGGCCGAGGCGGTGTGCCGCGAGGCGCGGGCGCGTGGCCAGTGCGTGGCGATCCTGCGCCCGAAGACCTTCATCGGGCCCGAGCGGCTCGGGGTGTTCGCGCTGCTCTACGACTGGGCGCTCGACGGGCGGGGCTTCCCGGTCCTCGGGCGCGGCGACAACCTCTACCAGTTCCTCGACGTCGACGATCTGTGCCAGGCCATCTGGCTGTGCGCCACGCTCCCGCGCGACGTGGTGAACGACACCTTCAACATCGGCGCCCGCGTCTACGGCTCACCGCGGAGCGACTTCCAGGCGGTGCTCGACGCCGCCGGGCGCGGCAAACGGATCGTCTCGCTGCCGGTCAAGCCGGCGGTCCTGGCTCTGCGCGCCCTCGAGAAGCTCGGCCTCTCACCCCTGTACCAGTGGATCTACCAGACGGTCGACAAGGAGTCCTTCGTCAGCATCGAGAAGGCCGAGCGCGTCCTCGGCTTCGCCCCCCGCTACTCGAACCAGCAGGCCCTCCTGAGAAACTTCGCCTGGTATCGAGCCAACCGCGATCGCCTCGGCGGCGCGAGCGGCCTCACCCACCGCGCCCCCTGGAAGGAAGGCGTCCTTGCGTTAGCCAAACGCTTTTTTTGAACCGCCAAACCCGCCAAAGCCGCCAAAGTTTTTTTTGGGTATGCATCGGAGCCCCGAGGCGAACCCAACCCAATTCTGCGTTTGGCGTGTTTGGCGGCTTTGGCGGTTCAAGTCTTTCTTCGTGCCGGCCGATCACTGGGCGGCGATGGAGGAGCCGGCCTCGAAGACGCGGGCGAACTGCTCGACGGTGGCGTTGTAGGCCATCATGCGGGCGCCCGGCTTGGTGCCGAGCTGTTCGGCGAGCGCGGCGGGGACCGGCGAGGACATCTCGAACAGCATCTGGCCGTGGGCGTCGAGGCGCGCGGCGTCGGCCTCGTCGGGGAAGAGGACGCCGGCGTCCGGGCTGCCGCTGGTCGACAGATGGATGTTGGTCATCAGGAGCTGGCCGCCGCCGCGCTGGACCTCGGCGGCCAGCGCCTCGACCTGGTCGGCGGGAGAGCCGTCGGTCGACTCGCCGTCGGTGACGTGGACGCCGAGCACCAGGTGCGGCCCGGCCGGCCGGCGCTTCCAGCCGGCGATGGCGCCGCGCAGGTGGTGGAAGGCACCGCGCATCTGGGTCCGCCGGCCGACCTGCGGGTTGATCCAGATGGGCCGCGGGATCATGTTGCCCTCGCCGTCGTCCTCCTCGATCTCGTCGGCCGGGCTGTCGGCCAGCTCGGCGATCGAGACGATGTCGCGTCCGGCCAGGGCGCCCTCGAACATGGAGAAGGAGCTCGAGTGGTAGCCGGCGAGCAGGACGTCGAGCCGGTTCTTGATGGTCCCGCCCTGGTTCATGCGCGAGACGAAGTCGAGGAGGACGCCGTTGACCACGTCGGCGAGAGCGTCGATCTTGCGGACGCCGGACTGGCCGGCGAACGGGTGGCGCATCGAGCTCGAGACGTCGGACAGGACGACCAGGAGGCCTGGCTCCTGGGTGGACAGGCGGGGCAGGCGGCCCTCGATGCGCGGCACCAGGCTCCGGTAGCGCGGCGTCTGCGCCGCCGTCCGGCGGCCGCGGCTGCTGCGCGACGAGGTGCGGCCGGACGGCCGGGCGCCGGACGGGTGGGCGCTGGAGGTCGCCGTGCTGGAGGTCGCGGCGCTGGAGGTCGCCGGCTCCTCGCCGGCGAACGCCTGCGAGCCGAGGCCGAGCGGACGGCCGCGGGACGCCTCGGTCACCAGCGGCTCGTCCGAGTCGACGAAGTCGGAGCCATAGACCCGGCGCCGCGTTCCGCCGCCGCTCGACACGCCGCTCGACCCGCCGCGCGAGGCGCCGCGCGACGAGGCGACGGTCCCGAGCTTGCTGCCGCCGCGACCGATCCGCGAGCGCCGTCCGATCCTCCGGCTCGCCTTCGACGCAACCCGCGAGGTCGCGCCCGACGTCGCGCCGGACGAGGCTCCTGACGTCGCGCCGGACGAGGCTCCCGACGTCGCGCCGGACGAGGTGGAGCCCGAGCGACGACCGCCGGCGTGGGCGGTGGCCGCTGCGAGCAGCACCGCGAGCGCGGCGGCGAGCCGGATCACGGCGACGCGGGGCGCTGGTACCACGGCTTCTCCGCCGCCTTGATCGCCCGCTCGAGGGTCGGCACCTTGTCCGGCTCGCCCTTGGCGTAGCGCATGAGGGCGCGCGACAGGTTGCGCACCTGCGGGTTCTGCGACGCCAGGAGGTCGCGGAAGACCGGCGAGCTGTCGGGGTTCACGAAGTCGCGCTCCCCCTCGAAGATGAGGTTGTAGTCGTTGTGGTAGGTCTTCCACAAGGACGGGTTGTCCTCGATGGCGAGCAGCGAGACGTAGATGACCAGCGCCGAGAAGTTGTCCATGTTCTTGTCGAACGGACGCGTGCGCGGCGGGAAGTGGTACTTCGGGTGCTGGAAGTTCGGATGGCCGATCTCCGAGTTCTTCAGGCCGTCGAGCGGCGGCGCGTACATCGAGTCGTAGTCGAGGAAGCGCATGACGCCGTCCGGCTCGAGCACGATGTTGCCGTGGTGGAGGTCGCCGTGCGCGATGCCGACCGTGCGCATGTCGCGGATGGACGCCCGCCAGTTGCGCGCCAGCGCGCCGAGCGCGCCCTTGCGGTTCTGCCGGAGGCGCCGGTCCACCCAGTCGTCGAGGTTGCGCCCGGTCACCCAGGGCAGCTTCATGATCGGCAGCGCCTCGCCGTCGATGCGGATGCCGTCCTCGACATAGGCGAACTCGACCAGCTCGGGCGGCAGCCGGTTCTTCGAGCGCAGCGAGCCGAGGTACTTGCCGAGCGCCTTGTAGCGGCGGCCGAGCGCGGCGACGTCCTGCCGCTCCTTGACCTGCTCGTCGGGGTGGAAGACGCGGACCGCGATGCGCCGCCCGCTGGTGGTCTTCAGCTTGAAGACGCTCGAGAACGAGCCGGAGTAGACGATCGGCCGCTCCTTGCCGTCACGTGAGACCGAGGCGCCGGCGAGCTTCGGGTCGCGGATGTACTGGTGGCTGTTGTACATCGCGTCGACGTAGCGCTTGCGCACCGGCCAGCGCCTGCCGCCGGCCTGGGCGGTGGGCGCGGCCGCCGCCATCGCCGCGAGGGCGACCAGGACGGCGGCGCCGATGCCTGCTCGGGTCTTCATGTCGGCCTCGCAGCGTGACGGTGGAGGAGGGCGCTACCGGGCGGCGGTCACGGTCACTGGGCGGCGACGCTCGAGCCGGCCTCGAAGACGCGGGCGAACTGCTCGACGGTCGCGTTGTAGGCCATCATGCGGGCGCCCGGCTTGGTGCCGAGCTTCTCGGCCAGCGCGGGCGGCACCGGCGACGACATGCGGAAGAGGAGCTTGCCCTGCTCGTCGAGCTTGTCGGCGTCCGCCTCGTCCGGGAAGATGACCGCGTCGCCCGGGGACCCGCTGGTCGACAGGTGGATGTTGGTCATCAAGAGCTCGCCGCCGCGCGCCTTGACCTCGTTGGCCAGCTCGGCCAGCTCCGGCGAGGGATCGGCGTCGGTGAAGGCGCCGTCGGTCACGTGGACGCCGAGCACCAGGTGCTTGCCGGCGGGCTTGCGGCCCCACTTGGCCACCGTCGAGCGCAGGCGCGAGAAGCCGGCCTTCATCGGGGTGCCGCCGCTGCCCGCCGGGTTGATCCAGACCGGCCGCGGGATCATGTTGCCCTCGCCGTCGTCCACGTCGATCTCGGCGGCCGGGTTGTCGGCCAGCTCGCTGATCGAGACGATCTCCTTGCCGGCCAGGGCGCCCTGGAAGAGCGAACCGGTGCCGCTTCCGCCGTAGCCCTCGAGCATGACGTCGAGCCGCGGCCGGATCTGGCCGCCGACGTTCATGCGGTCGACGAAGTCGCCGACCACGCCGTTGACCACGTCGGCCAGCGCGTCGGCCTTCTTGATGTCGGCCTGGCCGGCGAAGCCCTCGTTCATCGAGCCGGACAGATCGGCGATGACCATCAGCAGGCCGGGGTCCTTGCTCGACAGCTTGGGCAGGCTGCCCTGGATCTCCGGGACCAGCTTGACGAAGCGGCTGGCGACCTTCGAGCCGGTCGCCTTGCTGGTGGCGGTCTTCGAGCTGCCGACCACGCGCGAGCCGGCCGCCTTGGAGCCGAGCGCCTTGGAGCCGGCGGCCTTGGAGCCGATCGCCTTGGAGCCGGCCGCCTGCGAGCCGAGGGTGAGCGGCGCCCCGCGCGAGCCCGCCGTCTTGGAGCCGAGCGTCTTGGAGCCGGCCGCCTTGGAGCCGAGCGCCTTGGAGCCGGCGGCCTTGGAGCCGAGCGCCTTCGAGCCGGTCAGCGGGGTGGTGGTGGTGCTGCCGCTTCCGGTGCCGCCGGCGGTGCGCGACGCCGCGACCGTGCCGAGCTTGGTCCCGGTGGCGCCCGAGCCGACTCCCTCGCGCTTGCCGAACGCCTTGGAGCCGGCGGCCTTGGAGCCGAGCGCCTTGCTGCCGCCGGTGCCGCGCGAGCCGGTCCCCTTGCTGCCGGTCGCCTAGGAGGACGTCGCGCCGCTGCCGCCGGCCATGGCCGCGCCGGGAACGGAGAGGGTGGACGCCAGGAACAGGGCCATCGAGAGTCGTCGGAACGTGCGCACGGTGCTTCTCCTTGTCATTTCATTGAAATAGGGCAGATTTTTCAGTCTCCGGCCGATTCGGCCGGGACCACGAAGCGGAGCAGGGCGGTGTCGTCCACACCCATCGCCCCGTGGTCGGCGAGGGCGCCGGCGCGCGCGTCGGCCACGAAGCGGTCCATCTGCTTCTGGCTGCCGATCTCGCGCAGTCGCGGCAGCGGGTCGCGGCCCGCCTCGGTCTCGCCGAGGACCCAGGCCGACAGAGCGTCGGTGCCCATGAAGACCTCGTCGCCCGCCTCGACATCCCAGGTCGCGCTCATCGTCGCGTGGAGCGGAGTGCCGACCGAGGGCAGCGCCTTGACGACGTCGCTGAACTCGGCGGCGCGCTCGAGCGGGAAGGACTTCACGATCCGCCCGCCGCGCACCAGGAAGGCCACGGTGTCGCCGATCCCGGTCAGGTGGAGCTGGCGGCGGCCGCCCTTCTGCACCAGCCGGGCGCCGACGAAGGCGGCGTCACCCTGCCAGGTCTTGTTGCGGTTGTACCAGGCGGTCGCCTTGCCGGCGATGAGCGGCTTGACCTCGGCGTCCCACTCGGCCTGCGCGCCGCCCAGCCAGCCGGCGAACTCGCTCTCGCTCTCCGGCGCCCCGGCGGTCCAGCGGCGGACCAGCGAGCGGGCGAACTCGCCCGAGTAGTCGCTGTTGGTCACCCCGTCGGCGATGGCGAACAGGCCCAGCTCGGGGGCGGCGGCGAGCGCGTCCTGGGTCACCTCGGCCGGCTTCGACTCGATGAGCGTGACCAGCTTGAAGCGGCGCGCCGCCCGCCGGTAGCGGGTCCGCTCGGCCTTGCTGGCCTGCATCACCCGCAGCTTGTGCTGGTCGAGCCGCGCGACCTTGTGCTGGTAGCGCTCGACCGCCGCGTCGGCGGCGTCCTCGAGCTCGGCGGCGGTCCCGGCCAGCGTGCCGGCCTGGGAGCGGAGCGCGATCGCCTTCGCCTCGAGGTCGCGGGCCCGCTCCTCGGCGTTCCGGTAATGCGTGCGCGCGTTCTGCGAGGTGGTCTCGGCGCTCGACAAAGCCTTTTCGGCGTCGACCAGGAGGTCCTTGGCGTCGTCGAGCTCGGCCGACGCGCGGCCGGCGGCCCGGGCGCTTGCCTGCGCCTGCTTGCCGACCTCGCGGATGAGGGTCGAGACGTCCTCGGGCGGCTTGACCCAGCCGAACGAGATCGCCGAGACGAAGGAGCGAAGCGCCTTGGAGCTCTTCTTCTTCTTGGCCGCTGCCTTGAGGTTCTCGAGGACCTCGAGATCCGCCAGTGCCTCGCCTGCCAGCGCGTTCTTCAACTGCTCCGCCTCGATCACCTTCTGGCGGGCGCTCTTCACCGCGGTCCTGGCGGTCGCCACTGCCTCGGCGTGGCGCACGGCCGCCTGGCCGAACTTGTCGGCGCTCTGGCGGGAGGTCGCGGCCTCCCCCTCGGCCAGCTGAGCGGCGGTCTCGGCGTCCTTGGCCGCGGCCCGGGCCTTGACGGCGCGCGTCTCGGCGTGGGTCTTGAGCGGCCGCTGCTGCTTGCCGGCTGGCTTGCTGCGCACGACCGTCTCCTGCTCGCCGGTCGCGCCGGAGGAGGTGTGCTTGCTGGTGGCGATGCGCGACGAGCCGAGTCCGGACGAGCCGGTCGACTTCGACGAGGTCTTGCCGATTCCGCTCTTGCCCGGGACGTGCTCGCGCTGCTTGCTGCCGCCGGTGCCGCTCCGGCGGTTGGCGTACGACGCGCCGAGCGAGCCCTTCTTCGGCGCGGCGTGACCGCTCTGCGCGCCCGCGGCGACCTCGCTCTCGCCCGCCACGATCGGAGCGGCGAGACACAGCATGGCGACAGCACTCGTGAGCTTGTGGCCGAAACGCATCGAGGGGACGCGCTCTGCAGGTCCCGAGCCATCCTCGATCGCCGGTCATTTCGACCGCTTGAAACGTCCGTCGCGTGGTCAGCCAACAAGCCGGCGGAACTGACCGCCAGGTCAGATCGGCAAGCCGAAAGGCCGGCCAATCGATGCGCCGTTGCCGATCGCACCACGATGCGAATCGCATCGTGCAGAAGTTTTCACAAATCAGAGCGCGTCACGCCGTCACTTCACGCAGTGAAGTCCGATCGACCAGCCGTCGTGCAGGAACGCGTTGCGCAGGGTGCCGGGATCGCCGCAGCGCGCGGTCGAGTCCTTGCCGATGAGGCAGAGCGCGTGGTGACCGGCCAGCGCCTGGAACGCGCTCTTCGACCGGGCCGGCACCTCGCCGAGCAGCGCGCCGTCGAGGAAGACCGCCTGCGCCCCGGGGCAGGCCCGGTTGTCGACGTAGAAGGTCACGGTGGTCGCCGGCACCACCGGCTTGGGCTCATCGCCCGGCTTCACCCGCGGCGGCACCACCGGCTCGCCCGGCTCTCCCGGTTCGTCGGGCGGCGCCCCGCTGGCGACCAGCTCGCCGGCCCGCTTGACCAGCTCGGCGCCGCGGCAGCCGCGGTGCTTGAGCTCGCTGCCGAGCTGGACCACGAAGGCGACCCGCATCTCTTTCAGGTCGACGACCGCTCGCCGGTAGCGGCCGGTCACCTGCTTCACCTTCCAGCGGTAGTCGGGTGTGAGCGCCGCGGTCTCGCCCATGTCGTCGAGCTGGTTGACCAGCGAGTGCTCGCTCTCGAGCTCGGAGCCGAGCGCGCGGTAGCTCTCGCCGTCGCGCCGGGCGCCGTAGTAGGGCCGCGCCACCTGGTCGACCGGGCAGCGCTTGCCGGCCGCGCGCTTGCCCGGCTTGCCGAGCGCCGCCAGCGCGGCCTGCACGTTCTTCTGGAACGAGCTGCGCGCCCGGTCCATCGCCTCGTCGACCGCGAAGAAGCGATCGAGGTGCTGCTTGTACGACTCGCTGTCGCCGAAAACCACCTCGAACTCGGGTGCGCCCT
>Ga0111538_10004126_pt1 | contig 20239 bp, 19 predicted proteins | sample SoiMethybrSBSTD1_FD_79669 | JGI IMG/M metagenome (GOLD analysis project Ga0111538, IMG submission 79669) | Bulk soil microbial communities from a Populus tree surrounding site in Tennessee, USA - Soil MetaG P. TD hybrid SBSTD1 (version 2)... | ecosystem: Environmental > Terrestrial > Soil >... | reverse complement strand
CTCGGTGGACCGGGGACCTTTAAACAGGTCGACCCTGTGCAAAGGTTGGAACAGGCGCCGAAGCCGCCGCAATAGCGGCTCTACGGTGCGGTTCGGCCCCGTTCGAGGATCGCGTCCTACGTTAAACTGCGCGCGACATGTTCAAAATTCCGCGCCCCCGGTCGCCGCTCCCCCACGTCGTCGCGGCCGTGGTCTTCGCCTGCGCGCCGCTCTTCGTCGCGTCCGCCCAGTCGAATCGAGCGCCGGCGAAGGCGGGCTGGACGATGCCTCGCACGGCGGACGGGCATCCCGACCTGCAGGGGATGTGGACCAACTACGACCCGACGCCTTTCGAGCGGCTGGACGCCGGCGAGCAGCGGCCGCGCGAGCTCGGCGTCAGCACCGCCGACTGGCTGATCCAGGACAGCCCGATCAGCCCCCGGCGTCCCTCGATGGTCGTCGATCCGCCGAGCGGGCGGGTGCCGGTGAAGCGCGAAGCGGCCGAACGGCGCGACTCCGACTACGCGCTTCGCGCCGACTCGATCGAACACTACGGGCCGTGGGAGCGGTGCATCACCCGCGGCGTGCCCGGCGCGATGTTCCCCGGCGCCTACAACAACGGCCACCAGATCGTGCAGACGCGCGACTACATCGTCATCCACTCGGAAATGATCCACGAGGCGCGCGTCATCCCGCTCGACGGCAGGCCGCACGCCGACGCCAGGACCGCGTCGTGGAGCGGCGATTCGCGAGGCCGCTGGGACGGCGACACGCTGGTCGTCGACACCGTGCATTTCAACGGCAGGAGCTGGATTGCCACCAACGCCGCCGCAGGGTGGCTGCGAGGCATCCCGCAGAGCGAAGAGTGCAAGCTGGTCGAGCGCTTCACGCGCGTCGACGCCAGCACGATTCAGTACGAAGCGACGATCGTTGATCCGAACGTCTACACCGCGCCGTGGAAGGTGGCGTTTCCGTTGAACCGGGACGACAAGTACCGGATCTTCGAATACGCCTGCCACGAGGGAAATCACGCGCTCGAGAACATGCTGAGCCAGAGCTCGAAGCTGAAGCAGAAAGAGTGATCCGCCGCGCGCGTCGCTATTTCCTTCCCAGATACACCTCGTCTGTCAGCGGCTCGCCCTGCGAGGTTGGCCCCGCGCCCATCGTCACGAACGTCATGGTGAAGCTCTCGCCCGGCGTCGAGCCATGCCAGTGCATGGTGCTCGCCGGAATGTACGCGGTGTCGCCCGGCGCGAGCTCACGCATCGGCTGGCCTTTGATCTGAAGCCGGCCGCGTCCCGACTCGGCGAATATCAGCTGCCCCGCGGCGTGCATGTGCCACGTCGCGTTGTGCGAGCCGGGGGCGAAGATCCGCCGGCCGATCGAATAGCCGGTCGTGTCGAGCAGCGCGGTCTTGCCGGTAAAGCCGGGCGCCTCGACCGGGATCCCGGTGGGTGCAGCCTGGGCGGCCGGCGCCGCGGGCGGCCTGTCCTGAGCGAGCCGCGCTCCCGTTGCATCCAGCGGCGAGTCGAAGGGCTTGTCCTGAGCGAGCCGCGCTCCCGTTGCCTCCAACGGCGAGTCGAAGGGCTGCGCGCGGCCGGTCAATGGCGGAAGCCCAGCGGCCAATGCCGCGCAGGCGAACGCGCCGGCAATCAGACGGGTGGAACGCGTGTGCGGCATAACTCCTCCTCGAATTCGAACTGGCGCAACCTACCACACTCCGCCTATCCTTCCTGCGAAGCCGAGCCCAGGGTCAACAACCAGGAGGAACACGCCGTGAAGACATTCGAGCGCCGCACCAGTTTCTGGCTCGCGGCGGTTTGCCTCGCCGCCATCGCCGCAAACGCCCAAACGCCCTCGACGACCACCGCCAGATCATCGACCGCACCCGGCGCGAAAGCCGCGGCCAGCGATCCCGCATGGCCGCAGGGCGCAGTCGCCGATCCGGCCTCGCTCGGCTTCAGCAAGAGCGGGCTCGACGCGCTCGACGCGCGCCTGAAGCAATCCGTCACCGACGGCGATACCGCGGGCATGACCTACATCCTCATCCGGCACGGCCAGGTCGCCGCGTTCAAGACTTTCGGCCAGCAGACGCCGGACAAGCCAATGGCGCTCGATTCGCTGTTCCGCATCTACTCGATGTCGAAGCCGATCACCGGCGTCGCGATGATGCAGCTCTACGAGCAGGGCAAGTGGCGGCTCGACGATCCGATCACGAAGTACGCGCCCGAGCTCGCGAACCTGAAAGTCCTGACCTGGGACAAGGACGGGAAGGCCGTGACCGGCGCCGACGGCAAACCCGTTCTGGCGTCGCCCAAAAAGCCGGCGACGATGCGGCAGCTGATGAGCCATACGGCGGGATTCGCCTACGGGTTGTCGGGTGACGATCCCGCCAACAAGGCGTTCCGCGACGAGCGCGTGCTCGGCTCCCGCGATCTCGACGAGATGATGACGAAGATCGCGAACATCCCGCTGCTCTACGAGCCCGGCGCGAAGTGGTCGTACTCGGTCGCCGTCGACATCCAGGGTTATCTGGTTCAGAAGCTGTCGGGCCAGAAGTTCGGCGACTACCTGAAAGCGCACGTCTTCGGCCCGATCGGCATGACCGACACCGCGTTCTATGTGACGCCGGATCGCAAGCCGCGCTTCGCCGAGGTCTATCACTGGGATCGCGATCAGAATCGCCTGGTGATGAACACGCCGCGCACCGACCGCGGCGGCTTCGAGGATCCGGGGCGGCTCGAGTCGGGCGGCGGCGGCCTGGTCGGCTCGACGCACGACTACGCGCGCTTCTGCCAGATGCTCTTGAACAAGGGCGAGATCGGCGGCCGGCGGATCTTGAAGTCGGAAACCGTGAAGCTGATGGCCGAGAACCACATCGGCGGGCTGCACGTCGCCGTCGACGGCACGCGGCCGCAGCCGGGCGCCGAGGCGGTGCGCTTCGGCCTCGACTTCGCGGTGTACGTCGACCCGAAATCGGCGGGGCTGCCCTACGGCAACGGCACCTTCTACTGGGGCGGCGCGGCGGGCACGTGGTTCTGGATCGATCCGGTGAACGACCTCGCCTTCGTCGGCATGATCCAGATGCAGGGCGGCAATCGTCCGAACGGGCTGAACTTCCGCAGCGATTCCGCGAAGCTGGTCTACGCCGCACTCGCGCCGGGGGCAACCAAAACGACGCAGCCATAGCGCGCTTTTCACAGCGATGTAGTGTCCGGCTTTCGCCGGACCGACCGAGGTCCGCCTGAAGGCGGACACTACGCATGCTCACCACTCGATCGGCCGGCGGTCTCTGAAAAAGCCGCCGGTCGGTCCGTTGTCCGGCAGCGTCGCCAGCCACACGATCGTGTCCGCGCCCTGCTCGACCGAGCGCGGCGCGGAGCGTCCACCCATGTCCGTGCGCACCCAGCCTGGGTCGACGGCGTTGACCAGCACGCGCGAGCTGCGATAGCTCTCCGCGAGGATTCGCGTCAGCGCGTTCAGCGCCGTCTTCGACATCGAATACGCGGGCGCGTAGGTCGACATGCCGGACAGCTGTCCCGCGCCCGAGGAGACGTTGACGATGCGGCCGTAGCGGCGGGCGGCCATGCGGGGCACGAACACGCGGCACACTTCGATGGCGCCGAACAGGTTGGTCTCGAACGTTCGCTCGTAGTCGCGCGTCGAGATCGACAGCGCATCGCCGTTCTCGGCGACGAGAATGGCGGCGTTGTTGACCAGCACGTCGACCTGGCCCCACCGCTTTTCGATCGAGCCGGCGGCGGCGGCGATCGACGCCGGGTCCGTGATGTCGAGCGCCACGGCCATGGCGTCGGCCGCGACATCGCCGAGCCCGCGCCGCGCGCGTTCGACCGCGGCCGGGTCGCGGCCGGTGAGGGCCACGTGATAGCCGCGCGACAGCAACTGGCGCGCGGTCTCGAGCCCGAGGCCGCGGTTGGCGCCGGTGACCACGACGACGCGTCGTTCAGCCATAGGACGCGTAGAATAGTGCGGCCATGCATCAACCGAACATCAATGTGCTGCTCGTCGCCGGGCTCCTGGCGCTCGCCGCGCCGGTCTCGGCGCAGGACAACCCGGAATGGACCCGGCCGTTCCCGCCGTTCCGCATCATCGGCAACATCTACTGGGTCGGCTCCTACGACCTCTCCACCTATCTCGTCACCACGCCCGCCGGCAACATCCTGATCAACACCGGCATCGGCGATACCGCCAACCAGATCAAGGCGAGCGTCGAGCAGCTCGGGTTCAAGCTCGCCGACACGAAGATTCTCACTGCCACGCACGGCCACTGGGATCACGTCGCCGGCCTGGCGCAGCTGAAAAAGATGACCGGCGCCCGCCTCGTCGTGTCGGAGCCCGACAAGGAGCTGTTCGAGAGCGGCGGCCGCGCCGACTTCCGCTTCGGCGACACGCCCGGCGCCCGCTTCGAGCCGGTGAAGGTCGACGGCACCTTCAAGGACAACGACACGATCTCGCTGGGCGGCACGGTGCTGACGGCGCATCACCATCCCGGCCACACCAAGGGCGCCACCAGCTTCACGCTCAACGTGCCGGAGAACGGCAAGACCTACCGCGTCGTGATCGCCAACATGGGATCGATCAATCCCGGCGTCACCGTCAGCGGCATGCCGAAGTATCCCGGCATCGGCGACGACTACGCCCGCACCTTCAAGGCGCAGAAGGACCTGCAGATCGACATCTGGCTCGCGTCGCACGCCTCGCAGTTCAAGCTGCACCAGAAGTACAAGCCGGGCGACCCGTACAACCCGGATCGGTTCGTCGATCCGCAGGGGTTCAAGGCGGCGGTCGACGATCTGGAGAAGACCTATCGCGAGCAGCTGGCGAAAGAGCGCGCGAAGAAACAGGAGGAGCGTCGATGACCGCGAGCCTGACGTGTCGGATCGTTCTCTCGGCCGCGGCGCTGGCGATCGCCGCGCCACTGCAGGCGCAGCTGGCGCCGCCCAACGAGGCCGGCATCACCTTCGGCCACGTCCACCTCAACGTCAAGGACGTCAACGTCCACAAGAAGCTCTGGGTCGAGCATTTCGGCGGCGTGCTGGTCGAGAAAGGGCCGCTGGTCGCGATCAAGCTGCCGAACATGCTGATTGCGCTGCGCCAGGCCGAGCCGACCGGCGGATCCGAAGGCACGGTGATGGATCACTTCGGCTTCAAGGTGCAGAACGTCGCCGAGGTCGTCGCCGCGTGGCGCGCCGCCGGCTACCAGGTCGGCCGCGAGTTCACCGGCGCGGAAGGCTTCCCGAACGCGTACTTGTACTACGCCCCCGACAACCTGAAGTTCGAGCTGCAGGAGGACAAGGCGCTGCCGGTGAAGGCCTCCGGCTACCACGTCCACTTCCTGCTCTCCGACTACGTCAAGCTGCGCGACTGGTACGTCGACATGTTCTCGCTGGTGCCGCGCAAGCGGGGCAACATCGCGACCACCGCCGACGCGCCGGGGATGAACTTCTCGTTCGCCACCTCGCAGACGCCGACGGTCGGCACCAAGGGGCGGACGATCGATCACATCGGCTTCGAGGTGACCAACCTCAAGGCCTTCTGCGACAAGCTCGCCGCGCGCGGCGTGAAGTTCGACGTGCCGTTCCGAAACGTCCCGGCGATCGGCCTCGACATCGCCTACATCACCGATCCGTCCGGCGTCTACATCGAGCTGACCGAGGGCTACAACAAGTACTGACGCCTATCGCGACGCGGTCGACGGCGTCCGCCCCTTGAAGAGCGACAGGTCGATCGCGTCGCCCATCGCCTTGTAGCCGGCGTCGCTCGGGTGCAGGTAGTCGCACGAGTCGAATCGCTCGAGAAACTTCTTCGGGTCGGCCGGGTCGCGCGTCGCCTTGTCGAAATCGATCGCGCCGTCGTAGCCCTTGCCGCTGCGAATCCACTCGTTGACCGCCTGGCGCTTGGCTTCGCCCTCCTCGGTGTAGTTGGCCGCGCCCCAGAACGGGGTCAGCGTGGCGCCGATGATCTTCAGGCCGCGCGCGTGCGCCTGCTCGACGAGCTGCTTGTGCGCGGCAATCAGATCCTCGGCGCTGGGCGTCGGGTTCTGCCGGGCAACGCCGATGTCGTTGATCCCCTCGAGCACGATCACGTGGGTGACGCCCGGCAGCGACAGCGCGTGGTGCTCGAACCGCGCCAGCGCGTTGATGCCGGCGCCGACCGCGCGCACGTCGATGCCCGGCGGCACGACCGCCTCGCTCAGCAGCCGGTTGCCGCCGATGCCCGCGTTCAGCACGCCCATCTTGATCCCCTGCGCCTGCAGCCGGCGGGCCAGGTGATCGGGCCAGCGGTTGTTGGTGTCGGGCGTCGATCGCGCGCCGTCGGTAATCGAATCGCCGAACGCGACGATTGCCCCTGACGCGTCGGGCGCGACGACGTCGACGCGCGAGAGCAGGAACCAGCTCTGCGTCGTGCCGACCTCGGGCATCGTCGCCTTGCCCGCATGGTTGCCGGTGTCGGAGATGTAGCTCGTCTGAAGCGCGCCGCCGTGCATCGTCACCGTCCCCGGCGCGTTGGTCGTGCCGGGGAGATACAGGTCGATGGCGAGATCGGCCAGCGCCGGCACCGCGAGGGCGACCGGATCGCTGTAGATCACCGCGTTCGCGGGAATAGTCATCGTCGGCCTGCCGCTGAACGTCAGCGCTCGGCCCGACGCAGTCTGGATCCCGCCCTGCCGGTCGCGCAGCGCGATGTGCGCGGCGCCGACGGTCACCGGGCTCGTGCCGTAGGCGTTGCTGAGCACGACGCGCGCTTTGCTGCCGCCGATGCTGCTGCGCACGATCTGTCGCAGCGTCTGATTGGTGAAGTGGACGAACGGCGGCGGCGCGAACGCCTGACCGGGCGTCGTCGACGCGGGCGGCGCCGGCGGCGCCGGGCACCGAGTGTTCTGCATGAACGGCCGCAGCGCCGGCGGCGGCGGCACCGGACTTTGCGGGCGTCCGACTTCCGAGGTTGCCCACGTGCCGACCCACCGGTCGGCGCTTCCGCTTTGCGGCTGCGCATCGGGCGCTGCCTGAACGAGCACGAACGCAAGCGCGAGCGCGGCGGCAAGAGATCTCATGGCGGCTCCTCGCGAAAAGGGGTGTCTGAGGCCGAAATTCTACTCCCGCGGGCGGCCTGAGGTAGACTTCGCTCCTCGGATCTCATTCGCGCGGAGCCGAATCGAGATGAAAGGACCAGTCCTCCTCGCCGCGGGCACGATTGCGGCCGCGCTGGCCATCGGCGCTGCCGCGGCGGCGCAGGCGCAGCGGGGCGCAGCGCCGCCCCGCACGCCCATCCCGCAGACCGCCTCCGCGTACAACGGCCCGCGTTCGCCCGACCGGAAGCCCGACCTGAACGGCATCTGGCAGGCCGTGACGACCGCCCACTGGAACCTCGAGGCGCATTCCGCCAGCGAGGGGGTGCCCGCCGGTCTCAGCGTCGTCGAGGGCGGCAGCATCCCGTATCAGCCGGCGGCGCTGGCGAAGCGGAACGAGAACTTCCAGAATCGCCTCACCGCCGACCCGCTGCGCAAGTGCTACCTGCCGGGCGTGCCGCGCGCCACCTATCTGCCGTTCCCGTTCGAGATCACGCAGACGCCGAAGCACATCGGCATCGCCTACGAGTTCGCGCACGCGACGCGCACGATCTTCCTCGACGGCACGCCGCACCTCGACGATCTCGATTTCTGGATGGGCGACGCGCGCGGGCGCTGGGAAGGCGACACGCTGGTCGTCGACACCGTCAGCCTCGGCGACCGCACCTGGTTCGATCAGGCGGGTAACTTCCACAGCGACGCGCTCAAGCTGGTCGAGCGCTTCACGCCGATCGACGCCAGCCACATCGCCTACGAAGTGACGTTCGACGATGCAAAGGTGTTTACGCGGCCGTGGAAGATCAACCTCGTGCTCTACCGCCGGATGGAGAAGAACCTCGAGCTGCTCGACTACGAGTGCGCCGAGCACATTTACGAAAAGCTGTTCAAGAAAAAATGATCACCCGCATCATCGCCCTCGCGTCCGTCGCGCTCACGCCCGTGCTCGTCGCCGCGCAGCAGGGTGCGCCCGCTTCGCCGCCCGCGCCGAGCGCCTATCCGCCGTATACGCGGCCGGTGTCGACCTACGCGCCGCCGCGCACTCCCGATGGCCAGCCGGACATCAGCGGGCTGTATCTCGCGATCCCGCTGCCGCGAAACATCGAGACGCCGCTGCTGCCGGTCACCCGGCCGCCGAACCGCGCCAACGGCGAGTTCTCGTACAGCCTGAACGAGCGCCCGAAGCTGCCGCCGGGCGCGATCGTGCGGCCGGCCGGCGTCGACCCGGCTGATGGCAAGATCCCGCTGCGGCCCGAGGCGCTGGCGCGGCGCAAGGACATCATCTCCAAGCAGGAGCAGATCGAGCACCTCGACGGGCGCGTCCTCTGCCTCGCGCCCGGCATCCCGCGCAGCACGGTGCCGGCGCCGGTGGTCGGCTACCAGATCTTCCAGAAGCCGGGCTACGTGGTGATCTTCTACGAGCAGAGCCACCTGTATCGGACGATCCCGCTCGATGGCCGTCCGCCGCTCGACCCGAACATCCGCAAGGCGATGGGGGTGTCGCGCGGGCGCTGGGAGGGCAACGTGCTGGTGGTCGACGTGACCAACTTCACCAACAACCTGGAGAACAACTGGGTGATCGGCGCCGTCTCGGCCACGCCCGGCATCCCCGCGGAATCGCTGGCCACCGGGCACGGCATCCCGCACAGCGATCGCTATCGCGTGACCGAGCGCTACACGCCGATCGACGCGAACACGATTCACTACGAGGCGATCATCACCGACGAGAACGTGTTCACGCAGCCGTGGACGGTGGCGTGGTACGGGTTCGCGCGCGCGCCGAAGGACTACGTGCCGGTGGAGTACGCGTGCTTCGAGGGCAACGAGAAGAACCTGCTGCTGATGACCAACACCGACATCAGCGGCGTCCGCGTGCAGGTGCCTTAGGGCGGAGGACGCAGGAGCCATTGCGATGATGACCAATCGAACCGTCGCCGCTATCGCTGCCGCCATCATGCTGGCCGGCGCCTCGGCCGCCGCGCATCACGCCTTCTCAGCCGAGTTCGACCAGGAAAAGCCGGTCAACCTCGAGGGCACCCTGACCAAGGCGGAGTGGATGAACCCGCACGCCTGGATCTACCTCGACGTCAAGGGCGCCGACGGCAAGGTGGTCAACTGGGCGATCGAGATGGGGCCGCCCAACGCGCTGCTGCGGCGCGGATGGAAGAAGAGCTCGATGCAGTACGGCGCCGTGATCAAGGTGGAGGGCTTTGCCGCCAAGAACGGCAAGGAGTTCGCCAACGCCACCAACATCACGCTGCCCGACGGCACCAAGATTTTCGCCGGCACCGACGAGCCCAAGTAGCCTCGCCGCGCGCTCACCGCTGCGCGTCGACGGCCAATTCCGCGGCGAAGAGCATCGTGCGATCGTTGTCGCGCGCGGCCCATGCCAGCAGCGTCGTCACGCTCTTCTGCATCGTTCCTTCGAAGGCGGTCCGCCCGTTGATCACGACCGTCAGCGGGCGGCTGAAGTCGAACTGATCGGGCGACAGCAGGAGCGTGAACGCGGCCACGCCTCTTGTTCTCGCTTCCACCTTGTTCCCCGTCCGTGCGAGATCGACGCGCCCTGACGGCGCGGCCGGCGGAAACATCATCGAGGCCTCGCCGGCGATGACCGTCGGCGCGTACCGGCCGGTCAGCCGGATTGCCTGATCGCCGCGGCGCACCGTCAGCAGCAGGGGCCGCCCGGGGGGAAACTCGCCCAGCATGCCGGCGATGTCCATGCCGTCGTTCGCCGGCTGGTTGTTGATCGCCGCGACGATGTCGCCGCTCCGCAGGCCAATCTGCTGCGCGTTCGATCCGTTCAGCACGCGGTTGATGCGCGTGCCGACGGCGCGGATGCCGAACTCGGGCGCCGGCGGCGTCGCCCTCGCGTTGACGTCGGGCAGCGTGGGATCGTCCGCACGCCCCGGGCCGAGACGATCGATCACCAGCCAGTGCGCGCGGCCTGGCACGGTACCGCTCTCCCAGCTCAGCGTGTCGGGCAGCGGCGTGCGCGGGTGGGCGGTGACGAACTGCTCGAAAGAATCCTTCACGGCCGGCCACCACGAGGTGTCGTGCCCCGCGTCCGGCTGCGGCCGATATTCGAGCGCGACGCCGCCCTTCTTCAGATGATCGACGAAAGGCTCGACGACGCTCGCCGGGTACAACGGATCGCGGCCGCCGTTGACGACGAACAGCGGCTTGCCGACGAGGTTGTTCGGGAAGAGGTCGCCGTCGGCCTCGGCCGTCTCGTTGCGCAGCACCATGATGAAGCCGTTGAGCGGCAGGAAGCTGGCGAACGGCGTCGTGTCGCGCATCGCCGCGTAGTAGACGCCGGTGCCGCCGTCCGAGACGCCCGACAGCACGACGCGGTTCTCGTCGACGTTGTAGCTGCGCTTCACCCGATCGAGGATCGCGCGCAGGTTGTCGATCTGGCGGCGGCTCCACCACGGCGCGTCGCGCCAGGCGTAGGGCATCAAATAGATCTGCTCGGCTCCGGCGAGACGGCCGCCGGCTCCCGGCCGCGGCGGCGCGCTGGTTTCGATCCTGCCGACGCCGCCGTGCAGCTGCACCCGCACCTGGTACTTCTTCGCCGGGTCGTAGCCGTCGGGAACCTCCAGCGTGTAGAAATACTCGACGCCGCCGCTGCGGTAGCTTCCCTGCACGACGCCGCGCGGCACGTCACGCGAGTAGACGCGTCCCGCTCTCAGGCGTCTGAACGCTTCGTCGAATCCGGCGCCGCTCGCGGCGATGCGATTCGACGCCGCGGCGATCTCGTCGGGCGTGCTGGCGTTGAAGAAGCTGGCAAACGCCGCGTCGCGATCCTGAGCGAGCCGCGCACCTGTTGCATCCGGCGGCGAGTCGAAGGACGCGGCGATCGCGCCGAGCAGCGCGAGGGCCGGCACCAGCGCGCGGTTCACCACTTAGCGTGGCCGCGGCGGCGCCACGGCGGGCTCGCCGAACTTCGACGGGTCGATCGGGACGTTGAGCTTCACGTCCGTGAACTCGAAGTTGTCGCGGCCGTCGAGCCACGCGAAGGTCCAGTGGAACGGGAACCTGATGCCGCCGACGTCGCGGTAGTCGGCGTAATCGACCTGCGTCGGCACGCGCCCGATCGGCGACCGCCCGTGCCGCACCATCCGCACCAGCAGCCCTGATCCGTCGTCGAAGTACAGCGTGGCCAGCGCCCCGTTCTGGCCGTTTCCCTGGACGACGGTCACGTCCTTGTCGTCGATGGTCGTCGGCGGGCCGACGCGCAGGTTGGTCAGCGCCTGCCTGATTTGCGCCGGGAACGACAGCTGCGCGTCGATCCGCGCGCCGTCGCGCTCGCTGCCGCTCAGCTCGTACTTCGGCACCACCGCGAGCGGCGTCGCGATCCAGCCGGTCCGGCCGTCGTAGCTCCGGACGCTGAGGCCGCGGTCGGGGTACTCGGGAAAGCTGATGTAAGTGGCCCGCTTGTCCGGCGCCTGCGCCGAGACTTCGACGATGCCGCCGCCGCCGAAGCCGCGGTAGCCGACGCTCTTGCCGCTCGCCACGAAGCTCGAGATGCGCCCCAGCCGCTCGGCGCCGCCGATCGCCTGCAGATACTTGTTCAGCACCTGATCCACCGTCGGCACGTTCGGCGCCGGCGTCAGCACATCGTCGAACTCGAGCGTTGGCTCGCCGTAGACGGTGTCGAGGGTCGGCGTGGTGACCGGCCTGTCGCGGCCGCGATGGCAGGTCCAGCAGGTCACCACCTGCCGCCCGTTGAAGTTGTCGCGGTTGAGCGCGGCGACCATCTGCACCATCCGCCGCGCCGTGCGCTTGCGCGGGGTATCGAGCGCCCAGTCGACGTGATCGGTGCCGGCGGAGGGGTGGCAGCCGACGCAGTCCGATCCGACCGCCGCCGACATGATGCCCATCGTCAGCATGAAGTCGTCGACGCCGATGCCCTTGAGCGCCTGCACGTTCTTGAAGACGTCGTCCACCAGCAGCGGCCGTCGTGCGGGCGGCGCCTGGCTGGTCTGCTGCGCGAACACATGGTCAACCGCTCCGGTCATCAACGCGGCGGCGACAACGACGGCCGCCGCATGGAGCGTCTGGCTCGACCCGATTCTCATTGGCAGGATCCTGTTACTTCTTCGGGGCCCCGCTTGTTTCTGGCTGGGACCCGATTCGCGACTGTTCGAGACGGCGGCGCAGGTTGCGATAGAAGGCCGCATCCTCGCCGGGATACCAGTAGCTGCGGTGGCAGGCCTCGCACGCCTGGTCGAGAATCTCGCCGGCGTCCCACAGCCCGTTGACGTCGCGCTTCCTGACGATGTCCATCACCGCGAGCGACGCGTTCCGCAGCGTCTCGATGCGGGCGTTCCACTCCACCGGATCGCGCTGCACCTTGGCCAGGATCTGCGCTGGCGACAGCTCGACGGCGTTGGGTCCGGTGCTGTTGTTCAGATCGCCGGGCGGCGCGAAGGGTCGCGGCACTTTCAGGAGGTAAGCGCCTTCAGCGAGCGAGACGGCGCCGACCTGGATCCGGTCCCAATCCTCGTCGCTCTTCGGCTGCCGCTCCTCGATGCCGTTCTTCGTCATCACGCTGCCGACGGCGTTGAAGATGTTGTCGGCCACCGGATCGATCATGTACTTCATCAATTCCTTGACCGACACGACCGCCTTGAGGTCGCCCCACAGCCCGGAGGCGTGCGGTTGCGGTGCCGGTTCAGGGGACGAGCACGTGGACATGTATACGCCGAGCGCAATCACGCCCGCGCCGGCTGCCAGCCGCCGCCACGCACCGGGAATCGACGCCATCGCAAGGGTGGTGATCGTAGCAGGTCTCGGGCGCGATAATGAGCCGGCGTCCGGCGTGTCTGGAGGATCACATGCGAATCAGGCGAGCGCTCGCGTTGTCGCTGCTGGCCGTTCCGGTTTTCATCGTCGTAGCGCAGCCCTTCAGGGCCGCCGCCGCGCAGGCCGTAGACAGCCGGACCTTCTACTATCCGAAGCCCACCACCCGGACGAAATGGCAGCCGCCGATGAAGCCGATCACGCGGCTGGCCGACGTCCGGTCGCGGCACAAGGGTGAACCGTCGTGGCGCGAGCTGGTGATTCACGATGAGAACTCGCGCGCGTTCATCGTGCAGGAGCCGGCTGGCACCAGGCACGCGCGCAGGCTGTATCCCGATTCCGGCGCGTGGTGGGCCGTGCTCGACGGCCGCGTCCGCTTCGAGGTCGAGCGGCCCGACCGCTCGTTCGAAACATTCGAGGCGACGAAAGGGTCCTACGTCTTCGTGCCTGAGCGCATGTTGCACGCATTCGAAGTCGTCGGCGACCAGCCGGCGACGACCTTCGAGGTGACGCTGGCGACGGCGACGCCGGTGTACCCCGAGCGGCCGGCGCAGCCGGAACCGGGCGTCGAGTACATCCCGGTTCGCCTGAGCACCGGGCCGAACCCGCTCGATGTCCCCACAGCGGACGGCAAGCCGTGGCCGACGCACTTCAACGTCTACGATCTCGCGAAGGCGAACGACGGCAAGCGGAGCTGGACGCAGGAAGCGATCCGCAAGAACCGGGCGCGTGGGAACCTGATCTGCGGCTACGCCGGGTCGGATGCGCCGGTCGGGCCGGCCAACCGCGGGCACTTCCACTCCGACTTCGCCGAGTTCTGGGTGGTGATGCTCGGCGAGCTGCGGTGGACCTTCGAGGGCGACGTGCCCAACTCGATCGTCGCCACGCAGGGCGACATCGTCTACGCGCCGCCGAAGACGTGGCATGCGCCGCAGTTCTGGGGGAAGGAAGGGCTGAACTGCAGGCTTACCAGCAGCACCTATCCGTCAGCGAATCACTTCTACGATCCGCCGCGGTGACGATGTCGCGCCGATGAGATCGCATGAAGCCATCTCGCTCCGCGCCCCGTGATCGGCACGCCGGAAAAACCTCGCGCCGCTCGGTACCCTGACGCTGCGCGGCGGTCAGGGTTGTCGGGAAATCCGCGCACGAAGCGACAGCCCTCGGCCGGCCGGCAGCCGCTTGTCAACCGACGGGGAACGCAGAGCTCGCGGAGACCGCAAAGCTCAAGCGACGGTCAGTCGACTCGGCGCGGCGAACAGCTTCACCAGCACCAGCCCGGCGACGAACCCGCCGATGTGCGCCAGGTAGGCGACCCCGCCGCCGGTCTCGCTCGTCGTCGCCACCGACCCGATGCCGTTGAACAGCTGGATCAAGATCCAGAAGCCGAGGACGACCAGCGCCGGCACCTGCATGACGCCGCCGCGCGTCAGCACGCGGATCCGGTTGCCGGGGAAGAGCAGGATGTAGCCGCCGAGCACGCCGCTGATCGCGCCCGACGCGCCGACCGCCGGCACGCTCGACCCGCCGCCGAACGCGATGTGCGCCGCCGACGCGGCGAGGCCGCAGACGAGATAGAAGACGGCGAAGCGCGCCGCCCCCATCACCTTCTCGAGGTTGTCGCCGAAAATCCAGAGGTAGAGCATGTTCCCGCCCAGGTGCATCCAGCCGCCGTGCAGGAACATCGAGGTCAGCAGCGTCGACCAGAACGGCAGCGGAATGGTCGGCGGCAGGTCGCGCATCGCCGAGTATTCCCGCGGCACCACGCCCCACGCCTGGATGAACGACTGCAGCGCGGCCTCGGACGGCTGGCCGAGCTCGACGAGAAACGCCAGCACGTTCAACGCGATCAGGCCCCAGGTAACCAGCGCCGGCGGGCCGCCCTGAATCCGGTCGTCGCCAATAGGAAACATGCTCAACCTCCGCAGTTCGGCGATGGTGCAAGCAAAATGCCGGACTGTTCGCGCGCGGCGTCGCGCTCAGCTGAGTAATAGCCCGCTCAAAATACCTCGAACAGGGCAGCGCGCGCATGAAAGCATGAAGCCGTCTCGCGCAGCGTGCCGTAAAGGCAGGCCGTTCCGGTCGCATGAAAAACGGCGCGCAGCCAGGATCGCGGCGGTCTCGTGGAAAACGCCCGGTCGGTGGCGTTGCCACGAACGACGCTCCTTCGTGCGCGGATTTCCCGATCACCCTGACCGCCGCGCAGCGGCAGGGCGGCGTGCGGAGCGCCGTTTTTCCGGCCTGCCGACCACGGCTCGCAGCGCGAGACGGGTTCGTGCGATCTCAGCTGCGCGAGCGATATCGTGCGATGACGCGAGCTGTCACTCCGCCGCTTTGAGATAGCGATCGAGGAACCGCAGCACCGCGCTGTAGCCGGCAATCTGGTTCGCCTTCTTGGTGAACCCGTGCCCCTCGTCCGGGAACACGAGGTACTCGGCGACGACGCCGTTCTTCTTCACCGCGGCGACGATCTCGTCCGACTCGACCTTCAGGACGCGCGGATCGTTGGCGCCCTGCAGCACCAGCAGCGGCTTGCGAATCAGGTCGGCGTGCAGCAGCGGCGAGACGTCGCTCAGCATCTGGCGGTCCTTCGCCGGGTCGCCCATCTCCGCGTAGAGCGCCGTGCGCTGCGCCTCCCACCACGACGGGATGCTCTCGAGGGTGCGGATCCAGTTGGCGACGCCGAACAGGTCGACGCCCACCTTGAACTCCTGCGGCTGGAAGGCCAGCGCCGCCAGGACCATGTAGCCGCCGTAGCTGCCGCCGATGATGCCGATCCGCTCGGGGTCGACGTAGTCGAGCGACTGCAGGTATTTCTTGGCGTCGATGCAGTCCCACAGCGGCTCGCGCCCGTGCTTGCGATCGTCGGCGGCGAAGAAGGTCTTGCCGTAGCCGGAGCTGCCGCGGTTGTTGATCCCGAGCACGACGTAGCCGTGATTCACCAGGTACTGGATGGTGGCGTTGTACGACGGCACGGTCTGTCCGCCCGGGCCGCCGTGCACCCACACCAGCGCCGGCGCCCGGCCGGCCGCGCTCGCCTGATGCGGCTTCCACAGGATGTTCGGGATGCTCATCCCGTCGCGCGCCTTGAAGCGCACCACCTGCGCGTCGACGAGATCCTCGGCGTCGATCTGCGCGCTCAGCGAGCTGGTCAGCTTCGTCTGCTTCTTCGCCGCCAGGTCGAGGACGTAGAGATCGTTCGGCGAGCGGTCGCCGCCGACCGACAGCGACAGCTTCCCCTCGCTGCGCGAGAAGCGGACGCCGGTGATGCTGCCGTTGGGAATCGGCGGCAGCGCGATCGGGCTGCCGCTCGCCGCATCGACCACCGAGACCACCGGGCGCCCGTCCTGGTTGACGATGGTCGCGCGGTACTTGCCGTTGTGCGAGAAATACGCCGACACGATGTCCCAGGGCGCCGACTGAACATCTTCGGTCCTGCCATCGGCGAGCGAGTAGCGGCGCAGCGCCGCGAACTCGCCGCCGACGTCGCTGACGAAATAGAGGTGCTTCGACGCCGCGTCGAACGCCGCCGGGGTGAAGTTCGCCTCGCCGGTGTGCGCCGAGACGCGCTTGGTCGACTTGCTGCCGGCGTTCCACAGATAGATGTCGCTGTCGTTGGTGGTGTTCACCTTGGTCAGCGCCACCCAGTTGGCGTCGGCCGACACGCTGGCCGGGAAATAGCCGTCCTTGTTCTCGAAGAACAGCGAACGCTCGTAGCTCCTGGCGTCGTAGCGGTAAACGTCGAAGAACTTCGGGTCGCGTTCGTTCGAAACGACGTAGAAGCCGGCGCCGTCGTGAGTCCAGCCGAGGAAGCTCGCCTTGAGTTTCTCGCCCGGCGTCAGGTCGCGTTCGGCGCCGTCCTCGCCGAGGACGTAAAGATGATTCAGCTCGTTGCCGCCCTGGTCGCGGGTAATCAGGATCCGGTTGTCCCGGGGAAAGAACGAGACCGCGTAGGTCGAGTCTTTCGTCGACCTGGTCACCGGCGTCCAGTCACCGCCGGAGACGGGAATGGTGTACGCGTTCCAGATCCCGGTCTTGTTCGACGAGAAGAGGAGCCGCGATTCGTCAGCCGAGAAGGAGCCGCCGCCGATCGAGGTGGTGTCGAGAAACTGCTCCATCGAGTACTGCTTCGCGGGGCGGCGCGAGGCGTCGCGGGCACCGGTCGACGGTCGGGTCTGGGCGGCGGCGGCGACGGCCGACACCAGGATGAGCGGGGCAATCCATTTCATGATGCGCTCCTCGTGAGAGCGCATCTTACAACGTCCGGTCGCGGCGATTGGTCGTGGTGTGCAGGCGGGGCGCGCGGACGAGAAACGCCGGCGGTCCGCCGTTTCTCGTCCGGCCGATTGACGCGGTCTACATCGTCACTGCTGAACGCACGATTCGGCGATGACCTTGCCAGACTCGACACGCAGCGTCGGCGCCTTGGGCGCCGATCCGGCCGGCGTCGCCGATCCGGCGGCGGCGTCTGAATCTTCGAGGGTGCCGGTCAGCGCCAGCTTCTTGCCGACGTGCGGGCTCAACGCCGTCGGGTTCGCAACCAGGCGATAGGTCTGGGCAGGGGCCGCATTCGCTGCTTCGCCCGTGGTCGCGCCGGCCGCGTTCGCGGAGCTGTCGGCCGGTCCGACGATGGCATTGGTCAGCTGAAATGACGCGGGAGCTGCCGCAGCTTCTCCGGCCGTGCCTGCGGTGCCTGCGGTCCCTGTGGTCCCGGCCGTGCCAGCGGTCCCGGCCGTGCCAGCGGTCCCAGCCGTCCCCGCAGTCCCGGCGGTCGCGGTCGGCGCCGCAGCCGCGGCACTCGCTGCCGCAGGTGCCGGCGCGAGACAGCCTGTCACCGTAATCTTGCGATCCGCGCCGGGCGGGTTGCTCTGCGCTGAAGGGTTGCTCTGCGGTGACGCAGTCTGCGCCATCGCCGCTGTCGCGACTCCCAGAATTGCCGAGCACGCTGCCATCCACACTTTGTTCGTCATCTTGCCTCCTGCCTTGGTGGTCAGCAACGCAGAGGCCGTCATCGTGTTGTTCGCTCGACGGTATCGTGCTTGACCGTCGGGCATCGCGGCCGGCTGTCGTCAATCAGCCGCGCTCTTCAACTCGTGCGCGGCCGCATGAAAAATGTCGACGCAGCCTGCGCAGTCGGGAATCAGGACGGAACGGTGCGTAACCTGCACGCGTCGTGGCAGCAGGAGCGCACAGGAGCTGGAGGTTTGCGTGATGATGCGCGAGCCGGGCAGTACTTACGTCGCGTCTGGGAGACAACTCGGCCGGCGCTCCGGATTGCCAGAGCTCGCGCCGCGGTGCGAATCGGATGCGCATCCGGCGAACGCGCTGGTGTCGAAACGGTGATTCACGGCAAAGTGCGGCACGTATTCGTCCATCGCCTCGGCGAGCGGCCGAATCATCTTCGATCGCTCGCGCGCGGCCGGCTCGAACAGAAACGCCTCGTCGTCGACCCGATATACAACCCACGCATGCTGGCGATCGGCTTCCGCGCCGCCGCAGGCGACGCGGCCGACGCAGAACTCGGCGTCGATGCCGACCTCCGCCAGCTTGCGCCAGGCCCAGAGCGCAAAGTCCTCGCAATCGCCGCGGCGCCGCCGCTCGAACGCCCGCGGGTGCTGCCAGACGTCCCGCCGCTGAAACAGCTCGACGTCGGTCACGTAGTCGCAGCCCTGCAGCCAGGAGACGATGTCGTCGATCGAGTGGACGCGGACGCTGGTCTTGCCGCTGAAGTATTCGGCGAACGGGCGGTGGGAGCCGGGCCCGAACACCTTCGCCGGCACGGGCATCGCCAGGCGATCCCACGCCGTTTCACGGCCGATGCAGCGGGCGGCGAACGCGGCTGCCGCCGCGAAGGCGCGGCGGAGCCGGCGGGCCGGGGAGAAAGCCGGCATGCCCGAATCTGACGCAAACGCCGCGGCGATCGTTCAGATCCGGGAAAGCAGGCCGAAAATCACGGCTGCGCCGCGGTGGTCGACGCCGCCCGGCGCTTGTCCTGCTCGACCTTGAAGTCCTCGTCCTTCATGTAGACGATGTTGACCCAGGCGTGCGCCATCTCGTCGACGGTGCGATCGCCCCAGCCCACCCACTGGCTCGGATCGGGGTTGCTCTTCTTGGCGCTGGTGTTGTCGTGCCACGCCGTCACCTTGAGGATCGTCCCCTTCGGCAGCAGCGGCGCCACGTCGTCGGCGTAGACGTAGGTGGTCATCCAGTTGAAGTTGAAGTCGCTGACCATGCTGATCACCTGCTTCTGGCCGGTCGGCAGGATCGCTTCGAGCATCATCGCTTTCCCGCGCAGGTGCATGTGCGGCTGGAAGCTTTCGATGCGGGCCGCCTCGCGCAGCGTGGTGTAGCCCTCCGCCACCGCGACGGTGTTCGGCCGGATGTCCAGCGTGCCGAGCGCGGCAGGCACGAGCGACAGCGTGTTGCGGTGCTTCGGCTCCTGTCCCTTCGGGTAGAAGTAGATGCCCATTTCCACCCGGTTGGTGATTTCCTCGCCGGCCTGGGAATAGTGGATGTCCCAACGGAACTTGGAACCCGGCAGGAGCAGCTTGCCGGTGTCCGGGCGCATCATCTCGCCCTGCTTGCCGACCGCCCACTCCATGAACGGCGTCGGCAGGCCCGGCGTCGCCGCAACGCCCGGCTCGCTCTGTTCGAGGTAGGCAATCGCGTGATGCGTGATCTTGCGCCCCTTCAGCGTCTCGGGCCGGATCTCGATGGCGCGAACCCATCGCGGCTCGGTGATCCCCGACGGGGTGACGCGTTTGTCCCAGACGTCCTGCGACACGGCCGGCATGGTGAAGGGATGCGACTTGATCACCAGGTCGGGTTCCTTCTGGCCGTATGCGGCGGCGAAGTTCCACCCCTGATCGTCGGGCCAGTGTTTGGCCGGGGGCATGTCCTTCGGATCGCCCTGCGGCGCGCCGGCGTCGACCCAGCGGACGATGGTCTCGAGCTGTTCGTCGCTGAGCGAGCGATCGTTCTTGAACTTCTGGATGCCGACGGTGCGATCGATCTGCCACGGCGGCATCTGGTGGTCGGCGACGCGCGCCTTGATCGAGCGCGCCCACGGCCGCGCCTCGGCGAAGGTCACGAGCGACATCGGCGCGATCGAATCGGGCCGGTGGCACGCCTCGCACTTGTCCTGGAAAATCGGCGCGATGTCTTTCGTGAAGGTCGGTGCCTTCGCGTCGGCCGCCGCAGCCGCGGCCGGCAGCAGCAGCGTCGCGCTCAATGCCCAGGCTCCCGCCGCGACGGCTCGTCGATTCGTAAAGATCATGTGAAGCTCCAAGGCCGTATTTTACCGCACGGCGACCCTCACATACCCGTTGGTCCAGCAGCACTGGAAGCCGAATCCGCCCTCGCCCGACT
>Ga0111538_10004125_pt1 | contig 20243 bp, 22 predicted proteins | sample SoiMethybrSBSTD1_FD_79669 | JGI IMG/M metagenome (GOLD analysis project Ga0111538, IMG submission 79669) | Bulk soil microbial communities from a Populus tree surrounding site in Tennessee, USA - Soil MetaG P. TD hybrid SBSTD1 (version 2)... | ecosystem: Environmental > Terrestrial > Soil >... | reverse complement strand
TTCGTTCAATTTCCAATTTCTTGAAGTATCTTGATGCCACAACCGGCCACTCCCCCCTTCGCGAAGAAGAGTTCTCAGTGGTCAGTGGCTAGTTGGGGTTCGGTACACCACATCCACCACATTGCGGATGTATTGCTCGGGGGACACTCCGTCGATAGCTTCCTGGGGGAATGCCACCTTCGTCTGGAAATGTGAGGCGAGTTGTTCAAACAGTTCGAGCCGCGCCACCGCATCAAAGTCGTCGCGACGCATCAAAGCCTGAAGTGCGATGGCTGCCTCGGAAGGCGTTACCCGCTGGCGCAACCGTGCCGCGAGATGCCCATGCTGTCGTAGCGAGTTGAACTTGCCGGCGAGGAGTTGATCCAGGTCCGGCTCCGAGACAACCGGAACTCTCACGACAATGGTGTTCCCGGCTAAATCGCCAAGCCGCTGACATTTCCTGCTCAGCCAGCAGGAAAGACCTCCAACAACGTAAGCGATAGGCAGCGCATCGAGGACGCGCAGCAGATTCCGCGTGACGATCTGATCAAACTGCAGACGCATTCCCTCGGCATCAATGACGCGCAGGCCAAGAAGTTTTTTACCGACGGTCTGACCCCGCCACGCCCACTCGAGAAAAATGCTGAAGCCGAGACTCACGACGAAATACGTAACTGTGACGACCGCATTGGCAATCCCCGGACTCACGAGCTCAAAAATCCGGATCAGCCCTGTGATGAAGCTCATGATGGCCATCACGCACAAACCATCAATCAACCACGCAAAGAATCTCAACACGGGGCCGGCCAGCGTCTGCGAGAAGACGATACCTTCCGGGGTTCGAATCGGAAGTGCGCTGCCCTTCATGCCTTTCCGGACCTTCCAAGATAGAGAACGAGTGCAATCAACTCGAGCGCCCCAAAGGCGATCTTTGCCTCATACGGAACTACGGGTTCGTGATACTGCGAAAGGAAAGCCTCGATGAAGCCGGCCCATATCAGCATCAGCGTGAAGCCAATCGAGAGCGTGACGAGGTCGCGTGAAACAGCCCGCAACCGGCTGCCCAACGGCGTGCGGTCGCCCCAGCCAATCAGGCCTCGGGCAAACACAAGTCCGGCCTGTCCGGCAACGAGGATCGCCGGAATTTCGATCGTTCCGTGAGGAAGGAGCCATCCGAGAAGAAACCGTACCTGGCCGTCGGCTATGTAGTCCGTCGCGATGGCACCCATGCTGATGCCGTTATAGAAGAGGATGAGAATCGTGCCGATTCCCCAGGTGGCTCCGAGTGCGAGAGTGAAAATCGACACCTGGGTGTTGTGCGTCATCAGTTGGGACGAGAAAGCCGTGCGATTGCCGGACAGACGGTCCGTGGTTCGCCCTTCTTCTTCTGCGACCCGTTGGCTGGGCTTCATCCGATCATGACCGAAGGGCATGGTCACCTGCCGTGATTCCGGGTCGACAAGCGTGGCCGTTGTTCCGAAAGCGCAACCCACCAGCGTGATTGCCACAGCCAGATGGAACGCCCGGATTTGCCTGCGAAACGTCTGGGGCAGCGTTTGCCGCAACCACTTCAGCGGCTGAAGTCTGCTCCGCTTCTCCCGCGTCTCGTGCACTTCGCCATAGGCCCGCGCAACAAGGCTTTCAAGATATCGTCGCGTTGCCGGCTCCGAAGAAAACGTGGTCAGCTTTGCAAGGCTGGCCGTTGCGCGTTCGTAAAGGTCGTGAAATCGCTGAACTTCGTCCAGGCTCATTTTCAGATTCGGGTCCGCTTCAAGGCGATTCAACACGGACTCGAGTTCATTCCACGCAGGTCGTTCGGAGCGGATGAAGCGTTGAAGGTCGATGATCATAGCAACTGCCTCTGTTTCACCTGCAGGTACTGCGAGACCAGTTCGACGCTGAGGCGCTCGTGCTCCACCTGTGAAAGTCGGACGCCGCGTCGGTGAAGCACTTTTTCAAGCTGCCGTAACTTGTTCCATCGGAGATGGCCGCCCAGCTTTCTGTACAGATCGTCCGTCAATTCCGGCGCGGACTCCGTGAACAACTGCGCGGTCTCGGGCTGACGAACCATGTTCACAAGGACGACGTGTTGCTTTCGGATCAGTTCGACGCTCTTAACGAAGCTTTCCGCGAGACCCGGATCGTCCAAAGACGTCAGGCATATCACCAGCGCACGCCGACGCAGCCTGAGACGAATGAAAGTAAACAGCTCGTCATAGTCCGGCGTGACCGTCTGTGGGTGGAGTGTATAAAGGGCGTCACGACAGGTGTTGTAATGCGACCTGCCATTTCGAGCTCGAACGAACGTTTCGACCTTGTCAGTAAAAGACAAAAGACCGAAAAGGTCGCCCTGTCGTTCGGCGGCCATACCGAGGACAAGGGCTGCCGTAACAAGCCTTTCGAGAATCGAGCTGTCGGGAACTCCTGGCTTCGTGAGTCTTGACGAAAGCCGGGATGCGTCGATCAGCACATACACTTCCTGGGTCCGTTCGATCTGAAAAACTTTCGTGATAGGTTTGGCCCGGCGGGCCGTTGCCTTCCAGTGGATCTCATCAAACCCGTCGCCCGGCGTGTACTCCCGAAGTTTTTCGAAATCCCGGCCCTTGCCGATCTGCCTCTGGGCATGCAACCCAAGTGCGCGACGGTTGAGAAAAAGCGCCGCGAGTTTTTTCCTTTCGATGAAGAGGTTCGGATAGACACGGATCTCAGACTGAACAGGGATTTCCTTCCTTGCTGCCCAGAAACCCAGTGCCGATGTGCCCTCGACATAGGCAGCTTTCACGCGATAACGGCCCCGCTTTCGAGGAAGGCATCCCCAGTTCAGACTCGACCAGACGGAGGCTCCGGGCAACAGCACATCGAGTTCATTGACGTCGGCCTGGACTTCGAGAGGAAGCCCCAGGGCGATACGAAGCGTCTTTTTCCGCCTACTGTCGTTCTTGACGCGCACTGCCAGCGGAGTTTTTCGATCCTTCGACATTCTCGCGATCCCCGGAAGTTCGATTCCGATTCCATCAAGCGTGCGTCCCGCTGCCACGGCATCGGCAACAGCAACGAGAACCAGCACTCCCGTGAGAGCCAGGCACACAGGGCCGGCCGCAGGCACGACTGCCGCAAGCAGCGCGAGAGGCAGGCTTGCGGATGCCGTCCAGATCAATTTTGATCGCGGAGCAACCATCAGGCGTCCTTAGCGGGGAACAGCAACTTGCTGCAGAATCTGTTGAATGACTTCACCGACAGTCAGTCCTTCGATTTCAAACTCAGGCCGAAGAATCAGGCGGTGCTCGAGAACCGGCTGCGCCATCAGTTTGATGTCGTCCGGCGTAACGAAGTCCCGTCCGGACATCACCGCATTGGCACGAGCCCCCATCATCAGAGATTGAGTCGCGCGCGGACCGGCGCCGACGAGGATGCTTTCGTGCTGGCGCGTCGCTCGAACGATATCGACCAGGTAGGCGGTCAACTCGTCACGCATCACGATGTATGCCAGCCCCGCCCTCAACTGCGCCAGTTCGTCGGATTGAATGACCGCCTTCACTGCGCCCTGAGCCAGCAGCGTTTCAGGCGCTTCGTTCGTCAGCGTTCGTGCGGCGAGTGCCAACTCTTCGGCGCGGTCCGGGGCAGTCATCGTGATCTTGAGCATAAAACGGTCCTTCTGCGCTTCCGGCAAGGGGTACGTTCCCTCATATTCGATCGGGTTCTGCGTCGCAAACACTGTGAAGTTTGAGGACAGGGAATAGGTCTCGCGATCGATGGTCACGACACGTTCCTGCATGGCCTGCAGCAGCGCCGACTGGGTTTTTGCCGGCGCGCGATTGATTTCATCGGCAAGCAGGAACGATGTGAAGATGGGTCCTTTGATCAGCGAAAACTCATTTCGCTGCAGGTTGAAGACATTCGTGCCGGTGATGTCGGCCGGCATAAGGTCCGGTGTGAACTGGATGCGCGCGAACTCACAGCCGAGAACCTGCGCCAGAGTTCGAACCAGGAGAGTTTTGGCCACGCCGGGCACGCCTTCTATCAGCGCGTGGTTTCCCGTGAGAATGGCAATCAAAGCCTTTTCAATGACATCGTGCTGGCCGATGATGACTTTGCCGGTTTCGTGACGGGCCTGTGCGAGTATTTCCTTGAGTCGTTCTGCATTCATCGTATTTTTCTTCTCAGAGTTTCGGAAATGGTGTTGTACGCGCGAACGGAGTCGCGATTCTTTTTCGGACGGGAGCTTTCGGACTGGTAAGCCGATTCCGCGGCTGTAATCTTTGCGGGCGATAGCGCACCTTGCGGCGCGGACTTCCTCCACTCGACGAAGCAAGCTTCAAGCACCTTGTCTACCGGGATGCTACGCCGCAAAAGGTTCACGAAGCCCGCGGCGCTGTCCCTGCCGGCGACCTGCGTCTCCAAAGCAACTTCGTGCGGCTTGGGAATCAGGCTGGTGGAGTTCTTCCATACATACAATCCGGCGACCACGAGCAGGGCTGCGATGAGCCATGTGAGACGGTATCTCCGGATCAATGTGGCGACGCCAGGGGATTCCGTGATTCCGAAATGCGCTTCATCGAACATGATCTCTTTGTTCGCACCGATCAGCCATGACAGCAATGCCGGCTGACGGTCTTTGAGCATCGCTTCGTTGCTGACGAAGTAAGAATCGGTTGCGATAACAATGGAGCCTTTACCGAAAGTACGTTCGATGAGAACCGGGGCCGCGTCACGCGAGTAGATCGTCTTCCAGTCCGGGTGCAGTTCCGTAAGGACGATGCCGCTATGCCACAAGAGGGCTGGCGGTAATGCAAGACCCTCCGCCGCGTGGACGACTTCAAATAGATACTTGTCGCCTTCAGCTCTCAGATCCCGAACTTCGAAATTCATTCCCCAGAGTTCACGCGCCGTCGGTTTCTTGTCCTTTTCGTCCTTCTCATCTGGTGGAGTAGCGAGGCGTCGCAGGTCGGGTGCTCGTTTGGCCTGCGGATAGAACGTGACAACGAACCTGCCGCCCGCCCGCAGAAATGTTTCAATCTCGCGAAACGTTTCCTCCTGCATCCCCATCCACAATGCCGGTGTAGTTGCGAGGTGAAGGTAAGTGAGGCCCGGTGATTGCGGCATGGTATTCGTGGGGCGAAGGTCGCGTTGGGTGTTCAGTTCGGGCAACGCCTGAAGGCTTTCGAACAGCGCCATCGTTCCCACCGGATCGGAGCGCAGCGAGGAATAAGCGGGATACACATCCCCGGTTTCGAATCGGAGCTCAAACAACTGGATGATCTCGAAGACCAGAGCGACCGCCAGCACGGCGAGGAGAAGAACGGCGAAATAGCGTTTCATGCTTCGCCCCGGATTCTGTCGACGGTTGCAGCGAACTGTTGCACCAGTTCGTGATCCACGTCATGCATCCCGTACCAGACGCGCTCAAAGGTGAATAGATTTTCACGGAACAGCGTGTGCATGCCCGGGATCGCATGGGCTCGACGGCGAAGCTCCATTTCATAATCCCGGTTGGACTTGAATCGAGTGATTCCCAGCAGGTTTCGCTTTGCGAGGTGAGCGAGCGTCGCGAGGTAAAAGGCCCGGATGGCCAAACGATACTCTCCACGCTCGAGCAACTCGCGGCCGAGTTTGGTCCAGCCATCTTCGGGGAGTTCGTCGGCACCCACGTTTTCATTGGAAATATCTGGTGTGGCCGAGAGCGCTGTTGCTTCGAGAGGCGCCGGTACCTTTCGCATTTTACGCATGCGGAGCAGGACGGCCGCGACAACTCCTCCGATCAGCACCAGCAGCAGGTACGGAAGGGCCTGGACCACAGTTCCAAATGCTGACAAGTTGCGGCGACGCTCAGAGCCGCCGAACAGCCAGTCGAAGAGACGTTCCAGCCATTCGCCAACGGTTCGGATCATGTTTCGAAACAGCCGGTAGGTTGCCATCAGGAACCGTCTGAACAGCCCGTTTTCAGCTTCAGGCGAAGCGTCGCGGGGCATCCTCCAGGTGTAGCGCGGCTGATGAATCACCGTATCGATCTTTTGGTCCAGTACTTCGGCGTTGATCGTAGAGAGTTCAGTGGCCTGCGCCGGGTCTTGTGCCTGCGCGCGACCGATCGTGACCCACGAGACAACGATCATGAACGCCAGGAACAGCAAGCCGAGTGCGCGGGCGGGAATGATTGTCTGACGGAGTTCGGTCTTGAGGTCTTCGCCGGAACGGCGGGACTCCCCGTAATAGCAACGAAGGAGATAAGCCGCCTTGAGAATTGGATCCACGCAGAGGTAGGTCATCCAGACCGCTGTCATCATCGAGGTGCTGTTCAGGACAGAGGCAGGACTTCTGCTGAAGGCTGTGTCGACTCCAGTCAGCATCTTGATTAATGTGGGCGTGAACACAAACACACTGATCCAGTTTGCGAGGACGAAAAGTCCGAACAATACAAGGACGCCGAGCATGATGTGATTGGCGCCGGGCCAGAGCGATGCCTGCGTCCAGGCGGTCTTGCGGAGTCGGCTACCTGTCAAATCCGGATCCGCCAGCACGGTGACACTTTGAAAGAACGCGTAGACCCATGGCAGTGGAATAAGAAGGACAACCGATAAGGGAAGAAGGAACAATCCGACGGAGTGCAGCATGGTCTGGCCGAGAAGAACCTGCAGCGACTCCTGCCACGACCATCGGCCGGACGGACGCATCGCGTGGTGGGATCGAAGACGCGCGCAGAACGCGGCCTGCCAGAACTTCATCCAGATGAACAGGAGGGCGAGACCAAACGCTGCTTCGCCCGAGTGCTGTCGTGCGAACGGACTTCGGCTCATGTCCGTCCAGAAATATAGGAAGCCCATGACGAAAGGAATCGCGCCGACGTAATACGCCGCGAGCGTGGCCTTGGGTGCGGAGCGCAACAGGGCAGTCGCTTCCTCGATCAGGTTGAAGCCGTTGACCGCCGGACTTCTCTTGAGAGTTCGCTTCATGGCGTCTGCCAGATATTGCCCTCATGAAATTCGTCCGGAAGGCGTTGCAGCGTTTCACCGACGGCAAAGAAAAAGAACCATGCGAGAAGCAGGCTGAGGCCGAGTTGAATCACGCGCGTGACTTTGCGCAGAGTGCGACGCTGGGGCAAGGCCGCGGTCACCAATTTTGCGAGACACGCCGTACAGAGGACGCGATCGTCGTGCTCGGTGATGCACTCGCGGCAGAAATACCGGGTACATTCCGGACAGCGCGCAGCGGCTTCCCGTTCGACATGGTTGAAGCAGCGTTGATGAGTCAGATTAGCCATGTCTCACAAATGCGCTGAGAGCCCCGCGGGAGGATCTGGTTTCGCCGCCGGCGGTGCTGGTGAGAGGAATTCGCGCAGTCTGAGCACGGTCTCTTCGGGTGTGAACTGGCCCTGTGCCTGGATGATCAGCGGGCGAATGCGTTCGAGTGCACGCTCGGCGCGTTTCACCCGACTCAGCGGGACGAGGGTGTCTGTCTGAACCGCCGTCTGGATCCGTACGTCGCATGTTGCGCCAAACAGGTTGTTGATAAGGAGAAGCGCGGCGGTCACCGAGGCCGTAGTCACGACAAGGACTAGCCAGGGAGTCGTAGTTTCCGTGTCCAGGAGTGCCTCGAGAACAAGGAGGATCAGAAACAGCACGAGAAACATGTTCCAGTAATCCCGCCGCCTGTTTGTTCTGATCGAGATCGACTCAATGTCCCTGAAGAAAAATCGCCTGTAGCTCTCCGAGAAAATCGAGGATTCGACCTTGAGTATATGGTCTTCTCCCAGCAGAAGCGTCGAACGCGGAACATTGAGCGCAATCTTCGTTGCACGTCGTCTGCGCCACGTAAGGCGTTTGTAGCCTTTATCGGGCATAGAACATCCCAATCAGCGCAATGATGAGGACGCACCAGCCCACGATCTGCAGCGCTGCGAAAATAATGGCGATGACAAAACGTGCCCGGCTTCGATCGATTAGGCTGGGCGGGGAATTCCAGTTTCGCACGGCCACAACCATGGCGATCGGGGCTGTAATGAACGTCAGGTAGAACAGGAGTATCGGAAAGAAGACCAGGGAAAGTGCAATGTTGTCATAGCGGGTTCTTTCCCTTTCGATGTTCTTGATCTTCTTCTTGGTTCGGCCGGTCTCAAGGCAGGCGGGACAGAAGTGCTTCCCGCTGAGCTCGCAATCACACAGGGAACACAGAAAGCGTCCGCATCCAAAGCAGGGCACGATGGCCTTCTTGGCGGGGTGATTGAAACAGGTGGATTCTCCTTCCAGAAGAATATCTTCGGCGCCCTGCGCGGTGCCGACGGTCCGAAAGAAAGCGGGAAACAGTTCTGCCTGCAAATAGTGGTCGCAACCGGAACAGCGAGTCAGCCTCAGCTGGTTGATCTCGGTTTCACGAATGGGAGTCCTGCATTCCGGACAAAGGGGCCGCTTTGAAATCATCAAACTATTTCATGACCACCCGCGTGTTGCAGATACGATCGTGCAGGCTTCGCTTCTCCTCATCGAAAGCAGCGATGATGTATCCGATAAACAATGTGAGCACGCTGAGGAGCTTCGCAAAGTAGCGTCCCACGGACAGGCCGTAGGAGAGCGGTCTTCCCTCGGCCGTGACGACCTCAAGGCCGCAAACTGTTTTGCCGAGCGTGGAACCGTACTTCCAGATAAGGACCGTTTCGTAGGTGAATCCGGTTGCGATCTGAATTCCGTACAGCAGTACGATGACCGCGATGTTAGACCCTAAATTCGCCGGGTCTCCAGAACTGAGCATGCTCATCGAGGGCAGAAGAATAGCCATCTGGAGAATAAAGTTAACGATCGCAAGCAGGATCGCGTCGATCAAAACAGCGAGGTAGCGTCGCCAGAATCCGGCATAACGCACAGTTCCGGGAACGGCCGCACCTTCCGCCAATTTCTGCACAAACCGGGGTTTGCAGGTGCCACATACAAAAATGTTGCCATGACGAATCATCTCGTCCAGCGGATAGAGGAGATGACACTCGGCGCAAGCAGTAGATTCCACAGATTGCCCCCTTCTCGAAAGTGCGTCACTCTTCTGCCATAAGTGAACAAGTCAGGGCAACTGCAATCCGGTGGGCCTGGCTGTCAGGAATGGCGAGGCCCGCTGCGTTTGCACCAAAGGCGTTAAGTCTCAGGGACAAGCCTTCCGCAGCAGGAGGAGATCCGGATAGGAGGGTAACCGGCCGCGTGCAGATCTGGCGGATTAAAACTAGAATGCGCCCGGAGGCTTAGGTATGAAACAGGCGTTCAAGCTCCTCTTGATTGGCGGCGCGATCTTTTCGATTTGCTGGATCGCTTCGGCGTCGCAGCAGCGACCGGCGCCTCCCACCCAGACCCTCGGCAACGTCCTCGTGCGCCGTCTGGACTTCAACCGTTTTAAAGCCAATATCCAGAAGCTTGCCGGTTTTGGTACGCGCTACTACGACACCAAAGGCAACGTCGATGCACGGAACTGGCTGCAGGCCGAACTGGAATCCTTCGGATACAAGGTGGAGCGGCACAAGTTTACGCAGGGTGAGAAGGAGATCGACAGCGTCTACGCCACGAAGGTCGGCACGCGCTATCCCGACAAGATGTACATCGTCTCCGCGCACATGGACAGCAATAACTATGACTCCCCCGACCGGTCGTTCGCTCCCGGCGCGAACGACGATGCTTCGGGCAGTTCGATCGTGTTGGAAGCGGCGCGTGTGTTTGCCGGCAGTGATGTGAGGACCGAGTACTCCATTCGTTTCATTCTCTGGAATGCCGAGGAGCAGGGGATGGTGGGCGCATATGCGTATGTCCGGGATCGCCGGGGAGCGCAGGGCGTCGAAGCGCCGCGCGGTTCACGCACGTATCCCGAACCGACGTGGATGGGCATGATCCAGCACGACATGATGATGTTTGATCATGGATTGCCGCCGGGCGCGCGGCAAATACCCGGAGCGGACATCGATATCGAGTACGCGGCCTCACAGAGCTCCGATGGGAAGGCTGCGGAGCTCGCAAACTTCTTTCTAAAAGCCAACGCGCAGTACGCCACAGAGTATCCGGCACAGGTCGGCGACGCGATGCAGCAGACAGATTCCGCAGCCTTCGCGCCCTACACTGCAGCGATCAGTCTTCGCGAGAACCGGCGTGGTGCGGAGATTGGAATGGGGTCCAACCCGCACCACCATCGGAGCACCGATGTTTATGCGACCTACCGCGACGAAGACTTCAGGTTGGGATTCAACGCGCTGCAGACGACCGTTGGCGCTATTTCGGAGCTTGCCGTGACGAGCGGTCCCCGCTAAATCCTCCAATGATCTAAGATACGTCCACGGAGACCGATGTACTGGCGACCCATTACTCAAGCCGATCTTGTCAAATGCCTCGAGATTCAGCCGGCATGCCTGGGTGACCAGATCGTGAATCGGAGCACAGCCCTTCGTGTGTGGAGGGAACTCCTCGATAGTCCTGCCTTCAAAGCGAACGTCATTGAAACCGAACTTCCGATAGCGGGGCACAGGATTGTCGCTTGCGGGATGGGTGTGTTCGTCAGCCGAGCGTTTGCCGACAAAGAAATCACGAATCCGCAGCCCGGACTGAATTCCCGGATCATTGCCGCTGTCGCTGCGGGAGAACCGGTCGTTTTGAGCCGGACACAGATCGCGGCGGGAAACGCGGGTGACGGCCTGGACTTTGTGAATATGTATGGGACCTGGCGTGAAAGCATCCTGAATGCCATGCAGCTTGCCGAGGCGCAGGCATTGCTGGGGACAAGTTTCGTGGAACACTTTTCGGGCTACCGTTTCAACCGTGTGTTGAAGGAAGCGATCGGTGCATCGCAAATCGCTCTGGCTCATGCGACCGGAACGTACCGGCTGATCGCGGAATTCAAGGAATCCAACAGCGCACTGGCCGTCGTGACGCGGGAGAGCGTCATCACGGCGCCATATTCCGTTGCCGCGAGAATGTATCGGTATCAGGCGCCGGTCCTTCATTTACGTCCGGCGGAACAGGAACTGCTCGCCGCCGCACTGGTAGGCAAGACGGATGCTGAACTCAGCGCCGAACTTGGTCTGAGCATCGAGGCGATCAAGAAACGCTGGATGTCGATCTTCGACAGGGTTGATGAGTTCAAGTCCGAGATTCTCAGCCCGGGGGAGGAAGATACCGACGGTCGGGGACCACAAAAGCGGCACAGGGTTGTGGCCTATGTCCGAACGCATCCCGAAGAGTTGCGCCCCTTCGCCTGGGAAAAATTTCGGTGACGTTGACGAATTTCGTCGCCGCTATATTTATGTCAATGGCTTAGAGCCTATCCTCGCAAGGATTACTTCAGTACTGGCCGCTGCGCATTGTTACAGGTGACAGAGTAGTCTGACCCCATCTAAATTAGTGAGCCAACCTGATTGGCAGAACATCCATCTCTACTCAAAACGAACCTTTATGGCAGGAAATCTCCACACGGTGGTCTTGGCTCTCTTGGTCTTCCTCTCGTTTCAGAGGGCGCGGCCGCAATTGGCAGAGACGGCAGCGTCCGTCTCGGGTGTTGTTGTCCGGGCGGGAACCAATCAGCCCATTGCCGGAGCAACGGTCGAGTTAACGGGCGTTGCGCCGCGAACCGTTGAGGGTAGTTCGTCGGTTGGGCGCGGTGTGATCTCGGTCTCCGTTCTGGAAGCATCAAGCGATGGCAGAGTCCTCTCCTTCACCGCAACGACGCGTGACGATGGATCCTTTGAGATCGGGAATGTTCCTCCGAACAGCAACTATCAACTGATCGCTGTCCACTCTCCCGAATATCTCCCGGCGCAATACGGACAGCGCGTCCCTGCCGTGCCGGGACGTTCGCTCACGGTGACTCCGGGAGATCGGATCGGCGACGTCCGCATCGAAATGACTCCCAGCGGTTCAATCTTCGGTCAGGTTGTGGATTCCCGTGGATTGCCGGTGAGGAATGTCGTCGTCGAGCTTCGGAGGCCCTGGTATCTCGAAGGTTGGCGTCTGCTGTCGGATTGGAACCAGCTCGTCAGTCGTGTCCGCGGCATCGGCAAATCCAATCGTGCGGCCACGATGTCGACGAACGCGCGCGGCGAGTTCAACTTCTTCGGACTAGCGCCCGCGCAGTACTACATCCGTACCCCCTTTAGCCTTGAAGACAGCCTCGCGCCGATCAACCTTCATGCGGGAGAAAGCGTTTCGGATGTCCGCTTAGTCGCTCCGGATCCAGGGGAAAGAGAGATACACGGCGTGGTTCTTGCTCCCGACGGCACTGTCGCGACTTCGGCTAGGGTTGCAGTCCTGCGTCCCAACGTGGTTCCGCTCTATGACAATTCAACGCTGGACTCCGATACTCTCCGACGCAATTCGAACGGGCAGTTCATGCTGACCGTTCCACGTTCCGGCCGGTATCTGCTGACCGCGACCGGTCCGGCCGTAGACGGCGAAATCACGCGCGCCCAAAAGGAGATCGACGTTCGCGACTTTGGCGTGAGAGACGTTACCTTGCAGTTAATGCCTTCGTTCTCGGTGTCGGGCCGCGTCACCTTTGAAGGCGGCACGCCAGCGAGCGGTTTGACGCGCGATGCTTTGTCCGTCGCGCTTTACCCCCTCAGCGTCAATATCGGATCGATGAAACCCGCGATGCTCCCCACAACCAACTCCACGTTCATGATTGAGGACGTAACGCCGGGCAACTACAGACTTGAAGTTCGGCCAATCCTGACGGTGCCGCCCAGTACTTCCGTTCCCCAGGGTTTTGAACGCGCTTATGTGAAGTCTGTTCGCCTGGATGGCAAGGACGTCTTGAATTCAGGCCTCCAGCTGGAAGCCGCGCCGCGCTCTGCAGTCGAGCTTGTCATCGGAATGAACGGAGGAACACTGGCAGGACGCGTTCTCGATGCCGCAGGCAAGCCGGTCGCGAACGTGAATGCCGTCGTCGTGCCGAATGCTCCTCGCCGTGGCCGTGGAGACCTGTATAAGTTCGTGGCTACCGATGATTCCGGCGCCTTTGAACTGACCGGCCTCGCGCCCGGAGACTACAAACTGTTTGCCTGGGAGCGCGTGGAAGAAGGTGCGTGGCAGGATCCGGAGTTCATTCGGCTGTTTGAGAATTCGGGAGCTTCTTTACGCATCCAGGAGAATCGTCGAACAACTTCCGACGCGAAACTGATCCTCGTCTGGAACTAGTGGCACGTAACACCCATTCATTGTGACCGACGAGCGACAACGAAGACGAGGCCGTTCCGCCCGAAGGCTGGTACCGATATGGGTGTTACATGCCACTAGAGCCTATCGTGCGACGTAACCGTCGCGTGATTGACGGATCCGAATGTCACGCCCGCGAACGCGAACTTCAATCCGATGGAACTGCCCATCGGCCGTAGCGCTTGGCGTAAAGCTCACGCTGTAAGACGTGCCCAGGTCGCGGGCGATTTGTTCAAAAAGCAGACCCGTGTCGGAGTTCCTTTGCGCGAACACGATTCCGCCGCCGGAAGCGTAAGCGATCTGCTCCATGCGGGAGCGGATCTGCTGGAGGTTGTAGAGAGACAGCGGCGTGTAGCGGGTTCCCGGAAACAAATCCCCGGCGTCCACGTTAGAGGGGCTCACATCCGTATTCACTGCGATGAAGTAGAAACTCGTCCCGCTTCTTTCGACGATGCGGCGCAGCGAAACGAAAGATCTGTCTTCCGGAGGATCCACAAATCGCGCCGTCGTCACGCCACCGACATTCGTGGGGCGGGAAGGAATGCCGCCGTGAACGCCGTCGGTGAACACGATCACGCCCCGTCGTCCGGAAACATCCCGCATCTTGTCCGTGGCTGCGGCAACGGCTCCGTAGAAGTCGGTTTGATCACAGAGAGGTGTCGGCATCCGCATTCGCACATTCAGTGGCTCCGCACCCTGCGCGGTCCAGTCCAGAATGGTGCTGGTTCCTCCGCCAAATGCGAGAACGGCCACGCGGTCCTGCGGCCGGAGCGTGGTAAGAAAAGTGTTCAGCGACTTCAGGAGGAAGGGCCAGGCCTCGCGCGTGCTTCCGGTGCAGTCAAACAGCGCAAGGATGTTGTAGGGAGTATCGACGGAGGAGAAGCTTTTGATTTCCCGCTGCTGTCCGTCTTCAAAGATACTGAAATCCTCCTGCGAGAGATTAATGAGTGCGTGGTTCGCCGCGTCGGTGACAGAAACGTCAAGGGACACTAAGGGCACATCGACTCGAAAGGAGGGAGTTCTTTCCTGGGCGGCCAGACACACGACCGCCAGCAGCAAAGCCAAAACCGTTTTCACCAGGCGGATTGGAGACATCAAGACTACAGACACGGGACAGGCGCCAATTGTTGGCATCGATTTCGAAGATTCATGTCCTGTTGAAGATTAGGTAGACTCCACGCGACAGGAGACCGCATATGCCGAAATACCATGTAATCCCGATCTTCATTACCCTGGCGCTTGGCACAGGAGTTGCACAGTCGCCACCAGAACCCAAGCCGGCGTTTGCGGGACAAACCGACGCACCCGCGGCGCCCGCGTCTGCGCCATTCCAGACACAGATTGTGACTGAACGTCTCAACGCACCGTGGTCGCTTGCCTTTCTGCCGGACGGAAGCTTCCTGGTGACGGAGAACGGCGGGTCCATGCGGGTGGTCAAAGCGGACGGGACCGTTTCGGCTCCCATCGAGGGAATGCCGGGCGTTCGGACGGTAGGAGCCGAGGGCTTGCACGAGGTCGTCCTGGACCCGGAGTTCGCGCGGAATCGAATGATCTACTTCACGTACCTCGCGCCCCCGGTGGGCGAGCCCGCAGGAGCCTGGCCGCTCGAAAATCTTTACGAGAAGGTGTGGGCCGTGCCGCTCGCCGAGCGGCGAACCATGAAGATCGGACGAGAGCGCGTTGCTCGCGCCCGCCTAAGTGACGACGCGAGACGCGTGGAGAATGTCGAGGTCATTGGAGAGGGAATTGGGGAACGGCGGATGGTTGTGGCTCCCGATGGCAGCCTCTTTATTTCGGGCGCGGACCGTTTCTGGCTCTATGAGTCCGAACTCGACGGCATGGAGCATCCCTTTCTCGATAATCCCGACGAGCGCCGCAACTTTACCGGCCGCGTGATGCACATCAACCGCGATGGATCGATTCCGCGCTCCAATCCGTGGCTCAGTCGCTCAACGGTCCTCGCCGAAACATGGGCTCACGGTTTCAAGGATCCCGAAGGGCTGGCAATCAATCCGCAGACCGGCGACTTGTGGATTGTGGATCATGGCCCGCAGGGCGGCGACGAGATCAACATCGTTCGGCCGGGACGCGATTACGGGTGGCCCAACGTGACGTACGGCAAGCAATACGATGCACGGCAGGCCGACGGTCGCACGAACGTCTTTGTGGGCACGGGCCTGACGTCCATGCAAGGTGTCGAGGAACCGCGCTATTACTGGTTCCCGTCGATCGCGCCGTCGGGAATGATGTTCTACACGGGGAATCTGTTCCCGGCCTGGAAAGGAAATCTTTTTGTCGGCGCAATGGCCGGACAGCACCTGGTGCGATTGGTGCTCGACGGCGACAAGGTCGTTGCCGAAGAAAAGCTGCTCGAAGGCCGTATGGGGCGAATCCGGGAAGTGAAGCAGGGCCCTGACGGTTCGATCTGCATCTTCGCCGGGAACCGGCTCGTGCGTCTCACGCCGCGGTAGAGAGTTCACCGCGGATTACACGGATGGTACGGATTGCGCGGATACGTTCTTGTTAATCCGCGGTTACACCGGTGTCTTTCGATCGGGAAATGCCTTGACCCAACGGTTGATGCGAACGCTGGCACGCATGTCGTTCACCCAGAATGGATCGTCCTTGAAGACGTCTCTCACCTCGGCTTCGCTCTCCGCTTCCACGATCCATAAACCGCCGAGCGGACGATCTGATGGAATTTCCCGGACCGAGCCTGCGACAAGAACCTTGTCTCTTCGTCGATCCAGAAAGGCAAAATGCTCGGCCATCAATTTCTGCCGCATGTCGGCCACTCCGGGTTTGTCTTCGAATTGCACGATAAACAACATGTACGTCCTCTCGCTGTCAAATTCGCCGGCCTGCTGCGCCAGCGTCTGCGAATTGGGAAAAACCTTAACTGAAATCGGGGACGGTGAGCAATTTCGATTGATACAATGACCCCCGTGCGAAGGAAGTCCTCTATCAACCGTGAGAAGCGCCTCGACACGATCGAACGGGCGCGCCGCATGACACCCGAGCAGCGCGTGGAGACTGCCGCCAACCTGTGCCAGGCAGTCATGGAATTGGAGCGCGCCGGGAAACTGCAGCGCGAAGAACGTGCACGAAAAGGCAGCCAGTGAGGGTTACAGGACCAGGCCAGCCGGTTCACCTGCTACTCGACATCGTCGATATTCTCAACGACCTCCAGATTCCTTACGCACTGGCAGGTGCACTCGCCGTTTCTTTCTACGGGACTCCTCGTTCCACCAACGATGCCAGCGTCATCGCGTGGCTCGAACAGAGTGGTAAGACGAAGCGTGACCTTGAAGACTCTCTTGCCGCGGCGAACTATTGGGTCCTGGCCCGACCGGGTGACCTTGATGATCCGATATCGGATGTCGTCGCGGTGGCGGACGACCACGGGAACCGTATGGATCTGCTGTTAGGGGTTCGAGGCATGCCATCCGAAGCGACTCGAAGAGCGAGAACGGCAAGCATCCTCGGCGCCCCGCTTCGGATTGTTGGAGCGGAAGATCTCGTTGCCATGAAACTTTTCGCGGGTGGCGTCCAGGATCTCGAGGACGTGCGAGGAGTCCTGGCTGTGTCCGGCCAGGATTTAGATCTTTCGCTGCTCGCGGATATCTCCGCTCAATACGGTCAAGACGTCTCGGAAAAACTGAATGCGATCCTGAACGAACCGCACGCTTGATCGAACCTCCTCCTCGAGTCCAATGCCGTCCAAATTATCCTCGCACCCCTCCGGGGTGCGGTTGGCGTTAAACGAAACAACCCCGGGTGTCGCATGCGCTCCACCCGGGGCTAATCTCCTGCCAGCCCTCCGGGCTGGCCTCTTCTCGGTGGTGTCTCTTGCACGTCGGGCCGGGGTCCGTCCACGTCCGGTCGGCCTTTTGCACGCCGGAGGCTGTCCAAATTATCTCGCACCCCTCCGGGCTGGCTTCTTGCACGCCGGAGGCGTGCGAGGATGGTAGCCCGGGGTGTGCGAGCGATAGCGAGCCACCCCGGGTTGGCGACACACCAAATCCGCACCCCGGCAGGGGTGCGAGGAGCCAGAACCCGCACCAATAGTGAGTTTCGGCTCCCCTTCCTCACCGATTTTCATGAACTCCGATTAAGCCTGACTTCATCGTCCGTTAATCCATGGGCGGTCTAAGCAGGGTGAATGAAGTAGAGGTTTTGAGGAGGTGCGTATGGCTCGAAAGCTTACTGTCGGAACAATACTTTCTCTTCTCCTGGTGCTGGGCCTTGTCCCACAGCTCTCGGCGAGTCCCGCCGTGTTTGTGCGGGCGCACTCCGGGTATTACTTCCATCCGACTTATCGGTGGTATCCGGAACCGTGGTATCCCGGCACGGCCGTTTATATTCCTGCGCGCTCCACGGGCGAGCTGAAGATCCAGACCGAAGATAAGGACGCCCGGGTTTATGTAGACGGCGGCTATTTAGGAATTGCGCGAAAGGTGAAGAAGTTTGACCTCAGGCCAGGCAGTCACAACGTCGAACTGCGTGATGCGCGTGGCAATGTCCTGTTCAAGGAGAAGGTGGCGATCGTTCCCGGACATACCACCGTGTTCAATGCTTCGGGATTTGCGGATTAACAAAGGAGACCATCATGAGCATCCAACACAAATCAACGATCATCGCAGTCGCTGTGGGCTTGCTGGCCTTGTTCACCCCGGGCGCGTGGGCACGACAGCGTGGTGAAAGAATAGACGTCACATTCTCCGCGCCCGTGACGGTTCCAGGAAGGATTCTGCCCGCCGGCACGTACGTTTTCGAAGCTGTGAAAGACGGGACCGTGACGCGGATACGGAGCGCGGATGGAGCGCACATCTATGCGACGCTTCTCACCGCTCCCACCGAGCGATTGCAGCCGGTGGAAAACGTTACGGTCACTTTCGCCAAAACTCCGGACGGCGAGCCGCCACGAATCGACTCGTGGTTCTTTCCAGGAGACTCTGTGGGCAATCAGTTCCTGTATCCGCAGGGGCATTCCCACAAGATAGTAGACACGATCCCGACGGGCGTTAAGGATCTCGCGGTAGCCCCGGAGTTTGTTGCCGTGCATGCGGCACACCTCGGCGTTCACGCGGGTGAAGCCGTGGTTCGGGTCGGGAAGTTCTTCATCTAATGTCCAGAGTCGGAAATAGCCGCGGCTGTTTCCGACTCTGCGGAGGCGTGATGAGCAAACACGAAGCTGAAACAACGACCGGAGCGGCCATTCTCTTTCACCGGCGGGCGCGCGCGATTCTTGTCTCCTTTCTGCTTACTTTCGTTGCAGCGCGCCTGACGGTATTTCTTATAGGCGTCCATCGCATTCCGGCCCTTTATCTCTATCTCGATGGCATTCACTTCCATCATTTCGGCTACGGAATCCTTCTCTTGTCAGGTGTCGGGGCCTACCTTCTGTTGTTTACTCCTACGGAGAGAAGCTGGCGATGGACAACCGCGCTCTACGGAGCAGGCCTGGCTCTGACCTTCGATGAATTCGGGATGTGGCTCCACCTTGGCGGAAGCTATTGGCAGCGGGCAAGCTTCGATGCGATTGTGATGATCGCGGCACTGTTGTGTTTAATCTCTATTCCTGGTCCCACTACTGCGATCAATGGACGCCCGCGCCCGGCAAACGAAGCTGCACCTGCGTCCCCGCGCCCGGCTGACTTGTGACATGGATGGTGCCGCCGTGATGGTCCACGATCCACTTCGTCAGGTTCAGACCCAGTCCGACGCCTTCTACGTCTTTCGCACGCGAGGATTCCGCGCGGTAGAAACGCTCGAAAACGTGGGGGAGTGATTCGGCGGGAATCCCGATGCCCGTATCCCAGACATCAATCACCACATCATTGCCGTCCTCGTATCCTCGAACCGTAACCGAGCCGCCCTGGGGTGTGTATTTGATCGCATTGTCGATGACATTCAGGAGGGCGTGCTTCAGCCATTGCTCATCACCCTTGGGAACCAGGGGCTGCTCGCATTCCAGCGTCAACGAGATATCTTTTGCCGACGCGAGGACGGCCAGAGTTTCGGCCAGCTCTTGCAGCAGCGAGCGCATATCCACAGGCTGTCGCGCCAACTTCAGCAGGCCGGATTCCGCCTTGGTGACGGTCAGTATCTGGCCGATGAGCCGGGTGAGCCTGTCGATCTCTTCGAGCTGGCTGCCGAGAACACGCCGGAGTTCCTCAGCCGAACGTCCGTGAAGCAATGCGATCTCCGCTTCACCACGAAGCGCTGCCAGGGGGGTCCGCAGTTCATGAGCCATGCTGCCCATCAGTTGCTTCATTTCGCCGACAGCCCCATCGAGCCGTGCGAAGGCGTCGTTAAACGTGATCGCCAGTTCGTCCAGTTCATCATTCGTTCCGCTGACAGGCAGCCGCTGATGAAGGTTGGAGAGTTCAAGCTTCTGCGCCGCGCGGACAATGTCGCGCACGGGGTTCAGAGCGCTGCCGGCCATGAACCAGCCCGAGGTCGCTGCGAGAATCAGCGCCAGGGGGCCGAGCCACAATCCAAGACTCGCAAAGCGGTGTAGGGCGTCGGCCATGGGTTTCAGCGAAATGCCCACCTGGAGAATGAATTCCGTGCCGCCCGGCGACCGGATGCGACTGTTGAGGAAACGAAGAGGTCCTTCATCTGTGTTCACATCCAAAATGTCGTGGCGGCTCAACTCCAGTTCTGTGGGAACGAAAGATAGACCGAGCAGTCGCATTTCCGGAGACTGTGTCACCAGTTCGCCGTGGGTCAGATCATAGATTTGGAAGTAACGCGTCGTGTGCCTGACGAAGAGACTGGTCTCCGGCATATCCGGATCGTAATGAAGGACGGGCTTACCATTCTCGAACTGCAGATATCCTCGAAGCCCTTCCACGCGATCGGTCAGTTCATTTGTAGCGTCCTGGTCCAGTTGACTGGAAACCAGATGGTAGGCCGAAAGGAAAAAGCCTGCGAAAAGTACGGAAAAGATCGCCGTGTACAAAAACGTGATGCGCGTTCGAAGGCCGGGCCGCTTCACGGTTCCTGATCGGTCAGCACGTATCCCGGTTCCGATACCCGGCTGAGATCGCCTTCCGCGACGAGACGTGCGAGCACGACATCGAGCAGCGCGCGTTC
>Ga0111538_10004124_pt1 | contig 20244 bp, 10 predicted proteins | sample SoiMethybrSBSTD1_FD_79669 | JGI IMG/M metagenome (GOLD analysis project Ga0111538, IMG submission 79669) | Bulk soil microbial communities from a Populus tree surrounding site in Tennessee, USA - Soil MetaG P. TD hybrid SBSTD1 (version 2)... | ecosystem: Environmental > Terrestrial > Soil >... | reverse complement strand
CGAGTCGACGCGGTCGAGGCTCACCACTTCGAGCGCGCCCACATTGCCCTCGCGAGCGAAGTCCAAAAGCTCGAGCGCTCCGTCCTGGCATTCCACGACGAGGGATTGCGCGCGCGGCCCCAGCGCAGCCTCGACGGCTCGGGCGTACTTGGCCTCCACTTTCACCATAGAGCCGACCATGCCGAGCAGGCCGCGGACGCGCGCCAGCGCGGGAATCGACTCGCGGTCGCGCAAAATCCCCGCCACGCTCTGGCTGATGCCCTCGAAGCTCTGTTCAAGGCGACTCAAGACCTCGTGACGCGACCTCCGCTCGACGATCCGTTCCGATTTCGCGCCCAGCTCGGCTTCGAGCTCCGCAAGAGCGCCCTGAGCCAGCTCGAGCGCCTCCTCGCGTCCGCGGCGATCCTGTTCGAGACTCTTGCACCGCGCGGCAAGCTCCGAAATATTCGAGCTCAGCGCGGCCTCGCGCTCTGATTCGGCCTTGGCTTGACCGAACAGCGTCTCCATGCCGCCACGGAGCCGCTCGAGCTGGGCCCGCAAATTCGCGGACTCCGAGTCGATCTGCACGATGGTGTTCGACAACCGAGCCCGCTCCTGAAGGAGTGCGACCAGGTCGCCTTTCTTGCCGCGCAAGTCCCCCTCGACGCGCTCCCGCCGCCGCCGCGCTTCGTCGAGCGCGGCCTGCAGCTCCTGGCAGCGCCCCCGGCGGCGGCCGGTGTCGGCCGCGAGCGCCTCCACCTCCGCTTTTTCGCCCGCGATGCGCTCCGCGAGCTGCTCGACCGCAGCGGCGTTCGCCTCGATCTCGGCCGACTTTCGATCGCGCTCCTCGAGCAGCTCCGAAGAGCGACGCCGCTCCTGCTCCATTCGTTCGTGGCCTCGTTCGGCCTGGAGCTGGACGGTGGCCACGGCCTCGCGCAGCTCGCGCAGGCGATCGTCATGGGCGGCTCGCTGCGCCTCCGTTTTCCGGACGTTGTCGCCGAGCAGCGACAGCGCGCTTTCCAGACGCTCTTGCTGGAATGCGATCCAGTGGAGCCGGAATGACACCTCCGATCGCACGTGGACGGACTCGCGGTAGTCCTCGATGGCGCAGCGGATGCGCAAATCCTTGAGCCGCTCGCTCAGCTCCCGATAGCGACGCGCTTTGGACGCCTGGGCTTTGACGCGCTGCAGGCGCTTTTCCACCTCCGCGATGATGTCGTTCAGGCGCGTCAGGTTCTCTTCGACGCGGAGGAGCGCGCGCAACGACTCCGCCTTCTTGGACAAGTAGCGTGAGATGCCCGCCGCTTCCTCAAAAATGAACCTCCGCTCGACGTTGTTCGCCTGGAGCAGCGCGTCGATTTTGCCCTGCTCGAGGATCGAGTAGGAGGTTTGCCCCACGCCCGTGCCCATGAAGAGCTCTTTGATATCTTTCAGGCGGCAGCGCTGCTTGTTGATCAGGTATTCGCTCTCGCCGCTGCGGAAGAGCCGCCGCGTGATCGCCACCTCGCTGTAGTCGACGTCAAGAAAGCGGTCCGAATTCTCGAAAACGATCGTGACGTCGGCGAAGCCGGTCGGCTTCCGTTCCATCGTGCCATTGAAGATGACGTCCTTCATCTCGGAGCCGCGCATGCCCTTCGCGGACTGCTCGCCGAAAATCCACTTGAAGGCGTCGACGACGTTCGATTTGCCGCAGCCATTGGGCCCAACAATCGCGGTCATTCCCGGCTTGAAGACCAGCTCGGTCTTGTCCGCAAAGGACTTGAAGCCGAGCATCTCGAGCTTCTTCAGGTACATGGGCGAAGCCTCTGACCTTTCTCTTCCAACTTTTCTCTCCGGCCGCGTCTCTCCCCGCGCGCCGATCTCTCATGCGACATGCGGCATGCACTCCTCCAACAGGCTGACGAGAAGCTCGCGCGGAGAGCCCCGCAGCTCCCTGAGGTCCTCGGTGATCCCCCCGGCCGGCCGCAGGTACTTGAGGTACCCGGCCAACTCCTCCACGCGCCGTAGGGGATCGAGCGGAGCCATGCGATGGAGCCGCGCGCCGTCCGTGTAGAGAGCGCCCCATTCCAGGGACCGCCCGCGCTCCACCTCTCCAATGAGGTCCGGGTATTTCCTCCGGTCGCTGCGTTCCAGAATGCGCAGCGGGCCGACGTTGGCGGTCTCCTCGAGCTCGAGGCGGATCCCGAGTCCGCGCTCTTCCCGCCGTAGTTTTCTTTCGATCACTTTCACCAGTTCGAGCCCCAGCCGGCCGCCCGCATTCGACCGCCCACTTTCGATGTGGAGGTCCTCTCCCGAGAGCAACTTGACGCACTCGTTGAGCCCCACGAGCCCGACGGTGAAGTGCAGATTGCCCGGCGTCACGACCGCTCCACCCTCCGGCCTGCCCGTAAGACTCCAGAGCGGATTCTCCGCATTGGCGCTCAAGCGTTCAATGAACCGCCGCCGCTCGAGGTGCCCCCGGACCGCGAGGTCCGCCACCTCCTCCAGCTCGAGCTCGATCGTCCGTTTCGACTCACGCGCCGAGCGATACGCAGCCCGCGGAAGGTTTAGCGTGATTTTGGCCGCCGTGCCATCGAGCAATTCGTGCCGCGGCTGCCCGGGGGTCGCGCCGGAGTCGGCCCCATCCCCGACGCGCGGCTCGGCGGGCGGAAGAAATTCCATACGCTCCCCGCGCTCGTAGAGAGCAGCCACTGCGTCGAGTGCTGCGCCGCCTCCCGGCCTCGTGAAGACTTCCCTGCGCAAACGCAGCGCGATGAGGAAACGTCCTGGCCGCACCTGCGAATACGCCAGGATGCCTTCGAGCCACGGCTGGCTCTCCGGCAACAGGTCCAGCTCGAGGGCGATGGCCGGACGCTCATCCATCTGGCCGAGGCGGTCGAGGACGGCTCGCGCCTTCTCCGACGAGGATGTCGAGTGGAGAGCCGGGTCGATCAGGAGGTTCGAGAGGTTCGAAAGCCGAATCTCTTCGGAGAAGAAATGCGCGAGATGCCACAGCCGCCGGAAGAAGTCTCTCAGATCGAGGTAGGATCCTGGGGCCTCTCTCGGCTCCTGCAGACGCCGGCCCGCAGGCGCCGCGGCCGACGGCGGCGGCAGTCGCCAGTGGAGCCGAGCCAAACGCGTCGGGTCGCTCAGCCGGTGGATGAAGATGCGGCCTTCCCGGTGCGCGTCGGCCACATTCGGCGTGAAGACTTCCTCGAGGGAGTACTGGTGGAGGACGCGATTGGCGATCGCATTGCGGATCTCCACGGGGGTCTTCGGAAACGTGAAGCCCTCTTTCAGATCGGTGCCGAAAATAAGGCTCTCGAGGTTGTACTTGGGGATCCCGAGCGGCGCCTGCTGGTGGAGCTTGGCGCTGTATCCGCGCTCGAAGAGCTCGTTGTCGACGAGCTCACGAAGGAAGGACGTGGAGATGCGCCTCACCCCGGAGTTCAGCACTTTCCTCTCGACAGCGGAAGCAATCTCCCCGGCAAGTTCCGGATCCAGGTCCGCTTCGCGGATGAGCGCGGCGGCGATCCGGGATTTGTGCCACTTCGAGATGCCCTCCTGGCCCCGATCCACCTCAGGCAATGGATCGATCGCGTCGCCGCGGGAGGCGTCGGCCTCGCCCGCAGCGAAATCATACGTGATCCCCTCGCCTTGCCGTCCAGGCTCCTTCCGGACTTGGAGCGTCTCGCGGAGCGTGGCGCGCTTTTGGCGGTAGAGGATGTACTCCTTGGCGACTCGCGCGTGCCCCATCTCGATGAGGACCGTCTCGACCTGGTCCTGGATGTCCTCGATCCCGGGGAGGGACCCCGCGAACTTTTCTTCGAGGAAGTGCGTCACCGCGGACGCGAGCTCCTCGGCCACGGCCCGGTCCCCCGCGCCCACGGCGCGGAATGCGGCGTAGATCGCATCGGCAATCTTGGTCGGATCGAACGGCACGATCCGGGAGTCGCGCTTGCGCACCTCCCGGATTTTTGGTGTCGATCGAGTCCTTGCTTCCATCGAGCCCGCTAGCCGCTTCAGTTCTCCGCCGTTCCCAGAGCGCTCGCGATCGATGAGGTCCCTGCGCGAGGTTCGAGCATCGCGCCCCCACCCGGGGGCTCCGAGATCGCACCGTTGTCGGGCTGGAGCCGCGGTCGGACGAGCGGAAGCAGCTCCTCGAGGAACTCTTTCACGTCCTTGAACTCACGGTAGACGGAGGCGAAACGGACGTACGCGACGTGATCGGTCTGCTTGAGCGCCTCGCTGACCTTCTCGCCGATCACCTTCGTGCTCACTTCGCTGTCGAACTCCTCGAAAATCGACGCCTCGATCTTGGCGGAGAGATTCTCGAGCTCGTGCACCGAGATGTTGCGCTTCTCGCAGGCCTTGATCATGCCCGTCAGAATTTTCTCGCGGCTGAAAGCCTCGCGGCTCGAGTCTTTCTTGACGACGACTCGGGGCTGCTCTTCCGTCCTCTCGTACGTCGTGAAGCGCTTGCCGCAGGCGAGACACTTGCGGCGACGCCGTATGGCGTTGCCTTCCCCAATGGACCGCGAATCGATGACGCGGTCATTGTCCACCCTGCAAAACGGACATTGCATGCAAGCACTCCTCGGCGCCGTCCTGGCGGGACGGTGTAATGGGCCTCGGGACGCGTCTCCTCCCGAAAGAACCGCTCCGCCGCGGGGGCCTTTCAGGGCCCCGAGCAAGCGGCCACAGGGCTCTTCTCTTCACCTTTCTTGCAGTCCGACTGAGCCTCTTCCATCCCGAACGCGCCCTATCCTGCGCGTTGGGGTCCTTCTTTTCTTGCGGGAGCCGTCGAGTCTCCGCAGCGCCCTTCCCTCCCCCGAGGCGGCCACGACCTTACTCGAGACTCTCCATAGACTTAAACGGCAAGATTTTAGGCAAGTTCCGCGTAAGCGTCAAGGGAGAAGCCGGGTTTCACTTGCCGATGCAGAAGCGGTTCCTTCCCGATGCAATGCCGGAGAAAAAGCGGAAAAGGTCGCGATGGAGCTTGCGACTCGGCGCGAGGTTGACCCTGCCGCAACATCCGACCGAAAGTTTCCTCATATTCGCGGGATGGCGGCGATCGCCTCTGGGGCAGAGGAGCAGACCTCGCCGCAACACTCCACAATTCTGCGGCACGCCATCGACTCCGCGAATTCGGCAGAAAACGCCTTGATCCGTGCCTTGATAAGTGCTTGACAACAATAGTTGTCAAGGCTACCATGTCCTCGTGCTTGACATCCAAGTCATCAATGATCCGGCGGCGGCGACGGTGGCCTTGGAGCCCACGCGGAGTCGACTCCTCTCCGAGCTAGTCGCGCCCGCCTCGGCGGCGACGTTGGCCACGCGGGTCGGATTGGCTCGGCAGAAGGTCAACTACCATCTGCACGCGCTGGAGGCGCACGGGCTGGTGCGGCTGGCTCGGGAACGCAAGTGGGGCGGGCTGACGGAACGGCTGCTCGTGGCGACGGCCTCTTCCTACGTCGTTTCGCCGAGCGCTCTCGGCCCGGTCGCCGCCGATCCGAGCAGGGAAACCGATCGGCTGTCCGCGAGCTATCTCATCGCCCTGGGCGCGCGGGTCGTCCGGGAGGTGGGCGACCTTGTTCGTCGTGCGAAAGAGGCGGGCAAACGCCTGGCGACCCTGGCGGTGGATACTGAGGTTCGCTTCCGGTCGGCGACGGACCGGGCGGCTTTCAGCAACGAACTCACCGAGGCCATCACGAAACTCGTTTCGAAGTATCACGATGAATCCGCCCCCGGCGGCCGCGCGCACCGCCTGGTAGTCGTGGCGCACCCTCTGCCGCAGAAATCCGATCCCAAGGAGCCATCATGAGCGTGAAGAAAGAAGCCTCCGGACGCCGTTCAGTCCAGGTCGAAGTCGAGGTCCCCGGCACGCCGGAGGAAGTCTGGCAGGCCATCGCCACCGGGCCGGGTATTTCGTCCTGGTTCGTGCCGACCGAGTTCGAGGAGCGCGACGGGAAGCCCGTCGCGGTGAAGTTGAATTTCGGCCCGGGCATGGAGTCCCGTTCCGTCGTGACAACCTGGGATCCGCCGCGGATGTTTGCCGCGCAGGGCGAAGGCTGGGGCGGCTCGCCGCCCATCGCGGACGAGTGGAGCGTCGAAGCGCGCGGGGGAGGCATCTGCGTCGTCCGCGTGGTGCATAGCCTCTTCGCCAGCACGGACGACTGGGACAACCAACTGGAAGGCACCGAATCCGGCTGGCCTGGCTTCTTCCGCATCCTGCGGATGTATCTCACGCACTTCCGCGGCAAGCGCTCCGCGATCATGCAGTTCATTGCCACCGTCGCGGGAACCGAAGCGGAGGCCTGGGAAGCGCTGACCGCGGCTTTGGGGCTGAACGGCGTGAGCGCCGGGCAGCGTTGGACCGCCCCGGCGGGCGTCCCGGCGCTCAGCGGCGTAGTGGAGCACACCACCCCGAAACCGTGCTACGCCCTGCTGCGGCTCGACAAGCCGGGGCCAGGCGCCGCCGCCCTTGGCGCAGTCAACTGCGGCGGCCCGATTATGGTGACGCTCAGCTTCTACCTCTACGGCGATCAGGCGGCCGGAACCGTCGCCCACGAGACACCGCTGTGGCAAGCGTGGATCCAGGAACGCTTCCCGATGCCGGAGGAGCCGAGCAAGAGCGAATGACTGCGTGTCCCGTCGTTGCCACCGAGGGGACCTGGGCGTGGAAGAACGTCAACTTGCATCTTTGTCCCGATTCGACACAGGCTCATTTTCCGATGCAGAAGCGCGAGAAGACGAGGTCGAGGAGAGCTTCCCGGCCAACTGGACCTCGCAAGGCCTCAAGGGGCGCCAGCGCGTCCCGAAGATCCGACGCAGCGCACTCGCCGCTTCCCGAGGCGGCGGATTCCCGGGCCCGTTCGAGCGCTTCGCGCGCCCGCCCCAGCTGGACTTCCTGATGCGCGCTGACGAGGTAGAGCGGCTCGGCGCCACCGGCGGCGCTCCCCGTCGTGGAGTCTGGGCCGCCGCCGGCAGGGCCGAGGACGCGGGACCGAAGTTCATCAAGGCCCCAGGCCTGATGGGCTGACACGACGACGGGCCGCTCGCTCAGCGCGCGGAAGCGCTCGACCTGGCTCGGGGCGAGGAGGTCCCCTTTCTGCAGCACGAGGATCTTGCCCGGCAGCTGGGCGCGCCGAAATTCTGCGAGCGACCGCTCCAAGTCGTCTACGGGGTCGGCGACCCACAGCACCTTGTCGGAGGTCTCGAGCTCTAGGCGCGTGAGCCGCCGCACGATGTCCCAGATCGGCTCCTCCCCCGTTGTCTCGCCTTCGAAGCGCAACGCTTCCGGATCGCTCATGCCAGCGAGGTCAATCCATTCCACGCGGCGCCCGTCATGGATCGTCACGGCGCGCACGGGGTCCCGAGTAGTGCCCCGGATGGAAGATGTCAGGGCCGCACGGCGGCCGACAAGAGCGTTGAGGAGGCTCGATTTGCCCGCGTTCGCGAAGCCGGTGATGGCGACTCGGAGCGCGCCATCGCGCGAGATACGAAGCGCCGCGACCGACTGCAGCTGGCGGAGGCGTTCGAGCGCCGTCTCCACGCGCCGAGCCAGGGCGGCAGCCGACACCTGCGGCAGGTCCTCGTCGGGGAAATCGATGCCGGCCTCGGTGAGCGCGAGGCACTCGAGCACGTCGTGCACAACTTCCTCAATGCGGGTTCCCAGCTCGCCACGGAGCCCTCGCTGCGACGCGCGCGCTTCCGCCTCTCCCGTGGCGCCGATGAGGAGCGCGACGGACTCGGCTTGAGCGAAGTCTATCCGGCCCCGCCGATAGGCTCGCAGCGTGAACTCGCCGGGTCGAGCCCAGCGCACGGGTCCGCGCCGGCCGGATGGCTCCTCGAGCAGGCGGGCCACGACGCGCTCTACGAGCGGCGGCGAGCCGGGCAATGCGACCTCGACAACGTCTTCGCCCGTGTACGAACGCGGGGCGCGAAAAACGGTGACGGAAGCTTGGACTCGCCCCCACGACCCCCGGAGCGCCACCAGAGCGACACGGTACGCGGGGAGGCCGGCGAGTGCTGCGCCTCGATCCTCCGCAAGCTCTCCGACGCGTGCCACCGCCGCGGGGCCACTCAATCGCAGAAGAGAGATCGCCGATGCCCCGGCGGGAGAGCTGACGGCAAGGATCGTCTCGTCATCCCCCGAGGTCATCGAGGCGACGCCAGGGTCAGAAGCCTTTCCCAGGCCGCTTCTCGCGCCGATCGGCCTCGGCCTTGCGCGAGCGCGCGGGGTACATCGCGCCGCCGGGCGGCACAGTGCCTGAAGGAACGGCGGACGCCGAGGAACCGCCACTGCCGCCACTGCCCCCCTTCGCCTCCTCGCGGCGCAGCTCCGCTTTGATGATTTTGCTCTCCAGGATGCCGAGGGCGGCGCTGGTCATGATGTAGAGCATGAAGCCGGCCGGGAACTGATAAAAGATGAACCCGAAGAAGACCATCATGAACGTCATCATGTTGTACTGCTGGCGCATCTGCGGATCCTCGGGCTTCGGCTGCAGCCTCTGGTTCACGAGCGTCAGGATGACGTAGAGGATAGGCAGCAGGTTGAACCACTCGCCGAGGATGGGGAGGGTCGTGCCGAAGCCGATGAGGTGATCCGGCTTCGTGAGGTCTTTGATGTAGAGAAAGCCCGCCTGGCGCAGGCCAGGGGCGTAACGCAGCGTGGAGTAGAGGCCGTACCAGATCGGGAGCTGCAGGAACATGATCAGGCAGCCTGCCATTTGCTGCCCGGGGTTGATGTTGTGCTCCTTCCACAGTTTGTGCACTTCCTGCTGCATGCGAGCTCGATTGTTCCCGTAGCGCTCCTTGAGCTCGTCCATCTGCGGCTTGATCTTCTGCATCTGCTTCTGGAACCGCTGCATCTGCGACTGCGTGCGCTTGTTGATGGGATGCAGGCAGACTTTCACGAGGAAGGTCAGCAGCATGATGGCGACGCCCCAGCTTCCGAACGCCGCCACTTTCAACACTCCCAGGAGCCAGATGAAAAACTTGACGAGCAGGCTCCACATTCCGTAGTGGTTCACGCCCTGGAAATTGAGCGTGGAGAAGCGCTCGAGGACGACGGGATCGCGCGGGCCAAGGAAGAGGCCGTACTCGTGACGGACGGGGGCAGCGCCCGGCTCGAGGCGCAGCTTGAAGCTTCGGAACGCCACGCGAAGATTTTTGTATGCCTTGTCGCGCACGGTTGCGGCAGACGCCGGATCGAGCTGCGCGAAGGGACGACCGAACTTCTCCTGCGCGTGCAGGTCCAGGCTGGCAGTGTCGGGGTAGGCGTCTGCGAACCCTTTCTCAATGAAGCTGGCCTGGTGCCCCGGGTCGACGGGCAAGGGAAAGAAGATGCTCGTGAAGTAGTTGTTGCAGCCTCCGAGCCACGCCAGGCCTCCGTTGGCGAGATCGCGATGCCCCACCTTTGCGGCCGCGATACTCTCGACCTGGACCGAGCCGCCGCTCCCCCACGTCCCCGACACGAGCTCGAGGTCGTTTCCCGCCGTCTGCAGGTCTTCGGTGTCGAATCCGGTCGGCCCGATGATCCGGTAAGTGAAGTCCCTCGCCTCGGTGCCCTTGTTCTGGACCTCGACGGTGAGCTTCAGGTGGCGACACACCTGACCTTCCGGCCCGGCCGCGGGGAAATCCTCGGGCCCTGCAGGGACGATGGTCTTGGTGATGGCCACTCCCGCCAGGTCGCAACGGAAGACGAGCCCCGACGAAGCATCTCCGGCCGCGACCGGAGCGATTTCCCAGTTGGCGTCCAGAGGGAGGAGCGATGGCTTGGCGGGATTCGTCGGGTCTTCGACCTCGAGCGAGAAGATGCCAGGGGCGCCCTCCGGGGACACGAGGAACGTGTAGGGATCGGGGCTGCCGACGCTTTCATGAAAGTGCGGCAGCAGAGCTTTCGACAGTCGACCCGAAAGAGAGTCCCCCTCGAACGCCAGATCGTCCCTCACGCGGAAAGGGATCTGATTGCGCTCGCGGGGCGCGACCACGGGGACGATCGGCTCGGCTGGCGCTTTCGCCGCTGGCGCGCCGGGGGCGGGCGCAGCCTCCTTGGCAGGCTGCGCTTCCGGTGCGGCGGGCCGCGGCGCCGGGGCTCTGTGGGGCAGCGGACTGAACGTTGTCCAGAGCACGAACACGAGCATGCAGAGGACTATCGCGAGCAGGTTCCGCCAGAGCATGCGATTGCTTCCATCCATCCTAGCGAGGACACCCGGGGCGGAGTCCTCTGTTCGACAGAAAAACGATCTGGGGAAGATACTGAAAGGGGGTGCAAAAGCTATGAAAAAAGGCCTCGGACGCGTGCGCGTGCGCAGGCGCACGCTGCAGCCCCCTTTCGAGGCGCGGCGTTACTTCCCTTCCTCGAGCCGCTTCGCGAGGTACTCCGGCAGGTCCGGGCATTCCTTGAAGCGCCGGATCGTCCTTTGGACGTCGTAGTCGAGGCGGATGAACCGGATCTGGCGGTCATCCACGATGACGTAGGAGGCTCGCCAGTCCCCATCCCGCGGCTGCCCCACTGACCCGACGTTGACGAGGATCCTCGTCTTGCGCGAGGCGTAAGGATACTCGTGGCCTATATCCGTCGGCTCGAGAAACGCGTACGGATGATCCTGCGCGAAAATGCCGGGGTGATGCGTGTGGCCCGCGAAGCAAACCTGCCAATGTGGGTCATCGGCTGCGGAGAATATCTCGTCCATCTTCTTACGGTCTTGGTAGTCCTGCTTGAAGATGTATTCCCGGGTCGGGTCGCGCGGGGACCCATGCACGAAGAGGAACGAGCCGTCCCTGTGCTGTCGGGCCAGACCGCCGATGAAATTCCAGAGCTCTCGATTCTTCTCCTGGGGCTCCGACCGGAGGCTGAGTTGCTCGCGCGTCCAGTCGATCGCTACTTTGGCTTTGGGATTGAATCCGATCGCCCCGAAAAGCACGGCTTCCTCGTGATTGCCGAGCAAGTTGACCGGAAAGTTTCTGGCCAGCTCAATGCAGCCGCGAGGGTCGGGGCCATAGCCGATAATGTCCCCGAGGCAGTAGATCTCATCGACACCCTCCCGCTCGATGTCCCCGAGAACGCGCTCGAAAGCGGCGAGATTTCCGTGGATATCCGAAATGATGGCGCGCTTCACAAGCGGCTGAGCTCTTCCGAGTCCCTCAAGACTGGACCGTTCTTATTGAGCGGGCTGCGGTGTCCGGAGTCCAGAAGTCCTTCGGCGCGGCCAAGGTCTCCTCTGCACTCCGTCACTCCACCTCGTGCGCTCACGCCACATTTCTTCTCCCGATCGCACGTTGAAGTCATTTTGGCTCTCCGCCAAGCGCCGTCAGTTCCGGGAGCAGGCGCGGACAGCCTTAAGTTCACGTAAGACGACACGGAGTAGCGAGTTAAGCAAGACCGCAGGCTACCTACGCTCGCGCAAGGTGTCAAGCATAGTTTGACGGTGCGTGCGGAGCGCGCGCCACCCCAGGGATTTATCGCGCGGCGATCAGCTCAGGAAAAACGCGACGACGAGCGAAGCGCACGTCAGAAGGCTAAGCACGGAGCCGACGGGCACGCTGACGAGCGGAAGCACGCTGTCACGGGCGACGATCAAGTTGCGCAGCCCGAGGTAGACGCCTAGCGGAGGACCGAGAAGCAGCCAGATGTGACCGAGCACCTCCCAAGTGGGATTCTCGCTCCAGAGATACGACCGCCAGGACAGCGCGGGAAGCGCCAAGTGGGAGCACAGGACTCCCATCACCATCGCGAAGCCGACGAACCCGCGAGGATCCGGGATCAGCTCGAGCCGCCAGAACGCAGCCGGTCCCTCCGGATCCGACGCTGCCGGATTCGGTTCCGTTGCGCCGGGATTCATTCGCCGCAGGAGGTGATACCGTCAGGCGTCGGGTCGAGCCCCTTCGCAAGGAACGGCGCGGGTAGCTCGACGCGTCCACCAAACAGGTGCTCGAGGATCGTGGTGACGTCTCCGCCGTTGACTTTGCCATCGTCGTTGGCGTCCATGGCGTCGAGATTCGGCGGGAAGCTCGTCGCTTTGCCGAGGATAAGGTCGGAGAGCAGCGCGGCGTCCGCGAGGTCCACGACGTCCGTGTCGTTGACGTCCCCGCGCAGGAAAGTGGGCGCGGGATGCTCGAACGTGAAAGCGTTATCTCGCTGCACCGGATTCCCGGTGGGATTGGCGACAGTGACCGCGACTTGTTTCGTGCCCTCGGGCACGGAGGGCGTGACGACGCGTAGCGTCTTGCCATCGAGCACTTCGACCTGCTGCGCCGGCGTCGAGCCGAACGTCACTTGCAAATTCGCGAGGAAGCCGTCGCCCGCCAGGGTGATGGTCTCGCCGCCGCAGATCACGCCGTGGTCAGGAGTCACCGAGTCGATTCGCAGGTTGCCTCCGCCGCCCGTCGTCGTGATCGTGAGCTGTGTCGCGAGGCTGACCGTGGCCACGCCCGGCACCGTGACCTGCACGGTCACTTTCTTGCCTTCGTGGCCGCGCAGGTCCGGCGTCACGAGGAAGAGCCGAGCCCCATCGGGAGTGACTTGCGTCACCGTCGCGCTGAGGGGATTCGCCACGCCAGCCACTTTCAGGGCAGCCGTGGTGTCTGCGGAGAGTCCCAGCCCCTGGAGCGTGAGCTGCTCGCCGCCAGCGGCCGCGATGGTCGCACGGTCGGCGCTCACGAGCTTCGGCAGCTCGTACGAATACGCCAGGGGCAAAGTCTGCTGCTCCGCGTTCGTGCTCAGCTTGATGTCCGCTCGGGTCGACTGCGCGCCAGGCTGCCGGAGGCCGGAATCTGGCACGCGGAAACGGATCTTATCGCTCTCCACGGAGATGACGTCGGGGACAGGGAGCGTGACCGTCCCGCCCGCGGCGGGATGGAGAATGAAACTGAGCGTCAGGTCGGCCGGCGAGGAGCCTCCGACCGGAAAGCCGGAGCCGCTGAGTGTGGCTTCGCTCCCACCGAGGAGCGACCCCATGGCGGGGCTTACGGACCGAAGCGTCAGCGTCTCGGAAGACGAAGTCACGTCGATGCCGCCGCCGAAGAAGCCTTCGAGGGGCGGCTCGGAAGGCACCGCAACTTCGGGGAAGAACGCAGTGACGAGGTCGTTCTCGATGCCCGGCCGCGGCGTCGTCAAGAAATCGATGGAGGCAAATCGCTCGGCGGCGTCCCCGGGCACTTTCGACCGAAACTTCGTCACAAGGATCGACTGGTTCACTCCCGGCAGGAGGAAGCTGCCCGGCGCGCTGGGGTTGGTCAGATCGAAGCCGAACCAGGCGATTTTCAAGTCCCCCCGCGCGTTGCTCTCCGCGAGCGACGCCGCAGTGGGCAGGAAAATCGTCCCCCGCATCTTGGCTTTCGCCGTGTCGTAGAGCACCGTCTCCTTCTGGTCATCCATGGTCATCGGGAGGAGCTCCAGCTCCTCCGGGTCCCAGATGAGGTGGAGCTGGAACGCGTTGATTCGGTAGTCGGGGAAAGTGGCGGGCGCGTTGAACGTCGTGTGCACTGCGAGCTTGATGGGATCCGATACCCCGGCGGCTACCGAGCCGCGATCGAGGATCACGAACCGGCGTCTCACCACGAGAGAGCCGTTTGTGTCGGCGCTGACTGGCTGATTGCCGGCATCGCCGAAGTTCAGAGTCGGCGGACTCGGAAAAACGAGCGCGCTCTGTCGGGGCAGCGAGAAATCCTGAGGGACGGCCCCGAGGAGCGTGGCGAGGAGCGCTTTGCCGTCCACTTCGCCATCGCCGTCCGAGTCCGGCGAGATCTCGACACCGGAAACCGTGACGATCGCCTTCTGCGTGGATGGCGTCGATCCAGGGGTGAGCGTGAACTCTTCGACGGTCGCCCCTGCGTGATCAATGCGCAGCGCCTCGGAAGCATTCGAGCTCACGGCGAAGAAGGCAGGGAATTCGAGCTCGAAGTGGAAGCCGTTCACGACGCCGAAAGCGTCGGCGCGCACCGGCAGCTCGGCGCGGGACACACCCACGCCGACTTCCACGCGACCCGTATACACGCGGCTCATGAAGCTGAGCTCGCAGGTCTTCTCGAGCGAGCCTGCTTGAGGCTTCAGCGGGTCGGGAAGCGGATCACTGAAAACGGCCGTGAGGCGGTACGTGTAGACGCCGACTGGCGAGACGTCCGTCAGCTTCAGCTCGGTCGTTTCGAAGTCGAGTGGGATTTCGCGCTTCACGGGCGGCGAACCGGTTTCGATCCGGTGCTCCTCCACGATCTTGAGCGCCGAGTAGCCGGGCCAGACGGCCTGCCAGGTCAGCTCCACGTCGCCCGTGGCAGTGACGTTGCAGACGAAGGGGACAGAAAGCGTCGGCACGGACACACCCACGACGCTCGACACGACCGCGGAGCTCGCCATGCCGGCTACCCGCCCAGTGACGGTGAACGTGTATTGCCCCGGCTTCAGGCCTCCGGCGTCGAGGTCCCCGGTGGCGAGGAACTCGGTAGCGCTGCCCGGCAGGTCCTCCGTGACGACCGGCGATGCTTGTCCGATGCGCTCGAGCTTGAAAGCGACCATGTCGTAGCCCTCGCCATTCACCCAGGCGCACCGCAGCTGGTTCGGGTCCGACGCTTTCGCTCGGCTGACGAGCGACGCCGTGAGTGTTCGAGGAGGCAGAGTCGTCTCCGGATCCGGGTCGCCGATCGGGCCGCCGGCGCAGGAGCCTCGAGGGCCTTCGATGGACGCCAGCACGCCAGAGACCTCGTAATTGTCGGCGCCAGTCGTGGAAGGCGACGTGTCGATGAACTCGGTGACCGTGCCATCCGGCGTCTGCAGAACCCGGACGCCGTTTCGGTAGACGAAAAACCGCTCGACGGGGTGCGTCACGAGGTGCGAGAGCGTCCACGTGATGCGGTTTCTTTGACCTTCCTCCATCACGGTGCAGGTCACCTGGGGCCGATGGATTCCGACCACCTGGCACTGCGACGTCACCGATTTCGTCTCGGAGAGCACTCCCGTCACGGTCACCGGCACGATGCCAGCCTCTTCCGTCGTGAATTCATGGGAGGTAGAGGTTCCCGGCAGGACGACGGGCTCGGCGTCGCCCACCTGCACCTCAAACTGCAGGAACGTCGCGCTCGAGGGAGAAGACCACGAGACGCGCCCGGTGAGGCTCGCGTCGGCTCGTGCCGTCACCGCGCACTGGATCGTGAGGTCCGCGGGCGCCGGCGGCCGCAGCTCTACCGTCAAGGGATCCCCCTCGATCTCCACCGCGAGGTCCACGGTGGAGGATCCATCGACGACCGCCACCTCGTTGTCGAACGAGGTGTTGTTCGATCCGGCAAATGACTTGAACTCGATCTTCGTGCTCGTGGTCGTCGAAACCTGTTTGCGATCGAAGAGGAAAGTGCCGAGGACGACGTCTTCGGAAGGCGCCCCCCGCGTGCTCTTGTCGTACGTCATGCGGCTCGAGACATTGCCCGCGCAGCCCTGGAGCTGCGCATCGGGGCAGAGCGTGAACGTGGCGATGCCCGCGAAAGCCTCCGGCGTCTCGAAGCCACGGTAGGTCAGGAGGCGTTCGTCGTAATCGAGCGCCACGCCGTACCCTGTGAAGAGCTCCGTGAAAGTGCCCAGCACCGTGACGCGCAGCTGCGATCCGGACAGGTCCGTCAGCTCCCCGTCGGGCGAGAACCGGAACGAGCTCGGGGGCGACGACGTCGGCGGCTCCACGCCCTCGGAGAGGAAGAGCCGCACTCCGCCGGAGCTACCGGACGCGACAGCGACGTCGAGGCCAGTGTCCCCGTCCAGGTCGGCCAGCGCGAGGCCGAGGACTCCCGGCAGGCTCGGAGCGTCGTGCGCTTGGAACTCGAGCTCGGTCCCTTCGCTGCCGAGGAAAATCGTCGTGACTCCCGATGCGCGCGCGACCACGACGTCGCGGCCGCCGGCGCCATCAACGTCCAGGATGCGGGCCTCTGCTGTGCCCTCGAATGCCGGGAGCGCGGGCACGGGCTCCGGGTCGGCGCCGTCCCCCAACAGCCCTTGCGGCGAGCTCGAGTCACCATTCTGGAGCGAGTTGCGGTAGAGCACGGCTCCCGCCGCATCCCAGACGAGGAGGTCCGCGTCTCCATCGGCGTCGAGGTCTCCCACGGACAAGGCGCTTAGCTGCGATCCGCCCTCAGAGCGACCGTTGATTTCCGCCGCCTTACGCAGCGTGAATTTCTGCGTCGCATTCCCGATGTTACGGTACAGGGTCAGCGTGGAGCCTGACTGAGCGACGAGGTCCAGTTTGCCGTCCTTATTGAGGTCCGCAGCGGCGAGGCGGTCCGCGCCCGGGAAGCCCTCGATGAGGTCGTAGCTCGCCGCGAACCCCGCATGCGGCATCGCGGTCGCCGGATCGGTAGGATCGATGTCCTCCGGGTCCGGCGGGATGAGCGTGAACTCGATCGCCGAGATTCGCCCCGTCTTCGCGGAGCTCGACGTTCCGGACTCCACTCTGCCGGCAGCATGGGCGACGAGAATCTCCGGCTTGCCGTTGCCATCGAGGTCGGCGACGGTGAGCGCGGAGGCATGGAGCTCTTGCAGCGGCAGATCGAGGGGATCGTCGGCCGCTTCGAGCTCTCCACTCTCCGAGAACTCGAAAATTTGCACCCGGCTGCCGCTCGAGCCTTCGAGCAGCAAGACAAGCTCGGAGCCGCCGTCGTCGTCGAGGTCGTACGGCACCGCTGCAATGCAGCGCGCGGCATTCTCATCGTCGAGGGGAATCTCCGTGTCGGTCCGGGTCCACGTCCGGCCGCCAGCGGTCTGGAAAAGGTGCACCTGGGATGCTCCGACGACGGCGAGCTCGGCACCCGGCGACAGGGGCCGGAAGTCGGCGACAGCCACTGCGGAAGTGGATTCGGGGAGTTCGGGAAGATCGAGCGAAGTCCATCCGCCGCTCACGGTCCCGCTCCCCACCTGGAACTCGGCGAGGTAAGGCACCAGCTTCGCCGGGTTGGTTTGACCGGCCGCAGCGGCCTCGGTGATCGTGGAAGCGAGCGTCACGCGAACCAGCTCGCCCGGAAGGAACTCATCGTCCTGCGCGAGGCGGCGCGCGACCTGGAGGACCTGATTCGTGCCGCTCGTTCGGGGGAACGAGGTTTCGCCGCCGGAGTGCGTGCCGGAGAGCGAGCCTCGGACTGTGATCCCAGCGGCAAGGCCGTCCGTCCGCACCGCGCGGCTGAAATCGGCCGAGAGGCGGGGCCGTAAGGCCGTGTCGACCGAGCCGTTCTCCGGGCTGAACGCGGTGACGCGGAGGTCACCGGCGGCGCCAGCGTTGCCCCGGACCGTAAAGGAGAAAGACTTGTGGCGCCGGATCGGCGTGCCATTCGCGCGAACCTTGCCCTTCACAGTGACGTGAACGCGCTCTCCTTCCTTGAAGCTCGTCCCCGCTGGGAGCAGGAAAACAATCGTGTTGTTCTTCTGCGTCGACGTGCCCATGTCGCCGGCGTCGCCGGACTGCAGCGATTGGAACTCCTCCACCGTCATCCCCTGCCGCAGCTTCTTCCTGCGCGACAGCGCAATGGTGCCGGTGTAGCCCCCCTGCGTCAGGTCGCCGGTCACAATGAAGTTGGTGGGATCGCTCGTCTCCGTGTCCTTCTCGGTGATGCCATTCGACAGCTCGACGGCAATGATCGATCGCGGAGCGACATCGGTCGCATTCTCGTTCGGTATCGTGCTCGAAACCTCCGTCTGGCTGTCGCAGGCGGCGAGCGCCAGGACAAGGCACGCCAACAGGGTGGAGAGGAGCAGGCACCTTGAACGCGTGTGAAGGCTCATGGCAAACCTTGCCTCAACAGTTGACGATTCGAGCAGAGGCGGGCCCAGTTCAAGGAGTGGAGAGGCGGGAGGCTGACGGACGGGAGTTGAAGCCAATGTTAGCGGTGGGTGTTGTTCAAGTCAACGCGAGCACAGTTCGGCGGGCTTGCCCCGGGAGCGGCATTGCGTCCCGCCGGGTTCGTATATCCAGACGTAAGTATCCAGGTGTTGGCAAGAGGCGTGCCGCAAAAAACTCGTTCAGCCTATCCAACAAAAGAACAGGGCTCCTCGCGGTGAGGAGCCCTGCGCTGAATTCTCGGAGGCAGCTCGCGCTGCCTTCAACTCGGCCAACTGCCGCTGGCGGGGTCCCTCAGGGACGCCGCGCGGCCACACGGCCGGCTGACCTCTGGACTACTGCGTGCAGGTCGTCGATCCATTCGGGCAGTCCGCCAGCGTCGCGCCATCCACGGTGCCGCAGTTCGGATACGGCGCCGGAGGAGCAGGGAACAGGTTCCCCGGAGTGGCTCCCGGCTGCAGCTGGTAGTTGAAGATGTACATTGCGTCCGTGATGTTGCGGGTGCCGTCCGCATTGGCGTCCGCGGCGAGCTTGCAAGCCGTCGCCGTGCCGCCGTAGAAGAGCTCGTTGATGATCCAGATACCGTCCGCAATGTCGACGCGGGCGTCGTTGTTCGAGTCTCCGCGGATGAACTGTGGCTTCGTGTTATCCGCTCCCGGCAACAGGGTGATGTCGAGCTTGTCCGTGAAGTCAGGGACGATACCCTCGCCCGCCACGACGGCAAGCACCTCGAGGGGTCGATCGCCGCCTAGTTTGTCGCTGAAGCCGGCCTGCGTGGTGCGGGACTGGCCCCCGGTTGGAATCTGCTGCTTCGAGCGGACCTGAATCGTGTCGATGTGCTTCGAGGCTCCCGGCCCCACTGCGAGCACCGCGGTGCCGGGCGCGTCGAGCTCGATCACCACACCGACGGTCACGCCGTGGACCTGTCCATCCGCGCTCTGATCGTTCAGGTTGTAGTTGGTGAAGTCCGGACCTTTTCCACCCTGCAGAGCCTTGGAGTCGGCCCCGGGCTCGCCCTTCACCGCTTCGAGCTCTGCCGTGTCGATCTGCAGACCGTAGGACCAGCCCTGGACGTCGAATCCGGCGCCGGTCGTCTGCGTATTGCTCATCAAGACTTTGATATCGAGCGTCGAGCTCGTATCCGCGACGACATCCGTGTCGCCCCGGTCGAACTTGAGCGCCAGTCCGCCCTCCCCCGTGCCGCCACAGGTGATTTTGGCCTTCACGGGATCCGTGCGCAGCCCTTCATCCGGGCCGAGCGCCTGCCCGTTGACAGTCAGGTTGATGTCGACCGGCGGGCTGTTAGGAACGCCGATCTCCTTGTGGACGTACTTGATCTCCGACTCAAAGTCGCCGTTCTTGCCCGTGCAAGCGTCCGCCTTGACGGTGTACGTCGTGGCGCAAAAACTGAAGAAGTCAGTGATGGGAACTTCGGCCTGACTAATGAACGAGAGAACGATGGCCTGGATGTAGCCAACTTTGACCCCGTTCTCCGTGATGATCGTCGTGGTGTTGAATCCGCCGTTGAACACGCTCGGCACATCGGTCGAGTCGGTGTTGACTGTCTGCAGCTCCATCACGGCGGGATCATGGCGCACGCCGTAGGACCAGCCCTGTGCGCCGGTCGCCTTCGCCGTCATGCCCATCGTCGCCTTGACCGTGTCTCCAGGAGCGTAGGACTGCTTATCCACGCGGATGGAGAAGCTGAAATCGTTGGGATTGGGCTGCTGGGCCAAAATCCACGCCGGCGAAAGGCAAATCAACATACCCAGAGCCCGGCACGCCGGCCAAAGGAACCCATTTCGTCGCATTACGATCTCCTTCTCCATCATTTGCTTCCGATTCAAAGCTTCGGATCAGTTACTTTCCGTATTCTCATTCACTGCATTTTCTCGTTCACTGCGTTCGCGCTGGTGCTCGTCAGGGCATTCTTGGGAGACCCGGCCTTGGGAGCTTGCGAACTGGGCAGTTTCGCACACACGCCTGGGGTGCCCAGACTGCTTGCCAGATTGCGAAGGGCTGCATATGGATCTTGGAAAAGATGCCGCACAGACATCGCTGGAAGCGCCTCGTCTTGCGCTCGATCTCCGAGACCCACGAAGAGCTGGCCGTTCGAGCCGGCTAGTTTCCTAGTCCAGGAACCAGACGCTTGTGGAGAAGCGATTATAGGGCCCGTCAAAACTGTTTGTCAACGTCGCCCGGCATCCGAACATCCACCATGACGTGCAAAAAAGGAGGCACCCCGGAGGGTCGAATGTGCCGACCCCCCGGGGTGCCAATCTTGTCTAGGCGCCGTTTATCCCGACAGCTCACGAACAGCGATGGTCGCGAACGCGTCGCGATGAACGGGTCAAGTTAGTTGCAGAGGTCTCCGCTCGATTCGCAGGGCACTCCGTCATCGTCTCCGCTCGGATCGACGCCGCAGTCCGGGTACGGGACCGGAGGCGGAGGAGATCCTTCGGGCACCTGGAACTGG
>Ga0111538_10004123_pt1 | contig 20245 bp, 20 predicted proteins | sample SoiMethybrSBSTD1_FD_79669 | JGI IMG/M metagenome (GOLD analysis project Ga0111538, IMG submission 79669) | Bulk soil microbial communities from a Populus tree surrounding site in Tennessee, USA - Soil MetaG P. TD hybrid SBSTD1 (version 2)... | ecosystem: Environmental > Terrestrial > Soil >... | reverse complement strand
GGGGCTTTGCGTTGCGGGCCCTTCCTCTTTCGACTGGACGCGTATCTGCAAGCCGTTGCCGACTCCTTTGATCTTCAAACTCACCGTCGGCGCTGGTTCTTCTGGCGTCTTTGCATCCAGCGATTTCAACGGAGGTTCGGGTGCTCGCCCCTGCGCGGCGGCTGGCAACGTCACCGCGATCCCGGCCAGCATCGTAAGCATGGGAAGATGGCGCATAGAGAATTGAAACTTCATTCCTCGATTCGTAGACCCAGTGGTTGCTCTTCGCAAGACCCGCGATTGGCGCGACAGCATTTGTTCTCAGACGCAACGAGCGTGTCCCGTACGCGACTGCATGGCCGCTTGCGTTCAGCGAGACGGTCGGGGCGCAAAAATGCGGTTACGCGACATCGCTAGCGTCAACGATCTGTCGCAAGTACGCATGGCGCCATGGAATCGGCAAAGGACGCGAGGGCCTAGCGGCACTACCCAAATCCGACTGCACCTCGAAATCCACTTACGACCTAAAATCCCAATTAGGGAAGAGACCGTCCTCGCCTTGCTCCGACCGTCCTGAACCCAACTGCGGTACGCTGACCGACAAGCCATGGAGCCCCCGGTCATCCGTCACCCATCGCGGAGGTCCGAATCTTGAGTGCGTGGCTGCGGTGGGTCGGCGGTCGACAGCAAACCGGCTATGAGAAGATGCTTCTCGCGACGTCTCCGATTCCGGTGCCGTTCGATCTCTACCTTCTCCGATATCGGGAAGGGGCGGGCGTTCCGGCCCACGTCGATCCCGTCGACGGCCGGCGGCACTATCGAATCAACATCGTTCTACGCGAGGCGGAACGCGGCGGCCGCTTTGCCTGCATCAACCCGATCTTCGAAAGTCGGCGCATCAAGGTGTTTCGGCCTGATGTCTCCGAGCATTCGGTGACGGAAGTCGAAGCTGGGTGTCGACTGGTATTGAGCCTCGGTTGGGTTCGTCCACCGAAGAGTACAGGGGGTTAGTTGGACCGCGACTCCCAGAACACCTGTTCGCTCTGCGTGTCACGTAGGACGAGCGCGCGCTTTCCGTCGCGTTCCTCTGCCAGGAAGTCCATGAAATCCGGGGCGCCGGGGTCGACGGGTCGAAACGAAGCTCCGCCGCGCTCCTGCTTGCACGAGGCGACCGGGCTTTTCCATTCGCCGAAGTCGAAGGTCGTCCCCTTCGGCGTCGTGGTCACCGCAATCTCGCCGAGCGTCGGGTGGACATAGCGGCGCGCGAGCTTGGCCGTCGCCGCGGGATCCGCCGGGAAGGTGAAGCGCGCGCGCTCCTTGGCCAGTCTTTCGCGACGCTGCTGGATGCGCAGCATGACGTCTTCGTCGGCTTCGGGCGCGCCGTCGAACAGCACTTCCAAGAGTTTGCGCAGAAATGACCGCGCGAGCAGCTCGCCGCTATCGGCATTCGTGAGCAGAACACCGCCTACGCCGTGCTCGGGGAACCAATACATCGTGGCCCTGTAGCCGAACGTGCTGCCGCCGTGGTTCACCACCTTGACGCCGTTTTTCGTCTCCACGAAGAGCCCCATGCCATAGGCGCGATCTTCTCCCGCCGCGATCTGCGGTGCGCGCCGTGCGAGGAGATTCTCCTTCGAAATGTACCGTTGGCCATCGGGGAGCATCCCGTCGGTGACTTCCATGCGCAGGTACGCGGCCATATCGTGCGCCGTCGACCAAATGCCCCCCGATGGCAGCTCCTTGGTCACGGCTCGGTTGAAATCGCCCGTTACGAGCGACGTCTTGCCTTCGAAGTCTTCAGCGTGCGGCGCGGCGTGCTCGGATTTTTCGATGCGCACGCCGTAGAACGTGCTCCGCTTCATCCCGAGCGGCGAGAAGACCCGCGTGCGCATCGCTTCGGCGTACGCCGCACCGGGCTCTTTCGCTGGATAGGCCGCATGCCCCCCGATGAAGCCGGCCACCGCGCCGAGGATGTTGCTGTATTGGAACGCCTCGCCGATCTTCGTCGATGGTTTCAGCTGTCCGACGTAGTCGATCTTCGTCTTGGCCGTCATTCGACCGTATTCGAGGATCGACTCGAACCCCTCGCGGGGTAGCCCGGTGCACGCGCATACCAAGTGCTTCATGTGCACGTCGGCAGTCGTCGCAGCGTCCCCCAATTTGAATGGCGGATAGACGGACGTTACTGGCGTTTCCCAGCCGAACTTCCCCTCGTCGACGAGCTTGGCCAAAAGGAGTGTCGTGAGCGATTTGCTGCATGAACCGATCATGAACAGCGTGTCCGCTCCGACCTTGGCGGGCTTTCCGATTTCTTGAACGCCGAATCCCCCTTCGAAGACCGTCTTGCCGTTTTCCACTAGTGCCAGGGCGGCGCCGGGGACATTGGCGGCCTCGAGGCTACGCGCCACGAAACCCGTGATGCGCTCGACGTGCGCCGCATCGAGCGGATGAGCGCGCTTGCCGGCGAACGATTCAGGCACGTAGCCACTCGGCCGCAAACTATCGAGAACGAGATACGCCTGTCCGCGGCGTCGATCCCAAACGGCGCCGTCCGCAATCACCAGCGTCATCGTCAGGGTCGACCCCTTTCGAAACGTCTTTGCGAACGTACGCACCGGCTCGTTCGGAGCAGCTTCGTATTGGTAATCGCGCGTCGATTCCCAACCTTTGCGCGCCGGGCCATCTTCGGCAAGCTTCATCCTGGCAACCCATTTCGGTCGAAAGGCGGCCCATGCCTCGGCCATGGCATCGTCGAGGCGATCGGTGCTCGCCTCGACGATGGCCATCGAGATTCCAGGCTCCGGGCCGTCGAGCACGATTTGCGCGCCGCGTGAAGTGATCGTCCAGCCGGACGGCGCGGTGAATGTCGCGCCCGAGAGCGTACGTTGCGGCGCATCGCGCGTGAGTCGAACGGGCGCCGGTTCTTCGCGTAAAACAGGCGCCACCGAAGTGACTGGCGCCGCGCTCGTCAACGGTGCCGGCGACGGTGCTTGCATCTTCGCGCCGCACGCGAAGGTCAAGATGACCAGGGGAAGACCAAGCACGGGTAGCCGCATGCGATTTCGCATACCACATCGCGTTCGCTGCGAGGGGACGGGTGGGCCGCTTTACGTCGCCCACAACGCGGCAAGCTCGAGACCCAACGCTTCGAATGGTGGCGCCGTGACGATTGCGTCGTCTCGATGCGTGCGAACAAGCCGATAAGTCGATCCATCCAACCAGAATACTTCGAGCGTGCGCGTCAAAGGATCAACGAGCCACACGTGGCCGACCTGCTCGCGGCCGTAGATGGGGATCTTCTCGGCACGATCGATGGCTTCGGTCGACGGGGAGAGGATCTCACAGACCCAATCTGGCGCTAGCTCGAAGGCGGCGGTTTGCGGCATTTTCGGCATTCGCTCCCGCCGCCAGCCGGCAAGGTCGGGTACGAGAACATCGCCGTGCAGATGGAGTTCCGGCTCATCGAGAATGACCCATCCACCCGGACCGCCAACGCCACGGTCGAAGGGACCGCCCAGGAGGTCCCCCATGCGTGAGGCCGCACGCGTGTGTGGTGCCGCCGGACGTGGAAACGTGTGGAGTTGGCCGTCGATGAGCTCCGCCACAAGATGAGACGGAACGGCTGCGAGGTCGTCATACGTTGCCCGACGTTCGTCTGAAGGTTTCACCCTCGAATCGTGAAACGGGCTGGCGAGGGGGTCAAGATAGGTGCCCGATAAGGCCGCGGCGACGCGTTTCACTCTGATCCTTCGAAGGGCGCTCGATTTGCTTCGCGCCCCATCGGCGACGCTACGCGATGAGTTGCTATATCATCGACATCATCCGCGCCGGGCGGACACGATGGGCCTCGTCTTCCAATATTGGCTTCGACTCCCCGTCCTCGTGCGGTCAGTCGTTGTCGGTGGGATCGCAAGCATCGCCGGTTCGGCGCCGTGGGCGCTCTTGGTGTCGGCCAATACGAGATACTGGTCGGCATTCCCGTGGGCGGCGCCCGTGATGGCCATCTACCTGTGGCAGTATTGGCGATACGTCGTGCGTGGATGGGGTTGGCCAGGATCCACGGTCGAGGCGCGTCGAACGAACGCGCGGGCCAATGCCCTCAGCGGTGACATCTGGGGATTGGCAATCATCGCAGGGGTGCTTGGCCTTGTGGGCATTCTTCTTCTGCAAGGGGTGCTCGGACGAATCGTTACGCTCCCGCAGCAACGCGACGTCAATGTCTCGCAGTATCCCGTCTCAACTGCCGTCGCATGGGTCGTGATGGGCGCCGTCGTCGCCGGCGTCGTAGAGGAGACGTCGTTGCGTGGCTATGTTCAAGGCCCTATCGAGCAACGCCACGGGCCGGTGGTGGCCATCTTGGTTACCGGCGTGCTCTTCGGTCTAGCGCATTTCACGCACCCGGAGATCGGCGTGGTATTACTGCCTTATTACCTCAGCGCGGCGGCCGTCTACGGCGGTCTTGCCTACGCCACCAATTCCACCCTTCCCAGTATGGTCCTGCATGCAGGCGGTAACATGCTGAGCGCCTTCGATCTCTTGGCTCGCGGTCGCAGTGAGTGGCAACTCGAGTCGGCGCCGCGGCCTCTGATTTGGCAAACCGGTCCGGATGCCGCGTTCTGCGCCGCTCTGGTGGCGTTGATCGTTGTCACTGCGTTGGCCGCGCGCGCCTACGTTGCGTTGCGAGAAGCTGCGCGCTCGGTGCAGGGCAGCGAGCGATGAAGATCAGAATCAACGACGACCTGCGCGGAGTAGGCGACCTTCGTGTCATCGGTGCGACGGGAGAGATGCTCGGAATCCTTTCCGACGACGAGGCCATCGTCCTCGCGTGCAAAGACGGGCTCGACCTCGTCGAAGTGAACCCGCGATCCAAACCGCCGCTGTGCAGAATCATGAATTTTGCGCGGTTCAAGACGCCGCCTCGTTGACAATCGTTCGACCTGTGTCAGATTGCGCAGGTCATGTGCCGTTTCTGCCTCTCATCGATGCTCTCGTCGCGCGACTCATTCGAGTCAGCGGACGAATGCGCGCCGAGGGAGGCGAGGAAACGATGACGGTCTGACGAACTAAAGACGCCGCATCACCCCAAACCCCCTCCGGCTTCGCGCCCGAGGGGGTTTTCGCATTTGGCTTTCGACTTGGACCGGCCCGGTCCGAGACCACAAGGAGAAATGAACATGGGCAAGGTACATCTGAACGTTGGAACCATCGGACATGTCGACCACGGCAAGACCACGCTCACCTCGGCGATCACCAAGGTGATGGCCGCCACGCATGGCGGCCGCGGCAGAGCTCTCGACGAGATCGATAGCTCTCCCGAGGAGCGCATGCGCGGTATCACCATCAACTTGGCGCACGTCGAATACGAATCCGCCAAACGCCACTACGCGCACGTCGATTGCCCTGGGCACTCCGACTACGTGAAGAACATGATTACGGGCGCGTCCCAAATGGACGGCGCGATCCTGCTGGTCGACGCTTCGCAAGGCGCCGAACAACAGACGCGCGAGCACGTACTCTTGGCTCGCCAAGTCGGTGTCGAGCACGTCGTCGTGTTCGTCAACAAGCTCGATGTGGCCGATCCGGAGCTCGTCGATCTCGTCGTGATGGAGACCGAGGAGCTCCTCCGCTCCCACGGCTATGCCAACGTTCCCATCGTCAAAGGCTCGGCGCTCGCCGCGCTCCAAGCTGTGGACGAGGGTCTACCCAACGACCCCTGCACGCAGTGTATCCGCGAGCTCGTCGGCGCGCTCGACGCCTTTCCCGATCCGAGCCGCGACTTCGCGGCGCCGTTCCTCATGCCCATCGAGGACATCTTCACCATCGAGGGGCGCGGAACGGTCGTCACCGGTCGCGTCGAAAGGGGCGTCTTGCCCATGGGAGCCACGGTAGAGATCGTGGGCCTCTGCGACGGTAGCGGTGCGCGCGCCGCTGTCGTCACGGGCATCCAGTCGTTCCATCGCGACTGCAAGGAGGCCCGTGCGGGAGAGAGCGTCGGTCTTCTCCTGCGCGGCGTCGGGCGAGACGAGGTCGTTCGCGGCCAAGTCATTACGGTGCCCGGTGCCGTGCGGCCTCACGCGAACGGCGACGCCGAGATCTACGTCTTGAGCGCCGCCGAGGGTGGACGGCGCACGCCGTTCCAGAGCGGCTACCGCCCCCAATTCTTCTTTGGGGCAACGGACGTCACTGGAACACTCGAGTTGCACGATGGTGCGAACACCGGCGCCAACCCGGGTGAGCGCATGCACATCCGCTTCGCGCTCGATCGCGAGATCGGGCTTGAGCCGGGTATGCGCTTCGCCTTGCGCGAAGGCAAGTGCACGATCGGCGCCGGCGTCGTGACCGCGGTCAAGTAAAGCGAGGGGCCCGTGCTCTGCGAGGGGCACGGGCCCTCCCGTTTCTGCCCGGCTCCCGTCCGGTTTCAACCTGACGCGGCTGCAGCGGTACGGCCGACATCGTCGCTCAACGCTATGTTGGGATCTGCCTCGCGGCGCGCGCGTCGACGAGGAGCTGGCGTCGTTGCTTCGCGCTCGCCGCTCGGCTCCGCAGGAAACAGGGTGGGCTCGCCTTTCGAATTGCGTCGCACAGAGCGAGGCAACGTGATGCGCTCGAGACGCGACGCCAGCTCGGGCCGACTTTCCGCATAAACGCGGGCATAGGCGAGCGCTCGCTGCGCCTGCTGGAGCAGCGCGTCCCGCTTATCGGCGAGCCTCGTTCGCGCATTTTCGAGCTCGAGCTCGGTGTGAGCAACATCGGCGGCCAAGCCTTTGACCTCTTCGCACGTCTGCGCGAGCCCCGAAGGCTCGAGATCGCCGAACTTGAGCGAGGCGAGCTCACTGATGAAAAGGTCGACGACTTCTTGGACGGCGCTCGGAATCGGGTCGTTCATGCTTGGCTCTCCTTTGGATCACCAACATCTGATCATATGTTCAGCTACAACGCAAGAGGTCAGGTGCCAACGGCTATGATTGCCGCGCATGATCGCGGACTCGGTTCGGATACTGTTGATCTCGGGAAGCACGCGCTCCGCGTCGACGAACACGGCGCTGCTGCGGACGGCAACGGTGGTGGCGCCGTCGGGGGTAGAGACGAAACTCTATCGTCAGATGATGGACCTGCCGCACTTCAATCCCGACGACGACCAAGGCGACGGCACGGTCGCAGGGAGCGTCGCGCTCCATCCCGCCGTGGCCGCGCTGCGCGCCGAGATCGCAGCGGCGCACGCCGTCCTGTTCAGCACACCAGAGTACGCCGGCGCTTTGCCCGGATGCTTCAAGAACTTGCTCGACTGGACGGTCGGCGGCAGTGAGCTTTATCGAAAGCCCGTCGCATGGATCAACGTGTCGTCATCACCAACCGGCGCGGCCCACGCGCACGCGTCCTTGGCAACCGTCCTTGGCTACTTGAACACCGATGTCGTCGAAGCAGCCTGCGTGAGCATCCCCGTCACCCGCGCCGACGTCGGCCCTGATGGGCTGATCATCGCGCCCGAGATTCGCGAAAGGATCGGCGGCGTTCTATCGACACTCGCTCGGTACGTTGGCGAAAAAGCGTGACGCCAATCGAGCTCACATCATAAGCCTTCGCGATTCATCGACAATCTCCAAGGCTTCCCGCGAAGCCCAATCGATTCATCAACAATCGCTTTTGCTTCGCGGGAAGCGTGCGGCAAACACTCCCTTCGACTTGACCCTTCGTACGTGAAGCCTTAGGCGGAATGCCACGTCCGCGGAGGGAGAAGGGCGGGCTACGCGAGAACCTTACGGAAAAGGTCGAGCTGTCCCGAGCCCGTCGCCGCGTCGTCCTCAGTTTCGATGCTTCCGTCTCCGCGGATGTGAACGACGCTCGCGCCTGCGCGAAGAAGTGCAGGCGCGACGAGCAAACGACGGTGACAACGCGAGTCACTCGTGGCGCGCGGGCCGAGAGTGCGGCCGGGGCCCAACAATGCGTTGCAGTTGGCGAGCTTGTCGGTCGGCCTCGGCCTCGCTCTGGCGCGCGCCGCCGATTGCCGATACGTTGAGTAGTTCCCGAGATGCACAAAGGGGGCCACGAGCAGTTTCGCGCACCTCGACTTGGAGACTGGATGCTCCTCGCGATCAGCGTGGCCTTCGTCGCTGCCGGATTGCTCATGCTTCCTAGCAACCGCGACGTCGCCGTTCCGACTTTGGCTTTCTTTGGAGCCTGCGCGAGCGTCGCGGTTGCTACCATTGCGCGCAAACTCCGCTTCACGCGTCTCCGTCCGATCGCAGTCGAGATTGTCGGCGGCACACCGATTCGGCCGTCGCGCCTCTACATGGGAGTGTTGGGAGGCGCGTTGCTCGCGCTCGGAACCGTCTTGATCTCGTACTGGCACTCTTCCGCCCCGACCCTGGTTGTATTGAGTGTCTGGACAATGATTGTTGCCGGGGCCTTGCTGCTCCTTGGCTTGGTTACCGGATATCTCCCCGCTGGCTTTATTCGGTTCGATCCGGCCGGGCTGACCATCGGCCGGCGCGCCGATTCCTTCACGTTGCCTTGGGATTGCATCACCTCGGTGGTGCCAGGCGAGATGCACGACAATCCGGTGCTGCTTCTTTGCGTGGGTGACTTGGATGCCATCATCGTGAATCCGTCTTCGGCTCGCGCTCGAGTCATTGCCAGCCTGCTTTCCAATCTCAGGTGGGTCGGCGCACACGTGATGATCATGTCGTCGCAGTACCGCATCGAATTGCCGCTGCTCGTCAGCGCGATCGAACGGTACGTTCGCGACCCACGCTCGCGCGAAGGTCTCGCTGTACGGAGACTGCCCCCCGGTATCCGCTGACAACGCTTCTCGACATCGCCCGCCCGTTGGGACATTCCTCGCGTGAGTCGCTTCCGCAAAGTCTCATCCTGCATCAGACAGCTCCTCGGTGCGGCTCGGGCTTTGGTTCCCATCCTTTCCGGGGGCGCACCTTGTATGGAGAAATCAAACGGACGAGCGGGAACCGCGATGACCACTTACGTCTTGATCCACGGGGCGGGCGACGTCGGATGGTATTGGCACCTCGTCGACGCGGAGCTGCGCGAGCGCGGGCATAGCGTCGTTACGATGGACCTGCCTGTCGATGACGACGCTGCCGGGCTGTCGACCTACGCCGACGTGGTGGTGGGCGCGTGCGGGACGCGCGCAGATCTCATCGTCGTAGCGCAGTCGTTCGGCGGCTACGTCGCCCCCTTGGTGTGCGACCGGGTGCCATCGAAATTGCTCGTGCTTGTCGCGGGAATGGTTCCGGCGCCGGGCGAGTCGGCTAAAGCGATGTTCGTCAATACAGGTTACGAGTACCCGAAGCAGACCGACCCAAGCGATCTCGGCGTCTTCTACCACGACGTGCCGCTCGCGCTGGCGAAGGAAGCGCTCGCGCGAGGGCGCCGTCAATCCGAAACGCCGTCGAAGGAGTCCTGGCCATTGCGAGCGTGGCCCAAAGTGCCGACGCGCTACCTGTTGTGCCGCAATGACCGTCTATTCCCCGCATCATGGGTGCGTCGGGTGGTGCGCGATCGCCTTCATATTTCGCCCGACGAAATCGATAGCGGGCACACACCGGCGCTCAGCCGACCAAGGGAACTCGCCGAGAGACTCGAAGGCTACCGGATGGGGTCGTGACGCGCTACTCGTAATACAGCGCCGTCCATCCGTGATACACGACCAGCGCGGCGAGCAGCACCGACAGGGCGACGTGCGCTATCACCCAGAACGGCAGCAGCATCTTGAGCCGCGGGAAGGCCGAAGGACTGACGAGACCCACGACGTTGTTCGCCATGTACACCGTGCTGAGCAGCAGCAGATAACCGAAGCCGAGACGCGTACTGTGTAGAAGGAGGAGTACTGGCGAAAAAGCCCCCGCGATCTGATGCCACGAAAACAGCGCTCTCGCCGCGCGCGCCCATCGATTGACGCGTAACAGCGCAAGCAACCATTGGAAGCAAACGAATCCCGCGAGTACCGAGCCACTCGCAATCTTGTACCACCGCTGGCCCTGCAAAACGTTGAGTGGCCCCCAATCGAACCCCAGGCTGACCTGTTCCAGAAACAAAAGCCACAGCGCGGCCCCGGCGACGGAGGTCAAGACTGGCCGCAACGCTACGGCTTTCCGCTCGGGCGCGTACTTTCTCGGAGCGCTTTCTACCGACGGGAAAGCAGGCGATCCAGCGTGGGTTTGGAAATCCGCAATTCCGCTGCCTGCATGAAGGTTTCGGTCGTGGGTAGACAGTAGCACTGGCTCGGCCATTTTTTTCCGACCTCGGGGCGCGAAGAAAAGGTTTTGGTTTTTTCAATATAGTGAGCGTAGGCATCCCGGAACCCGTTGCGGAGCGCAGCAATGAGCTCCAGCGCCTCGGACACAGAGACGCTGTTCGAAGGAAAGGTCCATGTGGTGGCGCCCATCAAGTCGCCCAATTTCCAATCGCGCTTGGGGCTGTCGGGATGTTGATTGTGGCAATCCACGCACGCGGCCGCGACGGCGACGTCCGGGAACATGGCGGTGTACAGCTTGACGTCATCCATGAAGAAGCTGCGCGGTTCTCCGTCGCGTCGCATTTCTTCAAGGGCGTCCGCCTGTGGACCGGAAAATTGATTCGACTTGTTGACGGGATTGTCCGACCCCAAGAACAGGCCCAACCTCACCCGACCTTGCGCGAGGCTCTTGGACACTTCGCGTAGAAAGAGGGCGGGCAGGGGCCCGGCGTCGATTTTGAGCTGCTCCCAATTCTCGTCGAACCGAAGTCCGACCTTCTGGCCGGCCCCCACGACTTCTTTGGCGTACAGCTCGCGTACCGCAGCGTTTTCGGCTGCGCAGATCTCCAAGACTTCACCAGCCGTGAGCCGTTTGCCGCCTCCAGCCGACGCCTCGGGCAAAGGGGGCGGGGCGGTCACGAACAGGTAGACCGTTGCCATCGCAACGAGTGAAAGCAGGAACAAGGCCTTAATGGTCCCCTCGTTCCTGCCGAGCCGGCATTCTCAGTTGCCTGGGATAAGGAGAAGCATCGCCTTGGAAGTAGCGCCCCACGCGAAGCGAAGAGATCGCATCGGCGAGACGGGTCGGGCTCTTCATCAAGTGGTTGCCGTGAAAATCGTGGCATCCGAGGCAGCTGAGCCAAAGGGACTCACGTACGAGCGTCGCGTGCGAAACGTCCAGCGGGTCGTTTTTCACATGTAACTCGCCGTGACAGTGCCGGCAGTATTCGGGCTGCACGGTGACGCGGCGGCCGGCGTGCTCGCGATGACAGCTTACGCACTGCTGCGGGGCGATCACCTTGCGCGCTTCGGCAAAGCGCGGCTCGTTGAAACGAAAGACCGGGTGCCGGTCGAACGGGCGTTCGTGACACGCGTTGCAATCGCCGTTTTCTACCTTTCGGAATCCGAAGTCGACCGGCGTTTCGCGCAACCCGAGGAGAAAGCGAGTGCCGGCCTGGACTTGCTGGCGCACGGTACCGGGCGCCGCTCGATGGCAGCCGGTACAGGCGAGTTGCCCGTGCCCTACGTTCATTCTTCCGGGAGCGGTGAGGTGTTCCTGGCCGGGCGCGAGCAATGCGCACCAGGTCGCGATCGCCAGGCAGAGCCCTAGCCCGGCTCCGAACCGCCGCCGCACGCTCGAAGGAGTCGCAGGCCCGCGCCGACCGTCAGAACGACGCGCCTCCGCCTCCGGCGAGACTGCGACCGCCGGAAGACTGTCATCTTGTCGATCATGAGGGCCCTTCGGATTCATGGGCAATGAAGACGTACCGCTCGTCCGCGGACGCTGAGTCCATCATCGATCACCCGGATTGATGCAGCCACGGTCGTTTGGCCCGGCCTGCTCCTCTCTACATTTTTCTCCTCTCTACATTCATGACAGCGCATGCCAGCAGTGAGGTGTTTTTTTCCGGCGTCGGTGCGGGAGCTCCGGGCAATGTTGCTTTTTGCGAACCGGGTAGTTCCTTCGAGCGATGGACGCGCGGATGCACTCGCGTGATCGCATGATCATGGTTGTACCCGTGGGGTTTCTTTCGGCGGTCTTTCCCACTCAGCGGTTTCTCGAACAGTCCCAGGTGGACCGCGAGCCGCCGAAAACCACGGAGAGAAGCCAATGAGCGTTCATGATCTTCGAATGGCCCGCGGGGGGGCAGACCGCGAAAACCACGGAGAGAGCGCAAGTGAAACGTCCATGATCTTCGAACGACCCGCGCGGCAAGAGGCCGCCAAGAACCTGGGAGGGAACCTAAGTAGGACGTCCTCGATTTTCGAATGGCCCACGCGGCAGAAGGCCGCCAACAGCCACGGTCAGAATCTACATAGGACGTCCTCGATTTTCGAGAAGCCGTCACGGCAGCAGGCCTCCAAAGATCAGAAAGAGCGCGTCAATCCGCCGCCCACGCTTCAGACGCCAGATGAAAAAACGAAGCACGGCGATTCCGCGGAAACGGGCGCGAACCCGTCAGGCGATCGGCGATCGAACGACAATCCCCCCCCGCTCATCGGCCGTACGCTTGCCGACAAATATACGATTGAAAGCGTCATAGGGACGGGGTCGATGGGCACCATCTACCGGGCACGTCAGATCGCGCTCGACAAGTGGGTGGCTGTGAAAATCCTGCACCAGGAGCTGGCCGAGCAACAGAATTTCGTCGAGCGCTTCAAGCGCGAAGCATTCTCCGCTTCGCGACTGGAGCACCCCAACTCACTCCGCGTTCTCGATTTCGGAGAAGACGGAAACCTGCTCCACCTCGTCATGGAGTACGTCGAGGCCGACGACTTGCTCACCGTCATGCAGCGCGAGTGGCCATTCACCGACGCCCGGATCGTTCAGATCATGTCCCAGGCGCTGGCTGCGCTGGCCAAGGCGCATGACGTCGGTATCGTCCACCGCGATATCAAGCCCGAGAACATCTTGATATTGCGCGGGACCGACGACGAGGGAAATGCGACCGACATCGTGAAGGTGTGCGACTTTGGTATCGCCAAGATGGCCGTCCCGTCGGACGAGGCGTCGCACCTCTTTGCACCTCAGCTCACGACGCAGGGGCTCGTCTTGGGAACGCCCGATTACATGTCGCCCGAGCAAGCGCGGGCGGAGTACGTCGATGGTCGCAGCGATCTTTACTCGATGGGAGTCGTTCTTTATCACCTGCTCTGCGGTCGACCCCCTTTCAATGCCGATACGCCCTTCGGAATCGCCATCCAGCATGTCTCCGAGCCTCCGATTGCCCCGTCGCGGCACCGCGCCGTGAATCCGGTCCTCGAGCGCATCTGCTTGCGCGCAATGAACAAGCGACCCGAAGATCGGTTCCAGACGGCACGCGAGATGCGCCGCGCGATTCTGAGCTCGTTGGCTCTCTATCCCGAGAGCGTGATGGCGTCGGACTCGGCGGCGCCCACCAAGCTTCAGGTCCGGCGCCCGGTGTCGCCGAGCACACTCAGCGTGCCCAATTGGCTTCGACGTCCGAATGCGGTCATCGCTGCGGCGGCTCTCGTCATGGTTGCCACGCTCGCTGTGGCCTCGGTCATCGCACGCCTTCGGGGCGAGGTTTCCTCGTGGGGGAGTGGAAACGTCGTGAGGACGGCGACCGTCGCATTGACGCCTGCACCGCCGGCAAATACCGCTTCCTCGAAGGGCGTCGATCCCGCTCGCACGCAGCCGAATACACAGACCCCGAGTCTCATTCCGGACGACATGCGCCGTCCGGTAACACCGTCCGAGTCCGAGTGGCGCGCCCGCCCCGCTACCGCGCCGTCGCCCGCGACTCGGCACTAGGACAATCGCAACGAGGAAGAGAATCTCTAGAAGCTTCGAACGAAGCCACAACGGAAGGGAGGAGCCAGTGCCTACTTTATCTGAACGGACAACCGAGGGACGAATCGTTACTTTGTCGGACCGGATCAACGAGGCGCTGCGGGCGCTGCGCGCCAGCACACCGGATATCATCGGATCGCTCGTCGTGAGCACCGATGGCTTCGTCGTGTCGTCGTTGCTCCCAGCGGAGGTGGACGAAGAGCTGGTGAGTGGAATGGCTGCCTCCTTGCTCGGAGTCGGCGAACGGATCTCCGCGGACTTGATGCGCTCGGAGATGGAGCAGGTCTACGTGCGGTCGCCGAAGGGTTACATCATCCTCAACGCCGTCACGAACGACACCGTGCTCGTTCTCCTCGTCACGCGGGACGCGAAGCTGGGCCTTATCTTTCTCGAGCTACGACGAGTGCTTGCCGACCTCGCCAAGGCGATATGACATGTCGCCCGCCATTGTTCGCGGGGTCATCGGTTCGTGCTTGGCTCTCGGCGTAGCCGACCTGGCGTGGCTCGACGTCAACGCGGAACGAATGACCGACTCGGCTCCGCCCGCAGCGGCGGGCCGGATCGAACCCTTGGCCGCGGCGGTGCGCATCGAACGACTCCCGCCTTTACCACGGCCGTCGCCGATGTCGGACGAGGTGCTTCCGCCCGTCGTGAAGACGGAGAGCCAGCCATTGCCGCTTCATCCAGAGCGCTGCGTCGTTCACTTCGACAGTGGGATTTCGATCGTCAACGATGACCAAGCGAGAATGCTCACGTCGATCTCCGACGCGTTGAAGAAAGATCCCAAAGCGATCGTAGTCGTCGATGGGCATGCCGATCGTACGGGCTGGAAGGACAACCTGGGGAGCAATTTCAACCTCAGCCGGGAGCGCGCCCTCGCCGTCGTTCGCGCCCTCGACAAGCTCGGTATCCCTCGAGATCGCATTCGCACTGCGGCTTTTGGCGATACGCGGCCCGTGGACGTCCGATCGACCGAAGAGGCGTATCGACAGAATCGCCGCGCCGAAGTTCGAATCGAGCTCACGGGAGGCAAGTAATGTCGTTCGCTCAGCTTTTCTGGATTTTGTCCACCATCGGCGCGGTACTATTCTTCTCCGCGGGCCTGGCAACAGGGATGCTCAGGGGCCAGCGCGCGCGTCAGATGGAGATTGCCAACGAGGGCGACGCCGGGCGCAAAAGGGCCTTGCGCGATGCCGCCGAGATTGGCCTCCTCAAGGCGCGGATCGCCGAGCTCGAACAGCGAACAGAGAGCACCGGCGCGTCGCTTCCACCTGTCGAAGTCGAACAGCGAACGGGGAACACGAGCTCGCCGCTTCCGCCCGCGGTGCTGGGCGGCGTCGGCGGCGCCAAGACCTACCAGAGCATCTTGGAGCGATTGAGTAAGACGAAGGGCATTCGCGCGGCCGTTCTGGGTGACTCGATGGGCCTGCTGGTCGCCGCGATCGGCGAGCAATCCGAATCGCTCGCTGGGTTCTGTGGGTTCATTTCCCAGGCCGCAGGTAAAGCGAGGGACTTTCTGGCGCTCGGAAGCATTCGGCGCATTGTCATCGAGGACGAGCGCGCGGCGACGCTGACGGCGTGCAGCGTGCCGGGCACCGACATCTTTTTGGCAACGCTCACAGCGGGGCCGGGCCCCGATTTTCCGCGCATTGTTCCACTGCTCAACGACGTCAAATCGTTCATGTCTCAAAGGAGTCAAGCATGACCATCGCAACAGCGCCCCAAACCAGGGTTGGCGAACCACGCATGCCCATCGAAGTGGGCAATGTCCTCAAGATCGCCCGCCCGTCGCTCGGCAACGACGCGGGGGTCGCGCTCTTCCGTCTCCTCCGCCTGGTCGCGCTGGAGGACATCATCGGACGCGGCGCGGCCGGCACCGCGTACGTCGCCGGAAAAAAGCTGGGTCTGGCGCTCGGGATCACCAAGCTGGAGGACTTTCTCGGCCTTTGCGCCGAGCTCAAGATCGGCGTCATCAAAGTCCCCAAGCTGACCGCTTCGAGCATCCACGTGGATGTCTACGAGTGCGTCACCTGTGCAGGGATGACGAAGGTCGGAAGAACGCTCTGTCACCTCGAGGGCGGCATGATTGCCGGCGTCGTCGAATCGGTCACCAAGAAAAAGGCGCGAGCCCTCGAGGTGACGTGCATCGGCGGCCTCGGCCACGACGCGTGCGGGTTCGACGTCGCCGTTGGCTAGCTCAGTTTCACTCGGACCCGGACGTCACCCGAAGCGCACGGAGTAGATCGGCGGGAGATTGTTCGCGACGGTCGACCAGCTCTCGCCGCGGTCCTCGCTGACATAGAGGTTGCCCGTGGTGCTCCCGAACGCGAGGCGATTGCCGCTGATGCCGAGGGCGTGGCGCAGCACCACATCATAGGCGTTTTTCTGCGGCAGCCCCGCGCGCAGCTGCTCCCAATTCTTTCCACCGTCTTGCGTTCGGCCGACGAAGAGACCGCCGTCGATCGCCATGCGCTGCTGATCGCTTTTCCCCGGGACAACCCAGGCGGTGTTCCCGTCCTTTTCGTCGACCGCGATCGGGAAGCCGAAGTGTACGCCGCGCTCGGGCTCACTGACCTTTTTCCAGGTCGAGGCTCCATCGCTGCTGTGGAAGACGCCGCTGTGGTTCTGCTGCCAGACGTGATCGGGCTGCCCCTTGCACAGCTCGGTGGCGTGCGCGTCGTGCCCCCACTCCGCCTCGGGGTTCGGCAGATAATCGTTCAGCAAGCCTTTGTTGCGACCCTGCCACGACTTGCCACCGTCTTCGGTCGCGAGCACGCCGGCGGTCGAAACGCCGATGAGCACGCGGTCGCTCTTACGCGGGTCGACGAGGATCGAGCAGATACCCGGTGCGAAGTCCCCAGCGTCCGATGCCGGCGTGCCCGACCAGTGCGTGACGCCGTTGCCTTCCGTCGTGAACAAGTCGCCGCCGCGCGATTCGTGGTTCCAGAGCGGGCGATTGAGCTCGAACGTCTCGCCGCCGTCGCGGCTCACGAAGAGTCCACCCGGAATCGTACCCACGTAGATGTGCGAGGGCGCCCCGAAAGCGAGACACCAGAGCTTCAGCACCGTGGCCTCCCGCGGCGTCGGCTTGCCGAGCGTCGGGGAATCCTCGGTCGGCATCGCGGTGCCGAGGTAGCGGGCGCCGGCCGGGTACTTGATCTGCGTCGCGTCGTTCCAGCTCTTGCCGTCGTCGGTCGAGCGCGAGAGCTTTGCGCCCCAGTGTCCATGGCCGAGCGCCGCCCACAGCGAGCCGGTGTTGGGATCGCGCGCGACGAAGTTCACGAGCGCGCCCGGGTGACCGGAGAGCCGCGGGGTCCAGCCGCTCTTCAGCTTGTCCACGAGGAACGTGCCCTTGCGAGTCGCTACGAGGATGCAGTCGGACATGATCGATCTCCTGATGATCTCCGGCGGCTCTAGCCGCCGCTGAGTGCTTGCATGATGACGACGCGCGAGCTCGCTTCGACACGGTCCGAGAGGTCCCGGCGATCGATGACCTGATCCTCCCCGATGAACACGTTGACGTGCTGACGCAGCCGACCGCGCTCGTCGCACAAGTAAAAGGTAATCCCTGGCGCGATCGCCTCGAGCCCGCGCACCACCTCCGCCACCGTTGCCGCCTCGATAACGAGCTCCTTGCCCTCGAGCTGAGGGAAGAACTGAAACAGGTGCTTCGTCAGCTCGACCTTCGCCATCGGGCGGGGAGCATAGCGCTGATCGCAGGGACGGAGTACCGACTTTTGGTTCGCGCAGAAGTTGATGAACGCCCGTTCTTGCGGGCTCGGAGCGTCCGGCTGAGGCGCTTCGAAGGCGCGCGAATATTCGTGCGGCCGGGATCCGAACAGCCCCCGTCTACTTCCTACCCGACTCCCAATTCGATTTGGTTACAAGTAATGAACTGCGTCGCGTCGCTAGTGACACGCGTACATTTTGAGAACGGGAAAAAGTCGAAATATGCGCCGCGAACGTCGATTCGTGACCTTTCATCGTGCTACGGTCCCGCTGCTCTGAGGGCGACAGGGCGAATCATCTTTCGATAAGGAGGATGTCATGCCTAGGAGCATTGCGTTGCGTCGACATAGGACCGCGATGGCCACCATTGCCGTCGTCTTCGCGGCGAGCGCGCTTGCGTGCAGCAGCGAATCTGCCGTGCCAAACGGGAGCGGAGGTTCTGGTGCCGGCACGACTGGAGGAGCCGGCGGTACAACAGGCGGATCTGCCGGAAACGGAGGCGCCTCTGGCGTAGGGGGGACTGACGGCGGCGCGGGCGGGACAACGGTTGGCGGCAGCGGTGGCACGGTAGGAGGCAGCGGCGGTGGGGGGGCTGGCGGATCATCTTCCGGTGGCAGCGCGGGGCGCGCGGGAACGGGTGGCAGCGCAGGTCTCGCTGGCAGCGCGGGCTCGGGAAACGGCGGCGGGGGAGGCGCTGACGGTGGCGGCATAGCCGATAGCGGTTCGTCCGATGTCGGCAAGGGGACCGATGGCGGTGGTTCCAATCCTGATAGCGGCTGCGCTCCGGGTGAGGGCGGTACGGCTCGATTCAGCTTCTTCGTTACGAGCTTGGCGGGGCTGCGCCGCTTGTCAGGCAGCCAAAACGGCTTCGGCGGCGATTTGCGTTTCGGCAAACCTGACGGCATCTCGGGAGCCGACGAGATTTGCCGCCAATTGGCAGAAGCCTCCTTTCCGGGGGCGGGCTGCAAGACGTGGCACGCGTTCTTGAGCGCCACCAAAGACGCCTCGGGAAACCCGGTGCACGCCATTGATCGCGTTGGCACAGGGCCCTGGTATGACCGTGTGGGCCGGCTGGTCGCGATGACCAAAGACGACCTCTTGCAGCCATGGCCGCGCGGCGCCGATCCTTCCATCATCTACGACCTGCCGAACGAGCTCGGTGTGCCCAACCATAATCCCGACGGTACGGGCAACGTCGACAATCACAACACCCTGACCGGCACCGGAGCGGACGGCAAGGTCATCGGCACCGATTGGGCGCTCACCTGTCACGATTGGACGACAAAAGTCGGTACCGATGGCACGCCGCGCATCGGGTTTTCGTGGCGCGGCGGCGCGGCGACGTTTCCTGGAAGCGCATGGTACACGGGCACCATCAACGAAGCAGGTTGCGCTGACTACATCAATCTCACCGACAGCTTCGACACTTCGAAGCGGGGCGTCGGTTCCCTCGGTGGATACGGCGGCTTTTACTGCCTGGCGCTCACACCCTAGAGGTTGGTCATCGAGCGCCAGCTCGCTCCGAGTCGAGCTCGGCGCGCGCGCCGCTGGCTGACGATTGCTCTTCGGCCCACGGCTGATACCTTCCGCGCCATGAGTTCACCGGCCGAGCGGGCCGGCATGTCGCGGGTCGCCGCGCGCCTCCGCATCTTCTACTTCACGTATTTCATCACCGTCGGCATCTATTACCCGTTTTTGGTACCGCATCTTCGCGCCATCGGCCTTGGCGGATCGGAGATCGGGACCGCGCAAATGGCGGGATCGATCGCGGCGATCCCTGCTTCTTTCCTATGGGGCGCGCTCGCCGATCGGCTGCAGGCGCCCGCGCGCGCCTTGAAGGTGGCGACACGCTGCGCATTTCTCGCCGCGCTGGGCCTCGTCTTTGCGCGCACACCACTGACGGTCGCGCTGCTCCTCTTCATGCGTGGCCTCGCTGAGCCTGCGATCATCCCGCTCAGCGATACCGTCGCCGTCAATGCCGTGCACGCCGAACCCGGCGCAAGTTACGCGCGCGTTCGCCTCTTCGGATCGCTCGGATTCGTCGTCTCGGCACAAGGCGCCGGTCTCTTGTTGGCCCGGTTTTCCGACGCCGATGGCGCCCGCGTGATGCCGCTCGCGTACGCAGCTACGCTTCTCGTCACCACGGTCGTCGCCGAGCTTCTTCCCGCAGAGCAACTCGAGCGAGGACCGAAACCCCACCTTCGCGACGTGCGCGCACTGGCCGCCGACAGACGGCTCATCTTGCTCCTCGCAGCGTGCGCCGTGCACTCGGCCACATTGGCGACCTACCCGCTCTTTGGCACGCTCGTGCACGATCGTGGCCTTTCACCGGCGGTGACCGGGGCGGGAATGGCGTTCGGCGTCATTGCGGAGGTGATCGTGCTTTTCACGTTCCCCGTGCTCGAGCGCAGCTTCTCGATCGCGACGCTGCTCGCCTGCGCCTTCGGCGTCACCGCGCTGCGATGGTGGCTCGTTTCTCAAGATTTGCCGGCCGCCTGGCTCGTCGCGGTTCAGGCTTTCCACGGCCTCAGCTACGGGCTTTATTGGGCCTGTGCCGTGACGGCCTTGTCGCGTTGGGTGCCCGCGCGTCTGCGTGCAACGGGGCAGGCCATGTTCAGCAGCATCGCGTCGTCGCTCGGCGGCGCTATCGGCTATCGTTTGGCGGGTTTCGGCTACGAGCGGCTCGGCGGCGCGGGTCCCGTCTATGCCCTTACCGCAGCGCTCGCGCTTCTGGCGCTCTGCCTGGCCCT